>Ga0114964_10001874_pt1 | contig 15179 bp, 14 predicted proteins | sample C_131016_MF_Meta_FD_92638 | JGI IMG/M metagenome (GOLD analysis project Ga0114964, IMG submission 92638) | Freshwater microbial communities from Lake Croche, Canada to study carbon cycling - C_131016_MF_MetaG | ecosystem: Environmental > Aquatic > Freshwater > Lake | place: Lake Croche, Canada... | reverse complement strand
TCGAAGGTCATGATGATTCCCAACGGGATCGATACGGAGATGTTCCGACCTGCGACATTGGAGCAAAAGAGATCCTCGCGGCTTGCCCTGCGCCTAGCTCCTGAGAGCTTTGTGATCGGTGGTATGGGGAGGCTCGTTCCTCAGAAAAACTTCTCGCTCTTTCTAAGAGTGGCTGGGGATGTCGTGCGAGACCGTCCGGCGGTGATCTTTCTGATCGCAGGGACAGGGCCCCTGGAGTCTCAGCTACATGCGGAAGCGGAGAAGTTGGGCATTGCTGAGCGGGTGAGATTCCTTGGTCATGTCTCAGATCGCGTTAGTCTCTTTCATGCGCTGGATTCCCTGTTGCTGACCTCCGATTTCGAGGGGACACCAATGACGCTTCTGGAGGCGATGGCCAGCGGTCTTCCTGTGGTGGCCTCTGGCGTGGATGGGATTGCCGAGGTTTGTACCGATGGTAAGAATGCATTGCTTGCGCCGCCAGGGGATCGAGGAGGTTTCGAAAAAGCTGTGCGCCGCCTAATTGACGAAGAGTCACTCCGTAAAACTCTGTGTATCGCAGGACGCCGAAGAGTTGAGGAACATTACGATATTAGGGGGATTGCACGGCGGATCGAGGGGATCTATGAGGAAGTTCTGGAAGTTCAATCCTGACCCGTTTTATCTTAAGGGATGATTATTTGGATGACAGGCTTGTCAGGAGCAGGAAAATCCACGCTTGCCCAAGCCCTTGCCGAAAGCATGAAAGCCGAGGGGATCTCGCCCCTCATGATCGACGGTGATGGTCTCCGCGAAGAACTGTGCAGGGATCTTGGATTTTCCGATGCCGATCGGATGGAGAATATCCGTCGTGCTGGGGCCATCGCCCTGATGGCGTCGCGTTCCGGGATCACGAGTATCTGCGCGCTCATTTCACCACTCCGTCGGGAGAGGGATGCCCTACGACTGTTGTGCGATCAACGGGGGATCCGTTTCCTCGAAGTACATATCAGCACATCTCTTGAAATCTGTGAGCAGAGGGATCCCAAGGGCCTTTATAAAAAAGCCAGAGGAGGATTGATTCCAAAGTTTACCGGGATCGACTCATCCTACGAGGCCCCCTTGAATCCAGAGTTGATGATCCCTACGGATAGTCTCTCCGTGGAGGAGGCGGTGGAGTCGTTGAAAAAAAAGATCGGCGAATTCCGCGAAAAATAAAACGAAGGTGAAAAGTCCGTGTTCGGATCAGAATCGTCGGTTCTCCTCACCTTTCCGGAGAACCCGTGAGCTGTTCATCGAGTTCAGTCATTGCTTTCCAGCGTGCCTTGAAATCCCGGTCGTAGCGCTGGTCCTGCCACTCGCTCATCTGTTGGCGGTGGGCAAGGACCTTTTCCGCAGAGGGCAGGAAGATCGCATAGCTTTCCCTAAGGAAACGCAGAGCCGCCGGATCCCTGTCCCAGAGCGTCGCATAGGACTGCATGAAATCTTGGGCATATCCTGGTTCCGAGCGGTCATTGGGATGCCAGATTTCTGAAGAGGGAATCGGCAGGTCCAGGAGCAGGGGGGCGATGTAGAGATTCTTGAGCATGGCTTCCTTGTAGGCTTCCGCCGCCCCGGTCTCGTCTCCCGAGCGCCAGAGGGTGAGTCCTTTTCCGAAGAGAAGAGCCGGTTCGCAGTAATCATCGGGATAGTTCTTCTCGTAATCCTCCTGTGATTTGAGGGCCTTGCTTTCATTCTCTCCCAGGAGATAAACCAAGGGGATCAGGAAGCGGACTCCCTGATTGTCCGAGGGATTGAGAGTCAGAAGATGTTCCAGATCCTTGGCGGTCTCAGCAAAGTGGCCTTGGTGCCATTCGGTCATGGCCCGTCCATAGAGCGCCCTCATGAAAGGGCGAGTTTCCAGATCGTTCCACCACTCGGGAGATTCCCCCTTCCAGCGGCGATTCTCACGGTCAATGAGATCCTGATACCCGCGGCGGCATTCTGTCCAACGGGCCGCCTGGTAATCAGTATCGGCAAGCTCGATCCGTGCCAGAAGGCAGTCGGCGTCCTGTTCCAGAGCTTTCTTCAAGTGGGCGCTCTTTTTTCCTGGTGAGCGCAGTCGGCGAGAGGCGACCACTAGGCCGCGTGCGATAGCGCTCGGAGAATGGAATTCCTCACCCCGGAGGCGCTGGGTAATCCTACGGACGAACTGCAGGAGATCCCCCGGCTTCGCGGTAGGGAATGCCCCGAAGGCAATCTCGATCCGGCAATCCAGTGCGAAGGCTTGCCAAGCCTCGGTATCCCAGTCGTCGCTCTCCGCGATGGTGAGACGATCAGGGGTGCCGTGTTCATCGAAGAGACGGCCGAGGAGTTGCTCGGCTCTCATCTGATCCAGCTCCTCCAGAATTTCGGGAGGGCAGAGCGGTTTACCGGCTGATGTGGTCACCAGCAGGCACGTGGGAAGATAATATTCCTGATCGGACGCTTGGAGTTCTGCCAAGGAAACATGGAAAGCACTTGCCGCATTGGAAAGAAGGGCAGGCTTGGGCTTGGGAACAGGCTCTTCCAGATCCAGCCAGAGAAGCCGCCAACTATTACGCGCTGTATCAAGCGGTTGGATCATGGAATCTCCACGGTAAGCGTCTGCCTGCGGGAGAACCTGTCGATGTAGTGGAGCTTGCCATGCTCCACTGCGTATTCATGAACCAACTTCGTGACTTTCACGTCGAAGCAGCAGTACTCCGCGACTTCCATGATTTTCCCCTCTCTCCACCAGCGGATGGCATCCAGCCCCTCGGCGGTCTTGCCGACTCCAAGCGTCGCCGTGGCAATGGAGTCCAGAGGCAGGCGGTGCCCTGCGGCTTTCTCCACCACCTCCAGCATATCTAGGGTAGGAAGATGATGGGGGAGATCCAGAATGGTGTAACCCATCAGGACCTCATAGTCGAAGCGCCTATTATTATAGCCGATGACCAGATCGGCACGACTTAGGAGTTCAATGAGATCCCCGACACGCTTCTCGGTGAAAATCTCGTAACTCTCCGTCGCTGTGCTGTATGTGACCCCGATGGAGACACCCATATCGCTTTTCTTGTCCCATCCCCCCACATCATTGGCGGTGCGTTGGGTTTCCAGATCGAAATAGACGATGTTCTTGGAATTCTTGGAGGTGGACACAGGATTTGCATGCTAACGCATCCGGTTGAAGAGTTGAAAGGTTGAAGAGTTGAACCAAGCCGCTGGGTAGCGACGCGGTAGACTGCCAAAGGCAGCCCCGTAGAGGTGGCACAGCCTGCCGGGAGAGGGGTGCCATCAAAGGTTTGAAGAGATAACGAGTGAAGTAAGTTTTAGGCTCAGTTGCTCTACTTTGTCAAAAGTGAATGATTTCTCTTTTCAGGCAAAGATGTTTTAGATATTAAAATTCACTTTTATGGCTAAAGAAGAAGCAATCACTACCGAAGGCGTTGTCGTCGAGGTTCTCCCCGGCACTATGTTTCGAGTGAAGCTAGGAAACGGCCATGTTTTACTGGCGCATATTTCCGGAAAAATGCGCAAGCATTTTATCCGAATTGTCCCAGGTGACAAGGTAACTGTCGAAATGTCCCCTTATGACCTGACAAAGGCCCGCATCACTTTCCGTACCGCATAAATTACCAACTAAGAACAACCTTTTCCCGATAACCCATAACCTTCATGTCCATACCTGATTGATAGCACTTGCCTCCCGGCAAGCGGTGCCACCCATGACGGGACTGTTCACTTTGCTCTCAGTTTACCGCGCCCATTCCCATGGGCTTGATTCCCTCCTACAGCCAATTACCTATAACCTAATCCCAAGAACCAATACCCACCATGTCCATACCTGATTCCCTCACTCTGAAGAAAGCGATGAAGATCGCAGCGAAAATCGAGCGTCTTCAGCAGAAGCTCCACGAACTCCTCGGCGACACCCTGGAGCTTCCTCCTGCCACTGTGACTATGAAGAACCAGCTTCTGAAGGTCGCCCAAACTCCGCGTCGCCGTGGTCGTCCTCCTGGCTCCGGACGCAAGCAATCCGCCGATGGCACGCCCAGAACCTCCAAGCTTGCCGGGCGCCCTCGTCCTGCATCCCCTTCGGGCCCTCTGGCTCCTGCCGTGGTAAGGGTTCTTCATCGTTACAACCGTCCTATGAAGGTCACTGAAATCCTTATCGGTCTTGAGCAGGACAACTACATCTGGACCGCCAAGAACCCCAAGCAGACCCTCTATGTACGCATTGGCAAGCTTGCCGGAGTGAACAAGACAGGCGAAGGGCTCTATGTCGCCGAGGGGATCGTCCCCACCGGGATTGTTCCCGAGGTGGTCTCCACTACTTCGCTTGATCACGCTGCATCGGCTCCTGTTTCTTCCTTCGGATCAGACGAGGCCGCGCCTGCAGCTCCTGCCTCGTATTAATCCTAGGGAACCACTGATCTAATCGCATAGAGGCTGTTGCGGGAAGAATAGGCCGCGGGCAAGGCGACTTGGCACGAGCATCCCCGCTGCGGGCTGTAAGTGCCAAGCCATCACAGCCCCCGGTCTGTTATCTCCGCAACCCTCAGGGCTGATGCCATTTGTCGATTTTTGCGGCGTTGCTCGCTCGGGCGAGACCGCTGCGGGTATCGCCCAGCACTCGCGCCTTCAAAAATCAGCAACTATCATTCAGCGGCCATCATGGGATTAAATCAGCGTTTTCCTAGCGTCACGGTCAACTCATGACCGGACGGATTTCCGCACCTAACCTCGCCTCCCTCTTTGCGGAGGCGGGGAACCGGTGGGGCCAGTACCCCGCCTTCTCCACCCGTCGTGCCGACGGGACATTTCACTCCGTCAGTTTCCGAGCATGGATTGACCGCTCGCTTGCCCTTGCGACGGCATTGATCGAGCTTGGGGTCGATGCTCGCGATCACGTCGCGATCCTCTCTGATAATTGCTTCGAGTGGATCCTAGCCGATGCCGCCGTGCAGTTCTGCGGAGGTGCCGATGTGCCGCGTGCCGCTGATGTGACGGAGACCGAGATCACCTATATCCTGGATCACGCCGACATTGAGGTGGCCTTTGTGGAGAATGTTGCCGTTATGGCCAGGCTGGAGTCTGTGCGTGACCGCCTTCCCAAACTCCGACATCTCATTCTGATGAGCCCCGTAGAAGGAGAGGGGCATCTTCCGAAGAATGTCCACGCACTTCGCGATCTCGAGATCCGGGGAGAGAAGTTGCGACTTCAGGGAGATCGCCGCGCTGAGGAGCGGATCGCAGGCATCATTCCCGAGGATCTCTTCACCCTCATCTACACCTCCGGGACTACCGGCACGCCCAAGGGAGTACAGCTCACCCATGCCGCGATGGCCTCGCAGATTCAGCATCTCCCTTTCGTGCTGACACCTAAGGACCGGGCCCTCTCGATCCTGCCCGTATGGCACAGCTACGAGCGTGTCTTCGAGGTGATCTCCATCGCCTGCGGCGTCCACACCTACTACACGACGCTTCGTCATCTCGGAGAGGATTTGCAGTCCGTGAAGCCGACGATCATGGTTTCGGCTCCCCGTCTCTGGGAGGGGCTCTATCAGCGGATTTTGTCCAAAGTTCAGAAGGCATCACTTCTCCGCAGGATCCTGTTCCGATCGGCCCGCTTCACAGCCCATGAGGTGCGCACTGCCGATTTCTTCTTCTCCGGCAGGCAGATCGATCTCCATGGTCGCAGTTTGTCGGTCTCGTCACTCCTTGCGATTCGTCATGCCATAGGCTGGGCGCTCTGCATCATCCCATCGTTACTGCTGGATCGGTTGGTTCTCTCCAAGCTGCGTGCCGTGGTCGGCGGTGAGTTCCGAGGGACGATCTCCGGTGGTGGAGCCCTGCCTCCCCATGTCGATGCCTTCTTCAATGACATCGGCATCCCTGTGCTTGAGGGGTATGGGCTTACGGAGAGCTGTCCGGTGCTAGCCGTTCGCACCTGGGAAAAACTCGTGATCGGCACGGTCGGCCCCGTCTTTCCTGGCACTGAGATTCGTATCGTCGATCTCGTGACGGGTGCGATTTTCTATCCCGATCCGACACGCCGGGATCTCGGTCGTGGAAAGCGTGGTGAGATCGATGCCAGGGGCCCTCAGATCATGAAGGGATACTACAAGGATCCCGAGGGAACTGCTCACGTCCTGAAAGATGGGTGGCTCGCCACCGGAGATCTCGGGGTGATGACCTTCAACGATTGCCTGAAAATCGTCGGTCGGTGCAAGGAGACGATCGTCCTGCTCGGCGGCGAGAATGTGGAACCTCTTCCGATCGAGTCCAAGCTGCTCGAGTCCCAACTTATCGACCAGTGCATGGTCGTGGGTCAGGACCAGAAGCATCTCGGACTACTGGTGGTCCCTTCGCTTGCCGGATTTGCGGGAGTGGGCATTGCTGCCGATGATGTTACCGCGCTCAAAGCACGTCCCGAGGCTCGAGAGAAGCTCCGCCTCGAGATTAGACGCCTTGTCGGAGATGCCACGGGATTCAAGCCCTTCGAGCGGATCGCGGCGTTTGAGCTTATAGAGAAGCCGTTTCAGGTCGGTGACGAGCTCACGATGACCTTCAAACTCCGCCGTCACGTCATCACCGATAAATATGCCGACCGGATCGAGGCGATATTTGAACGCTAAAATATCACGCATTACTATCGTTGAATGAAAGCGAATTGTTATACAACATGACCTCTTCTTGTTGCTTCAGTCTAAACCAAATCTTGACGTGCCATCCCCTTTTAGGGCCCTTGGTCAAGGGCGGCAGCGTTTCTATATTGGCAAAAGCATTCTCGCTCAGGCACATCAATCTTGTACAACTTGTAACTTACAACTTTCAATGAATCCATCCCGCACAGCTTTTCTTGGGCCTTTGAGTCTCCTTGCGATTCTTCTGGTGCCTGCCTGCACATTCCTTCCCAGCAACGGTCCTTCTCTTTTTCGTGTCAAGCATTCTGCCAATAGGAGTAATTTTACGGGCAATTACATCCTGATACCCATTAATACTAAGGTCCTTGATGTCCTAAATTCCAAGGGGGCGTATTCTGAGAGTCCGCGCTTTCCTGTTGATCTCAGTGCTAGAAGCGCTGTGCTGAAGCATCTCTTCAGACAGGGAACCCCTGAGCTTCTCGGTGGCAAGCCAAGCGACTCCGTAGTTCAGGGGGATGTGATCAAGGTCACCATCTTCGACTCTGGCGGGAACCTCTTTGCCACTCCGATCATGCCTAATGGCCTGAGTCAGAACGGTGCCATCCCCCATGAACTGCCCCCGCAGATGGTGGATAACTCGGGCCAAATCATGGTTCCTTATGCCGGCCGCATAATGGCCCGGGGTAGGACCGTGGAGGAGATTCAGACTGAGATTCAACAAAAATTAAAAAGCAAGACCATCGATCCTCAGGTCATCGTCTCGATCGACAATCGCAAGGGAGGGGATTTGGTCTCCATCCTTGGCGATGTAAAGACCCCCTCCCGGGTGGAGGTTTCTCTGGCCGGCACCCGATTGCTTGATGCCATTGCTCAGGCTGGGGGAAGCACCGGCAAGGAATACGAGACGATCGTCACTGTCAGTCGCAAGGGAACCATGCGCACGGCCCTCCTCTCCGAGATCTTTGAGAATCCCTCCAAGAATATCTTTCTGGAATTCGGGGACAGCATTATCCTCAGAGTTCGCGGGCAGAATTTCCTCTGTTTCGGAGCCAATAACCGCCTCGATGAGATTCCTTTCAATGATGATCATCTCACCCTCGCCAAGGCCCTCGCCAAGGTCGGTGGTCCGCAAGCCGAGAAGGCAAATCCCTCAGCCGTCCTTCTCTATCGTCTTGAACCTCGCGATGTAGTGATGGCCATGGGGCTACATCCGGTTGGGAATGATACGACTTGTCCCGTCATCTACCGTCTGGACCTGACTCAGGCCGATGGATTTTTCAAGTCGCGTAACTTCACCATGCGTGATCACGATATTATCTACACTACCACCGCGAGTAGCGTCGGCATCCAGAAGTTTCTGGGGATTATCGGCTCCCTCTTTGCTCCTGCCTCCCAGGCAGGGGGCGCAGTTGCTGGGGCTGGCGCCGCTGCCTTGGCTCTTTGATTGAATGTGATGTCTACTGCTGAATCTTCCGTAAATGATATGGAAATTTCTCCCTCGCCGACATCTGCGTCTCTAGAGGTTTCCCCAGGCCACCCCAGTCCCGATGTAGAGTCGTTGAATGATCAAAAATCCCTCAGAGAGGTCAACCGATTCTCCTGGCTAACTGGCATGATAAACTTTTTCCGAAAATCTTCCCCTGGCTCAAACAAGGAGGGTGGCGGGCAATCTCAGAGTTTGGTTCATCCCTCCCCGAACAATCAACTCGCGTCACAAGTCACGCATCTCATTGTCGATGATACTCAAATCGGCCAAGGGATGCCTCCCAGAAGGAAGATGCCCCGGTCCTTCCTATTACTCGTTATTCTTCCTACGCTTTTTGCCTTTATCTACTTTGGATTCATAGCCAGCGACCAATATGAATCTACCTCGGATTTCGTGATCAAGACCCAGGGAGGTGGAACACCCAATTCTGGTCTTTCCGGCATCATGGGGGCTATTGGTATCGGAGGGGGAGGTAATTCGAGTGCTATCGGTGATACAGCGATGGTCCAGGCATATGTGGAGAGTGCGCAGATCCTGAAAGATCTCTCGACTGATCTCGATCTTCGTTCCATGTATGATTCCAAGGAGATCGATCCAATTTCCAGGCTTCGGAATCACCCTGATTTCTTCAGTCGCCTGTCGGGGCGTAAGACGCGCCGCACGACGCCCAATGCCATTTCCAATGAGGAATTGCTCAAATATTGGAACAAAAAAGTCCAGGTGACTACGGGAAAAGACACCCCCGGCACCTCCACTCTAACAGTACTGGCCTTCACCCCCGAGGATGCCAAGTCCATCGCCGATCATGTAATAACGCTCAGTGAAAAGCTCGTTAACAAGGTTTCAGAACGCGCCCAGCAAGACGCCGTGATGTATGCCCAGAAGGAAGTGGAGTCGGCTCACGATCGAGCTATCAAGGCCTTTGATGATCTTAGCGCCTTTCAGGAAAGGGCCAAGCAGGTGGATCCAACAGGCTTTGCTAAAGCACGAAGCGAGATCCAGGGAAAGATGGAGGCAGATCTCTCGAGCTTGCAATCTCAGATGGAGGCTCTCCGCAAACGTCTTCCTGATGAAGCTCCTGGCATTCAGCAACTTCACTCACAGGCAATTGCATTGCAGGAACAGTTGGTGATTGAGAAAAACCGTTCCACCAAAACCGACCATGGGCAATCCGCGACCGAGGTGATCAATGAATTCGCAAAGCGTCAGATGGAGACCGACTTTGCTTCCAAGGACTACCTTTCCGCGTTGACTGCTCTGGAAAGTGCTAGAATTCAGGCCAATCAACAGAGCAGATACCTCGAGGCTTTTGATAAACCATCACTTCCAGACAAGCCCACATTGCCGGCCCGTTGGTATGACATCATTTCAGTCTTGGCCGTGTGTCTGCTTCTTTGGGGCGTCTGGAGCCTCTTCATTGCGGGAGTGAAGGAGCATCAGCACTAAAGAAAAGCAAAAGGCTAAAGTATAAAGGCTAAAACAGATCTTGGCTGAACGAAGGTGATTAGAATGTAGGCTTTTGGACTGTTAGCGGTGAAAACAGCCTGTAGAGCTACTGGATTAGGGGTGAGTTTACGATGATGTTGGTTGCGAGATCTCGGACATCTGTGGTCATAGTTTGAATTCAAAATACCGGAAGATCTGGAACCTTCCAATCTTGCTACTTTCATCCTTTTTACCATGCCGCACCCACAGATTATACTGATGGAAATGATGAGCTGATAGAGGGTAGCTGGGATTGACAAAAAAGTATACACACTTAAGCTATATACATGCAAAGAATGCGGCTCTTATTTCCTGATGAAATGATTGCCCGGCTGAAAGAAGTGGCCAATCAAGAGGAGCGCCCCGTCAGCGAGGTTATCCGCCGCTCCATCGAGGAATTTTTCATGCGCTATCCCAAGGGGAAGAAAAAGAGAATCACCGTAGATCAGCTCTCGGGGCATCTCGGGGAGGTCAAGGTCAGCGCCTCCCAGCTTCGGGAAGTCCTGTATGAGGATGATCGGCTTTAAAAAGCCTCGACACGAACATCTTTGTCTATGCCTTGAACGCTGATTGCCGTGAGTATGCCTCGGCATCTGCAGTCCTGCAGATGGCTTTGGATAATTCCGAGGATTGGATCATCGCCGACCAAGTTTATTTCGAGCTCTACAAAGCATTGAGAAACCCACGCGTCTTTGGGAAGCCTTACGGCGCCGAACATGCATTTTCAAAAATCGAGATACTTCGAGACCAGTGTGGGTTGCGCCGATGCAGCTACGTCGATCAGGTATGGGATGGAGTGTCGGATTGGCTGAAGAGGGGGGAATTCCCCTATCAACGCACCCATGACGCAGTGTTGGCCGGCACTTTACTAAAGGCCGGAGTCAAGACCCTCTACACGAGAAACCTCAAGGATTTTGAAGGGTACGGATTTACCTCCCTGGTGAATCCAATTGATGGCTGAACTCTGAGATCAGAGTCATCTGTGGTTCTGGCGTGAAGGAGTATCAGCATTAAGGAAAGCTAAAAGCGGAAGTAGAAAGGCTAAAACGATGAAGCTGTTGACACACAACGGAACAGAATCTTTCCGTGGATTGAAGGATCTGAATTTCGACACACGACTTTTATCATTTTAGATTTTCCCCAAATGGAGCCCCAACTCAATCACGCCTATCTGGAGCGTGTCATGCCGCGCTTCATGATGCCCTGCGGCCTCTACGGGATCATGCTGGCCATCTGGCACTACAGCCCGTTCTCCCAGCGGCGCTTTCCTCTCCACAAGGGGGATGCTCGCGACTATTGGAAGTTCGTGGCTTGGTGCGCCACTGATGGGTATCGCGATTATCCTACTCTTCTCACCATACCTGAATGGGATCAGGATCTAGCCTCACCCATGGAACTTCCCGAATTAAAGGGAGACCTCTGGGCGGGCGGATATTCGATGAAGATGTTCCTTTATGCAGTGACGCGCTACGGAGGTGCCTTTCATGCAATCTTGAAAGAGACCGGTGCCCGGCATCGTGTCGCCCGCTACTATTGGAGAGGAGGGCGTCATCACCTGAAGGCTCCGGCAACTGCAGAGTGGCAGATTAACTGGTTATTGGAGACCTTCGGCTCCATCGAAGGCTTACTCGTGGTCCTTCGCCATCCCAAGAACGACTGTGCGAAAACCTCTTTGGAGCTGATCGCTGAATTCCGCCTTGAGGATGTGGAGGCTGCTATGAAGACAGCCTCGATCGGGCACCTTGCGGTGCCTGCTCATCAGATCGCCCCCGCCCATCTGCCCGATGGGATCGAGCGCACGGAGATGAGACTGCCATCATTCATGATGAGGCCTCTCTCGCTCTGGCTTGCTTGGTTACGCGGCCGACCATCTGAGTTTCAGCTATCGATGGTCACCAAGTCGATTTCCCGGGACAGGCCTGAAGTCACTATTAAGCATCCCTTTGGAGTGAACCTCTTTGGCTACGCCCGAGGGGAGCTTGGGATAGGTGAGGATATCCGACTGGCTGCCGCGGCACTCAAGGCCAACGACATCCCCTGCTGCATCGTCGATATCAAACTGGGTAACCACATCTCCCAAGAGGACCGCTCCGCCGAGGAGTGGATCTCGGATCGCCCCCTCTATGCGATCAACCTCTTCTGCCAGACCGGCATCGAGATGACCCGCTTCATCAGCAAAGAGGGATTGGATGTTTTTGACGGGCGCTACACCATTGGCCTCTGGCCGTGGGAGCTCCCGGAGTGGCCCAAGAGTTGCCGTCACACCTACGCCTGCGTGGATGAGATCTGGGGGATCAGTACCTACACAGCCAAAGCTTACAGCTCCTTCCCTGGTCCCGTGAGGACAATGACCCTTTCGGTGACCACTGATGAAGCAGGACCAGAGTGCAGGAGAGATTTTGGCCTTCCTGAGGATGCCTATCTCTACCTCTTCACGTTTGACATCCATTCCCGAACACATCGCAAAAACCCCCTCGGCCTGATCAGGGCATTCCAGAAGGCATTCCCCATCGAGCGAGCCGATGAGGTGGGATTGGTCATCAAGGTCAACCATCCCGAGAGCTACTGTTTCGATTGGATGAAGATCCGTCGAATAGCCAAGCGCGATCCTCGCATCCACCTCATCGAGAAGAGGAGACGGCGCCCTGAGGTCCTCGCGCTCACCAAGGCCTGCGATTGCTACGTCTCCCTCCATCGGGCTGAAGGTTTTGGCAGGGGGATTGCCGAGGCACTACTTCTCGATCGTCAAGTCATCACCACCGGCGCTTCCGGCAATATGGATTTCTGCAAAGAGCCCAGGGTTGCGCTGGTCAGATCCAAGCCGCGTCCCATGAGGAGCAAGGAATACTTCTGGTCTCATGGACAGCAATGGGCTGATCCCGATATCGACCACGCCGCGGAGCTAATGCGCGAAATCCGCCAACACCCTCGGGATGTTTCGGTGGGCCGACCTGACTTCAGCCCCGCAACCGTCGGAGCTCGGTATGCAAAGCGTCTCAGGGAGATCTGGGAGGGTTTTGCCTGCCAAGCGGCGAAAAAAAGACAAAGAGGCTTTTAGGCGAGTTCCCATTGGACAGGAATCCTGTACAGGTATAATCTGATTGTATGACGGCAATTTCCTACACTGAAGCAAGAGAGCAACTCGCCTCCATATGGGATAAAACCGTGGAGACTAGAGAACCTGTGGTCATTAACAGGAGAGGCAACGAGTCCGTCGTTCTTCTCCCACTGGAGGAATGGGAGGGCCTGCTTGAGACTGCTCATTTACTCCGATCGCCCGCCAATGCCCGCCGTCTTCTTAATGCGTTGACCCGTCTTCAGGGGGGTAAGGGAGAATTTGTTTCCATGGAGCAACTCCGTTCGCATGGCGAGGCATGAAGGGTAGAGAGTGGGAGTTAGTTGTTGACCCGGATTTTCTTGAAGATCTTGCCTACTGGGTTTCTCAAAATCGACGAGTTGCTTCCAAGATCTTGGATCTGGTTGAGTCGATCCGCAGAGACCCATTTACTGGAATAGGTAAAGCTGAACCCCTCAGGCATCTTGGTAGCGAGATCTGGTCCCGTCGTATTACCCAAGAACATCGGATAGTCTATCTTGTCAGCGGAAACCGCATCTCTTTTGCTCAGGCGAGGTATCACTACTAGGTTTGCTTGCCCGGCCGTTGCTCCGCAGCCGTTACGGCAGGTTTGACGCCACTTCCTCCCGGAAGCCGTGGCGCCCCGCTGGGGCTACGATTTCATCGTAGTCTACCGCAGCGGTTCCCACCGCTTTGGTTGACGGCACTTGCCGCCCGGCAAGCGGTGCCGCCCTTCTGACTCAAGTTTGACGGCCCGGCCGTTGCTCCGCAGCCGTTGCATCCTGAGTTCCTGAGTTTCCCCTATCTTCCTTCTTTACCCACTGAAAACAGCGAGGAGCGAGATTTGGTTCACCCTAGCGGGCTGGACTTTCGTTCAGTCTACCCAAGCCGTTCCCACGACTATGTGTTCGCCAGTCGCTGATTTGTTACGGCACTCTTCCTTAAGCCACTCAGCTTTCAGATTTTCCTCAGTTACCGCCTTCTGCTTTCGCTTTTTCTAACTTTAACTTTTGGCCTAAATGGAGCCGAGGTGATTAGGTTCTAGGCCTAAAATCACCAAAAATGGATTGCAATCCAATAAATGCCAATTAAAAATGGATTGCATTCCGTTTTATGAACTCTGCTATTCTTGAACTCAGTCGGCTAATGATCCGGCAATACCATCGCCCCTTTCGGAGATACTTGATGGAGCAGAACCCCTTTCAGGGGGGACGTTGCACCATGATCACGGGGCAGAGGGGAGTGGGTAAGACGACATGCCTTGTTCAGCACCTGGTGGAACGATATCCCGATCACTCCTCCTCCGGGCGATGCCTGTATCTTCCCGTTGACCATTTCATTGTCGTACAGAGACCCCTCTACGAGATTGCAGCTGAGTTTGCTGATAGCGGAGGGGAGCTCCTCTGTCTCGATGAAGTCCATAAAAATCCGACTTCGTCCCGCGAGCTCAAGAGCATGATCGATAGCTTGCCGACCCTCAGCATAGCCGCATCGGGAAGCTCCATGTTGCAACTGCAGAAGGGCAGTCATGACCTGAGCCGCCGCGTACTGCTCAGGAGACTGGAGGGACTTTCCTTTCGGGAATATTTGGCCATACGCCACGGTCTCCGGTTTGATCCATTGACCCTCGAGGGCATCATCGACGGGCACGAGTCCGAAGCCCCACGCCTGATCGGAGTGCTTCAGGAGAGAGGACTGCATGTCCTTCCCGAATTCCGTGAGTACCTAGCCTGGGGTTACTACCCCTTCTTCCAGCAATTCACCGATCAGAAGTCCTTCATGATTGCCCTCGAGCAGAGCATTCACGCCGTGATCGAGAGTGATCTTCCCGCCCTCCATCCCGCTATGACCGGCAACAGCATTGCTCGTATCAAGCGATTGCTGTCGGCCCTATCGACCAACGTGCCCTATACTCCGGATCTAAACAAACTGCGCTCCCTGCTGGGGATTGGCGATGACAGGACCCTCAAGGAATACCTGCAATGCCTTCAGGAGGCAGGATTGATTATGGCAATTTTTAAATCAGGGAAGGCCTTAAGATCCATGGAGAAACCTGAGCGCATCTACCTGGGGGATCCTAATATTGCGCATGCCCTAGCAGCAACGGGCCAACCCGATCTGGGATCCCTGAGAGAGACATTCTTTTGCAGAGCCCTCTCAGTTGGCCATCGGGTGAGTTCCGCAGACCGAGCCGACTTTATGGTCGATGAAGTCATGACTTTCCAAGTAGGTGGAAAGACCAAAGGGAGCGAGCAAATCACAGGAAAGAAGCAAGCCTACCTCGCACTTGACGAGCTTCCCGTGGGATCGGGCCGACGGATCCCCCTATGGTTATTCGGGTTTCTGCACTGAGGAATACAATTTCTCAATCACTTGCCACGTTCCCATTCAAACTTCAGAAAGCTCCTGTTTGAGCCTTTAACCTTCCCACCTTCGCACTTTAAGCTCTTACTCAAGTTTGACGCCACTTCCTCCCGGAAGCCGTGGCGCCCCGCTGGGGCTACGATTT
>Ga0114964_10001873_pt1 | contig 15183 bp, 13 predicted proteins | sample C_131016_MF_Meta_FD_92638 | JGI IMG/M metagenome (GOLD analysis project Ga0114964, IMG submission 92638) | Freshwater microbial communities from Lake Croche, Canada to study carbon cycling - C_131016_MF_MetaG | ecosystem: Environmental > Aquatic > Freshwater > Lake | place: Lake Croche, Canada... | reverse complement strand
CAGGCCTGAAGTCGACTTCAACTAAGTCAGTGCAGAATTTCATTTCGACAATTTTTCCGCCACAGTGTCTTCGGTGCAACCGTTTGGAATATGCCCTGTGTCTAGATTGCCGGCGCAGTATCGGAGTTCAGCGAGGTGACCAATTAGCTGGTGTAGCCGCAGTCTTCAGCGCCGGTGACTACTCAGGTTGGTTGCGCGATGCGGTGCTCGCATACAAGTCTGGCCGACAATCAAATGTAGATGGACTGGCCAGTGTGCTCTTGCAAGTTCTTGAAGTAAGCCAACTCTCTGCGGACTATTTGGTCGGCATACCAAGTACAAAAGCGAAAGTAGAAAGTCGCGGTTTCGATACCATCGGAAACTTATGCTCAGCACTGTCAAGGAAGACAAAAATTCGTCATGTTCGGGCACTTAAATTCGCGCACCGAGTCACTTCCCAAGTGGGTCTGACGCGAGACCAGCGACTGCAGAACCTAAATCAGGCGTTCTGCGCTACTCGGGCAATCTCAGGCAACGTGCTGTTGGTTGACGATGTAATTACCACCGGCGCAACCATGAGTGCTGCCGCGCAAAAACTGCGTATTGCAGGGGCGAAAAATATTTTTGCAATTTCCTTGTGCCGAACTCAGTAGCGGGGTTACGGTGAGCATATGACACCCACCCGGGTTCGACCTAGTGCGACAGAGGCTCTGAATCAGCGCTTCTCTGAAGTTTCGCGTTGCCGGATTTTGGCAAGAGATCTGGGTGGGTGCCCTTTGTAATTGCGGTTCGGCAATCCTCTAAAGAAAAGGAACAATACGATGAATAAAACAGCAGAAAAAATGTCAGCACGAACAACCGATGTAGTTATTCATGGCCGTCACGCGATTCTTAGTGATCGATTCAAGGAGCACGTACTAGCAAAGCTCGGCAGAACAAATCGATTCGCTCTCTCGCTACCGCGCATCGACGTGGAAATTACTCATGAGCAAAATCCGCGGCAGAGCCAACGGGCATTTGAAATTGAATTAACCTGTGCTGGACCTGGTCCCTTCGTTCGGGCAAAAGCAGCAGCTGCAGACAAATACGCCGCATTTGACTTGGCTATGGAACGGTTTGAAGAGCAATTGCGGCGTATGCACGAGCGCAGCAAGTCGATAGAACATCGCCGGCCAAATCCTGGGGCGCCGGCGATTGAAGCAGTAAATGCGCGCCATCTTGAGGTGAAACATCCGCAACTGGTGCTAGCCAATGGGCCACTGCAGGTCGAATTAAAACATCCTGAAATACCGGAGCTGTCAGTCGAAGCTGCTATCGAACATATGGAACTAAGCGGATTGAAGTTTCTAATCTTTTTCGACAGCGAAACTAGATTGCAAAGTGTTTTATATCCGAGACACGGATACGACTATGGCTTGATGCAATTAGGCGAAGCGAGTTAACCGCTGGCGCTAATTGTTATTCATCAGAGTGACTAGAGCATTCATTGATCGAATAGTTTTTGAAGTGCGGGCCAATGCCTTCTGAAGACGCGCCTTAGTCGTGCTGATCCAATGTCCGGTGTGCAGCGCCTTGTTTACGTCTAGCACGCGCACTGGGAAGTTGTCTGTGATCAATGTCGGCGCGAATTCAACTTTAGTTATTCTGAATACATGCGCTGTGTTTTCAGTGAAGGTCCAGCGGGAAACTACACCTTCTGACTTAATAGTCTCAGGCTCGCGCTGAGCTGCATCAAGATTTCCGTGTGAGTAGATAACCCACATATTCTTAATCTTTTCGATTGGTTGAACGCTATGAGTGTGATCACCATCAATAAGGTCAACTAAACCCGAGTTGGCAATCGATTGTGCTAATCGAGTCTGGTAGGTATTTGGATAGTTGGTGTACTCAGTGCCCCAGTGCATTTTAAGTATTACTACTTGAGCGCCATTTTTACGCAGCGACTTTGCATCACGCAGAATTTTGGTCAAATCGATTTTATTTGCCAACCAACTTTTGCCTTGCGGGTAGGCAAAGCCGTTGAAGCCGTAAGCAAATGCAAGTATGCCAACCTTTACTGGCCCATTGTTCGTGTCGACATTCATAATTAGCAAGCGCTTTGATTCAGCCTCACTTCGGTAAGTGCCGGTGTGGGCAATGCCAGCAGCATCCAAGTCATTCAATGTTCGGGCGATGCCAGCAGCCCCAGCATCTAACGAGTGGTTAGATGTTTGGTCGCACATATCAAAGCCGAGTTTCTTTACTGCAGCAACAATCTGTGGCGGCGAGTTGAATACTGGGTACCCCGTGTAGTGGCCACCTAACTTCGCCAGTGGTGTCTCAATGTGACAAAGCGCCAAGTTTGCATTTCGGGTTATGCCCGCGATGTCAGCTAGTTGCGGATAGAAGTCCCATTTTCCGTGCTTACCGTCGCGAATTGCCTGATTCCAAAGACGTTCATGTAGCAGTAAGTCGCCACTTGAGACAACAGTGAAACTACGCAGTGGTTGCGTGGCTTTAGGTGAGCCGGTGGCTGATGGCGAAGCCGCTGGAGTTGCACTTGATGCACTGCAGCCAGCTAGTGCGAGTGTGATGGCTAGCCCGAAACCGATGGACTTCACCGAATAAATACGCTTCATGAGTCTCCTAAGTTCCAAACCGACGGTTACGCATTGCAAATGCCCGAAGCGCCCGCAGGAAATCAATTTTGCGAAAGTTTGGCCAATAGGCTTCGCAGAAGTAGAACTCGGAATGTGCGCTCTGCCAAAGCAGGAAGCCACTAAGCCGCTGCTCGCCAGAGGTGCGAATAACCAGATCCGGATCTGGCTGACCTTTGGTATAGAGATGGTCGGCAATGTGCTCTAGGTCTAGCATGTTGGCCAATTCATCTAATGAGGTTCCGGCCGCAGCGTGTTCCTGAAGCAAACCTTTCACTGCATCAACGACTTCACGTCGGCCGCCGTAGCCGACAGCAACATTGACGATCAATCCCGCACTGTCAGCCGATCGCTCCTGCGCTCGCTTCAATGCATCAGCAGTTCCCTCCGGCAGCAAACTGAGCGCACCCACAGGATTAATCCGCCAGTTGCCTGTTTCCGCCAGGGCGTTAACGGTGCTTTCAATCACAGCTAGTAATGGATTTAGTTCTTCAGGTTTGCGCGCCAAGTTATCGGTCGAGAGCAGCCAAAGCGTTACCACCTCGACATTTACTTCTTCGCACCAACCAAGAAATTCTGAGATTTTCGCAGCTCCTGCGCGATGGCCTTGCTCACTAGATGAGCCTTGTCCCGCTGCCCAGCGGCGATTTCCATCAAGTATCACGCCTACATGGTGAGGCAATTGCTCCATTGGCAGACGATGAGCCAGGCGATGTCCGTAAAGGTCGTAGGCGATGTCACCGACCAAAGTTTTAAATCGCCCCATGTGCTCAAGAGTACCGTTCATGTGGGCACGCAATCTTAAGAGTCACGCAATCTTTTGTTAACAATTAATCTCGGCGTGGGACACAAAAATCTCGAAAATTTGGGCGTAGTGTCCCTGATATCAGGGCGGACGGGGAAGCCGCCCGAGAGTAAAACTGAAATGTGAAGTGATCGCGTGACTCAGCGTCGCACGTTCGTCCTTGACACGAGCGTCCTTTTATCCGATCCAAATGCGTTATTTCGATTTGATGAACACGAAGTAGTTCTTCCAGTCGTGGTTATCACCGAACTCGAAGCTAAGCGCACTCACCCTGAGCTTGGTTACTTCGCTCGAACTGCCCTGAGGTCACTAGATGACCTTCGAATTAAGTTCGGCCGGCTCGATGCGCCCATCCCGTTAGGCACTGCTGGGGGCGAGTTACATGTCGAGTTAAATCACACTAACCCAGAAATTTTGCCAGCAGGTTTTCGCCTTGGTGATAATGACACACGCATTCTGGCAGTTGCCAAAAACCTAGCTGCAGAAGGCAAAACGGTGGTTTTGGTGAGTAAGGATTTGCCACTGCGGGTTAAGGCATCAGCAGTTGGACTAGAGGCGCAGGAATATCGGGCAGAAATTGTCCCGTCCAGCGGCTGGACGGGGATGACCGAACTCGAAGTCACGGCAAATGAGATTGATGATCTCTATGACGAAGAAGTAATTGCCATCGATTCGGTGCGTGAGTTGCCATGTAACACCGGAGTGGTCCTTTCAAGTGAGCGTGGCAGTGCACTCGGGCGAGTGACGCAGGACAAGCAGCTTCGCCTAGTGCGCGGGGATCGAGAAGCATTTGGCATCCACGGCCGAAGTGCCGAGCAGCGTATCGCGCTAGATCTTCTGCTCGATCAAGAGATTGGCATTGTTTCACTTGGCGGGCGAGCTGGAACAGGTAAAAGCGCGTTAGCACTTTGCGCTGGACTCGAGGCAGTGCTCGAGCGTCGGCAGCATCGTAAAGTCGTTGTTTTTCGGCCGCTTTATGCCGTCGGGGGACAAGAGCTTGGCTACCTACCTGGTGGCGAAAACGAAAAGATGTCACCCTGGGCGCAAGCAGTCTTTGACACTCTCTCGGCAGTTGCTTCCGCTGATGTCATTGATGAAATAGTTGACCGAGGAATGCTTGAAGTTTTGCCATTAACGCATATTCGCGGCCGATCACTACATGACACTTTTGTCATCGTGGATGAGGCGCAATCACTTGAGCGCAATGTGTTGCTAACTGTGTTATCGCGCATCGGTAAAGGTAGTCGTGTTGTATTGACGCACGATGTTGCGCAGCGAGACAATCTACGCGTGGGTCGACACGATGGCGTGGTTGCAGTGGTGGAGAAACTTAAGGGCCATCCGCTGTTTGCCCATGTAACTCTGACTCGATCAGAGCGTTCACCAATCGCAGCCTTGGTCACTGACCTGCTGGAAGAGTTGCCGGTCTAACGCGCAGGATTAATCAAGGTTCGCGTCGTGGAAGCGTAAAAATCGTTTCCCTTGTCGTCAATCACAACAAAGGCAGGGAAGTCGACGACCTCGATTTTCCAAACTGCTTCCATACCTAAGTCCGCAAAGTCTAGAACTTCTACTTTCTTAATATTCTCTTTGGCGAGCACCGCAGCTGGCCCACCGATTGAGCCTAAGTAGAAGCCACCGTGACTTTGACAAGCTTTGGTTACTGCGTCACTTCGGTTGCCTTTTGCGAGCATCACTAGCGAGCCACCGAGTGCTTGGAAACGATCCACATAACTATCCATTCGGCCAGCTGTTGTTGGACCAAATGAGCCAGATGCGTAACCGGCTGGCGTTTTCGCAGGTCCTGCGTAATACACAGCATGGTCTCTGAAGTACTGCGGTAGGTCTTCGCCCTGCTCAATCATTTCTAAAATCCGAGCGTGAGCGATATCGCGGGCAACAATCAACGAACCGGTCAAAGACAGTCGGGTTTTCACCGGACAGGCACTCAGCTGCGCCTGAATCTGACTCATCGGCTGGTTCAGATCGATGGCGACAACATCGTCGTCTAGGTGCTCATCGGTCACCTCTGGCAGAAAGCGAGCCGGATCATGATCAAGTTTTTCGATGTAGGCACCGGTGGCATCAATTTTTACAATTGCTTGACGATCGGCCGAACAAGAAACAGCAATCGCAATCGGGCAAGATGCTCCGTGGCGCGGCAGACGAATCACTCGAACGTCATGACAGAAATATTTTCCGCCAAATTGTGCGCCAATCCCGAACTCTTGCGTGAGTTTGAGGATTTGCGCTTCTAGATCCAGATCGCGAAAACCTATTCCGAGTTCGCCACCAGAGGTAGCCATTCCATCGAGTTGTCGAGTACTGGCCAGCTTTGCCACTTTAAGCGAGTATTCGGCACTAGTTCCGCCAACCACAATCGCCAAGTGATACGGAGGACATGCTGAGGTGCCAATTGCTCGCAGTTTCTCGGACATAAATTCCATGAACTTAGTTGGGTTTAGCACCGCCTTGGTTTCTTGAAATAAGAAACTTTTGTTGGCACTGCCACCACCTTTAGCAATAAATAGCAACTCGTAACTATTTTCATGTCCAGGCTTTGTATCTGAATAGATTTCAATTTGTGCTGGCAGATTTGAGCCAGTGTTTTTCTCATCCCACATGGTCACGGGTGACATCTGTGAATAACGAAGATTCAAAGTGTTGTAGGCGTCAAAAATTCCGTGACTTAATTGCTCCTCGTCACCTCCAGTGGTGAGAACTTGTGACCCACGTTTTGCGCTAATAATCGCAGTGCCGGTGTCCTGGCACATTGGTAAAACACCACCAGCGGCGATGTTTGCATTTTTCAGTAAATCGAGCGCGACAAAGCGGTCGTTACTTGAGGCCTCAGGGTCATCAATAATTGCGCGGAGTTGCTCAAGATGACTTGTGCGCAGGTAGTGGGAAATGTCATGGATAGCCTCGAATGCAACTCGTTGCAAAGTTTCTGGCTCGATGGTTAAGAAAGTGCGATCACCTAATTGCTCGGTGGCGATTCCATCGGTAGTGACTAATCGGAATTCTGGCTCAGGCGGATTCGCAGAAAGCATGTCTGAGTAATGAAAATCGACCATATGCCAAGCCTATGCCCGAGGACATCTAATCTATATTTCATTCGCCACTGTGTGGTTGGGCACAGGTGTACGAAACACGGCAAGATAAGGACATGGCGAAAAAACGCGGTCGTGAAACCGCTCGCGACATGGTTTTCAGCATGGGTGCAGTCCTACTGACCGTCCTCATTATCTTGGGCGTCACCTATCGTTCGCATTCACAGCAATCATTTGCGGTTAACTATTCGGCTGCCTTGCAGTCGGCGACCGAAGCTGGTTCCTGGCCAATTCAGGTACCGACTCATTTACCGCCTGAATATCGACTCACTCAGGCACGCTTTGAGCCAGAGAGCTATGGCAAACCCGGTCAAAGTCGCTGGTATCTGGGCTATCAAACGCCTAGTCATGAGTATCTTTCCATCTGGCAGAGCGATGGGATCTTGAAGAAGATCGTCATGTCTGCATCAAATGACGGCATTTGCTCGGGCACCGTCTTGGTTGCGGGCCACCTCTGGTTCAAGTGCCAAAATGCCAAGCCAAAATCTCGGGTTATTTATCGACAGCTCGGGCCTGACTCGATCGTGATTTCTGGAACAGTCAGTTTCGCTGCGTTACAGCAGGTGGCTGAGAATTTACGCATTGCCACAAAGTCCCAATGACACCTGAAACCGCTACGCTAACTGCTATGTCCGAAGATTTTTCAAGTTTGTCGTATGAACAGGCCAAGGCACGCCTCGATGAGGTAGTTGCTCAGCTAGAAAATAAGGATCTACCCCTAGATGACATGGTCAGCCTCTGGGAGCAGGGGGAGAAGTTGGCCGCAGTGTGCGAAAAGCATCTTGCCGGGGCTCGTGATCGCTTGGCTGCATTGCGCCCAGGTGCCCACGAGGCGTAGTCGCTTTACTCGGACTGGGTAACCTCAACGGTTACCGTTCCCTGAGCAATTTTAATTGACAATATTTCGCCAGCTTTTACTGCATCTTTCGATTTCACCACAGCGCCGCGTTCATTACGGACGATCGCGTAGCCACGATCGAGTGTTCCTTGCGGCGAGAGTGCTCTGAGCGTACTTTGCACACCCTGGACCTGCGCCGTTGCTAAATTAATTCGGCTTTCAACCTGTCGGTAGATCTGCTCACGCAGTCCCGTGTTAGCCAACAGCCGTTGATCGATTAGCACACTTGGATTTGCTAGCGCTGGCTTCGCTCGCACGTTAGCTAATTCTTGCCCACGCAGGGCAATCACTCGAGAGACAGTTGCGAAAGCATGAGCCCGAGTGGCTTCAAGATAAGCAAGCTCTTCGGCAACATCAGGCACAATCTTTCGCGCTGCGTCAGTCGGCGTGGATGCTCGGTAGTCAGCAACATAGTCAACAAGAGGTCGATCATCCTCATGGCCAATCGCAACCACGATTGGCGTTTGCGCAGCAGCGATAGCGCGCACTAGCGACTCATCGCTGAACGGAAGCAAGTCTTCAAAACTGCCACCACCTCGCGCCACAACAATTACGTCAATGTCATCGATTGCATCTAGTTCGGTGAGTGCATTGGTTACTTCACGCACCGCGGTCGCACCTTGTACCTGCACTTCACGAATCTCAAATTCCACATCTGGCCAGCGACGTCGCGCATTCTCAACTACATCGGGTCCGGCTTTGCTGTTGGAGCCACAAATTAAGCCAACGCGGCGTGGAAGAAATGGGATTGGTTTTTTATGTTCCTGCGAAAACAAGCCCTCAGCGGCGAGCACATTTCTTAGGGCTTCAAGTCGGGCCATAAGTTCGCCCAAACCCACTACTCGGATCTGCAAAATTTTGAATTGCAGCGAACCCTTGTTTTTCCACCAGTCTGGTTTAATCTGCGCAATAACCCTGGAACCTTGTTCTATTACTGGAGTTACATCTAGCATCGAACTTTCTGGCGTATACAGATTTATGGTCGCCTGACCATCAGTATCGCGAAGGCTCAGAAAAGAGAGTCTGGCTCGTAGATTTAACTCAGCTACTTGGCCCTCAACCCACATGGTGCCCAAACGGGCAATGTAGTCGTTCATCATCTGACTTAATCCAGAAACCGGGACAGGATTACTCGGATCTTTACCTGGGAGTACTGGATCAACTGAGGTCACAGGTTCTATTCTGCCGTGCGGGCGAGACATTCGAGTGTGGCTTACGATAGGACAGTGAGTGGAAAAGTTTTATTGGCAAAACCCCGTGGCTATTGCGCTGGAGTTGACCGCGCAGTTGAGACCGTAAAAGAGGCGCTTGCGCTATACGGCGCACCGATTTATGTGCGCAAGCAGATCGTGCACAATAAACATGTTGTCTCGGCCTTAGAGGCTCGTGGCGCAATATTCGTCGATGAAACCGATGAAATTCCTGAAGGTGCCACAGTTGTCTTCAGTGCACATGGCGTGGCCCCAAGTGTGCACGATGAAGCGCAGAGTCGAAACTTGAAGACCATTGATGCTACTTGTCCGCTTGTGACAAAAGTTCATGCCGAAGCAAGACGATTCGCCAGCGATGATTATCAGATTTTGCTAATCGGCCACGAGGGACATGAAGAAGTTGAAGGCACCATGGGCGAGGCAGTGGGCAACATAACTTTGGTTGATGGACTCGAACAAGTGGAAACCGTTGAGGTTGATCCAGACCGCCCAGTGGCTTGGCTCTCACAAACCACACTCTCAGTTGATGAAACTTTACAAGCCGTGGAGAAACTGCGTGAGCGGTTCCCGGCTCTGATTGACCCACCTAGTGACGACATTTGTTACGCCACTCAGAATCGTCAGTGGGCGGTAAAAGAAATTGCAGCTCGATGCGATCTCATGCTGGTAGTCGGCTCGGCCAATTCATCTAACACAGTGCGTCTTGTTGACGTTGCACTTGAAAGTGGAAGTTCGGCGGCTTATCGAATTGATTTTGCCTCAGAAATTCAAGAGTCATGGCTAGATGGCGTGGCCAGCATTGGGGTAACCAGCGGAGCATCTGTTCCAGAACTTCTCGTTGATGACGTTTTAGCTTGGCTAGCTGATCACAACTTCTCCGACATCGAAGAAGTTACATCCGCCGATGAGCACTTAATGTTCGCACTGCCACCAGAACTTCGTCGAGATATGAAAGCAGCTAAAAGCTAGACCTTGCGCATGCGCAAGTAGCGAACTACTACTGCCGAGGCGGTGGCTGCCAAAATCCAGAGGAAATGCGAACCGAGTCCGTAGACCAGTAAAAATACTTGCTGCGCTACCCATGATCCGCTGGAATTTGTTGAAAATTCGCCAACCGTGATCATGGCAATGAACCAAGATACTGCAGGGCTCCAGAGCGTTGCGTGAAAGTCCTCATCGCGCACTTGTAAGGCAACGCCGATGCTTGCAATGAGCAAAAAAAGGTCCGCCACAATTCCAATACTGTGATTGAAAGCGATGTTTAGTCCCATGCCAACCTCAACTGCCAGAGTAGAAACCAGAAGCACTTGCGCAAACTTCAACTCTTTACGCCCAGACTTGGTTGGCGTATCTAGATTTTCGACAATCGACATAGTTCTACGGTAGTGCCTTGTTTATCTAGATACTGCACAAGCAAGTGAACTTCCGAGGCGACTAGTCTTGTAGCCATGGCATTAACAATCGGCATCGTCGGACTTCCTAATGTTGGAAAATCGACATTATTCAATGCGCTCACCCGAAATAACGTCCTGGCAGCGAATTATCCGTTCGCAACTATTGAGCCAAATACAGGTGTAGTTGCGGTACCAGACGCTCGCCTAAAAGTGCTAGCCGACATTTTTAGCTCCCAAGAGATTTTGCCAGCCACCGTAACTTTTGTTGACATCGCTGGAATTGTTCGTGGCGCTAGCGAGGGTGAAGGACTCGGCAATAAGTTCCTAGCCAACATCCGTGAGTCTGATGCCATCTGCCAAGTGATTCGCGCATTTTCTGATCCAGATGTCGTGCATGTGGACGGCAAGGTGTCGCCTGCCGATGACATCGAGACCATCAACACCGAACTTATTTTGGCTGACATGCAAACTCTGGAAAAGGCGATTGGCCGTCTAACCAAGGAAGCTAAACAAGATAAGAGCCGCGCTGCGGTACTCGAAGCGGCCCAGCAAGCTATCGAAGTTCTCAATGCCGGGCAGACAGTTTTTGCCTCGGGGATGGACGCCACGGCAATCAAAGAACTATTCCTACTAACGGCAAAGCCATTTATTTACGTATTCAATCTTGACGATGAAGAAATGTCCGATGATGCCCTAAAGACAAAGCTCTCTGCACTTGTCGCACCCGCTGAAGCCGTCTTCTTAAATGCAAAACTTGAAGCAGATCTCACTGAGTTGGATGAAGATGAAGCACTCGAACTTTTGCAAACCGTTGGACAAAATGAAAGTGGTATCGCAGTCCTATCACGAGTTGGCTTTAACACCTTAGGCTTGCAGACTTATTTGACTGCTGGCCCAAAGGAAGCCCGAGCATGGACCATTCGTCGTGGGGCAACTGCGCCAGAGGCTGCTGGCGTAATTCACACTGACTTCCAAAAAGGTTTCATCAAGGCCGAGATTGTCGGATTCAACGATTTGGTGGAAGCAGGCTCTGTTGCGCAGGCCAAAGTAAAAGGCAAAGTGCGGATCGAAGGAAAGGAATACATCATGTCCGACGGCGACGTAGTTGAATTCCGATTCAACGTCTAACTTTTTGCGATAACTAATTCTGTGAAACTCGAGATTGCGCACGCAGTTAGCGAAGATGCCTCTGGACTTTCACACCTTGCGTCGCTGGCCTTTCCACTTGCTTGTCCACCGACTACTTCGCAAGCGGACATTGAGGCGCACCTAGCCAACAAGCTTGGTACAAAGCAATTTGAAACCTTTATTACTGATGAAAACAATGTGGTACTAGTTGCTCGTTATGAGTCGGTGATTATCGGCTTTGCATTATTGGTTTTCCGGCAAACAAATCGTGACGAAATTTTAGTTAACCTGAGTGCCGAATTAAACACTGCTGAACTGAGCAAATTTTATGTACATCCAGATCACCACGGCACCGGATTGGCGCAGACTCTGATGACTGAATGCCTGGACCTTTGCCAAGCACGAGGGTGGGGTGGCGTTTGGTTGAATGTGAATCAGCTCAATGAGCGTGCCAACCGCTTTTATGCGAAATTTGGATTTGCCGTAGTCGGCGAGTGTGAGTTTTCGCTTGGCCAGAACGTCGAGCAAGATTACATTCGACAACTGGTATTTAACCTTCAGTAAATCTGGCAAAGGTTCTGGGCAGTTTTCGCAATATCTGCAGTGGTTATGGCAAACAAATAAGCCAAGTAGACTAGGTTCAGTGACCCAATTAGTAACTCGCTCAGACCTTCGCAATGTAGCAATCATCGCCCACGTTGACCACGGAAAAACCACACTCGTTGATGCCATGCTTTGGCAATCAGGTGCTTTTTCTGCGCATCAGGACGTTAATGATCGCGTGATGGATTCCATGGATTTGGAGCGGGAAAAGGGAATCACAATCCTCGCGAAAAATACTGCTGTCCGATATGTCGGCCCGGCAGCCGAGGGCGGGGTAACACTTAACATTATTGACACCCCGGGTCACGCAGACTTCGGTGGCGAAGTCGAGCGCGGACTCGAAATGGTCGACGGTGTCCTTTTACTCGTTGATGCTAGTGAGGGCCCGCTACCACAGACCCGATTTGTTCTGCGTAAGGCACTTGCCAAGAAGCTTCCAGTCGTTCTAGTCATTAACAAGGTTGACCGAAGTGACGCGCGCATCGCTGAAGTTGTAGATGAAACGTACGAACTTTTCTTCGACCTTGATGCAACCGAAGAACAGATTAATTTTCCGATTGTTTATGCGTCAGCAAAAGCTGGACGAGCTTCGCTTACCCGCCCGACTGACGGCGGGATGCCGGATGAAGAGGACCTAGAGCCACTTTTCCGCACGCTAATTGAGACAGTGCCAGCTCCTGTTTATGATCCAGAAGCACCGCTGCAGGCACATGTAACTAACCTTGATTCTTCTCCTTACCTTGGCCGCCTTGCCCTATGCCGCGTGCACAATGGCACGATCAAAAAGGGTCAGCAAGTTGCTTGGTGCAAATCCGATGGTTCAATCGAGCGAGTTAAAGTCGTTGAACTATTGATGACCCAGGCACTTACCCGAGTTTCTGCAGATTCAGCTGGACCAGGTGACATCATCGCGGTAGCTGGCATGGAAAACATCACAATCGGTGAGACCCTGGCTGATCCGGATAATCCAATCCCACTTCCAGTAATCACGGTAGATGAGCCATCTATTTCGATGACCATCGGCATTAATACCTCTCCACTGGCTGGTGAGACCGGAAGTAAAGTTACTGCTCGACTACTTAAAACCCGCCTAGATGCTGAACTTATCGGCAATGTTTCGCTGCGCGTGATTGATACTGAACGACCAGACACTTGGGAAGTTCAAGGCCGTGGCGAATTGCAACTTGCCGTCCTCGTTGAGCTCATGCGCCGCGAGAAGTACGAACTCACGGTGGGTAAGCCGCAGGTAGTTACTCGTGAAATTGATGGCAAGCGCCATGAGCCAGTTGAGCGACTGACTATCGACGTGCCTGAAGATTATGTGGGTGTGGTGACTCAGTTACTTGGTCTGCGTAAAGGTCGCCTTGAGCAGATGGTTAACCATGGCACCGGTTGGGTTCGCATGGAGTACTTGGTGCCAGCTCGCGGTCTGATTGGTTTCCGCACCGAATTCCTCACCGAAACCCGTGGAACTGGCCTGCTCCATCACGTATTTGAAAAGTACGAACCATGGTTCGGCGAATTGCGCACTCGACCAAATGGGTCACTCGTATCTGACCGTCGTGGCGCGGTCACTGCCTACGCATGCTTTGGCATTCAGGAACGCGGAACTCTATTCGTTTCGCCGACTACTGAAGTATATGAAGGCATGGTGATTGGTGAAAATGCTCGTTCAGAAGATATGGACGTCAATGTTGTCCGTGAGAAGAAGCTCACCAATGTGCGTTCAGCTACTGGAGATGAACTAGAGCGACTTATTCCCGCAAAGCAGTTAAGCCTTGAGCAAGCGCTGGAATTCTGCCGCGAAGACGAATGCGTAGAAGTCACACCTAGCTTTGTACGCATTCGCAAAGTTTTGTTGACGAAGACTGACCGTGATCGCGCTCGAGCGAAAGCAAAGACACATAATTCGTGAACTTGAAAGCACCGTCACTTCGTAGCCTCGGCGTTGCGGCCGTGGCGGTGGTCGGCGTACTTTTAGTCGCTGGATCGGTGCCAACAAGCACGGTCGGTCCACAGGAGAATGCAGCGCTGAGTCGAGCAGTGGGCCAAGTGAGCCAAGACGGTGGCACGCTAACTTTAGGTTCCACCTCGCTATGTGATTCATTTGATCCAGCCAAAAGCTTTGACACTTGGTGCGGTGTTATTTTTCGACTCTATTCCCGTAACTTGATGGCTTTTGCTGGTCAACCAGGCGTCGCTAGTCTGCAAACTCAGCCCGACCTTGCGGCGAATGCACCAATCGTTAGTGAAGACAGAACTAACTGGAAATTCAAGCTGCGCGGCGATGCGAAATTTAGTGACGGCTCACCAGTTACTGCCCAAGATGTTAAATATTCAGTGGAGCGTTTATTTGCCCCTGAAATGTTGGGCACCGTGAGTCAAGACTTCCTGTGCCTGCTTAGCAGTTGCACCAAAGGAATCGCGGCCTATACCGGTCCGTACTCAGCTCGAAATAAAAGTTTGGCGAGTATCAACACCAGCGGCAAGTACCAGATTACTTTTCAGCTCAACAGCCCAAGCCCAGACTTCGATCGCATCCTCGCCCTGCCGCAGTTTGCTGTCGTGGAGCGCGTTCGTGAGGCGGCGCTTCGCGCAAAAGGCAGATCATATGGCGATGCGCCAGCCTCGTCGGGACCGTTTGTCTTTCATTTTCTGGCAAATCGAAAAGGTGCCTATTTCACGCGGAATAAAAACTGGCATCAGAGTTCAGACGCAATTAGATCACCACATGTGACCCGAATAAATTGGCAGTTATTTGCTAACTCGACCCGACTCAATCGTGCAACCGTTCGAAATCAGATTGATATCCGGCTGGGACAGGATTTTAATTTAGCTGATTCAGTCACTGCCTCAGCTTTAGGTAGCGGCCGAAACCAACTGGATCATCCATTCGATGGCTACACCAGTTTTATCGCAGTTCGTCCCCAAGCAGCTCCACTAAATCGCATTGCTTGTCGTCAAGCTATTTTCTATGCCCTGGATAAATCAGCGCTGCAGAGCGTTTTAGGCGGTGCTGACTATTCCAATATTGCCCAGTCACTGCTCTCGCCGACTCTGGCCGGTTACGACCCGAGTAGCGACGCCTATTCAAGCGCAGCAAATCCAAGCGGAGATCTACCGGCAGCACAAGAGGCGCTGCTTAGGTGTGGCTACCCAGACGGCTTTGAATTATCGATGGCGTATCTCAACATTGGTGTTGGATCACGGCTGTTTCACAGTGTGCAAGCGAGTCTAGCCAGAGTTGGCATAGTAGTTGCCCCCAAGCGGTTTGATACTTTCGAAAAATTCATCACCATCACTCGTAACTCCGATGAGCTCACCAATGAAAATATCTCACTGGTAATCAGCGGCGCACAATCTACAACAGGGAGCGCTCTAGATTATTGGTCGGCATTTGTCGACGGCAGACTGAT
>Ga0114964_10001869_pt1 | contig 15199 bp, 13 predicted proteins | sample C_131016_MF_Meta_FD_92638 | JGI IMG/M metagenome (GOLD analysis project Ga0114964, IMG submission 92638) | Freshwater microbial communities from Lake Croche, Canada to study carbon cycling - C_131016_MF_MetaG | ecosystem: Environmental > Aquatic > Freshwater > Lake | place: Lake Croche, Canada... | reverse complement strand
GTGCCGGCGCGGGCAAACAACAGGCGCAGATAGTCGTGAATTTCGGTCACCGTGCCGACGGTGGAGCGCGGGTTGTGGCTGGTGGCTTTTTGCTCGATGCTGATGGCGGGCGACAGGCCCTCGATCAAATCCACATCGGGTTTGTCCATCAGTTGCAAAAACTGGCGCGCGTAGGTGGACAGGCTTTCCACATAGCGGCGCTGGCCTTCGGCGTACAGCGTGTCAAACGCCAGACTCGATTTGCCTGAGCCCGACAAGCCGGTGATCACCACCAACTGGTTGCGCGGAATGTCCAGGTCGATGTTTTTCAGGTTGTGCGTGCGCGCCCCGCGCACGCTGATGTGCGTTTGCCGCAAGGCTTTGGCCAGGTACGAGGCGTCGTCGCGTTCGAGCTCGGCGCGCAGTTGAGCGCGATCGTCACGGCCATCTTCGGGGCGATCACCAGAGACTGGCACCAAGGTTGCATCAGAGGGGTTCAAAATTGGGCCGTTGGACAAAACCCTCGATTATCGGCCTTGTGGCCTCGCTTGTCCTGCGGCAGGCTGTGGCCCCATAATTGCGTCTTATTTCAGAGGAATTTTTTCATGGCATCCGTCAACAAAGTCATCCTGATCGGCAATTGCGGCCGAGACCCCGAAATCCGTTACCTGCCCTCGGGCCAGGCCGTGGCCAATGTGAGCATTGCCACCACCAGCCGCCGCAAAGACCGCACCTCAGGTGAAACGGTTGAAGACACGCAGTGGCACCGCGTCACCTTTTACGACCGCTTGGCTGAAATCGCTGGCGAATACGTCAAAAAAGGCCGCCCCATTTACGTCGAAGGCCGCTTGAAATACGGCAAGTACACCGACCAAGCGGGTGTGGAAAAGAACACGGTCGACATCATTGCCACCGAAATGCAATTGCTCGGCGGTCGTGAAGGCGGCGGCGCCCCCTCTTCTTCTGGTGGCGGCGGTGATGACGGCTACGACAGCGCACCGCGCCGCCCAGCCGCTGCGCCTGCGGCACGTCCCGCTGCAGCGCCCCGTGCGCCTGCCGCCGCAGCCAAACCGGCGGCGTCCAGTGGGTTTGACGATATGGATGACGATATTCCGTTTTGATTCAGACTGGCCCATTTAAAAAAACCCGCAGACCGAAAGGCTGCGGGTTTTTTTGGGTGTCTGCTTTGCCCCGCATTGGCGGTGTGCAGAGCTGAGCGCTCAGTCGGTCATCAGGCTTTGCAAGCTGGGCCCGTTAGAGATGGCGGGTGTCGTGGGCGGTGACCAGCTCAGGCCTTCTTGTAGCGCCCATTGCTGCATCCGGCCGTCGGCCATGCTTTGAGCGATGACTTGGTTGGTGATGTCCAACAAGCCTGAGGGGGTTGATGCCAAGGTCACGAACCCCAGGTTCAATCCAATCGGGCGACGCATGGCCGCCAAGGCCAAAGGTGTATCGGCATGTAGGAGCTTGTAGGCGTCGTAGGCGGCTGTGGGCATCAGCAAGCTGTCAACGCGGCCGCTTTCAAGCGCCGTCCAAGCGTTTTCGCGTTGAGACAAGGTGACCATTTGCTTGCGCAACACGCCTTGCCGGTAAACGCTGATCAGCGTGCCGGCCAATGTGCCAGTCACGGCACCCGGCTTGCGGTCTTTCAGGTCCATCAGCGTGTTGACGGGCGGCTGCTGGGGGCTTTGCACCACGCCGAATGTGTTGGTCTGGTAAGGCGCGCTGGCAACCAATTCACCAAGAGCGACGAAGGGGCGATCGCGTTTGCGTTTGGCGCCGGGGTGGTCGGGCACGCGGGCATTGGGCCGTGTGGCGGGACCCAGGTCGGTTGTGAGCAAGGGAAAACCACTGACCAAGTCACACAGCCCCGAGGACAGCAAGGCGTTGACTTCTTGCGACAGGGTGGATTCTTTTTCGTATTCGGTTTCGAAGGGGACGATTTTGAGCTCACGGCCAGCGGCATCGGCCACGGCTTGCGCCAAGCGGATGTCAAAACCTGTGGCCTTGCCCTTGTGCACATTCGATTGCGGGGGGCTGTCTTCGCTGACGCAGACTTTGAGCGGCTCGGCCCATGCGCCGGTGCACATGCACAAGCTCAGCATGGTGGGCAGCAGGTGGCGCCATTGCCAGCGCGTGAGGGGTCGGGTGACCATCAAAGTTCCTTGCCGCCGCGCGAGCCAACATAGGCCCACAGCAGATTGATTTGCTCGGGGGACAGCGCGTCCTTGAACGACGGCATATTGCCTTTGCCGTTGACGATGGAATTGAGGAAGCGGTCTTGTTGTTCGACTGGGAACTTGCGCAAGTCGTAAATGGTGGTGCCGGCATTGACCATGTTGCGACCATGACACTGTGAGCAGGTACGGTGAAATTGCTCGCGGCCTTGGTCGACGGCGGCTGTGGTGAAGCGGGGTGATGTTTGCGCATGGGCGGCCCCATTCAGGGCCGCCACACACACCAGTGCAAACTGGAGTTTCTTTGTCATCAGTTCAGGGCAAATGTCCAGACCGATCCGCCTGCTGGCACATTGGCCATGCGTTCGTCACCCAACAAGGCCCACACGCCACCCGCGCCAGACAGCACGGTCACGTATTGCTTGCCTTTGTGCTCCCAAGTCACAGGCAGGCCGATGATGCCCGAACTGGTCTGGAACTCCCACAGCTTTTTGCCGTTGGTCGCATCGACGGCCATGAACTCGCCCGTGGCTGCGCCGGTGAACACCAAGCCACCAGCAGTAGACAGCGTGCCTGCCATGCTGGGCTGGCCGGGCCAGGCCATTTGCCATTTGCTCTTGCCCGTCATGGGGTCAATGGCGCTCAGGTAACCGTGAGGTGCATCTTTGGGCATGGTCACGCCACGGAAGTTCACGCCCAGATACCACTCGCCTTTTTTGTATTCAGGCTTGGCAAACTGGTAGGGCCAGCTCATGTTGAGGGTGTTGGCATACGCCAGACCCGTGGCGGGGTTCCAGGACATGGGGGTCCAGTTCTTGCCGCCCAGCACCGATGGGAAAACTTCTTCATCACCGCCGGCACGGATGCGCTTGGTGACTGCCGATTCGACCGGACGGCCTGTGGCCATGTCGATCTTGTCGGCCCAGTTCACCTTGACGTAGGGGTTGGCCGCCAGCAGTTTGCCATTGGCGCGATCCAGCACATAGAAGAAACCGTTGCGGTTGGCCTGGGCCAGCACCTTGCGGGTCTTGCCCTCGATCTTCATGTCAACCAGCATGCCCACTTCGGTGGCGTCGTAGTCATAGGGGTCGTTGGGTGTGAACTGGTAATGCCAGACCATTTCGCCCGTTTTGGGGCGAAATGCCACGACAGAGGCGATGTAAAGGTTATCCCCTTTGCGGGCTTCTGCATTCCAGGGGCCGCCGTTGCCGGTGCCCCAGTAAACCAAGTCCAGCTCGGGGTCATACGCGCCGGTCAACCAAGTTGGCGCGCCGCCTTTCATGGCGGTGTCGCCAGGCCAGGTGTCTGCGCCTTTTTCATTGCCAGCAGCTGTGGTGTAGAAGCGCCAGAGTTTCTTGCCGGTAACAGGGTCCCAGCCGTCGATGAAGCCGCGTGTGCCGTATTCGCCACCTGCAATGCCGGTCATCAGCACGCCATTGGCGATCAACGGGGCCGCCGTCATGGCTTGGCCTTCTTGGTAATCAGCCGCTTTGTTCTTCCACAGTTGTTTGCCGGTTTTGGCGTCAAGGGCCATCACATGGGCGTCGAGTGTGGTGCGGTAAATCTTGCCATCCAAAATAGCGGCGCCACGGTTCAAAATGCCGCAGCAGGCCATCTTGAAGACGTCCTGAGGCAGTTCAATCTCGTGTTTCCACAGCTGTTTGCCGGTCAGCGGGTTCAGGGCAACGGTCGTGTTGTGCGTGGTGACGTACATCACACCGTCGTGCACGATGGGCTGGGATTCTTGGCCTTGGGGGTTGTTCAGGCTGTAGGCCCACATCGGCTGCAGCTTGCCCACGTTTTTGGTGTTGATCTGTTTGAGCGCGCTGTAGCGCTGGTTGTTGTAACCCATGCCATAAGTCAGCACGTCGCCTGGAGTGGCTGCGTCATTCTTGAGGGCGTCTAGCCCTTGCGCTTGGGCACCTGAAAAAATCGCTGCAGCGATCAAGCCGCCGACGATCCGGCAATAAGAGTTCATGCATTGTCTCCAGTTGAGTCTATTGTTTTAAAAGCCATGCAATTGTCGTGCAGGGTCCCCCTATGATCACTGGTGTGAGGTCTTTTTGCACGCCCGGGATTTCCCTGATGGACGGTTGTTCTGTCTTGGAGCGACTTGGGGCGCTTCGTTTCAAGCGCAGGGCTTCATTGGTAGTTACCCGGTGGCTGTTGGGCGTGTGTGCTTGCACACTGCTCGTTACCTTATTCAAGAAAGTGGCTCAGATGCGCATGCGAACGGCGCAGTCACCATCTGCCAACGTGCAGCCCGTTTCAGATCATGGGGGCTGCTTTACCGGCACCTGCGCATGCGCAGGACGTCGCTGAACCACAATACGGCTTTGCACTTCCACACCCTCTCCAACGCATGCTGAAATGGCTTAAATCCTGGGCGCAACAAGTCAAGGGTGACGTGGTCGCGGTTTATTTTGCGGCGCGTGACCCGCGCACCCCGCTGCTGGCACGTGTGTTGGCCTTGCTGGTTGCCGCTTATGCGCTCAGCCCGATCGACCTGATCCCTGATTTCATTCCCGTGCTGGGCTATCTGGATGACCTGATTCTGGTCCCGCTGGGCTTGTGGGCCGTGATTCGTTTGTTACCACCCGATGTGCTGGCTGCATCTCGCGCCCGTGCCAGCGCCGTGCTGGCAAGGCCGCGCAGTCGGGTTGCCGCCGTGTGCTTTGTGCTGGCATGGCTCGTGGCGGGAGCCTGGCTGGTGCACCACGCTTGGGCCTTGGGCGGGATTTTTTCCCTTTCGCAGGCGAGCCCTCTGTCCTAAAGTGAGCCATGAATCAACGGCCAGCGATCTGCTGGTCTGTAACCGTGTGAATGGCGAAGACAAATGGTGCGCATTAGGCGACTTGCATGGGGGCCACTGGCATGGGTTTGGGTGTTGGTGTTGGAGATGGGGGGCGTTGGCCCGGCGGCGTGGGCCCAAACCCCAACGGCACCGACGCAGGTGGTGAGTGTGATCTCTGCCCTGCCCGTGCCCGGCGTGGGCCAGCCCTTGTCCGAAATCGCCGCCGCCGTGCAAACCGCCACCGGCGCACAAATCGATGCCAGTCAGACCACCGATCTGGCCAGCTTCATGAACCAGCACTTAGGCGGGGTGCATGTCAACGCAGTTCAGGGCAACCCCTTTCAGATGGATGTGAGCTACCGGGGGTTCAGCGCATCGCCTTTGCTGGGCACACCCCAGGGCCTGTCGGTTTACATGGACGGCGTGCGGGTGAACCAGTCATTCGGCGATGTGGTGAGTTGGGATTTGATGCCGCGTAGCGCCATCAGCAGCCTCACACTGATGCCCGGCTCCAACCCGATGTTTGGCCTGAACACCTTGGGGGGCGCTTTGTCGATGCAGACCAAATCGGGGCTCACGCACCCAGGCACTGTCGTCACGGGCACTGTGGGTCAATACGGGCGGCGTTCGGCCGAGTTTGAGCACGGTGGGCGCAACGCGCAGGGTCTGCACTGGTTTGTTACGGGTCATGCCTACAACGAAGCGGGGTGGCGCGATGCATCGCCTTCACAGGTGCGTCAACTGTTTGGCAAGCTGGGCTATCAAAGTGGCGACACCGAGGTGGCCCTGTCTCTGACTCACGCCGATAACGCCCTGACCGGCAACGGCATGCAAGAGTTCCGCATGCTGGCGTATGACCGCAGCAGCGTCTACACCCAGCCTGACCAGACCCATAACCTGGCCACGCAGGCCAACCTGACGGCCAGACACGCGTTCAGCGATGAACTGATTTTTTCAGGCCATGCCTATGCCCGCAGTCTGAGTACCCGCACTGTCAATGGCGATGTCAACGACAGATCGCTTGACCAATCCATCTACCAATTGAGCGCGGCAGACCGCAGCGCATTGCAAGGGGCGGGCTACGCCAACTACCCGAGCAGCCCCAGCGGGGCCAGCGTCAACAACACGCCTTTTCCCATGTGGCGGTGCATTGCGCAGGCCTTGCAAGCCGATGAACCCGCTGAAAAATGCACGGGCATGCTCAACCGCACCCATACGGCACAAAGCAACCATGGTTTTGCAGGCCAATGGACCTGGCTGGCACCGCTGGCCGGGCAGCGCAACCAGCTGACCGGCGGCTTGGCTTACGACGGCAACCGCACCCGTTTTCAACAACTGGGCGAGCTGGGCTACATCAACCCCAACCGCAGCGTGACCGGGGTGAAGGCGTATGGCGACGGTGTGAGCGGTGGCCAGGTGGATGGCCAACCGTTTGACAACCAAGTTGACTTGCGAGGCCAGGCCGTCACCTGGAGTCTGTACGCCAGCGACACCTTGTCGCTGGACGAGCGCTGGCACTTGACCCTGTCGGGCCGCTACAACCACACCCACATCCGCAACACCGATCAGATCAAGCCCGGCGGGGGCACCGGGTCGCTGGATGGCAACCCTGTGTTCAGCCGCTTGAATCCGGCGCTGGGCTTGGCCTTTGCACTGAACCGTGACATGACTGTTTATGCGGGCTACAACGAAGGTAGCCGCACCCCGACTTCGACCGAGTTGGGTTGTGCCGATCCGGCCACTCCCTGCAAATTGCCCAACGCCATGGCCGGTGACCCGCCGCTGCGCCAGGTGGTCACCCGAACCTGGGAGGCGGGCTGGCGCGGCAAAGTCTCGCCCAGCACCCAGTGGACGGCGGGCGTCTTTCGCGCCCTCAGTACAGACGACATTTTGTTTGTCGCATCGGACACACAAAACGGGTTTGGTTATTTCCGCAACTTTGGACAAACCCGGCGCCAGGGCCTGGAACTCGGCGTGCAAAGCCGCCAAAGAGACTGGACATGGGGTGGCCACTACACCTGGCTTCAAGCGACGTACCAAAGCCCTGAAACATTGGGGGGCTCGGCCAACAGCAGCAGCGACGCCAGTGCACCGGGCCTGGACGGCCGCATCGCTGTGCGCGCAGGCGATGCGATCCCCCTGATTCCTCGGCACATTCTCAAGTTCCATCTTGACTATCAAATCAACACCGCCTGGCGTGTGGGCACCAGCATGGTGGCCAGCAGTGGCCTGTTTGCCCGAGGCAACGAAAATAACCTGCACCAGCCCGATGGCCTGAATTATTTGGGCTCAGGGCGTACACCGGGGTATGCAGTGTTCAACCTCCAGGCCCGCTACCAGCCCCATGCCGACAGAACCTGGACGCTCAACGTCGCCAACCTGTTCAACACCGAGTACGCCACCGCCGCACAGTTAGGCGCCACGGCTTTCAGCGCCAATGGTCAGCAGTTTGTGGCGCGGCCTTATGCCAAAGTGGGCAACGACTACCCATTGCAAAACTCGATGTTTGTGGCCCCCGGCGCACCCCGTACTGTCTGGTTGAGTCTGCGTCAGCGCTTTAACTGAAGGCGCGGTCGATGATGTGGTGGCGCTGTGCCAAATGCACCAACGCGGCTGAAGTGGCCACACCCAGTTTCTCCCGAATCAAAGTCTGGTTGTTGGCCACGGTTTTCAGACTCAGGTTGAGCAGCTGAGCGCATTCGGCAGCAGTGTGACCCAGTGCCAGCAAACGCCAAATTTCAAGCTCGCGCAGCGTCAGGCTCGCCACGCGATCCGCGTTCTCGTCTGCAGCTTCGTGTAACAAACCGGGCGGCAGGTCTTCGCTCAGGTAAGGCTGCCCCGCCATGGCATTGCGCACGGCCTGCACCAGGTTGTCGGGGGGTGCATTTTTGGTGACAAAACCGATGGCGCCGCCATCCAGAGCGCTGCGCACCAGGGTCGGGCTGTCGTACATGCTGCACATCAACACCCGCGCGACGGGGTCGCGCAGCCGGATTTTGCGCAGCAGCTCCAGCCCGCCGGTGCCGGGCATGGCCACATCGGAAATGGTGACGTCGGGCTGGTGCTCTATAAAAGCGGCATAGCCCTCCTGGCCAGAGGCAATTTGCGCCACCACGGCAATGCCACCGGCTTGCTCCAACAGGCGCGAATAGCCGGCGCGGACCACCGGATGATCGTCCACCAGCAGCAACCGAATCATGATTCTTCTTTCAAAAGCAGTTTCAACGGCAGTGTGGCCAGCACGCGCACGCCAGGCCGTGCGTCTTGCCAGGCAAGAGTGCCGTGCAGGCTGGCCACACGCTCACGCAGGCCCATGCAGCCCAGACCTGATGTAGGTACGCCTTCGGGGGGCATGCCACAGCCGTTGTCTTCGATGCACAGCCGCAGCTGGTCGTTGTGCACGACCACAGACACCTGCACCTGCGTGGCATCCGCATGCCGGGCCACATTGGTCAGTGCTTCTTGGATGATGCGGTACAGGCTGACGTTGACGCCCTCGCGCAGCGCATCGGGCAGCGCCTTGGCTACAAAGGCGCAATCCACGCCACATTGCACCTGCCAACTGCGGCACAGTTCGCGCAAAGCGCTTTCCAAGCCCAGGCTGTCCAGGTGAGGTGGTTGCAGCCGGGTCAGCATGTCGCGCGCCAAGCGGTGCATCCGCTGCGCTGCCGCATCTACCCGCAGTGCTGCGCTGATTACTTGATCGGGTTGGGCTTGTGCGGCGTTGGCAATGTACGCCGCCTCAATGCGCAATGCAGTGCAGGTCTGGCCAACCTCGTCGTGAAGGTCGCGCGCCAGCAAGCGGCGTTCGTCTTCTTGCGCGGTGAGCAGGCGCTGAGTCAAGTCGCGGTTGTGGCTCAGCAATTCAGACACACGGGCCTGCGCGGCTGTGCGCTCGGTCAGCTCGGCCCGCACATCACCCACGCGTCGCCAAGCGAACCAGGCCAGACTCAAGGACAACACCAGCAAGGTGAGCAAGAACTCATCGAGTTGCAATGCTTCATGTTGTCGCAGCCAGGGCACCAGCCGCTCCGACAATTCCAGTTGGGACGTCAGCAAGGCAAAGCCCAGCACCAAGGCCAGCACACAGGCGGCATCGCGCCAGGGGCGCGAGCCCAGTTTGTGCGAAGAAGCCGCCATCAATGTCGAACCTCAAGCCTTGGGGTTGGACGCAGCCTGCGATGCAGGCCACATGCGCAAGAACACGCCATCACGGCGCAGTGCATGACCCAAGGCTGCGGCCACATGCAACGCGAGCAAGGCCATGAAGACATAAGACGCCCCCGTGTGCACGCTGGCGAACAGGGCTTTCAGATCGGGGTCGGCTTGCCAAAGGCGGGGCAATGGCGTGCCAAAAAACTGGATGGGGTATGCGGTGAAGCTGGACCCCAAAAAACCACTCAACGGCATGACCACCATGCAGGCATACAGCAGCGCATGCGAGATGCCCGCAGCCCTTTGTTGCCAGCGCGGCAAAGCGCGGGGCAGTTGGGGGCGGGCATGGGTAAGCCGCCACAGGCCGCGCAGCACGATCACCAGGGCCAACACCAGGCCTGTCGACTTGTGCCAGTTGAACCATTCGGCGCGCAAGCCTGGCGGCGTCTTGGGGATGCCCTCCATCCACAGGCCCAAAGCCAGTTGACTGATCAGGCCAATGGCCAGCAGCCAGTGCAAGGCGATGGCCATACCGCTGTAGCGTTGCAGGGGCATGTCATCGGCTGTGCCAACGGTCATGCCGGGCTGATCAAGCGAGGGGCTCATGGTGTGCACATCGGGGTTGTCGAGGTGAGTTCGGCAGGGCTCAGTTGGCCGCGGTGCCCCAGGGCAGTTTGCCTACGGCGATGCTTTTGAGCGATTCGAAAGTCTGGGTGTCCACCACGCTGACGGCGTGGCTGCGGCCTGCCGCCACATAGAGCTTTTTGCCATCGCGGCTGATGGCCATGTTCCAGGGGCGCTGGCCCACGGTGGCTTTGGCCACCACGGTGAAGCTTTGCGTGTCCACCACGGCCACGTTGGCGTCACCGCCATTACTGGCAAACAGCCATTGGCCGCTAGGGTGCATGACCAGACCGTTGGTGCGCAGGCCCACGGACAAGCGGCCTTTCACGCTGAGTGTGGGCATGTCGATGGCCACCAGCAGGCTGTCCGTCTCGGCGGCCACATAAGCGGTACGTCCATCGGGGCTGAAGCTGATGCCTCTTGGGCGTTGACCTACGCGCACCGAACTGGTTTGACGGCGCGTGGCCACATCCACCACGTCGATCTGGTCGGCCTCTTCGGCCGAGACCAAAAGCAGCTTGCTGTCGGGGCTGAAAACCGCATGTTCAGGATTTTTGCCTTTCACCGGGATGTCGGCTTCGACCTTGAAGCTGCGGGTGGACACCAGGCTGACGCTGTTGCTGTCTTCATTGGCAATGGCCAACCACAGGCCATCGGGTGAGCAGTTCACGGCCTCGGGGGAGTTGCCCAAGGTGAGCGATTTCACGATTTTTTGGGTGCGGGTGTCGATGGCTTGCAACTGCGACTGCGCTTGGTTACTCACATACAGGTGCGGGTCATGGGGGCACATGGCCAAGCCCCTTGGCTTGCCCCCTGTCGCGATGGTGGCCACGACCAGGTCGGAGCGGACATCGATCACCGAGACATCGCCACTGCCTTCGTTGGTGACAAAGATCTGGTCGCTGGCTTGGGCCAGCGAGTGCAGCGCAAAGCAGGCGCTGATGCACAGAAAAAAATGACGCAGTTTCATGGGGACAACATCTCGGGCAGGGTCGGTCACAGGGCTGGCGTGTTGGCAAGCGCGATTGCCACGAGCGCTGCGGTAGCGCTGAACACGTCGCACCACTGTAAAGCAAAAGGTGTTCGCGCCAGACATTCAGCAGACAGGGAAAACCCCCTGGTTAAACAAGCTGCAGGCGCTGCTTTTTTCTGGCTAGACGCTAAAAGCGCGGGGTGTTTTCACTTGCTCGCCCTCTTGCCCGGTGTGGGCTTTTTACGTTAGCCAGAGGTTCTCATCAATTGGTGTGTGTCTGACGCAGGTCCGTGATTGCATTGAACGCTTTAGCAGTGTTATATTTTTTTAAATGCGTTTATTCCCATCTGGCCCAGTTCTTCACTCTGACGCAAGTCGCGATGCGTGGGTCGATGTTTTGCGCGGCTTGGTCGCGCTGCTCGTTGTGGCGCACCACACGGCACTGATGTATGGCGCAATAGGCTCATGGTTTTGGCACGAACGCACCCCAGATAATTCGTTTTCTTCGCTCGTTCTGACGTTCTTCTGTACGCTGAATCAGGCCTGGTTCATGGGGTTGTTCTTTTTGCTTGCGGGGACCTATGTGCCCGCATCGATGGCCCGCAAAGGTGCCGTCACATTTCTGCTCGATCGGTCTCAACGCTTAGGCATTCCCTTGTTGATCTTCGGGTGCTTGCTTGGGCCTTTCACCATCGCCTTGGCGTTGACGTCAAAGGGCTATGCGATGCATGACACCTTGATGGCACTTTGGAGTCGAGGCCAATTTGAATCAGGTCCTCTGTGGTTTGCGGCTGCTTTGCTGGTGATGACCCTCATCGTGACGCCCGCAGTGTCATGGCTCAAGTATCCACGCTCATTCCCAACCAACACCATGATGTGGATTGCTGCGCTGGTTGTGGGCGTCTCGGCATTCCTGGTCCGGTTAAGTTGGCCTGTTGGAAAGACATGGTGGATGGGTTGGCAACTGGGTTACTTTCCAAGTTACGTTGTGCTTTTTATCGCAGGCGTAGCAGGTGCCCAGTCGCGTTGGTGGGTTGAGGTGCCAATTCAATCAGGACGCACTTGGCGACGCGTGATGCGCTGCGCCGTTTGGACATTTCCAGTGATAGCGCTCGCCAGCGATCGCCTTGCTTGGCTCGGTGGACCTGCGATTGGCGGTTGGAATGTGCAGGCCGTTGTGTATGCGTTTTGGGAACCCTTAGTGGCTTGGGGGATCATTTTGAGTTTGCTGCGTTGGGCGCAGCATCGATTTGCCCAACCCACACCTATTTATAAAATGATTGGCCGCACTGCGTTCACCATCTATTTCATTCATCCACCCATCGTGGTGGCCGTGGGGCTTGTTCTGCACGGTTGGGAAATACCCGTTCTATTTAAATTTGTCTTCAGTGCGGCGATGAGTATGGCGATGTGTTTGACGCTGGCTCAACTGCTTCTTCGCTGGTCATTGTGGCGGCGCTGGCTTTAGCGCCGGAACCTGATCTGTGGGCACTTTCAATCAGCCAACAGGAAAGCGAGGACGCTATTAAGCAACCCCCGCCGATCTCAAGATGCAGGGTTTTTATTTGCTGGCCGGGTCTAACCCCGTGCTGCGCACCAGCTCGGCCACTGCGGGTGAAGTGAAGAAGCGCACCAGCTGTTTCGCGGTCTCTTGCTCAGACGAACCCTGAACCAGACCGGCTGAAAAGAAGATGGTTTGCTGCACGGCGTCGGGCAGGGTGCCCACCAAGTCCAGCTCTTTGAAGTAGATCAGCTCGCTCACTTGCTGAAAGCCCAGTTCCGCATCACCACGCGCCACCACCGCGCCCACGCGTTCGCTCATGATGCGTTTGGCGGTCACTTTCATCTGCTCGGCAATGCCCAGTTTGGGGAACAACTCGGTCGACAAATAAGTGCCGCTGGCGCTGGCCGAGTAGGCTACCGACTTGGCGTTCAGCAGGCTTTGCTTGAGGGCGTCCACCGTGCTGATGTCGGGGTGCGGCGTGCCTTTGCGCACGGCCACGCCGATCTGTGAGCGGGCCAGGTCCACGCGGCTGCCCGGCACCAGCTTGCCTTCTTTCATCAAGGCTTCGAGCCCGCCTTCAGACAAAACCACCAGGTCGAACTTTTCACCGCGGGCAAAGCGGCTGGGGATCGAGTCGGGCGCGTTACCGATCGAGGCGCCAAAAGCACTGATCACTGTGTGGCCGCTGGCGGCTTCGAAAATGGGGACTAATTTTTTATAGGCCTCGGTGAACGCGCCCGAGGTGATGACGCGGATTTCGGCAGCTTGCGCGGCGGTGTGTGCGACCAGCGAGGCGCAGGCCAGCAGCACGCTGGCCAAAAGACCTCGGCGGCTGAGGGCGAGGAAGGGGGTTAAAGATTTCAAGAGGCGTCTCCGTTTTGTTCGAGTTGGGCTGTTCATTCCATCGTGATCTTGCGTTCATGGATGATGCGGCCCCAGGTGGCGGTTTCTTTTTCCATGTACTTCGCCAATTCCTCACGCGTGCCCGGCAGGGGGGTGAGGCCGTGGCTGTTGAGGGCTTCGACCACGTCGGGCGACTTGAGCACCTTCACCAGCTCCAGGTTCCAGCGGTCCAGCACGGGCTTGGGCACCTTGGAGGAAGCAACAAAGGCATACCAGTTGGTGGCCGTGAAGCCGGGGTAGCCGGATTCGGCAATGGTCGGGATCTTGGGCAGAGCCGTCAGGCGCTGGTTGCCGGTGCTGGCCAGCGGGATCAACTTGCCGGTCTCGATGTGCGGCAGCGAGGTCGAGAGGGTGGAGTAGTACGCGGCGACGCGCCCACCCAACAGGTCTTGCAAGGCCGGTGCGCCGCCTTTGTAGGGTATGTGCACGGTGTCAATTTTGGCCATGTCGTTGAGCAACTCACCCGCCAGATGTGAGGCTGAGGCGGCGCCGGTGGAGGCGAAGTCGAGCTTGCCTGGATTCTTTTTGGCGTAGGCCACAAAGTCGGCAAAGGTTTTGATGCCGGTGTGCGCACCGACCACCAGCACATTCGGAAAGTTCACGCCCATGGTCAGGGGCGCAAGGTCTTTCACCGGGTCGTAGGGCAACTTCATCATGTGCTGGGCAATGGTCAGCGGGCCGACCGAGCCGAACAGGATCAGGCTGCCGTCAACGGGGCCTTGCGCTGTGTATTGATGGGCGATGTTGCCACCTGCGCCTGCGCGGTTGTCAATGACCACCGATGCACCGATGTTTTCGCCGAGTTTTTTGGCGATGATGCGCGCACCTGTGTCGGCCGCGCCGCCTGCGGCAAAGCCGACCACCATGGTGATGGTTTTCTTGGGCGGAAACTCTTGGCTGTGTGCGGTCAGTGCCAAGCAGGCGCTGGCCAATGCCAAGGCATTGCGCAGGAAGTGTCGTATTGGCATGAGGGTCTCCGGGAATAAAGGGATGAGGTCAATCGCCACCCAGGCTCAGGCGGTTGGGTTGTCGTTTTTCCACCGCATGGCGCAGCAAGGACGCTGTCCTGAAAATGCCGTGCGCGAATTTGTTGTAGGGCAGTGTGGCAAATAAGGCCATGACCGCGCCCAGGTGCACCACCAGCCAGGCGGGCATGCTGTTCTGGCCACGCGCCAGCCACAGGGCTAAACCGCTCAAGCTGATCAAAAACAGCAGGGCGATGAAGCCCAAGTCCATGGGCTTTTGCGCGGCGTCACCTTGCTCGGGGTGGCGCTGCAGCTTCAGCTTGAACAGGCTCGCCGTGCCCAGCAGCAAACTCACGCCGCCGGTCACGCCCAGCAGCTTGGGCAAGCTAGGCAGGTCATAAGGCGCGGGCAGGTGGAACGCGTAGTGGTAGAGCGTGGCCACGCTGGTGGCGGCAAAGCACAGCATGAAGCCGTAGAAGGTCAGATGGTGCGCACGCTGGCGCGCCAGCGAGAAGGCGTCGTCTTCGTTGTTGCAGCCTTCGCCGTGACCGCCGCCCAGGTATTTCAAGCGCAGCACATCGTGGGTGGCCTCTGCGGCCGCGGGCGCGGTCACCGGTGCGCCGCTGGTGGCGGGCGTGATGTCTTGCCAGAACCGCCGCACACCCAGCGCCAGCGCCAGCACGGCAAACAAGAACACCGGTGCGAACAGGCTCACCAGCAGCTTGTGCGGAAAAATGCTGTAAAAATTTTCAGGGCTTGCTGTGTGTTGTTGTGCCAGCCAGAGGAACAGCGCCAGGCCAGCGGCCAGGGCCAGACTCAGCGTGAGGCCGTTGCGTTCGTAAAGCCGGCCCAAGGGGGCGGGCCAAGCGTAATCCACATAGGTCTGGCCACGCACTTGCGCCATGACTTTGGGGATGTTGACGGCAAAGTCGTGCGGCGGCGCGTACTGGCAGGCATGCAAGCAAGCGCCGCAGTTGTGGCACAGATTGGCCAGAAAGTGGATGTCGGCTTGACCGAAGGACAAGCGCCGCGTCATGGCTGGAAAGACCGCGCAAAAGCCTTCGCAATAGCGGCAGGCGTTGCAAATTTGCAGCTGGCGCGCGGTTTCGCTTTCGGCGGCGCTGG
>Ga0114964_10001865_pt1 | contig 15220 bp, 14 predicted proteins | sample C_131016_MF_Meta_FD_92638 | JGI IMG/M metagenome (GOLD analysis project Ga0114964, IMG submission 92638) | Freshwater microbial communities from Lake Croche, Canada to study carbon cycling - C_131016_MF_MetaG | ecosystem: Environmental > Aquatic > Freshwater > Lake | place: Lake Croche, Canada... | reverse complement strand
TCCGGCGGCTTAGTAATCATCTCGCACGATGTGAATTTAATTGAAACTGTAGTTAATAAGGTTTTCTATCTTGATGCTAATCGCAATGTAATTGATGTTTATAACTTAGGTTGGAAAGCTTATTTATTACAGCGCGAGCAAGATGAACATCGCCGCAAGAAAGAACGCGCTAACGCCGAAAAGCGCGCCGAGATTCTGCAGAAGCAAGGCGAAAAAATGCGCGCTAAAGCTTCAAAAGCAACTGCTGCGCAAGGCATGTTACGTCGCGCTGAAAAATTGCGTTCAGGTCTGGAAGATGTGCGGGTTGCCGACAAGGTTGCCAAGCTTCGTTTCCCAACTCCAGCACCATGTGGCAAGACTCCCCTATCGGGTGAAGAACTTTCTAAGTCATACGGTTCACTTGAAATCTTTACCGATGTAAGTTGCGTGATTGATAAAGGTTCGCGCGTTGTTATCTTGGGTCTAAATGGTGCAGGTAAAACAACTCTGCTTCGCATCTTGGCTGGTGAACTTGAATCAGATACCGGAAAAGTTGAATCGGGTCATGGCCTAAAAATTGGCTACTACGCACAAGAGCACGAATCCCTTGATTTTGAACGCACTATCCTCGAAAACATGATGGCTGCAACGCCTGATATTCGTGAACCTGAAGCTCGCAATGTACTCGGCTCATTCTTATTCGTTGGCGATGATGTTCATAAGCCAGTTAAAGTTTTATCTGGTGGCGAGCGAACTCGATTAGCGCTGGCGGTTCTAGTCGTCTCTGCCGCAAACGTTCTATTACTTGATGAGCCAACTAACAACCTTGATCCAGCGTCTCGCGCAGAAATCTTGGCTGCCCTCGGTGAATATCAAGGCGCAGTAATCATGGTCAGCCACGATGAAGGTGCCGTGCAAGCACTTAAGCCAGAACGAGTTATTTTGTTACCTGATGGCGATGAAGATCTTTGGAAAGATGATTACTTCGATCTGGTTGCAATTGATTAATTAAGCGTCGATGCTGTCGCGATCAATTTCTGCGTTAGCAATGAAATCTTTACGTGGGGCAACATCGCTACCCATCAGCAGTTCGAACATTGCCTCAGCTGCTGCGCCATCGGTCACAGTAATGCGACGCAAAGTACGAGCATCTGGATCCATGGTGGTTTCGCGCAGTTGATCTGCATCCATTTCGCCCAGACCTTTGTAACGCTGAATTGGCTCTTTCCACTTCTTACCAGACTTAATAAGTTCAGCAGTTACCTTCTTCATTTCATCATCTGAATAGGTATAAATGTATTCACCCTTTTTGCCGCCGCCACCCATGGTTTCAATGCGGTGCAATGGCGGGATCGCTGCAAATACGCGACCGGCATCAATTAGCGGGCGCATGTAGCGATAAAGCAAAGTTAAAAGTAGGCAGCGAATATGAGCACCGTCGACGTCAGCATCGGACATCAAGATGATGCGGCCGTAGCGGGCGTCGTCGAGCTCGAATGAACGACCTGAGCCGGCGCCAATTACTTGGATAATTGAGCCGCACTCTTTGTCATCGAGCATCTGTGAAAGTGATGCTTTCTGAACGTTCAGAATTTTTCCACGAATCGGCAGGATCGCTTGGAATTCCGAGTTTCGCGCAGCTTTGGTGGTTCCGAGTGCGGAATCGCCCTCAACAATAAATAGCTCGGTGCGATTAACATCTTCAGAGCGGCAATCAGAGAGCTTGGTTGGAAGAGAAGAAGATTCGAGTGCGTTCTTGCGACGCTGTAAATCTTTATGTGCACGAGCAGAAATACGAGTACGCGAGGCGGCGGCAACTTTCTCAAGGATTAAGCGGCCGTTAGCTTTATCAATGCGCTTGGTTGTGGCAAAGAATTTCTTAAGTTCTTCGGTTACAACTTCGCCAACAATACGAGCAGCAGCTGCGGTTCCCAGAACTTCTTTAGTCTGACCTTCGAACTGTGGCTCTGACATGCGAACCGTTACAACCGATGTCAGACCTTCGAGGATGTCATCTTTAATGACGTCGGCTTCATTCTTCTTTAACGTGCTGGTGCTTCGCAGGGTCTCGTTAAAGGCCTTGGTAATCGCCTTCTCGAACCCAGTCATATGCGTTCCACCCTTAGGGGTCGCAATGATGTTTACGAATGAACGATTGGTGTGCGCGAACTCGTTGCCCCACTTAAGAGCGATATCTACCTGCATATCGCGCTCAACTTCAGTTGAGACCATATGGCCTTGATCATCTAGAACAGGCACGGTCTCTTGATAATGACCTTGCCCCGTTAAGCGAATTACTTCGCCGATAGCTTGATCAGGTTGTAAGAATTCGCAGTATTCGGAAATTCCACCTTTATGATAAAAAGTTTCGGTGGTTTTGGTTTTAGTGCGATTGTCATTAACAATTAAAGTTAAACCAGGAACCAGATAAGAAGTTTGGCGAGCACGAGCATAAATTTCTTCGATATCTAGCTCGGCATCCTTGAGGAAAATCTGTCGATCGCTCCACCACTTAATACGGGTGCCAGTTACCTTTGCTGAAACTTTACCGATTGTGCGCAAACCTGATTGCGGAGTAAATGACGCCTTAGGGCCATCACCATCGAATACGCCAGCAACGCCGCGCTTAAATGACATCCAGTAAATCTTGCCGTTGCGATCTACTTCGGCATCAAGGCGCTCAGCTAGTGCGTTAACAACTGATGCACCAACGCCGTGGAGACCACCAGAGGCCGCATATGAACCGCCACCAAATTTTCCACCGGCATGTAATTTAGTTAAAACAACTTCAACACCAGTTAGACCGGTCTTTGGTTCTTTATCGACTGGAATTCCACGACCATCATCGTGAACCTCAACCGAGCCATCGGCTTCGAGGTTGATATCAATTTTCTTGCAATAACCAGCGAGTGATTCATCAACTGCGTTATCAATAATTTCCCAAAGGCAGTGCATCAATCCGCGGGAATCGGTTGAGCCGATATACATACCAGGGCGCTTGCGAACGGCGTCAAGGCCCTCTAGTACGGCTAGATCTTTGGCGGTATAGGAATCTTGCACGCCTTCTTCATTAGTAGCCACGGGGGTGAAGATTATCTGTGACCTGGGATTTAAGCCGTTAAGCGCGCCGCAGTGGTCTCAAATAGTGAATTTATCGCTCAATATTAAGAAAATTAACAGGTATTTAACGAATAAATATTTATTTTAACGAGCGGGGAATAACCAAGGTGTGGTTTGCTGTTCCCCTAGATGAAGTAGTCACCAAGAACGACTAGTCGTTTAACGAATGGAGAGAACATGACCGAACAGCTAATCCTCGAAACAACCCCTCTTAATGCGGTTGATCGTTGCGATCGCTGTGGTGCCCAGGCTTATGTGCGCGCGGTTTTGTTATCTGGCGGTGAACTCTTGTTCTGTGGTCACCACGGCAAGGAATACGCTGAAAAGCTAAAGCAAGTTTCAGCGAAGATTCAAGATGAGACCGACAAATTAGTCGACGTCTCCTCTAACTAGCTTTTATTTCGACCTTACCCAAACCTTTTATCTCAACTGTGTAAGTGTTACCTGCCGCTAAGTGAACGCCTTTTGTTGCCGAACCACTAAATACAATTGAACCAGCGGGCAACTTAATTCCGTTTTCAGCTAAGAGTTTTGAGAGCAAAACAATAGCCAGCCAGGGATTTCCGCGAATCGCAGTTAACGGGGCAGTTTCAACTTCAATCTCATTAACAAAAACTTGCGCAGTTAAGTTCTCTAAATTTTCTTCATGAGCCGGAACCCAATGACTAAAAGCAAATGCGGCAGCACCGGCGTTATCAGCAATGGCATCTTCAGCATAAATCTGAGCCTGGCCATAGCGATAATCGAAGATTTCCATCCCCGCGGCAACATGGCTTACGTAATCTAAAACTTCAGATGGATGAATTTCGCTCGAAATTTCTTTACTAATTTTAAAAACGACTTCAGCTTCGGCGCGTGGGTAAATGAAATTGGCAGTCTTTATTGAATCTGTAAGTTGCATGGCATCAGTTAAGTAGCCAAAGATCATTACTGAAGTTGGTTCGTCTTTCTTGGTTGAATCAAGGGCTCCCCCGATTTTTACACCTACTAATGTCTCGCGAGCCGCTACACGGTAAGCCAGTTCGTTCTCGCGGATATCGCGAGCTTTCTTAGCCATTGGCGCAAATGACATGCAGGGCTTAACTAACTCGCGCGCATTGCGTAATTGTTCCGCAAAAAGTTTTACATATTCTTTATGCGAACCATCGCATCGGGGTTTATCTTTTGATAAACCGCAACCACACAACTTTGGCGCCTCGATGCTTTCAATCAATTTGCCTTCAGCGTCAACAAAGTCAACTTCACCGGTCAGTCTGATTGAACCACTAGCTGGATTAACAAAAGCTTGCGGTTTCTCACTCACGAGGTCGCTACTTTTAATCTAAGTAATCGCGCAGAACTTGGCTACGTGATGGGTGGCGCAACTTAGACATGGTCTTTGATTCGATCTGACGGATACGTTCGCGAGTGACCCCGTAAACCTTTCCGATCTCATCAAGTGTCTTTGGCTGGCCATCAGTTAGACCAAAGCGCATTGCAACAACGCCAGCTTCGCGCTCTGACAAAGTGTCTAGCACTGAGTGCAGTTGCTCTTGAAGCAATGTAAATGAAACCGCATCCGCCGGAACAACTGCTTCAGAGTCTTCAATCAAATCACCAAACTCTGAATCGCCTTCTTCGCCAAGTGGGGTGTGAAGTGAAATTGGTTCGCGACCATACTTCTGAACTTCGACCACCTTTTCAGGTGTCATGTCTAGTTCTTTAGCGAGCTCTTCAGGGGTAGGTTCGCGACCTAAATCTTGCAACATCTGGCGCTGAACACGAGCCAACTTATTAATAACTTCAACCATGTGAACCGGAATACGAATCGTACGAGCCTGGTCTGCCATCGCGCGAGTAATCGCCTGACGGATCCACCAAGTCGCATAGGTTGAGAACTTGTAACCCTTTGTGTAGTCGAACTTTTCAACTGCACGGATCAAACCTAAGTTTCCTTCTTGAATTAAGTCGAGGAACAACATGCCACGACCGGTGTAGCGCTTTGCTAATGAAACTACGAGACGCAAGTTAGCTTCGAGCAAGTGATTCTTCGCGCGCTTGCCATCTTCAACGATCCACTCGAGTTCACGCTTTAGCTTCTTATCGAGCTTCTTTTCGTGAAGTAGTTTTTCGCCCGCGAATAATCCAGCTTCAATACGAGTTGCGAGCTCAACTTCGAGCTCAGCATTTAGCAGCGCAACGCGACCAATCTGCTTTAGGTAATCCTTAACTGGGTCAGCAGTTGCACCAGCAGTCATAACTGTCTGTGCAGGTGCGTCATCTTCTTCAGATGCCTTAAGTGTGAATGCGTTTTCTTCGTTGCCAACTGCCGAGTCATCAGTTAGATCAACTACACGAGGTTGATTTGTCTTGTCTTCAGCTTCGGTGTCGATAATTTCAGTTGCTTCAGCAATCAGCGTTTCGACATCTTCGAGTTCTACTTCTTCAAGTTCGACTTCTTCGCCATCGATTTTGGCGACTGCAACTTTTCCACCAACTGCTGGCTTTTCAGCTTTTGCAACAGGCTCTTCTTTTACAACCGGAGCCGGAGGTGGCGCGATTAGTGCGAGTTCGGTTTTCTTCATCATGCGGAATGGTGAGCCAAGTCCAGCCTTGCGAAGTTTTTCGGAAAGTAATTCAACTTGTGGGCCAAGTGTTTTAGCTTCATCGACTAAATCTTTATCGGCTTTCTTAGGAATTCGATTTAGTGATGTAACGCCACGTGCTTCAAGTTCAGTTTGCACTGCCTTTAAACGAATTGCTAAATCACGGGCTTCAACAATCTGCGCAACATCTTTAGCAGTTAAATCTTTTTTAAGTTCAATTTTCTTAACTGGTGCCGCTTTTTTAGCAGGTGCTGCTTTTTTAACTGGCGCAGCTTTCTTAGCAACTGCTTTTTTCGCAGGTGCTGCTTTCTTGACTGGTGCTACTTTCTTGACTGGTGCTACTTTTTTAATTGCTGGCTTAGCAGGGGCGGCTTTCTTAGCAACTGCTTTAGCAGGGGCGGCTTTTTTCTCAGCAACCTTTTTTGCCGGAGCTGCTTTAACTTCAGGTGCAACTTTTTTCTTCACCTTGTTTTTGAGCGCACTAAATACAGCCACAGCAGTCCTTTGTTTGATTCGCGGTCCGAATTTAACTTTTCGGTCGCGAAGGCGATGGCTATATTATAATTTGTCCACAGGGCGAAATGCACATCCAAAAGCCCTATTTCGCCGCTTTTCGCGAACTATTTATTGAGGATTCCTCGAATTACATCGCCAACAGCATCGACTTCAACCAGAAAACCATCGTGACCAAAGGGCGAAGAAATCTCAACCAAAGGTTGAGCCGTAGGCGTAAGTTCAACGATTTCGGCCTGTAATCGAGGCGTAAAAAGCCGATCAGTATCGATCGAGACCACAGTTACCGGAATCTTGATCGTGGCCAGCGCCTTATCGACGCCACCGCGTTCGCGGCCAATATCGTGCGAGCTCATAGCATCAGTCAGAATTATGTAGGTATTGGGGTCAAAACGATGCGCCAATTTGTGGGCTTGGTGATCAAGGTATGACTCAACGGCATAGCGACCCGTGTCATCTCCCTGCATTTGGCGACCAAAGCGAACATCCATTTCGGATTCAGTTCGATAAGTCAGGTGCGCGATTCGACGTGCAATTCCCATGCCTTCATAAGGGCCTTGCTCTTGCTCGTAATAATCACCACCATTGAAATATTGATCGCATTTAATCGCACGAATTTGAATCGAGTGAGTTCCAATTTGATCACCGGTTGCAACTGCGCTCGAACCAATGGTGCAGATAGCTTCAACGCGTTCTGGTAATTGCACTGCCCATTCGAGAGAACGCATTCCGCCTAATGACGGACCAACCGCTAATTTATATTTTTGAATTCCTAGTGCATCGCTAAATTTAACTTCGGCCACAACCATGTCGCGCACAGTTAAATATGGAAAGCGCGATCCCCAACGTTTTCCATCGGGAGCAATCGAAGACGGACCCGTACTTCCTTGGCAGCCGCCGATAACATTTGGACAAACTATAAAAAATTTATCAGAATCAAATGGCAAACCTGGGCCAACCATTTGTGGCCACCATCCAGGAACATCTGACCAGCCAGTCATGGCATGGTTTACTAAAATGACATTGTCACGTGCTTCGTTTATTTGGCCCCAAGTTTGGTATGCAATCGTGATGTCAGGTAAAACTTCGCCGGACTCAAGTGTCAGATCACCAATCTTGATAAATTTGCGATCGCCCGGATCATCACCTTCGAGCCATGCACCCGTGACCCAATTTTCATTTTCCGAGTGACGATGATTCGCCGAACCGTTATCTGTTGTAGCCATTAATAATCCTTAACGCACTTGTTCTGTATCCGCTTGGATTAGAACCAGGTCGTCACCCGGAGCACCCCGCCGCGGTGGAGGGTTGCCGTCTAGTAAGCCGGGGCTAATAACTAGAACTCGTGACCTGGCTAAATTGTAACTTGCGGCGCTCGCAGCTGCGAACCCATTGCATCTTGTTAGTTAGCTTCAAAAATGGCCGCTTTTACCTTTGGGTGCAACTGTTCGCGCATTTGAATAAAGGCACTTGCCGGCCAGCCCGCGCTGAAAACTCGCCGAAGTAATAAAGCCAAGGAATAGCCAGGGTTATCTATTAAGGCGCGATCAAGAGCTTTATGGGCAAGTGCGCCTTGGCCAGATTCATAAGCGACAGCTGCAAAGATGGAAGCAATCGGTGCAACGTATCCAACTGGTGCGATGCGAAGTAATTCTTTCCACATTGCCCAATAAGCATCGATAGTTTCTTCGCTATGAATACCAAGTGCGTAATCGCGGACCTGAATATCTGAGAGCCGGCCAATTACTTGAGCAACTAAATCAGGATCACTATTGCCGCGACCTAGTTCGTATAGCTGACCTAAATCAACTACGGCGGTTGCACCATCGCGCTGTTTCTCATTTAAATCTGGTGCTTCTTCGTGCACAAAATAACTTTCCACTTGGGCAATAAATTCTGGGCCAATATTTGGAAGTGCGGCAATTGAATCGGCTAATTTCGAAACATCAATAAACGGCAAAGTACGACCGGCCATAACTTGTTCGGCAGCCACCCGTGAGCTGTCAAAGTCCGGCAACGGATTACCTTCAGGTGGGCAGCAAGAAATATCTTCACAAATAACTGAGCGCCATCGGCTACCTATGACTTCAATTGACTCGCGGATTTCGATCGCATTTTTTAGTAATGAAATCGCCATGTATCCAAGAACTTCGGCACCAGTTTCGTAAAGCTCTGGTTTATCACTTGGTACATAAGCGATCATTAAAGCGGAATCTGCGCCATCAAGTTTTAAGTGGTGGGCCAATAAATCGTATCCGTCGGTATTTTCATTTTGCGGGTAATCAATCCGCATTGCCATTGAAATGATGCCTTCTTTGATTGCGACCAAAACCAGCGAATCGCTTGGGTGATAGCCAATTAGGAATGGAATTGCAGCTAATAAATCATGTGGAGAAGTTAATGTTGTCATGTCGGCGAACCTAAGTTAGCCCGCCGACTATTGCGAAAAAATTACTCAATGCTGTGGATTGCTAAAACATGAAGCGAGTTGGTGCAATTACCACGGTAACAATCGCAAATACCGTGAATTTAATTGTGCCTGTAATTGCTCGGGTGGTGCCGTTATGCGTCCAGTTTCCGTTCCAACTCTCGACCAAGGTAACTGGATAAATACCCTCGTTCTTATAAGTGTGTTTGATTTTCCCATTCGGGTAGGGGCCGCCGGCATCAGTTGTACTTAAGAAAGTTCCATCCCCAAAGCTCCAAACAAAACCTGGCCGCAAAAGCACATCAACTACTTCGCCCACAACAGTCACTCGAGTTGCAAACTGCGTTGGTAAATCGCACCAGAAATAAATTGGCACATTTACCAGCGGATCGGCTTCGGGTTGATAAGCAATTCCGCCAGTGGGTAATATTTTTATTAAGCGATCATTTAGCGAGACGGTGGCAGTGGCTTTAGGTTTTAAAGTTGGTTTGACGGTTGACTTTACGCGCGGCTTATAAGTTCGCTTAGGCGTTGGTTTGGGAGTTGCAGTTGGTCGCGGAATAAGTTCAGGAAAAATTGGCTTAATAACTTTTGGTTTAACCACCCGAGGCTTAGGTATTGCTTTCGCTGGCGGACCGCTTCCTTTCTTGCCCTCAATAATTATCTGGCCATCTTGGGTATAAACATCGATACAAGCCGTATCAACACAATCGGCCGCAATGGCGTGTGAATCAAATAGGAAAGGTGTCAAAAGTAAGCAGATCAATAGTTTTCGCATCTGAGCAGGCTAGATATGTAGATTGCAGCTTCTGCGCGCACTCTGCAAAAGTGTGGATGATGTGAGAGCCTAGAACTATGGCAATGCGCGATGGTGACGGCTGGGTCGAATGTGACTGCGGTAATCGCCATTGGGGAAAGCATGGCGCTGCCGGCCTCTTGCTGATTCGTGATGGCTACTTAATGTTGCAACATCGTGCCCCTTGGGTTCATAACGGTGATACTTGGGGAATTCCAGGTGGTGCGCGCGATTCCCACGAAAGCATTATTGATGCCGCAATTCGTGAGGCAGTCGAAGAAACTGGCATCGACCCACAGTTGGTTACACCGCTTAATACTTTCGAAGATTTACATGGAAATTGGCGCTACGACACTGTTTTAGCCACTGCTGCTGCCGGTCTTGAACCACACACACTTAATGATGAATCTCATGAAGTGCGTTGGGTGCATTGGCAAGAAGTTACTAAATTAGATTTACACCCGAGCTTTGCAAATACTTGGCCGAAACTAGCCGAGATTATCAATAATCTGATCGCACCAAACTAAATCTTGTTTAGGTAAATGGGCCACCAAAATAACGGTCTTACCGGCTTTCGCTTCCGACTTTAAGAGTTCGATAATTCGCTCTTTGCTCGCGCTATCTTGAGCGGCAAATGGTTCATCTAATAATAAAACTTGTGCGTTGACACAAAGTGCCAGAGCAAGAGCAACTCGCTGCTTTTCACCGCCAGATAACTCGGTAACTTTTCGATCTGCTAACTCGGAAATTGCTAAGTCGCGCAAAGCTTGATTCTCGCTAACGGCCGTTGAACCTGCCGTACGAGCCATCGCCATAATCTCGCTGACCGTAAAAGCTAAATTAAAGTTTGGTTGCTGTAGAACGACACCACGTAACTTAGCTAACTCCAAAATTGAATATTCATTGACCTTAGAACCGTTGATCTTGATTTCACCATTTTGAATTGGCAAATCTCCGGCCATGGCTAAGAGCAGTGTGCTTTTGCCGGTTCCGTTAGGTCCAATAATTGCTGAAATGGTTCCGGCTGAAAAAGTGGCGCTGAAATTTGAAATAATTTCTTGTTCATCGCGGATCACTGTTACTTGGCTAATTTCAATCATGAATGGCTCCAACTGCTTTTGCGATTGCGCACCAAGCTGGCCAAAACTGGCGCCCCGATTAGGGCAGTAAAGAGGCCCACATTTAACTCATTTGGCTTAGCGATCGTGCGCGCGAGAGTGTCTGCAATCAGCAAAACTGTCGCACCGAGTAGAGCGCTTTGAATTATCAGCGGCCGATGTTTGGGGCCAGCAATCAACCTAACAATATGTGGAACTGCTAAACCTAAAAATGCGATTGTGCCCACTGTGCTGACTGCCGCACCTATTAAAATCGAAAGTGCCACTAATGAGATAAACCGAATTCGTCTTGGGTCTACTCCTAAGTGCTTTGCCGTTAAGTCACCAAGTGACAGCACATCTAACTTCGGGGCAAATTTAATTGCTATCGCAATACCAATGATCGTAAAAATCATGAGTGGCAAAATGTCGCTCGAATTCGTTAGCGCTAATGAACCAAAATTCCAGAACGAAATAGATCTAGCATCGGCGCGCGTGACTGCACTCGTTAATATTCCAACCAGCGCTGAAATTGTCGCCGATACCGAAAGTCCGATAATTATTAAATTCAATGATGAAACTTGGCGATTTAAAACCGCAAAGCGAAACGTCACTAAAGTTGCAGCAAGTGCTCCAAGAGTTGCGATGGCCATAGCGCCAACTGAACCAATTGTTATTACATTTGCTAAAACCCCAATTACCACCGCCAATGCAGCACCAGCCGAACTTCCGAGAATGGCGGGTTCGGCAAGCGGATTATTTGTGGCGCCTTGTGCAATCGCCCCGGCAACGCCAAGTGCTGCACCAACGAGTAAGGCAGTTGCGATTCGGGGAATTCGAATCTGCCAAATTATTTCCGAAGCTGTCGTATTTGCCGATGGATGGAAGATCGCTGAAACCAAGCCCTGAACTTGTGAAGCACCAACGCTGATTGAAATTGCAATTACGCCGATCAGAATTAACAAATTAAGAGTAAAAAATAAGCTGCGTTTCTGCATTAACTCATCCCGGTTATCGCCGCAGCTAATTTGTCGATCAACGAAGGGGTTCTAGGGCCAAAGCTAAGCAAGAGCGAATCATCTACTGCAATGACTTTGCCCTTCTTGCCCGCATTCGTTTGCGCGATTCCGGGCAGCTTTCGCAAGCCAGTTATGCCGCCAACAGATTCGAGCCCACCAATCATCACCAAAATAATGTCTGGGTTTAGCGTTGCCATAGTTTCGGCAGTTAGCGGGTTAAAAGGTTTAGTCAACGATTTAGCACCGACATCGGATCCACTCGTAGCATCAATTAAGAAGTCGGCCCCTGATCCTTTGCCGCCAACTAAATAGATCGCACTGGTGCCACGTAAATACAGAAAAGCTACTTTGGGGCGTTTTGTTGTCTCAGTTGTTGTGATCTTATTTTCAGCGGCAGTTACTTCAATTTTATAACTAAGTACTTGAGCACTCTTCGGCGCATTTAGCGCAACTCCGATTTCCTTAATCTTTTTATAAACATCAGTCATATTCCAACTTTGCGAGACACTGACAACTTTAATTCCAGCGCTCTTAAGTTTGGTGATTGCACTTAGCGGCCCCGTGGCTGAATCAACAATTACTAACGAAGGATGCAGAGCAATTATTGTCTCTGGAATTACTTGATGCCCAGAAGTGACGATCGGGATGTCTGTTAAGTCGGCGGTTGTGCTGGCAATATCGCGACCAACTAAATTTGCGTGGTAGCCCATGGCATTAATTAATTCAGCTGCCCCATTTGCAAGTGCGACTATGCGAGCGCTATCCAATTTTTCTAATGGGTTGATCGAGATACTCGTGACATCGGACTGGGTTATCTCAACAGCACTGGCGGGTTTGCTGTTGCTACAACCAGAAAGTAAAAGCACGGGAAGTAATGTGAGCACCATTACTTTTCTTCCGATTAACTTTAATCTGGCAGTGTTTTGCATGTGCGCATTCTGTCAAAGAAGGCACCGACAGATGGCAAAAATTTGTCGGCTAACTTAAGTGCCGCTCAGGTCTAGGCTTGCGGTATGCGCAGATTGGTAGTTGGAGCCCTTATTTTGGGCTTTTTAGCGCCTCAAACCTCATTTGCAGCGGCCAAAAGTGTGACCGGACAATTTGGCCAGAGTTTAACTATTTCTAACAGCGTTGTTTCAAATAACGCTTTGATCACCGTGACTGGAAAATATTTTGATGAAACTGTTGGAATTTACTTAGCAGTTTGCGTAATCCCTAAACCTGGCTTAGTGCCTACTCCCTGCGGAGGCGGCGTAAATAAAGCTGGCGTTGGCGAAGGCTCTTATTGGATTTCCTCGAATCCCCCACCTTATGGCGTCGGTTTAGCAGATCCATATAAACCCGGCGGACGATTCACTTATCAAATTCGAGTGCCTAGAAAAATTGGTAACTTCGATTGTCTAAAAGTTAAATGTGCAGTAACTGTTCGAGCTGATCATTTACGAAGCACCGACCGAAGTTTTGATCTTTTTGTTCCGCTTACTTTCAAATAGGAGAAACTAATGAAGAAAATAATTGTTGCCCTGGCCGTAATTGCTGGCCTAGCGATCGCGCCAACTAGTGCAAATGCCCAAGCAAAAGTTGTTGGTGGTCCATTAACCGAGCTTTCAGCTAACCCATCAATTCATTTAATGGTCAGCGGCTTCCCTACTAAGGGTGGGTTGTACTTCATGCAATGCACAGCGCCTACTGGACCAACACGGCCAACGACTTGTAATGATGCGGCACAACTTTGGATCTCTACTGAAAAGGGAGCCAGCTTTGCGCCAACTGCCGATATTGTTTTCAAGCCATCAGTTACTTACAAAACTAGTTCTGGTGTCGATGTAGATTGCAGCAAAGTTTCTTGTGGAATATATATTCGCTACGACCATACCAACGGTAGCGACTACAGCGAAGATAATTTTATCGCGCTAACTTTTAAGAGTGGCCAGAACCTGCCAACGATTCCAGCCGATGAAATTTCCGCCTCAATTGGCGGCGTTCCATTGAGCCAGAGCAAGCCAATTACTTTGGCTTATCGAGCTCCGGGCCTACTTGTAGCTTCTGCCAAGTCAGGTGTGGCGCTAACTTCCATGTCGTATGCGCCTGCTTGTACCCTGCAAAACAATATTGTGACAGCGCTTAAGGGAACTGGTGCTTGCGATATCGCAGTAACTTCACCTGGCGATAAAACTTACGCCCCAATCACCATTCACTTCCCAATTTATTTAGCGTTAGGTATTGATGGAATCGTTCATAAGTCATATCCGACCACTTTAAAACTGCACAAAAGTGCGGTTCTAATTAGCGAAAGTATTTTTGGCGAAAAACTTAAGTTCAAATCAATTAGCAAGACTTGTACAGTTTATGGAAACAAAGTAATTGCCTTGCAAAAAGGTGCTTGCGAAATTTCAATTACTGGTCCTGGTGCTACGAACTTATACGTCGGAGCAAAAGACACTCACACAATTACTATTGGATAAGCGTTCGTAATCCAGCTACACAAAAGGCGACAGTCTTAGCTATTTCGCCATCAGCATCGGCCCCATTTTCGATGCGCTTAGTTGCCGCATCGGTTACTGACTGAATCATGCTTAAGGCATAGTGCATGTCGGTAACCCCAATCTCGACCAGTGCATGTGAAACTGGAGCTAACAGCGCACGGTGAGCAGCACCAATCTCAGCGCTGCGATTAATTGGCAGCGAAGTTGCACTAAGTGCCTTTGCGAGTAGGTGTCGGCCATCGGCAATGTATTGCAGCGCCGAGTTAATCCAATTTGCAATGGCTTCTTCGGGTTTAGCTGCCGGCTTTACTGCCTCGTTTAAAATTGCAGTAAACAAAGTTAATTCTTCGATGATTAGATCGGCTACAAGTTCGGCACTGCTGCCGAAATATTCATAGACCGAAGTTCTAGCTAAGCCTGCCCGTTGAGCAACTGCCGAAACCGTGATGGCCTCGCTGCCAGATTCCAGGGCAATCGCGGCGGCAGCACTAATTAACTGGCTACGGCGCCATTCGCGCTGCTCCACCAAATTACTAGTGTTGATTTTCGGCATGGGTAATCTTTACATTTCTTGGGCTAATCGGCGCAGTGAATCTCGCACGATTGCCGGGTCAGTAGTGCGCCAAAGTGGCGGCATCGAGTTAAGCAATACGCTGCCGTAACGCTTATTAACTATGCGCGAATCCAGAATTGCAACAACGCCCCGATCGGCCTCCGAACGAATTAGCCGGCCAGTTCCTTGCGCCAGTAGCAGCGCCGCCCGTGGCATCGAAACTTGCATGAATCCGCTACCACCAGCTTTATCTGCTTGAGCGGCTCGCGCTGCCATTACTGGTTCATCGGGGCGCGGAAATGGAATGCGATCGATAATGACTAAGGAACATGCACGACCAGGAACGTCGACTCCTTGCCAAAGCGACATGGTGCCTAACAAAATTGAAGTTTCATCGGCCGCAAACTTTTCAACTAACGGCCCAACCGAGTCGCCGCGTTTTTGCGTAATAATTTTTATGGGAAGTTCAGCCAAAACTTTTCGCAGGTGAGCATCTGCAGCCTCAACGCCGCGCCATGAACTAAAGAGCGCCAGGGTGCGACCACCAGCTGCATCAATCAACTGGCCAATTTCATCGAGGACTTCTTGACTCAATCCATCACGGCCTGGTTCTGGTAAATGTCTCGGTAAATAAAAAACACCTT
>Ga0114964_10001864_pt1 | contig 15224 bp, 4 predicted proteins | sample C_131016_MF_Meta_FD_92638 | JGI IMG/M metagenome (GOLD analysis project Ga0114964, IMG submission 92638) | Freshwater microbial communities from Lake Croche, Canada to study carbon cycling - C_131016_MF_MetaG | ecosystem: Environmental > Aquatic > Freshwater > Lake | place: Lake Croche, Canada... | reverse complement strand
TACAGCATGCGTTTCATCGTTCTCTGGCAAATCAAAAATAATCATATTGGCACCCTTTCCGGCCTTTCCATCGGTAGCGAACAATTTAGAGTTGGGGGCAGTTACCACATCCCACAAGAGGTCATGGTCGAGCACCGTCTGGTCGCTTTTCAATGCACTTATAAATTTGGTATGAGCCTTGCATAATTTATACAAGAGAGCATATTTGTCATTGCGCAGCTTAGGGTCTTGTTCTTGTTCCGCGCTGAGATTCAACTGCGTAAATATATCCGAATTCCGAACATCGTGTGAAAAATGCTGCAGGCCCGCCGCAACTACATCATTATCCGAAACATCTTTATTAGTATTATCGTAAAACTGGGTTATCAATGTTCCGTTATTGTAAGATACGAGAGAATCCAGAGTAACGGTGCTTGCAATCATCTCGCGCATGTCTTTTATCGATACAGGTGGGTTGCTATGAATTACGGCTATTGCGCCTACAAATGACTGCAACTGGCTCCGTTCCACGCCATGGCGTAAAATGCACCCGCTTGTTTTTAAAGTTGCGTCATCGCATATTCCTACCCCGGCGTTCATAAATTTCTGTATTTGTATTGGCAAATATCCCAAATTTGTTGCGTCGAGTTTTGATTCGGCCTTAAGAATGTTACTCACCGGCGCCATCGACTTGGATTTCACCGCCTGTGTTTTTTGCTCACTTTCTATAATGTCGCGCAATTCAACCAAAGGTGGAATTATACCAGTTTTGAGTATCGTTTCCTTCCAGTTCGGAATGCCATGTTTCTCTTCATCTCCTGACGCTCGCAATGAAAAAAGCGAAGAACCAAAACAGCAGGGCATGAAGCTTTTCTTGATAAGACCTGGAAAAAGCGGCGTATAATCTTCGTCATTCACGGCATCTGCAAAATCGTGAACAGCAGACGGTAATGTTTTTTTCTGTTTCAATGTAAGATAATGTGTTTCCGGCTTGGTGTTTTGTAGATTAGTTTCAGCACTATCCCAGAATCTCGGACAGATGTACCACTTCATAGTTTCTTTAGAACTGCCAAACCGTATTGCATGAACGTTAAGCTCCCCTGTTTTCGGGTCTTTCTCGGCATATCTCAAAAAACTTTCCTTATCCGCTTTCTCATCTTTCAAAATACCGGAAGCCTTTTCATAAACGGCCATTTCTTCATCGGTGAGTGCAATTGGTTTATTTCTATTGTCGCCTTTAGACCGGTTCAAGCAGCCCTGTGCGTATGTCAGGCTCGGCGGAATTGAAGTGAATAGTTTTGGGTCGTCCCGTTGTAACTTTTTCAAAAACAGTTTTTCCCGTTCCTTCTTATCTTTATCTTTATCATTTGCTTTCGCTTTCTTCACTACAGCGCCACCGCTATTGCGATTTCGACCCCTGCTGCGGCTCCTGCTGCGGCTCCTGTGGCGAGACCCACCTCTCTTCGCATAGTCATCTTCGCTTTCACCTTCATCCGAAGAAAACATATCGTAATCGATTTCGGCCGCTTTGACTTCGGAACCCGCATCAGAACGAAGTTGATTGTCGGCAGCAGCAGCAGCAGCAGCAGCAGCAGCATTTGCAGAAACTTCTTCCGGATTTTCTTGTTCGACTTCGAATGCTGATGATGCTTCCGCCGGTAATGCGGCTAATTCTATTTCCGAGGCTGCCAATTCGGTTCCAACGACAGCTGGTTGAGGGTTGAAACATTTATCACCGTCCACTTCATTATGAAATATGCGCAGCAGCGCGTCAATATAAACGGGAACGGTTGTGAGAAAATGTATATTGGTTATTTTTTCTACACGTATGAGAGTGTAGATTTCGCGGGATTTTCGGTCCATTGTATTTATACCATTGACGAAAGTTACGTGCAACCCGGTTTTTTTATTCCCACGATTATCATAATTCGATACTCGCGCAAATTCATAGGTTGCGCTGCCGTCCGCTGACCTCTTGTCATTTATCGGCTTGAAAATATATGCACCGCAGTTGGATATAATCCGACTCATGTCAACCACATTTTCGTGGCTCACTCTGAAATTGTATTTCATGTCTATCACGCGAACACGGTCGGTATCATATACGGTTTCAAACGGCGGCAATAAAAATCCATTTCGGCCGAATATAACATTCAACTTTGAAATAATAGAATTTACGGATTTTGAAATGATTGAGTCTATTTTCGAAACGTCGCACACATACGAGTCACGCATTTGAACCGTAATTGCAATTTCGCACCGGCTATTGAATTCCACCAGCACATATTCGCATCCGTTCTCCCTGTTCCCATTCATGTATAAACTCACACACGCTATTCCGGATTTAAATGTTTTGCAACATAAATCGTTGTTTATAGTATTAAATTTCGCCTTGGACAATACGGGCACGCGATTTCCATACCGGTTCAATTGTGGCGCGTGAAGCTTGAATACATTGTCTCGATTCACTCCTTCGTGTCTCAAACGAATAAACGGGATTTTATCGCTACTGCATAAAAATTTAAATATTATTTCAAGAGGAATATGTCGAGATAGCTTGACGGGGCTGAATAAAGCGCATACTGCAGAAATACCTTTAGAAAGATATGCGAACGCTTCTGATTGGCCTTCCGGATTGGATACGCTAACATCCGCATCCGAACGGTCGTAAATATCGTAAAACACATTCACATTTTTGCATTTTGTAGTGAAATCCCGATCATTAACATCAGCTCTTGCCATGCGCCGGTTAACATCTGGTAGTGATTCACTTCCGCTTTCCATTAGCAGCGTTTGCTCCAATTGTGTAAGAAATGGAAAATATGTTTGCATGGCGTTCTTTACGGTTTTTTCACGAGTGCTGTCTCCGTAGTACGTGTCTACATCTTCCGATGTGCACAAATACAGCGTATTTGCATTATCTGAGAATAGCCCATAATCCATTAACATGACATTATCATCGTTTTTGAAATTTTCACTCGTCGCATCGGGCACATGGCGGGTTCCTATAAATGGATTCACTGAAAACACATATGGTGGTATATTTTCATTATCATAACGATTGCCGCGGTGCTTGAACGAGTGACCAAGTGCAACATTAATAACCAAATGTTCTCGTTCCTCAAGGCGCAGCCCTCTTATATCCTCATACGAATAAGTTGATTTTTTTTTCAGTGATTCTAATGACAAATCGTCATTCGCATCGTATATATTTGAAATAAAATTTTTAAATACTTCGAATGTTATGGGGTCGCGGTTGTCTCTGGACATTATGTTGTATGCCGTTTGTGTATCCATCCGGCCGACTTTGCATCCAAACATATACATGTTGAATATGGACAATGAATCTGCATCAGTCTCATCGCTTGCGAATTGATATATCGCTCGCAGCATTTTTCGTTTCACCGTAATGATAGTATCGTCTAAATTTATTCTTTCTTTTACAAAGACCACCAAGTTTCTACTACTTGAAGCATCAATTGCTGGTCGGATTTTACTCATTTCTTGTTCTGAAAATAACCGAGTGGCTTCAATTGCAGTAATATAGTCCTCTACACTCATTTTTTCCGCATTTTGAAATGGAGCGTCGTCGGAACATCCCGGACCGCAAAAAACGTATATTTTTTTTATATCATCATCCTTATTAATATGGATGATTTTGAACACTCTGCTATTTTTATAATTTTGCATAGGTCGGTCATTAACATCATATACACGACGACTCATAATTGTATTTAATTGTATGTATTTTGTGTTATTGATTTGTTTTATGTATTATATTTATTAATTATTATAATAAATATATAATAATTTGAACAAAAATTGATTCGGACAAATATCATTTTGTTTATATCAAATCATGAAAGAAAACATGCCAACCAATATGGCAGAAATAAACGAGACAGGTGAAATGAATAAAACTCCAAAATCTGTTAGAAATGAAGGACTTGACCAGTTTTATACCATACCCGCTATATCGGAAAAATGTTTAAATTGGGTGGGCGAACGGTATGATTGGACTGCATGGGATTTGATAGTCGAACCGAGTGCAGGGGGTGGTAGTTTCTTTACGCAAATACCGAGTGAACGGAAAATTGGAATTGACATTTCACCAGCACATAACGATATCATAAAACAAGACTTTCTCACATATGACCCGCCACTATCATCGGCATCGGCATCGGCATCGGCGTCTCGCATTCTTGTTGTAGGCAATCCGCCATTTGGCAGAGTGTCATCACTTGCCATAAAATTCTTCAATCATGCTTCAAAATGGGCGCGCGCGATAGCTTTCATCGTTCCGAGAACATTTCGACGCATTAGCGTTCACAATAAACTGGATCTGATGTTCCATCTTGTATTTGATGAAGACATTCCAATGGAACCGTGTTCTTTTGAACCACCCATGATGGCAAAATGTTGTTTTCAAATTTGGGAAAAAAGCGAGACATTTCCGAGGTCAATTGTTCAACTTTCAACCACGCACGCAGATTGGGACTTTCTGGGGTTCGGGCCGAACGACTCGCATGGACAACCAACGCCACCCATTGAGGCGACGGAAGATGGGGATGGGACCATATTTGCACTTCGCGCTTATGGTGGAAAATGCGGCCAAATAGTGGATGCGAACCTTCATTCACTGCGTCCAAAAAGCTGGCATTGGATTAAACCAAAAATATCAAAACATACGCTAATTCACCGTTTTAGTTTGCTCGATTACAGCATGAGCCTTGACACGGCTCGTCAAAACTCTATTGGAAGAGGGGACCTCGTGCATTTATACAGCGATGCATACGATGTGGGAGTATTCGAAACTGAAACCAATAATACTGCGCCAGTGAATCATGATGACATGGGACAGGAAAAGGTGGAATCCGAATCCACTGTAGAGAATGTATCGATACCTTTTAATGTTACATTTCTTCACACTATTCATGGTTGCGGATTTGATAATTTATCCAAAGAAGGTTACACAGAAGTGTGGAAGGACGGCAGAGTGTTCCCTCATTTCATAGAAAAATGGCTGGAACAAAATTATCCATCATTGAAACACATAAAGGGGTGCAAGGGCCATGATTTAGTAGACAATGCGGATGAAAATATAAAATACGAACAAAAAACATTTACGGAGAGGGGATGCGACTTTACGCCATCGAACATGAAAGGTGCCGGAAGAAAATTTGACCAAACAATTTTCGAAGAAAAAACAAAGAAACTCATCTTCATTATAGTTAGTAATGTTGATTTCCCTAACATAAAAATCAAATTCATCCGCGGAAAGGATTTAATTGTCATCTACCCAAACGGAAAAATTCCACGAAAGGACTTTGATAACTTCTTTAATTAGCTATCATAGGTCCGATTCGGAAATTCTGAATGGAAGCATTGCTTTCCAGCACTCGTCATTGACTGCAGGGCGAAGTGCGTATTCTTTAATAACATAATTGTCTTCAATTGAATCGTTTGTGATGACGCCATGTTCTTTTATGGTGCCGTGCGCATAGCCGCCATGCGAGACAATGATTTTTTTAATGGCGTCTTTTGAAATTTTGAAGATATATAATTCACCTTCATCGTCTACGTTGTCATTGCACAGATGGTATGCAGTTAATATATAGTTATCACAATCGTGTGCCGGCCTTATTTGAACGAAATTGAATTTCGCATGCGTTGCGCCGCCTACAGATACTTTGACTTCAGAATTCATTCCATTCTTGGAGCAATCGCCGGTGCATTCGTTCGCACTGTTTTTAACATAGTTGAATTTTGTTCGTATAAACCGTTCCAACAATGGTCCATATTGCTGTGCAGACACACTATACAGCACGCAGTAGATGTGGGCATCTTTTAGCGTGGAGAGTTTCATAATCCGAGTCTCGTGTTTCACACTGGCATACGCCAGATGCTCCTTCAATTTATGTACTCGTTCTTCTTTGGTCATTGACGGTTCATCGATTCCACTCATGTATGTATGTATGTATGTATGTATGTATTTATGTATGTATTTATGTATGTATGTATGTATGTATGTATCAATCGCATTTACTACATGTATAATCAATTTTATAAAATAAAATATAAAAATAGTTCCTGCTGGAGGAAATGACATTTATAATTGCAACGATTATTAATTTTATTTTTTTAAGTTGTTGACGATTCGCAGTGCAGTATTGATTTCGCATTAATTCTCAGCATCACAGGTATAATCCATAAAACAGCTTGGTCTCGTTCTTCTTTAACAGTTGTTCCAAATTGTCTCGAGTCAACGTGAACGGAAATGACACCTTGGTCTTCATGTCTTTTGAAAACATCGATGTAATAGATTCCGGTTTCATTAATCGATACAGGTTCAGCTTGGTGTGCACAATTTCCATACAGCGCTTCAAATTACGGACACCGTCTTCCTTGTCGGTATAATTCTCCACGATATATTCAATCATCTCTTGCGAAATGTTGACATCGCCTGCGTTGAATCGAACCTGTTCCATTATCTTTGGAACCAAGTAATTTTGCGTAATGCATACTTTTTCTTTCGCATTGTAACCAGTGGTGTGGATTCGATACATTCGGTCCAGCAGAACGCGATTGACACGACTCTCGTCGTTATAACTGAAGATGAACAGGCACTTACTCAGGTCAAAGTTAATCTCCGCAAAATACTTGTCATGAAACTGGCTGTTCTGCGTGCTGTCGGTCAAATGCGTCAATATGCCAACAATCTCATCTCCCTTGGGCGTCTCGCTGATTTTGTCCAACTCATCAAAGTAAATCACGGGATTGGTTGTTTTGCACTGCATTAAGATGTCGACAATTTTTCCCCACGTGCTCCCCTCATACGTATATGAATGACCTTCCAGGAAACTGCTGTCAGTGGCACCACCCAGAGCGATAAATGCGAAATCTCGACCCAAAATCTTGCTAACTCCATCCTTGATGAGACTCGTCTTACCCGTTCCAGGTGGACCTTGAATTGCTACAGCCGTTCCCATTGCAGCTGGGTTTGAAATCCACTGGCCAACAAGCTGCATGATTTGAAGTTTGGCATCATCCAGACCGAATACCGCTTCATCTAACCGTTTTTTCGCCAGCTCCATAAACGCACCGCACTCTTCCATTCCGTTTGCTGCAAGTGTCACTGGAAGCGCCTTTTCAGAATTGAATGGAATTTTCATGAAGCCGTCTACCCAGTTTTTGATTTTAAAATACTCACCTGACCCGGGTTCCATGTGGCGAAGCGAAGAAATCTTGCTCATTGCAATTGACTTGAATGACCTGGGAATACTGGACTGAAGAACACTCAATCTATAGGGCACATCGCTGAACGAAATCTTATTCACTTCTTGTATCTCCTTAATCACATTGCGCTGTTCTTCGGGAGTGAGATGTTTTTTGAAGTATGCGAGGTCGTTTGTCGCGTTACGTTTTCGCAACATCTTCCTAAACTCTTTGCAATTCATTTTTTTCTCTTTTGTAAGGCGTTTCATTTTTTCCGCGTGCAGTTTCTTTGCAGCATTTTTGAGTTGCTGAAAGTAAGCTCTCAAAACCGAATTGCCCTTGTCGTTCTTCAATAGCCCGCGAATATTGGATAGAAGCATTGTGACAGTCGCCTCATCCTTCTCATATGCCTGACGCCCAATCGGATATCTGTTGACAAATTTTCCAAAATCGAAATCACCGCCGCCAACACTGGTTGCATTGGACGCATTGCTATTGCTGCTAAGCAGGCTATTGTTACTTCCGGAACGGCGAAGCGACTTTGGGTCTGGGGTTGATTCATCCTCATTGTCAACATCATCATCATCATCATCATCAGCTTCGTCATAATCATCTTCATCATCATCTTCATCATCATCATCGTCATCGTCATCGTCATCATCTTCATCTTCATCATCGTCATCATCATCTTCATCATCTTCATCATCTTCATCATCATCGTCGTCATCTTCGTCATATTCATCGTCGTCGTCTTCATTGCAGTCGTCGTCATCGTCATCGTCGTCATCTTCATCATCACTGCGTCGCCGCCCCTTGGAATTCATTGTAATTACAATGTTGAGATTTTTGGATAGTAATTTTTTGAGATGAGCTGCCGCCTGTTTTTTTCGAGAAATGGTTCCGTTTTCGCAATCGTCTGCGATTTCTCCGTCATAATCGTTTCGAGAACCATCAGTGGTCGTTGTTTCCGTCTCATGGTCACAATCTTCATCACTTGTTGTGTCGGATGACGATGGAGGGCCGTTCACATTAGAACGCCTGTTCTTCTTCTTGTCATCATTTCCTCCTCCCAATCCACGACCGTGCAGCTTAGATTGCGACTTGCCAACCCGTTCTACTATGGGATGCTTGGACGAAGATTGTTTTTCAACGATGGGTGATGACGCATTCTTCAATGTTTTGGATGCACCCGAGTTCGTAGTAGTAGTTGTTGTTGTATTTTTTGGTTTGTTTTCCCCGGAGCCAGTGGGTTTTATCGTTGCTCCTCGAGCAGGTATTTGTCTGATTTGCGCGATTTGTGTCGGCGTTATTCTTCGAATTACTTTGCCAGACCGCGTTACAATTCCATCTGTGGTGGTGGTGGTGGCGGTGGTGGTGTCAGCTGAACGAACCGGTTTTCGACTACGGACCTCATTTTCTTCTTCCCGTATTTTTCTTGCAAGAAATTTCGATGGGAATTGTGAATACAGAAATTTGTGATAATCACGGCTAAATTGTCCATTATCTTGGTCTTCCTCGTCACTTCCAATGTTTACGTTATGTTGTTTCTTCACCATTGTAATCGTGTAATATCGTGAAATATCTATATCGATAGTATCTAAAGATCTATTGTAGTTACGCGCGTTGTTTTTAAATTATATAATAAACTAATGTGTCCACAAATCTCAATTTTATTTTTTATTATATAATATTTTTTTTAATTTTAATATTAGTTCCGCGTCCTATGTCGAACTCTTCGAGTTTTTCGCATTACTTTTCGGCTTCGGCTTCGGCTTCGGCTGCGGCTACCTCCTAATGTAGGGTTAAACAATCCAAATTGTTCTTGTAGTTTGCGTATGTCATTTCCATATTGTGTATTTGTTGCCCTCGGTCTCCTGGTCTTACTTCTCATTGCACTCATTTGATCCTTAAAAGGGGTTTTAGTGGTAGACGACTCCAGATATGTTTCACATTTTCTAATACTTTTATTCAATTCGCGAATTTGCATGTTTATACCGGCATCTACATCGACATCGTTACCCAATTTAGATTTAATGTCTTCACCGATGTTGGTCGTTTTGTAAACTTTGGCGTGGTCTAAATGTGTTTTAAAAATAATAACTAAATGTCTTATCATATGATTTATGTCACTAAACGCGCTTTCAATTAGCATATTGGTATTATCTATCGCTTCATTCGCTGCAAGTAGTCCAACTATAATTTTTGCAAGCATTGTATCTTCGGTAAGAATTTCTCTCGTTCCGCTCGCGGTTACGCGCTGTCCTTCTGCTGTATACCAGTATTCATCAGGTGCACTGTCTGCGTCGGTAATGCCTAATCCGGTGCGAAGTTTAACTGCGCGTTTAAAGTACCATATTCCGTTCGTTACCGGTATAACCTTGTTTTGTATTATATTGATAATGTTTATTAAATACTTATCTGAAGGCAGTTCACCCCCTTTAATTTCCTTTATCTTAGTTAACCATTGTTCTATAACACCGTCGTATATTGCCAACCACCCATAAGAAACACCATTTATTACCAGTTTCTCGAGCATTTCCTTGCGTTTTTCTATGGATAAGTGCTGGCCTATCTTGAAATATATCGATGCAATGACGGTCGTGTCCCCTTTCTGCAGCCTCTCCGATGCAGTTGCGATGATATATTTATATACAGATTCGGTTATTTCATTTGTCAACCTATCAACATCCGTTGTTATTTTTTTTACACCACTCTTCACAGGTGTTTCAAATGCACTTCCAATTAAAATTGTTAAAAATGCGGATATTATTGTTTTAATCGCAAATTTACTTAATGTATATGCGGATGGTCGTACCATAATTGAACTAATGTCAATATTACCGGGTAGCTTTGAAATGACGCTACTACCTTCACTACTTTCTTCATCATCGCGATTGTCTCCAGGGTCGCCATTATCGCCGTCATCCCGGTCTTGATCATTATAAACATTTTGTGACCGGCGACCATGCCGGTTACGCATATTCACTAAATCGATTATCGGCTGTTTTTGATTTTGACTGAAATCTGGAAAATTAAAAGTTTCTGGATTCATATTGGAACCGACTATATCAGAAAATGGACGCATTAGTGTCGTCATTGGTTTTGCCGAGACGCTGCGACGAACCGTCGATGGAAAACGTCTAACTGTCGTATTAAATAAATTACGCATTTTATATAATTACTACTATACTTATATAAAATATTATTATGGCGGAATGCGTGGTTTTGGGGTTATGTTATGGTTTATTCAATTTGAGATGGCACCGTTCCAGGAATGCTTATGGATGGCGTAGACCACGCACCAATTCCAACCCTCGTAACGGCTGCAATGCGAACACTGTATGACCTTCCGTTTATTATATTGGTTATAGATGCTATATATCCATCATACCCGGGCGCATTTGGAACTGTGCTAAATTCGGTAATTTGCTTTGGAGCAGTTCCCGCAGTATTTTTCAAATAGACGTATTCGGAATCAGCTGCGGCCGAAAGTTTGTATTGCACGTAATAATAATCCACAGTATTTGTGCCGACATCGACGGGAGGTTGCCAATACGCGTCAATGTGCGTCGGTCCGGGCGAAAGAAACAGATTGATTGGTGGACCGGATACAGTTCCAGGTATGCCCGTAGTTTCAACAGACGGTAAACTGGCTCCAATCGCGTTTATGCGAAATACCCGAATATTGTATGTAATCCCATTGTTTAAATTCATAATGTCACTGCTCGTAATGTATACACCTACACCCGACAAATCCACGATTATCCATGTGTTTGAATTTGAAACGGTCACAGGCTTATATTGAATTTGATACCCAGTAACTGGATATCCGCCATCGCTTGCACCGTTTCCTGACCACTGCACCCGGAGCGCCTCATTAAATGGTGTAATCGTTACGGATACCGGCGGCTGAGGCACGGTTCTCGGTGTTTCCAAAATAGCCTGAGAATATTCCGACCACCCCAACGCATTCTGTGCAGAAACACTCATGTAATACGCTTGACCATTAGTCAATCCAATGAACGGTTGATTTCGATAAGCCAGCGTGTTTACAACGCCAGAAGGAACCGATATTATCGGGCTCTCAGTCCAACTAATTGGAACCGAATCGGGTCGTATTCGTGCGCGATAAGCGGTTACCGCATATCCGTTTGTCTTGACGGCGTTCCAAAATAGTGTCAGTTTAGAACCGTTAGTGGTATCCACTGTTATACCCATCTGTCCAGCGACCAACGGCGTTGGAACACTACCTGGAACAACCGCGGGTATTGACTGAGAATATGGTCCGCGACCAATACCGCTTATTGCTGCAATCCGAAACGTGTAACTCTTACCATTCGCAAGACCCGATATTACAGTATATACCGAGCCACTTCCTCGCACACTATCCGGCAGCACTGAATATGATTGAGCGGGAACAATATTCCACGATGCATCTGCGATTGGAGCACCAACGGCGACTTCTGCACGTTGGATGCTATATGTATACACACTTAAGTCCCCTTGCACTACAGGTGGAAGCCATGATAAGCGAATTTTCCCTCCCATATTTTCAATTACAAGACTCGAATTAATGGTGTCAGCAATTATACTATCGGGCCTTGTTCCTGCAACCGCGAATGTTGGATTTGGGGCAATCATCCCGCTAAACACTCCGGTTCCAATATCATTTACGGGAGCAATTTGCACATCATACATTACTCCATTGGTAATGCCGTTTGCAGCCTGTGTCAGCGTGTATGCAGATGTTCCAGTTGCTGCGTCTACGTTTAATCCAGGCGCGCCTACTGTAATCGTTGTAAATGCTCGCGCGTCGTCCTCGGTCGGATTGCCTGAAATAACTTTATATTTTATGATGTAGTTCATTATGAGATATCCCTGATCATATGGAGCCGCCCATTCCAACGTGAGTGCATTGTTTCCACCGTTTACAAATAAAGTGGTAATCGTGTTTGGCGTTGTGCCGGGAACAATTTCTGCCACCGGGGAATACGGTCCGCGACCAAGCACATTTATCGCCGCAACGCGAACATAATATTTTGTCCCGTTGGTAAGCCCAAAAATCGTAACATTTGTCAGTGCATATTGGTCTGAATACACAATCCAGTTACTATATAAATTAGCAACTGGTCGGTAAGTGGTGTACTCTATTACGTAACCCAGTCTGGGTTTTCCGTCATAAAACGACGGCTCCCAATTAAGCGACATTTGCCCGTTTCCTAAAACGGTGTTAACCACTGGAATTTGTGGAGGTAGAATCAAATTTCGCACACCGTAATACGCATACGTTTTATATATGGGTGGAAATCCCACTGCGGAATACACATCATCCATCAACAGACCGAGCATGGAGCCGCCAAAGACAAGGAAAATACGCCCTCCTACCGAAATACTGCGTATTGTGTTTCCAGTGGCCGTTTCAATTATCTTATCTCGCGCTTCATCGTAATAATATCGCGGAGTGTTGCTTGGAGTAGGCGAGACAATGAGTGGACCGGTTGCCGATGCATCCACATAGAATGACTCGCCGGGACTGGATGGAATGTAAAATGCTCTACCAGTATATGCCGACAATTTGGAGTTTCCGCTCACGTCGGGCGAGAGAACATCTACGGTGATATCTCGAATATAGTCATATATTGGATTATATGTGTTGGTATTGGGTGTGGTGGATGTGGCGGCGATAATATCTATTTCGCCACCTAAACATTGCGTTACCTGCGCTTTTGTAATGCCGCGGTTATTGCCGTTTTTAAGAAGCTGCATGCGCTGCGTGTTTGTGAACGTTGCTGCGCCGGTTAAATTCGACCCGAATATGTTCGTGTTTGTAAAATTGGTTCCCGTAAAAACCGCGTTGGTAAGGTTCACCCCCGACATGTCAAAATTTGTAAGATTGGTTCCATCGAGAACCGCGCTTGTCAAATTGACTCGCGGTCCGATAATATACGCGTCCAGTGAAGGTGCCGGACTTCGAACCACATAATGATATCCGCTGGTGATGGCATCGGGTGGGCCAGCCAGCGCTCCCGTCAGCGTATTCACAAACGTAGCACCGGTTAAATCTGCCCGAGTTATATTCATCCCAGTTAATACCGTGCCGTTTAAATTTGCATTTGTGAGATCGACATACGGTCCGATAAAATATCCACCGGAGGCGCTCACTACAAATGTGAACGCGTTTGGCAGCGAGGCCGGGGGTCCCGTCATTCCTCCCGATTTCACACGCGGCATTGCGGAACCAGAAAACCGCGCATTCGTAATGTTCGCATCCGTAAAGTATGCGCCGCTTAAATTAAGTTCGCTGTCGCTCTGGTTACGCAAAAATGCTCCGGATAAATCTACACCGGGTCCTATAAAATATCCACCCGTTCCATCTCCTCCATTATTTCCACCATTCCCACTGTTGTCAACAACGAACCTGTATTTTGGAGGCAGTGACCCAGGTGCCGGTGGACCTATCATTCCGCCGCCGCTCTTTACATTTATGAGAATTGCATTTGTGAATGAAGCACCGCTAATATTGAGCCCCGTAAACCGGCAGTTTGTCAAATTTACACCGCTCAAATCAACTCGGGGACCCACGATATAGGCACCAAATGAATTATCCGTCATGAACACGTATGGTGAAGGTAGTCGACTCGGGGGGCCAACCGTTCCGCCGCTTTTCACATTCGTTAAATTCGTTCCTGAAAAGTCGACACCGGTAATATTCATACCTTTAAAATTAAAACCTGATAGATCCGCACCCACAAAATTGGCGCCTACAATATTTGCATTGGGGCTAACAATGAAACCACCGCTGGCAGAAGTAACGATATAGTTATACGCCGGCGATGGGAAAAACGCAGGAGGCCCTATTAGGTTGGGCCCCGTCCGCGTATTCACCATGATTGCCCCCGTTAAATTTGCGCCGCTCACGTCCAACCCCGACAGCACACAGTTTGTCAAATTAGCGCCAGATAAATCCACGCGGCGACCCACAATGTATCCACCGCTCGAATTGTCGTTTACAAATGTGTATCCGGGCGGCAGAGCAGCCGGAACACCTCGTATTCCTCCACTGCGCGCATTCACGAGAGACGTTCCACTACCAGCCAAGCTGGTACTTTGCATGTTTGCATCTGTGAACACAACTCCCGATAAATCAGTTCCATCCAGTACCGCGCTTGCTATATTCACACCGGTTCCGATAATGTATCCACCATATCCACTTGCAGCACTCACGTTGAATGTGTATGTAGTTGGAAGAATAGCTGGTCGACCCGCAGCTGATAAATTGCCGGATTTAAGGTCTCGTAATCTTGCGCGCGTGAAATTCGCGCTGCTTATATCCGCTCCTGTAATAACCGAACCTTCCAAATTCGCACCGCTCAAATCGGCGTAAGGCCCTACAATGTATGCGCCGCTCGCATCGTTGGGTATGAACAGGTATGGGCTCGGCAGCACCGCCGGCGGGTGCGTGTTCACCATGCCACCAGACCGAATGTATTTCATACGTGCGCGCGTGAAATTCGCACCACTGATGTCGGCTCCCGTAATCACTGAACCTTCTAAATTCGCACCGCTCAAATCGGAATAGGGTCCTACAATGTATGCGCCACTCGCGTCGTTGGGTATGAACAGGTATGGGCTCGGCAGCACCGCAGGTGGGTGCGTGTTCACCATTCCACCCGACCTAATGTATTTGAGGCGAGCGCGTGTGAAATCCGCGCTGCTTATATCCGCTCCTGTAATCACTGAACCTTCCAGATTCGCACCGTTCAAATCGGCGTAAGGCCCCACAATGTATGCACCGCTCGCGTCGTTGGGTATGAACAGGTATGGACTGGGTATATTTACGGGTGGGTGCGTGTTCACCATACCGCCCGACCTAATGTATTTCAGACGCGCACGCGTGAAATCCGCGCTGCTTATATCCGCTCCCGTAATCACCGAACCTTCCAGATTCGCACCGCTCAAATCGGCGTAAGGCCCCACAATGTATGCACCGCTCGCGTCGTTGGGTATGAACAGGTATGGACTGGGTATAT
>Ga0114964_10001862_pt1 | contig 15234 bp, 16 predicted proteins | sample C_131016_MF_Meta_FD_92638 | JGI IMG/M metagenome (GOLD analysis project Ga0114964, IMG submission 92638) | Freshwater microbial communities from Lake Croche, Canada to study carbon cycling - C_131016_MF_MetaG | ecosystem: Environmental > Aquatic > Freshwater > Lake | place: Lake Croche, Canada... | reverse complement strand
GGCGAGCTCGCGCAGCAGCAGCAGCGGCTCGCCGCCATTGCGCATGGCTCCGGCATGGGGCCGGACCTTGAACAGCCAGGCAGGGGCGGCCGGGTCATCCGCCTTCGGCGCATCCATCGCGCCGGCAATATCATCGAGCATCGCATCGAGATCAAACGGATCACCCGCCTCGTCGGCATCGGCCGCGATCTCCGGCGCGTGCACCGCTTCGGGCACGAGAGGCGGCGTGGCGACCAGTGCAGGGCTGCCCGCATTGGCAGCCTGCGCCGCCGTGAGTTCGGCCAGCAGCGCCACGTCGTCGGGCACATCGCCCTGTCCGCGCGCGGCGGTGACATGGTCGCTCAGGGTATCGAGCGCGCGCAGCAGCAGATCGATCAGCGCCGGGGTCAGCGGCACGGTCTCTTCGCGCACATCGGAGAGCAGCGTTTCGAAGATATGGGTAAACGCCTGCAGCGCGACATAGCCGAACGCCCCGGCACCGCCCTTGATCGAGTGCACCCCGCGGAACACCGCGTTAACCGTATCGGCATCCTGTGTGCCCGCCTTGCAGGCGGCAAGGCCGGCTTCGGCGGCGGCGAGGGATTCTTCGCATTCGGCGAAGAAGATGGCCTGGATTTCCTCTGTCGTCATGCCGCGCTCCCTCCGAACACCTGCGCATCGAACAGTTCGGCTTCGAGCCCCAGCTGGCGAGCGGTTTCGCGCAAGGCCTGCGAGGGTTCGATCACCGCGCCATCGCCGGTGCGCCGCGCGCTGACGAGCAGTTGCAGCATGACCTGGCCGATCTGCGTGCAATCGCGCGCATCGATGTGCAGCGCGCCCGAGCCCAGCGCCGCGACCATTTCGGGAAGCAGCGCTTCGGCTGCGGCCCGGTCGCACCGGGGGGGCAAGGTGATGGTTGGCATGCCGGTTGTTCCCTCGCTGGCCCTCCTCACGAGGCACCGTCTCCGGCAAGGCTTAGGCGGAAAGCAGGAAAGGTCGGCTTGCCCGGGCCTTATGGTGAGATACCTATCCCGCCGAGGAGGATTTGCTGGGAGGGATCAGGTTAACAGCGACCGACCGGCACCGTTCAAAGGTGCCCTTAGCAGGAAGGTCAGCCTCCCCATGCACGAAGCCCGGGTTCTCGTTGTCGACGATTCAGCCGCCATGCGCGCGCTGTTTTCCGATATTCTCGACGAGGCCAAGAACGTTCGCGTCGTCGGCGTGGCCGCCAGTGCCAACGCCGCGCGCGATCAGATCGCCGAGCTCAAGCCCAATGTCATCACGCTCGATGTCGAGATGCCGGGGATGAGCGGGATCGAGTTCCTCGCCGAGATCATGGAAACCAATCCGCTGCCGGTGGTCATGCTCTCCAGCCTGACGCAGGCGGGCACGGAAACCTCGCTCAAGGCGTATGAACTGGGCGCGGTCGAGTGTTTTCCCAAGCCTTTGCGCGCCACGCCCGAACAGTTCAGCAAGTCCGTCGGCAAGCTCGGCAAGATCGTGCTGGCGGCGGCCAACAGCAACGTCAACGACCGCAAGCCGCGTGCCGAACACAAGCACACCGATACGCCGTTCGAATGGAACGGGCGCATCGCTGCGTTCAGCGCCTCGATGGGCGGGATCGACGCGCTGACGACCATTCTCGGCCAGTTCCCGCCGAACTGCCCGCCGACAGTGGTGTGCCTCCAGGCCGAACCGATGGTGGTCGATACCTTTATCAAGCGGCTCGACACCGATCTCAAATGCAACGTGCGCGCCGCAAAGGATGGCGCGAACCTGACGCCCGGCACGATCCACATCGCCGCCGATCCGGAACGCCATGTGGTGATCGAGCCCGGCCAGCCGGCCAGGCTGCGCCTGATGGCACGCGATCCGGTGGACGGGGTGCGCCCTTCGGCCAATCTGCTGTTCGGCTCGATCGCGCGCGGCGCGATGCCAGCCGTCGGCACCGTGCTCACCGGCATGGGCAACGACGGCGCGCGCGGCCTCAAGCTGATGCGCGACGCCGGACAGGACACCCTCGTGCAGGACCGCGCCACCGCGATGGTCGCCGAAGCGCCCAACGCGGTGATCGAACTGGGCGCCGCCGCGCGCGAAGTCGGCCTCGGCGATCTCGGCACTGCCGTGCTGGGCACTTGCGGCATCGGCTGAATTTTTTGGGCTAAGCTTTCAACCACGTACCCCCAAGGCGTTTCCCCCCGGAACGCCTGCTTGCGGCCCAGACTTGCCTAGCGCGGGTTCGGGCCGCTTTTTTGGACCTGCCGCGCTAGCCCTTGTCTGCCTTGGTCTCTGGCGATGGCGGCGGGGCCGCCAGCAGTTCGCCGCGTTCCGCCACCAGCATTGCCATCAGCGTCTGTAGCAGCGGGCCGCCCATGCCGCCCGCGTCGGTGGCTCCGCCTCCGCTAGTCGAGACCTGAATGCGCGGGACTATATCGACGCCTGATTTTTCCAGCGCTTCGGCGAAACGTTCGGCGATCTGGCGGGTGAGCTGATAGCGCGCACCGCCCGAGGCTGCGGCCTGTTTCTCGATCGCCTCGGCTTGCGCGAGGCCGACTTTGGTGACCTTCTCCGCCTCCGCCGATGCCAGCGCGATGACCTTCTTGGCCTCGCCCTCACCCAGCAACTGGATGCGGTCCGCCTCGGCCTGCGCGAGCGTGCGGGTCTGTGCGGCTTCCTGCTGCGAGCGGGCGAGGTTCGCCTTGCCCTGATTCTCCTGCACCTGAATCGAGAGGACCGATTCCGTGATCGCGGTCTGCTGCTTGGCCTGCGCCTCGGCCTCGCGCAGTTCGCGCTCCTTTTGCGCTGCGATGACCTGGCGTTCGTAGGTGCCGACCTGCTCATCCGCCAGCTGGCGCTGGCGCAGCTGCTGGAGGATCTGCTCGATCTGGTTGTTGCCCGCCGCCGCGCGCGGTGTGCCGATCAACACCTCCTGCAGCTCCAGATTGTAGGCCGCAAACTTGCCGCGCATCTCGATCGCCGAGTGTTCCTGAATGTCGCTGCGTTCCTGCAACAGCTCGATCAGGGTGCGCTTCTGCGCGACGTTCTTGAAATAGGCGGAAACCATCGGATCGAGCGTCTGCTCGACGAGGCGCTTGATATCACCGAAGCGCTGAACGACCAGCGGGGCCTTGCGGTAATCGATGTGCACCACCACCGAGAGCGGCAGGATCGGCTCGAACGCGTCTTTGGTGATCAGCGACACTTCGGAGAGGTTTTCATCGAACTTGTGCGGGCCGACGTTCTCTTCGTCCCACTTGAGGATGAAGTTGGTTGTCGGCACCATCAGGATCGCGGCGGCATAGGTATTGAACGCGTATTTGCCCGGCAGCAGCGGTTCGCTCCACACCCCTCGACTTCCGCGCGCGACGAGCTCGCCGTGGCGATATTCCGTTCCGGAGGTGTCCGTGCCCAGTTCGCCAGTGTACGAGATCACAACCCCGACATGGCCAACCTCGACGATGGTCTTCTTGACCTTCTCGACCGTGGCGAACAGGCGGTTGATGAAATAGCTGCCCTCGACCAGCACTTGCAGCTGCCGCCCCCGGCACCCGCCTGCCGCGATGAACTTTTCGGGGTCCTGATAGCTGTTGTGGAAGGTGGCCACGTCCTGCTGGTCCGATCCGACCGAAGGCGCGATGATCTGCTCGGCGGGCAGGGCCGGGCCGTCGTGTACCGTCACGATCCCGATCACGTCGTCGGCGTCCTTGATCACCACCGCCTCGAACCCCGAACGGCTCATGATGACGTTGGCCATTTCGGTGAACAGCGTCGCGTCCGCCGCCTCCATCATCAGCCCGTAGATCCGCTCGCGCGTTATGATCACGAACTGTGCGAGATTGAGCGCATAGGTGCCCTCGCGCAGGATCGCGCGCTGGGGGCCTTTTTGCCCGCCGGCGAGCAGGAAGGCCTTGGTATCGAGGAAATCCTGCGCCTTGATGTTGCTTGCCAACGTCTGCGTGGGGCCGAGCGGCAGACCGTCGCGCGCGAAGACGTAGCCGATCTGGCCTTGCGGGATGGTGACGAGCGACTGGCTGTGCACGCGATACTGGAACGGCACGAAGAAGTGGAAGCCGCCGCGCAGCACTTCGGGCTGGAAGCCGGCCTCGCCGTTCAGCGCGATGAACCCGCCGCTGATCGAGCCGCTGCCGCTCCACAGTTTCTCGACGATCGCGACGCGGTTGTTGCCGACATAGCGGACGATGCCGGAAATGTAGAAAACGACAACGGCAACGAGCGCCGCCATTGCGTAGGCTGCGTACCAAATCATGGCGTCCATTTCACCCCGAGGCCGCCGGGATCGATCCCCGCAGTTCGAGGACTGGATTAGCTCACGTTGCTGGGCCTCGCCAGCAAGTAATGGGGAAAAGTGGCCGCATTTCGAATCCGCAATGAACCGAAGCCGGCCAAGCTTCCCCCCTACCCCGCCGTAGCCAGCATCGCCTCGCGGATATCCAGCAGGTCCACCCGGATCGTTTCCAGCTTGGCGCCGTCGAAGCGCAGGGCGCTGTCGAGTATGGCGCGGCGGGCGGACTGGTAGAGCTGCATCAGCGGCTGGCCCGCCGGGTGGGCGCTGTCCACGCCGAGTTCGAGCGCGGTGAGCGCGGCGATGGCGCGGGTGAGGGCGGCGCTTTTGGCGGAATTGTCGCCGTGGTCCTGCGCATAGACCGCGCGGCCGATCGAGCCGGCTGCCTGTTCGAGGCATAGCGCCACCAGCTGGAGCGAGCTGGCACCTTTGACGCGGGCGTCGAAATCGACGCGGCGGTAGGTTTCTCCGGGATCGCGGCGCAGCAACATCAGTTACTCTTGGAGCTCCACGCCGCAACCTGCGCTTGCAGGAACGACAGCGTGGATTTCGATGCGGAGACATTGGTGTTGAGCGAGGCGAAGCGCGAAACCAGCTTGGTGCGCAAGTTTTCCTGCTTGGTCGTCAGGTCGGTCTTCTGGGTGGTCAGACTGGTCTGCAGCTTGGTCAGCCGGGTGATCGAGCCGCCCAGCGAACTGGGATCGGTGCTCGTCGCCACCGTGCGCGCGAGTTTGTCGAACGTCGCGAAAATGCCGTAGAGCCCGTTGGTGAACATCGCCCCGGTGCCGGCCGGATCGCGCTTCAGCACGGCATCGAGCCGCTTGGTATCGAGCGTGAAGGTGCCGTCGCGGTTGGTCGAGAGGCCGAGATCGGAGAGCGTGGCAGGTGCGCCGGTGGCATTGGCGGGCATGATCTGGGTGCTGGCCAGCGTGGTCAGCTGGCGGCGCAACGTGCGTGCGCCCGGATCGTTGCTCAGCGTGCCGCTGGTGGGATCGGTGTCCTTGTTGAGCTCGGACACCATCTCGTTGAGCGCGGAGGTCAGATCCTGCATCGCGCTGGTGATCCCGGTGCCGGGATTGGAATAGCTGATCGTGGTGGGCGCGCCGATGTTGGTGGCGGTGAGCTTGAGGTTGAGGCCGGGGGCGGCATCGGTGATCGTGTTGCTGGTCGAAGTGCGCGATACCCCGTCGAGCGAAAAGGCCGCGTCCGTGGCGGGGGCGGTGATCCGGGCGGGGTCGCCCGCCGGGTTCCAGGCCAGTGCGGAAAGCCCCGGATCGGTCGGGCTTTCGGCGGCGTCGAGTTCGAAGGCATTGGCCGCGCCGTCCTGCCCCTTGAGCACGAGCTGCGCGCCATTGGTGCCAGTGGCGACATAGGCGGTGACCCCGGCGCTGCTTGCGTTGATCGCGCTGGCGACCGTGGCGAGCGTCGCGCCTTGCGGGATAGTGAGCGTGACATCGCGCGCGGTGTCAGGCGTGAGCGATCCGCCGCTGATCGGGCCGAAGCGCAAGGTCAGCGTGCCCGAACCGATGGGCGTGGTTTCCGAGGCGACCGCCGGGGTGACGAGCGTCTGCGCCTTGGCGAGCGCGGTCACTTCGAGCGTGGAGGTGCCCCGGCCGGTGGCCGCGCCCTTGCTGACCACCGCGACCGCGCTGTTGGCGATCTGCGGCGTGGCGGCGAGATCGCCAGTGCGCACCCGGTCCCCCAGCGAGGTGGCGAGCGAGCTGATCATGCTCTTGAGCGTGGAGGCGGACGAGATCTGCGTGGTTATCTTGTCGCCTCGCGCGGCAATCTGATCGAGCCGCGATGCGAATTGGGCGGCCGAAAGCTGCTCGGCCAGCGCGCTCATGTCGATCCCGCTGCCTGCACCGAGCGAGGTCAGGAGCTGGGAGGTGGCCGACGACGACGCGGTGGCGGAGGTTGTTGTCATACCCTCCAGAACGGCGGATTTTGAGAGCGGTTAAGGCGCAGATTTGGCTTCCGGCCGACCTTCGGCATCGAAGCGCAGCGCGGTCGGCACGTCCACTTGCGGATCGGGCGGAGCATCGCCGCGCTTCAGCGCCAGCACGAACGCCAGGATCGCGGCGACGGCGGCATAGAGTTCCTCGCGGATCATCTGGTTCTCGCGCGTGGTGAAGTAGACTGAGCGCGCGAGCGCGGGCGAGGCGAGTACCGGGACGCTGAGTTCGGCGGCCAGTTCGCGCATCGCCAGCGCCTTTTCACCGCGCCCCTTGGCCAGCACCACGGGGGCGGGAGCCTTGTCTGGATCGTAGCTGAGCGCGACGCTGAAATGGGCCGGGTTGGTGATCACGAACTGCGCCTCGCGCATCGCCTTCTGCATGCCGCCCATCGCGATCTGGCGCTGGCGGCCCCGGATCGCGGCCTTGCGTTCGGGCGAGCCTTCGCTCTCCTTGTTCTCGTCCTTGAGATCCTGCAGCGACATGCGCAGGCGCATCATGCGGCGCAGCCATTGCACCGGGAAGTCGATCAGTGCGATCACCGTGAGCCCGCCGCCAAGCGCAAACAGCATGGCGAGCAGCGCATTCCAGGCGAACGCGAGCTGCGCGGGCAGATCGCCCGCGCCGAGCCCGACCAGCCCGGCAAGGCGGCCCTTGATCCACACGAAGGCGATGGTGCCGAGCAAGGTCACTTTGGCGAGCCCCTTGGCCAGCTCGATCCAGCCTTGCGGTCCGAACATGCGGGCAAGGCCGCTCATCGGATTGAGGCGCGAGGCCTTGGGCGCGAGATTGCCCGCGACCCAGCGCCCCTCGCCAAGGCCAAGCTGCGAGACCAGCGCGGCGAGCGTGAGCATGCCGCCCAGCGCCAGCACCGGGGGCAGCGCGGTGATCAGCGCACGGTGCAGCAGCGTCGCGGCGTCGAAATGGTCGATGCTCGGCCGGTCCCAGGTGAGCCCGGCGCGCGCGGTGCGGGCCATGGTGTCGAGCAGCCACGGCCCGGCGAATTGCAACCAGGCCGCGCCGCCCATCACCCCGATGGCGGTGCCGAGTTCGCGCGGGCGAAGGATATCGCCGTGCTCGACCGCGTCCTTCCGCTTCTTTTCGGTTGGCGCGAATGTCTTTTCGCCCGGAGTTTCTTCAGCCATGGGCGGGCTCTACCAATGCTGCGGCCTGCGCGACTGCCGTGGCGGACAGCTCGGTCAGCCGGTCGGTGAGCAGCGGCGCGGTGACGATCAGCGCGGCAATCCCGGCGAGCACTCCGGCGGGGAGGCCCAGCGCGAACAGGTTGAGGCTGGGGGCCGAGCGGCTGATCACGCCGGTCATGACTTGCACGAGCAGCAGCAGCAGCGCGACGGGCAGCGCGATGGTGACGGCAGTCGCCAGCATCTGCGCGCCGAAGCTGGCGACGAGCATCATGCGCTCCGGCGTGAACCAGGCCGCGCCGGGCGGGAAAGCACGGTAGCTTTCGGTGACGAGCGCGAGCCAGTTCAGATGCGCGCCAAGCCCGAGATAGAGCACGGTGAGCAGGACCGAGAAATACTGGCCAAGCGCGGGCGAATGCGCGCCGCTCACCGGATCGGCGGCAGTGGCGATGCTCATGCCCATGCTGCCGCCGATCACTTCGGCGGCGATCAGCGGCGCGGCAAAGCTCCATTGCAGCACGAAGCCGAGCGCGAGGCCGATGAGGATCTCGTTGGCGGTGATCAGCAGGCCTGAAAGCGTGAACAGCGCGGGCAGCGCGGCAACCGGCGTCCAGGCGCAGACCATCACCGCGACCGCTCCGGCCAAGCTGACGCGCAGCTGCATGGGCACCGATGCCGCGCCGAACAGCGGGGCGGCCAGCAGCGCGGCGCCGATGCGGGTCATGACGAACAGCAGCCGCCAGAACTCGGCTTCCAGCGCGCCAAAGCCGAAGTGGAGGGCGATCACTTTCCGGTCTGCGCAATCTGGGCGAAGATCTCGACCATGAAATCGCCGATCAGGCCCATCATCGCGCCGCCCAGCAGCACCAGCACGAGCGCGATCGCGGCGAGCTTGGGGACGAAGGTGAGCGTCTGCTCGTTGATCGAGGTCGCCGCCTGAATCACGCCGACGACAAGGCCGACGGCAAGGCTGGCGAGCAGCACCGGAGCCGCGACCAGCGCTGTTACCCAGAGCATGCGGTCTGCGAGCGCGAGGAGCGAGGCGGTGTCATCCATCGGTCTTGGCCACTAGCTGAAACTCGCCGCAAGACTGCCCATGAGCAGCGCCCAGCCGTCGATCAGCACGAACAACAGCAGCTTGAAGGGTAGGGAGATAATGGTGGGGGACATCATCATCATGCCCAGACTCATGAGCACGGACGAGACCACAAGATCGATCACGAGGAACGGCAGGAACAGCATGAAGCCGATCTGGAACGCGGTCTTGAGCTCGCTGGTGACGTAAGCGGGGAGGAGGATCGAGAACGGCACGTCGGCCGATCTGGCGAACTTGGGGGCCTTGGCCATCGCGGCGAACATTTGCAGATCGTGCTCGCGCGTCTGGCGCATCATGAAGACGTGGAATTCGCCCCCGGCAATGGTGATCGCCTGCTCGGCATTGATCGTACCGGCGGAATAGGGCTGGATCGCGCTGGCGTTCACTTTGTCGAGCGTGGGGGCCATGACGAACAGCGAGAGGAACAGCGAGAGCCCGATCAGCACCTGATTGGGCGGGGATTGCTGGAGCCCTAGCGCCTGACGCAGGATCGAGAGCACCACCAGAATGCGGGTGAAGCTCGTCATCATCAGCACGAGACTGGGCAGGATGGTGAGCAGCCCCATGATGAGCAGAAGCTGCAGCGAAAGCGAGAGCGTTCCCCCGGACTGTGCGCCCGCGAGTTCGCCGAACGCGCGGTCGAGCGCGCCGGGAATGGCGGCGGCAGTGGGAGCGGCAGTTGGCGCAAGGTCTGCGGCATGTGCCGGAACCGCAAGCGCCGCGAACAGCAGCCCGAGGCAGGCGAGTGCAGGAAGTAGGCGGGCAAGAGGTTTCACCGGCTCAGTCCTCCTGCTCGGCCATGGTGCTGGCGGCGCGCGCGGGCCCTTCGGCAAGGCGGACGAGGCCTTGACGCGAGGCGGAGACGAGGATCTCGCGCCCGCGCCACTCCAGCACCGCGATGCGCTGGCCGGGCCCGAGCCATTGGGTCTCGATGATCTTCACGCTGCGTTTGCCCTGCGCGGGGCCGAAGCGTTGTTCCATGCGGCGCGCGAACTTGAGGCTGGCCCACGCCAGACCCGCAATCAGCGGCAGCACCACCGCCAGCTTGAGCAGATACCAAAGCATCAGCCCTTGCCCTCGAATTGCCCATCCTGCCCGACCAGCTCGACAATGCGCAGCCCGAAGCGCTCACCCTGCGCCACCACTTCACCGCGCGCGATCAGCTTGCCGTTGACGAGGACATCGAGCAACTGATCGGTCAGCTTGTCGAGCAGGACGACGCTTTCCTGGGTGAGCGCGAGCACATCCTTGAGCTTCATTTCGGTGCGGCCGAGTTCGACAGTGAGGCGCACGTCGACGTCCTTGAGAAATTCGAAGCCGCGGGTCTGGAAGGTCATGAGTGCCTCATTTTGGTGTGTGTTTGTCTGTCAGGACAGCTGGGCGAGCTGGATGGCGACGCGGTCGTCGATCGCGCCGATGGTGCCGTGGCCGATCACGCTTTCAGCAATGCGCAGCGGCACGGTGCGCGCCACCGGCACGGCCAGCACTTGCCCGACCTCCAGCGCGCCGAGCGCCGAGAGCGGCAGGGGAACATCGACCAGCACGGCGCGCACAGTGAGCGGCATCTCGCCAAACGGCACGTCCATCGGGCTGGCGGGCGCGCGGCGCGGCGGGGCGGAACGCTGTGCGGACATGCCGGTGAGATCGGCAAGCGCGGCAATGGGCAGGGCGATGCGCAATATCCATGGCGGGCGCCCCCCTTCGCGTACGGTGAACTCGAGCATGGCGACGCGGGTTTCTGCGGCGAGGCCGCCCAGCTCGGCGAGGTTGCTGGCGCGGCGTAGCGGGCGAATGTCGCCAACCCCTGATCCGAGCGCGGCAGCGAGCTGCTGCGCGGCAATGGCCTCGATCCGCCCGGTCATGAGTTCGGCCGAGAGAGACAGCTCGCGCGGGAGCACCGAGGGCACTTCGCCTGATCCGCCAAATGCCCGGTCCAGCAGGCACAGCACGGTTTCGCCCTCGACCACCGAGAGGATCGGATGGCCGGCCGCGCCGGCCGCATAGAGGCTGTAGGCCACAAGGTCTGGCAACGCGCATTCGCGCGCCGCCTGCTCCACCGGCTGCGCACATGCCACCATCGGCGAGGCCCCGCCCAGCAGCGGCGCAAGGGCATTGCGAAGGCTGCGCGCCAGACGATCGCCCGCGCGGGCCAGCACCGGCAGCAGCTCGGCCGCGCCAGGGGCGGGGCGGAGCAGTGCCGGACTGTGCCGGGCGAGCGGGCGCTCTGCAACGAGGGGGCGTTCGGGCTTCATCGCGTGGCGGTGAGCCGGGGGCTTTGCCGGGGACCGGGCCGGGGACCTGAATGGTGCATCACTGGACGATGAAGGTCTTGAAATAGACGGCATCGACACCGCCGAAGCCCTCGGCATCGGACAGCACTTTGTTGATCGTGGCGACGAGGCGCTTCTGCAACTTTGCCTTGCCGTCGGCGGACTGGACATCCTCGCCCGGGGTGTCGGCCAGCGCAGTAAGCACCGCCGAGCGGACGGCCAGCTCGTGTTTCTTGAGCCACAGGATCACGCGGTAATCGCGGTGCGTGGAACAGGCGATGCTCATTTGCACCAGCGCATCCGAATCCTTGAGATTCGAGGTGAAATCATCGGTGAAGCTGAAATAGGCCGTGCGGTATTCGCTTCCGCCCTCGCCCTCCACGTCCTTGCCGCCGCCCTCCTCACCGCCTTCCTTCTTGGCCGGAGCAAACGGGTCCTCCTCGCCCTTGCGGACGAGTTTGGGGTTCTTGTCTTCCTTGGTCGCGCTCTTGCCGCTGCCGCCGATAAGCCCGGCCGCGACAAGGCCATAGGCCCCGCCTCCGCCCACCGCGAGCAGTGCGCCCGCAGCACCGACCTTGAGCATCATGCCACCGCCCTTCTTCTTGGGCTTGGCGTCCTTTTCCTTCTTGTCGCTCATCAGGTGTCCTCAGGATTCTGCATGGGGGCCGGTCGATCAGGCGAAGATGCCGCCACGGCGGTCATCGGTGGAGGTTTCGCGGCGGAGCGGTGCGGTACGGGAAGGCTCGGCCGTGACGCGCGGCTGCTGCGGGCTGTCCTGCCGCTGGCCGGTACCGCTGCGGGCACCGTCCTGCATCTGGCCGCCGGACGAATAGCTCGCGGGGCTGGACGTGTTGCTGGCCTGTGAGGTGCGCGGCGGTGGATCTACACTCGCAGCGCTCGCAGCTTCGGCGGCGTGTGCGGCGGCGACCGCCGGGGCGAAGGCGGGATCGGGGCTGGTCATGGCGACAGAGAGGCCATCTGCATCGCTCTGGAAGCGCAGCGAGACTCGGCCAAACTCTACGTGGTGCATGGCAATTGCTACGGGCGCGCCCACAGCCGCACCATCGCGTGCGCGGGCGATCGAATCCACCAGCGCATCGAAACCGATGCCGTCGGTCGGCTGGCCGGAAGCGGCCGGTTCGGCACTGGCTGAGACGGCGCTTGCGAAACCGGCGGGCGGCTGGGCCAGCGAAAATGCGGACGCCGTCATCTCGGCGGCGTTCGATTTGGGGCCGGGGAGCGCGGCTTCCGTTTCGGCACGCGCCTTGCGCAGCGCCGGGCGGTCCGGGGTGGCAGGTCCGGTCAGCGCGGCCAAAGTCGAGGGCTGTGCCTTGACCGCCGTCTGGTCGGCGGCGGGCGGGGGCGCATCCGGGCTCGCGGCCTCGGCGGAATCAGGCGGACACGCCACGGGGCCATCGCGTTCGAGGACGAAGGCCACGGCAGGCACCGCGATCAAAGCGGAAGCAGTGGGGGCGGCTTCGGGGGTGCTGCTTACTGCCGGGGCAGCGGTGCCAGCGACAGGTGCGATAGCCGCGCGGGCAGGGGTGAGCGGCGGCGCGGCACCGCGGCTGGCGGAAGGCGCGGCCTTTGCCGGCGCTGCGGCGCGCTGCGGCACGACCGGCGCGGGGATCGCCGGTGCTGAGAGTTGGGCCGGAAACAAGGACAGGACGGCGGGACTGGCGCTCCCGGTCGTCTCGGCGGCCTCGGTTTTCGCTTCGGGCTTTGCCGCATCGACGTCCGCGTCATCGGCAACGGCCGCGCCGCGCGCATTCAGCATGACCAGCACGGCCTGCGCTGGCGGATGGGACGGCATTTGCCGGTTGAGCGGCAATGCCTTGCCGGTTGCCGCGTCAAGGAGCTGTGCGGCAGATGGCACCGCAGGGGGGCAGTCAGAGGACACCGCAGGGGGTGTGCCAGAGGGCGCGCCTGTGGCCGTAGCCGCGCTGACCAGTGCGGGCTCCACTGCGCTGGTTTCGTTGGCCGGGGTGCCCGCGCTGCTCGGCTGATCCGCCGAAGGGTGCGCGCTGCGGCGCTCCAGATAGGCCGCAAAGCCGCCGTTTGCAGGCGGGTATGGCCCCGGGCTCAGAGCGGGATTCTGGGCCCTGTTCAGGGCCGGATTCTGCGCTGGAGTCGCCGCCTGACCGGCTTCGCGCACGCTCTCGCGCTTGGGGAGCAGGCGTTGGATCAGGGCGGCGGCTGGCGCGGTCATCGACTTGGTTCCCTTGGCAATCTGTGCGGGCGACGCGGGTGGCTGGCGCAGGCTATTCAAGAGGCGTGCCAACCGGCGGCGAAGAGCCTTGAGCGGTCGGTGCGGCGCTTTCGGCGATCTTGCGTGCTATGCGTTGCTCGGTGGCGGCCACGCGATCCTCGACCGCAGCGCGCCGGCGCTCGGCCTCGGCGGCTTCAGCCGCGCGCGCATCGGCATGGGCGCGGGCGCGGGCGAGATCGCCTGCCGTCGTCTCGGCAATATGGGTCAGCCCGCCGACAAACCGCCGCAAGCGCTGGAGCTCGCCCGCGTCGGTCGCGTCGCGGCGCAAGCCATAGGCCGCGATCAGCGCGGTGGTGCGCGCTTCGAGGTTCGCGACCTGCGCGAGCGCGGCTTCGGCCTTGGCGGCTTCGCCCAGCGCGGTCTGGCGCGTGATCGCGCGCAGCCGTTCGAGACGGCGCAGGCGCTTCAGCTTGGCCCGCTCGGCGTTCATTCGGCGAGCAACGCGGCAAGTTCAGCCACGCTCCGCTCCAGCGGCACGATCTCGCGCTGCGGCTGGCTCAGGAACGCGGAGAGCGCGGTGTGCATGGTGATCGCGCGGTCGAGCTGCGGATCGGCTCCGGCGCGGTAGGCCCCCATCAGCACGCGATCGCGGTTCGCCTCGTAATTGGCGATGAGCGCGCGGAATGCGCGCGCGTCGGTCTGGTGCGCAGGCGGCACGATATCGTTCATCACCCGGCTCAAGGAAGCGGCGATGTCGATTGCGGGATATTGCCCGCGCTGCGCCAGATCGCGCGAGAGCACGACATGGCCATCAAGGATCGCGCGCGCGGTATCGACCACCGGATCGTCCTGGTTGTCGCCGTCCGCAAGCACGGTGTAGAGCCCGGTGATCGAGCCGCCGCTGGCCGCCGAATTGCCCGCGCGCTCGACCAGTTTGGTGATCGTGGCGAGCGCGGACGGGGGATAGCCGCGCGCCGCGCCGGGCTCGCCCAGCAGCAGCGCTATCTCTCGCCCCGCGTGCGCAACGCGGGTAAGACTGTCCATGATGAGCAGCACCTGGTGGCCGTTCGCGCGGAAATATTCGGCCATGCTCGTGGCGAGCATTGCGCCACGGATGCGCAAATTGGGTGCGTGGTCGGCAGGTACGGCGACCACGATGCTGCGCGCGCGGCGCGGCCCCTGCATGTGCTTCTCGACAAAATCGGACACTTCGCGCGCACGCTCGCCAATCAGCGCGACAATCACGATCTCGGCCTCCGCGCCGTGGGCGATCATGTCGAGCAGCACCGATTTACCGACGCCAGAGCCCGCCATCACGCCAATGCGCTGGCCGACGCCGAACGTGGTGAGCGCATTGAGCGCGCGCACGCCGACATCGAAGGCTTGGCGCACGGGCGCGCGGTCCAGCGCGCCGCCGCGCACGCCGCCGGCGGGCCAATCGTGGCGCGCGGCGATCGGCGGGCCGCCGTCGATGGGCAGGCCCTCACCGTCCACCGCGCGGCCGAGGAAGGCCTCGCCTACGGGCAGCATGCCGGGCTTGCCTTCGGGGCGGACGCGCGCACCGGGCCGCAGCAACACGGTATCCCCGAGCAGCATCATCAGCATGCGTCCGCCGCGAAAGCCGATGGTTTCGGCCATGAGTGATCCGGCCCCATGCGCGATGCGGCACTGTGCGCCGATGGGCAGCGAAAGGCCGCTGACTTCGAGCAACCCGCCATCGCAGGCCGTGACAAGGCCATAGCGGCGCGGGGCGAAATCGGGCTGGGCTTCCTCGCAGCGTGCGAGCAGAAGAGCGGCGCTGTTCAGCATGCGGCGAGCGCCTCGGTCAGCGTGCGGAGCCACCCGGCCGGGCCATCCTCAACCCCGCCCGCCGCGCCTTCGATGCGCAAGGCCCCGCGTTCGAGCGCGGGGTCGGGTTCGAAGTGCCAGTCTTCGGGCAGGCGCGCGCCGACCAGTGCGAGATCTTCGGGGTGCAGGCGGATAACGCGCTCGTCTGCCGCGCGCGCGAGCATGGCGGCAGCGGCTTCGACCCGGCGGGCGAGTGCCGAAGGATCGGCGGCAAAATCGGCGAGCAGCGGCGCGCACAGCGCGAGCACAGTGTCGCGCAGGCGCGCTTCCAGATCGCGCGCGAGGTCTGCGTCCAGCCTGCCAAAGGCGAGCGCGATGCGGGCACGGGCCGCCTCCTGCTGCGCGATGGCTTCGCTGAAGGCCGCCTCGGCATCGGCCGCGCCTTGGGCATAGCCGGCGGCGAAGGCCTTCACGGCGGGGTCTTCGGATTCC
>Ga0114964_10001861_pt1 | contig 15235 bp, 14 predicted proteins | sample C_131016_MF_Meta_FD_92638 | JGI IMG/M metagenome (GOLD analysis project Ga0114964, IMG submission 92638) | Freshwater microbial communities from Lake Croche, Canada to study carbon cycling - C_131016_MF_MetaG | ecosystem: Environmental > Aquatic > Freshwater > Lake | place: Lake Croche, Canada... | reverse complement strand
TTGTGATCCACACCGTCATTGCCGCTTGAGTGATGTGACGGCTTTCCAAAGTATGACCTCGGCTGAGCAGGTTGCCAGCTTGAGCGATTGTGTTCTCGAGGTTCTCGGTCAGTATCCCTTGGGTGGCTTTGAGAGCGAGTCGATAAATCACGAATTTAACTCGACTTTCAAGGTGACGACCGATGACGGCCAAAAGTTTGCTTTGCGAATCAATGTCAACTCGGCGAGAACTTTGGCCAACCTAAACGCCGAGATTTTCTTGGTTCAGTCGATTAAGTCGGTGGCCACTCCAAAACCCGTTGCAAATCGACTTGGTGAGTTCGTGACTTTTGGTTGGCATGAGGCCACCGGGCGCAAGCTGAATGCTGTTCTCTACACCTGGCTTGACGGTGAAGAGCCTGGCGATGCGCCAACGGATGAGCAGTTGTTTGCTCTAGGAGCTGCGATGGCGAAGCTGCATGGCGAAACCTTGGGCATGGTGTTGCCCTCGGGTGCTGAACTTTCTGACTACACAGATTTCTTCTGGGGCGCCGATGACCTGCTCACGAGTGATTCAAGTGAGTTGAGTTCGCAAGACAAGGCACTGGTTTCGGCGGCAATTGTGAAGGTCGATCAGGTTGTTGCCGAATTGCGAGACAAGGGCATTCTGCGGCCTCTTCACGCCGATCTTCACCCTTGGAACGCGATGTGGCACGAGGGTGAGTTGGCTGTCTTTGACTTTGACGATTCGGGTATCGGGCTCCCCGTGCAGGATCTAGCGACGTCGTTGTATTACCTTGACACCCCTGAACAGGACGAGGCTCTTCTGGCCGGTTACAAATTTGTTGCGCCGCTGCCCGAATACACCGAACAACAGATGAAGCTGCTTCTGCTTCAGCGCAGAATCTCGTTGCTGAACTACCTTTACGAGACTTCGAATCCGGAGCATCGCGACATGATTCCTGAGTATCAGGAGGAGACTCTCAAGCGAATTCGGAATAACCTCAAGGCGTAGGGGTTATTCGTAGTGCCCAAGACGCATAATGAGAATGAAAGACGGAGGTGATTTTTATGTCAGACGGATGCTGCGGCGGAGACTGCCAGTGCAAGCAGAACAACGAGAAGAAGAACTAACCACTTCTTTATAGAAAGAAAAACTATGACCAGCATTGACTGGGACGCCCTTCGCGAGGTCGCGAAGAAGGCTATGGCGCATGCCTACGCGCCGTACTCGAAGTTTCCGGTGGGAGCAGCTGCTCTCACCGAAGACGGTCGAGTGGTTTCGGGCTGCAACGTTGAGAATGCCTCTTACGGGCTCGGGCTTTGCGCCGAGTGTGGTTTGGTTTCGAACCTGACCATGACCGGTGGCGGAAGGCTTGTGGCCTTCACCTGTTGCGATGGCAACGGAAACCTTTTGATGCCGTGCGGCCGTTGCCGCCAGCTTTTGTTTGAGCACTCTGCTCCCGGAATGGTGTTGGAAACACTTTCTGGTTTCAAGACCATTGAAGAAGTTCTGCCAGACGCCTTTGGCCCTCGAGATCTAGAGGCCTTCAATAAATGAGTTTTGACGCGGTTCAACTGATTGTCGAAAAGCGCGAGCGCGGGGAGCTCTCGACCGAAGGCATCAACTGGTTGGTTGAGAATTACACGAATGGCGTAGTGGCCGATTACCAGATGTCGGCCATGACCATGGCGATTCTTTTGAACGGCATGAGCCGTCGTGAGATCAAAGACCTGACGATGGCGATGATCGCCTCGGGTGAGCGCTTGGATTACTCGGGTCTCGGCAGACCGACGGCCGATAAACATTCGACCGGTGGTGTTGGCGACAAGATCACATTGCCTCTGGCGCCTTTGGTCGCTGTGTTTGGGGTTGCCGTGCCACAGCTTTCGGGCAGAGGCCTTGGCCACACCGGCGGAACCTTGGACAAGTTGGAGGCTGTGCCTGGTTGGCGAGCTAATTTGTCGAACACCGAGATGTTTTCGCAGTTGCAAGACGTTGGTGCGGTTATCTGCGCGGCTGGTTCGGGCTTGGCTCCGGCCGACAAAAAGCTTTATGCGCTCAGAGACGTGACCGGGACTGTCGAGGCGATTCCGCTGATTGCGTCCTCGATCATGTCTAAAAAGATTGCTGAGGGTACATCGGCTTTGGTGCTCGATGTGAAGGTTGGTTCGGGTGCCTTCATGAAGACTCTGGATCGCGCAACCGAGTTGGCTCAGGTGATGGTCAAGTTGGGGCAGGATGCCGGCTTGAAGGTTTCTGCTCTCTTGACTGACATGTCGACTCCTTTGGGGCGCAAGATTGGTAACTCTCTCGAGGTCGAAGAGTCGGTTGAGGTTTTGGCTGGGGGCGGGCCTTCTGACGTCGTAGACCTGACCGTCATGCTTGCCGAAGAGATGCTGCGTTTGGCTGGTGTTTCTGGCGACGTTCGGGCCGCTTTGAAAGACGGACGTGCCATGGACAAGTGGAACGAGATGATTCGGGCTCAGGGTGGCGACCCTCAGGCCGCGCTGCCAAAGGCAAAGCACTCACACGTCGTTTTGGCGCCGGCTGACGGGGTTTTGGAGCAGTTGGACGCTCTGGCTGTTGGTGTGGCCTCGTGGCGTCTGGGAGCCGGCAGGGCCACCAAGGATGACATCGTGCAACTTGGTGCCGGAATCGAACTTCACGCCGTTCAGGGCGAGGCAGTCAAGGCTGGTGCACCGCTCATGACGCTTTACAGCGACGACGAAGATCGTTTTGCGAGGGCCCTCGAGTCGCTCGATGGCGGCTATCGGATCTCTGACGTTCAACCAACCGATAGAGTGCTTTTGTTAGGTCGAGTTACGGAGTAAAAGATGTCTGACAACAAAGTTGTTGCACCAGAGCTTTCGGTTTTGCTTGAGCGCCACTCATCGAAGTGGAGAAGGTTTCCTTCGGACGTTTTGCCAATGCACGTGGCCGAAATGGACTTTCAGATTGCCGAGCCGGTTGCGGCTCGAATCATCAAGATGACCACCGAGAATGACCTCGGTTACCTGGGCCCGGTGCCAGAGGTGGCAGCCGCGTTCGAGAAGTTTGCGAAGAAGCGTTGGGGTTGGCAGATCGAGCCGAGTTACCTTCACCTCGCGACCGATGTTGGTGTGGCCGTTGTCGAGTTTTTGCGCACTCACCTCAAACCTGGCGAAAAAGTGATCATCAACACCCCGGTTTACAGTGGCTTCTATCATTGGCTGGAAGAGCTCGAGATTGAGCCGCTTGATGTTCCGCTGATCACCGGCAACCACGAATACCTGTTTGACTTTGACGGGCTCGAAAAGGCATTCGCCGCCGGTAACCGAATCTTGTTGCTCTGCAACCCTCACAACCCGGTCGGTCGCGCCTTCAGCCGTGAAGAGTTGACGAGACTTGCCGCGTTGGCTCGCAAGTATGACGCAATTGTGCTCAGCGACGAGATTCACGGACCCCTAACCTATGGCGAGTTTGTGCCATACCTGGCTTGTGGTGAGGACGCCGCCGCCACCGGTGTTTGCATCACGTCCTCTTCGAAGTCTTGGAACCTAGCTGGCTTGAAAGCCGCGTTCATTTTGGCGCAATCGCCTGCGATGGAACAGTTGCTGAAGGTCTTGCCAGAGGGCATGCACTGGCGAACGAGCATCGTCGGAGCCTTCGCGATGGCCGAAGCATTCGAGAATGGCACGCCGTGGCTAGACGCGACGCTGGTGACTCTGGATGAAAACCGCAGGCACCTGGCCACCGAGCTCGAGCGTTTGCTGCCGAGCGTGAAGTACCACATTCCCGAGGCCGGTTATCTTGCTTGGCTAGAAATCTCGGAGCTCGGGCTTACCAACGAAGAAATTTTTACCAAGGCGAAGGTTGCTTTTGTGCCTGGCCCAGAAATGGGTGGCGATGCTTATCAGAACTTTGCCAGGTTCAACTTCGGAACCTCGAAAGAGATAATCACCGAGGCTCTAGAGCGAATTCAACGCGCTCTCTAGGTCTCTCAAAAGGTCGTCCACGTTTTCTAGGCCGACCGAAAGTCTTACCGTCGAAGCGGTGATTCCCATCTTGGCCTGAGTTTCGGCGTCCAGGCGTCGGTGAGTTGTCGACGAAGGGTGGGTCATCAACGACTTCGAGTCACCTAGGTTGTTCGAAATGTCGATGACTCGTAAACCGTTCATGACGGCGAAAACCTGTTCTTGGGGCAGGTTGAACTCAATTGCCAAAGTTGTTCCGCCCCCGCGCATCTGCCTCTTGGCCAGCTCGTGCTGAGCGTGGCTCTTCAGGAACGGGTAGCAGACGGTCTTGATCGCGGGGTGGCTCTCGAGGCGTTCGGCAATTGCCTGAGCGCTCGCGTTCATCTTCTCAACGCGCATGGTCAGCGTCTCGAGGCTCTTGAGAAGCACCCAAGCGTTGAAAGCGCTCATCGAGGGGCCGGTGTGGCGAATGAACGGCTTTAGCGTGTTGTTGATGTAGTCGCTGCTGCCTAGCACGGCACCGCCGAGGACGCGCCCCTGGCCGTCGATGTGCTTGGTGGCCGAATACATGACCACGTCGGCGCCGAGGGCGAGCGGGCTCTGCAAAACGGGGGAGGCCATCACGTTGTCAACTATCACGGTGGCGCCAACCTTGTGGGCGAGCTTCGAAACCATTGCGATGTCAACGATCTCCATAAGTGGGTTGCTCGGGCTTTCGATGAAAACGACGGCGGTTGGAACGCTTAGCGCCTTGGCCCAGTCGCCTTCGTCAGTGCCTTCAACCAAAATCGTCTCGACACCCCACTTCGGCAAGATTTCGGTGAGTACCACGAAGCAGGACGAGAACATGGCTAGCGAGGCGACGACGCGGTCGCCCGACTTTACGATGCTGGCAACCGAAGCAAACATCGCGGCCATACCAGAGGCGGTTGCCTTGCAGGCCTCTGCGCCCTCGATTGCCGCCAAGCGCTGCTCGAACATGGCTACGGTGGGGTTGTCGAAGCGCGAGTAGAGAAAGTGTTCGGTTTCTTCGCGAAAGGCGCTGGCTGCCTGCTCCGCGGTGTCGTAGGTAAAACCGCTAGACAGGTAAAGGGCCTCGCCGGTCTCGCCGAAACCCGAGCGCATCAAACCGCCGCGAACTGCGGTGGTTTCTGGGTGGAGCTCCCAGTCGGGTGCTTTGCCGGTTCCAGCGTTCTGGTAACCCCATGGCTGATTGCGTTGAGTCATGAAATCAAGAGTAGCGGGCTACTCCTCGCCGATGTCTTCGTTCCATAAAGCGTCATTGTTTTCGATGAAGTCGCCCATGAGCTTAATTAGCCCCGGGTCATTCATGACCTTGAGCTCACAGCCGTGTTCGGCGACCCAGTCTTGGCCGCCCATAAAGTTTTTGTCGTCCCCAACCAGGACGCGACCAATGCCGAACTGACGGATCAAACCAGAGCAGTACCAGCATGGTGAAAGTGAGGTGGCTAGCGTTACCTTGCGGTAGCTGCGCTGGCGGCCGGCGTTACGAAACGCGCTGGTCTCGCCGTGCATCGAGGCATCGCCTTCTTGCACACGGAGGTTGTGGCCACTGCCGAGCAGTGCGCCGTTCTCGTCGAAGAGGGCAGCCCCAATGGGGATGCCACCCTCCGCGAGACCGAGGTGAGCCTCGGCAATGGCAACGCTGAGCTTCTCTTCATCAGTAGCGAAGATCTGTCCAACCTTGAAATCCATTGCCGAGGCCTCTCGTTAGTTTCTTGTTACTTCTTGGTGGTCTTCAGTGCCTTTGCAAGCACGAAGTACAGGACTGCCGCAATGACGAATCCGACGAGTGCAGTGATGTCGCCACCAACTACAACGTGGATTACGGTGCCATCGTCCAGGGTCTTGTCGAAGCCGTTAGAAGCAAATGCTCCACCTAGCGCAGCTGGTGCTACGTAGGTTGGGTACTGGTTCGAGAAGAAGTAGATCGAGGTAGCGGTTGCAACCACGAAGGCGATTGGTCCTGCGAGGTTTTCCTTGATGGAAAGAGCAACCTCGCCGAACTTCTGACCCTTACGAAGGAAACGGTCGACAATAACGATTGCGAGCCATGGGGCAACCCAGTAGCTAACAACGAGCAGGAAGCCTTCGAGGGTCTTCCAGGTCGAAACGTTTGCGAACGCTGCCCATCCACCGATTACACCAGCAAGTGCAACCATGATTGCGCGACGAGTCTTGAAGCCGAGCTTGAAGCCCATTGCGAGGAACGACATTGCACCCGAGTAAACGTTCAGAACGTTTGCCGAGACCGAACCAACGGCGATTGCTAGCAGGGTGATTGCGGCTAGAACGTCGTTGCCAAGAAGGCCAGCAAAGTTCGCGGTGCCATTTTCGTCCGTCTTTAGGATGCTGAAGGCAACTACACCGACAACCATTAGGACGCTGGTGGAAACGAAGTTTCCGAGACCGGCTGCAAGGCCAAGCGCACGCTTGTCGCTGTTTGCAGGAAGGTAGCGGGTGTAGTCCGAAGCGAACGGGCTCCAACCTGCGGTGTAACCATAGGCAGCACCTGCAGCGAGGGTGAATCCACCGACGTTGAAGTCTCCGAATGGAGCTGCGTAGTTACCCTTTGGAAGCATGATCACGGTCACGATTACCCAAACCAGTAGGAATGCGTAGAACGCGTAGCGCTCCCACTTCTGGATTAGGTTGTGGCCCACAAAGGCGATGATGATCTGCGCTGCAATGATGATCAGCAGCGAGATGCTCAAGTCGATCTTCGTAAGTGCCTGGAGAGCGAAAGCACCAGAAATGGTGTTAACGGCAAACCAGCCGATACCTGCAACAAGGGTCGATAGACCGGCAGGAATCAGGTTTCCCCACTTTCCGAATGCAGTGCGACCAAGAACCATCTGAGGTAGACCAGCTTCTGGTCCCCAGGTGCTCAGGATGCCGTGGGTTACCGCTGCGAGAGCGTTACCTACGACAACCGCAAGGATTGCCTGCCACAGCGTTAGTCCGAAGAAGAGGACGCCTAGAGCGCCGACGAATACGGTTGCGAACTCGAGGTTCGGGGACGACCAAACAGTGAAGAGATGCCACGGTTTGCCGTGACGTTCGCCCGCTGGAATCTGGGCGACGTCGTTGGTTTCGATTGCACCTGCTGAGGCAGGGTTTGATTTGTTATTAGCCATGGTTGAACTCTAGTGAAACGTTTCCTGAGAACTTGCCGTTAAGGGCGTGTCTTTGCAACAATTGTGCGGCGATTTTGGGCGTTAGTGTTGAGGCAAAATGAGCGAAGTAATTTTTCCTGCGGTTGCCCCTCGGCTAGAGGGCGATTTGGTGACCCTGGTTCAGCTCGATTCAAGGGTTTTTGAAGACTATTTTGCAGCGCTCAACGAGCCTGAAAGCAGGCGTTTAACCGCGACTACGAAGACTTTCACGGAACAGCAGATTCGTGACTGGTTGGCCACGCGTCCTGGTTCGCCCGACAGGCTCGACTGGGCGATCTTGCACTCAGGGGAGTACGTGGGCGAGGTGGTTTTGAACGAGTTCAAGACCGAGAAGTCCTCGATGAACCTGCGGGTGGCACTGTCGGGCCCTAACGTGTTTGGCCGAGGCTTCGGTTCGGAGGCGATCGCGCTCGCCGTGGACTTCGGGCTCGAGACGCTCGGGCTCTCGAAGATCACGCTTGAGGTTTTGATAGACAACCATCGTGCTATTGGTGCCTACGAAAAAGTTGGCTTTGTTGCCGGTCGCCAGTTCTCGGAGGGCAAGCATCGTTATCTACGAATGGGCATCGACAAGTTTGACCGAGTTCTGGCTCTATCGGAGCGCAAGATTGCCGAGCATCTAGACCTGCAGGTTTGGAGTTTCAAGTGGGACAACGCAAAGCGCAGGGCGGGACTCTGCAACTATCGAGACAAGACGATTTCGATCTCTTCGTATCACGCGCAGGTGCACTCTATCGATGAGACTCTGCAGGTTGTCTTGCACGAAATAGCTCATGCCCTCTGCGGCAAGGACGCCGGCCACGGTAAGAAATGGTTAGCCACAGCTAAGACGATCGGTTACCGAGCCGAGAAGTTCACGGGTAAAGAAATTGCCACGGAGTTTGCGCCTTGGCTCGGGGTTTGCCCAAGTGGTCACGAGCACTATCGATACCGAAAGCCGACTCGACAGCTGGCTTGCGGTCTATGTGACCGAGGCTTTTCGAAAGCTAACTTGATCGAATGGCGATTTAGATAAGCAGCATCGTCACAATGAAGCCGGCGATGTAGTTGAGCTTTATGAAGTGCTTCCAACCGCGGTTTGCGCTTTCGGAGGTTTCGTCGGTGACGTTCCAAAACTGACCGACAATCAAAAGGTAAGGAGCCGCGGCAAGGATCGCTAGGTTCCCTGGGAACGGAAACAACAAAACTAGGCTGCCGGCGAGAGCGTAAGAACAAAAAGCCAGACGCGTGGTTGTGCGGGCGCCGATGTAGGTGGCGATTGACGAGATGCCGCCTTCGCGGTCGGCGATTACGTCCTGCACGGCACCGAATGCGTGAGAGGCCATGCCCCAGAGCGTGAAGGCTGCAATGGCAATAAGGTTGCCCATCAGGCTGGTCTTGGTTAGGGCCAGCGCGTAGATCAGCGGGCCTACGAAGTGACTTGCCGAGGTGAGCGAGTCCAGAAACGGTTTTTCTTTGAATCGAAGACCTTTGGCGCTGTATGCCACCACCGTGAAGATAAACAGGGCGAGAAAGAAGTTTGCCAAGCCGTTGCCGACGATAACCAGGTAAACGACGAAGGGCGCGCAGGAGAGCGTGGACGACCAAAGGATTAGCGGATGCCACTTTTTCTCGCTGACCGCTCCTTCGATTCCTCCCTTCCGAGGGTTGCGAAGGTCGCTCTCGTAATCGAAGACGTCGTTGATCCCGTACATCAGAAGGTTGTAGGGCACCAAAAAGAAGATCGTGCCGATTATCAGTGTGAGGTCGATCTGACCCGTTGCTAGGTAGTAGGTGAGGGCGAACGGAAACGCGGTGTTGACCCAAGAGATTGGCCGAGAAACCCAGAACAGATTTTTAATCGCGTTCACTCGTTCCTCTTCTCCAGAAAAAACCAGATGCTCGGTATCAGTAATGCCGCGGCAACCGTGTAGCCAAAATCTTCGATCGGCGCTAGACCAATTTTGATGCCCGAGATGATGCTTGGGTCGTAGGCCACGATTCCGCTTGCAATTATTAGGTTGTCGAAGATGGCTGTGATGACTAGCATCGGGCCAAGAGCCTTCGCAACAATCAACCATTGGCGACCTCGCAGAGTTGCCAAAGCTGCGATTGATGCGGCGGCTAGGAAGATTGCGTTGAGACCTGCGTAAGTCATGGCTTCCTCGCCAGGAGCGTTGTCACAATCAGGGTCGTGTAGCAGAGCACACCCAAGAAAAAGAGTTCTTCGATTGGGAACTCGCGAAAGAGGTTTATTCCGAGCATGTGGCTCGAATCGCCCCTGAAGAAGATTCCGGCTGCGATGCCCGCGAGATCCCAAATTACGAAGAACAGATAAGGAATCGCGAGAGTGATAGCTGCTCGCTTGGGTTTACCGAAAAACGCGAGCTTGAGCCTGAAGTCAAGCAAACCCAACCCGACCAGCGAGCAGATGAGTGCCAACAGGTAGGCGAAGGTCACTTCAGACCCACCCAGTCCTTGTCTGCCAACTTGGTGACTTCATTTGGCATTGGGCCGGCGGTGGTGTCGCCGATGAGTCTTTTGTAAACCAGCTCGGCGCCGATAAGGCACATCGGTAGGCCGATGCCAGGCACGCTGTGGTGACCCGCGTAATAAAGACCTTTGACCTTTTTCGAATAGTTGGCTGGTCTGAAGAACGCACTCTGCTTGAGGGTGTGAGCCATCCCGAGCGCGGTGCCCTGCCAGGCGTTCAGTTCGTCGACAAAGTCGCGCGGACCCATGCTGCCCCGAACCACGATGCGTTCGCGGAAATTAGGAATCTTGGCCCAATCAGCGATCTGGTCGATGATTCGGTCGGCTGCCTTCTCGAAGGCCTCGTCGCCCGTGCCACCCAGGGTTGGGTCGGCCGCAATTGGCACGAGCACGAAGAGGTTCTCGTAACCGGCAGGGGCAACTCCTGGGTCGCTCTTGCTCGGGGCGCAAATATAAAGCGATGCCGGGTTTGGCACGCTGCGCTTGCCGTCTGCTTTGTGAAAGACCTCTTCGAAGTTTTTCGACCAGTCGTCAGAGTAAAGCAGGGTGTGGTGATCCAACTCTGGAATCTCACCTTTGACGCCAAGGAACAACAGCATCGCCGATGGGCCGGGCTCGCGTTTGTCCCACCACTTCTGTGGCAGAGTTTGCTCGTCCGGGTTGAGAAGCTGTGTCTCAACGTGGTGGAGGTCGGCGTTGCCAACCACTATGTCGGCCTCGAAGAATACGTCACCGACGTTGACACCCTTTACGGCACCGTTCTCTGTGACAATCTTGGTGACGCGGGAGTTGGTGTGCACTGTTGCACCGGCAGCCTTGGCTACTCTTTCGACCGCTTGGATGATGGTCGAGAAACCGCCCATCGGGTAGAAGACGCCGACGTTCATGTCTACGTGGGTCATCAGGTGGTACATGCTCGGGGTGCGGTATGGGCTCGCACCCAAGAACACGGCGGGGAAGTTTAGAATCTTTCGAAGCCTGGCGTCTTTCACGTGCTTGCCCGCGAAGGTGTCTAGCGGGGTTAGCAGGTGCTTGATGAAGCGTCCGGCCCTTTTCAAAACCTCTGGGTTAGTGAAAGATTTGGTGTTCTCGAAGTTGGTGTACAAGAAGTGCTGAATGCTCAGGTTGTAGGTGTCCTCGGCTGAGTCGACGTAGCTCTGCAAGCGCTCGCCAGCGCCCTTCTCGATCGACTCGAACAGTGCCTTGTTCGATGCGAGGTCGGCCTTGATGACCAGATGCTCGGCTTCGCCCTCGTTGATTGTTGAATACATCGGGTCTAGGCGGTGCAGGTCGAGTTCCTTCGCCGAGGTGGTTCCCATCAGCTTGAAGAATTGGTCGAAGGCATCCGGCATCAGGTACCAAGAAGGCCCCATGTCGAATTTGAAACCGTCTTTCTCCCAGGTGTAGGCGCGGCCACCGGTGCGCTCGCGGGACTCTAGCACGGTCACGTTCATGCCAGCTTTGGCTAGGATTCCGGCCGTGGCGAGGCCTGCAATGCCGCCGCCGATTACCACAGCTTTTTTGGTCACTTCGGGAGTCCGCCTAACAGCACTTTGATGATTATTAATAGTTTGCCAGAAGTTGGCACACTGATTCTCGCGACCTTGAGGTAGCGGGCCGGCGTCTTGGCGATTGAGTTGTTTAGTGCCTCAAACAGCAGGTGAGCGGCGGCAACGGCCTTGCGTGAACCCTTTGGCAGCATGCGAAGCGAGATCGAGGACTTTGCCAAATCGGCGCGGATGTCGGCGACTAGTTCGTCGCGCTTGGCGTCGGTGAGCTCGGCGACCTTGAGGCCCGGAAAGTACGAGCGACCGAGAGCGTCGGAGTCGGCTGCTAGGTCGCGTAAGAAATTGACCTTTTGAAAAGCTGCGCCAAGAGCCCGACCGCCGGCAACGAGTTTCTCGCGTTCGGCATTCGAGTACTCGTGACCGAGCGTGAAAGCCTGCAGGCACATCAAGCCGACAACCTCTGCCGAACCGTAAACGTATTTATCAAACGAGGACTTGCTGTGAACCGTCTTCCAGAGATCCATCCGCATCGATTCGAAAAACGGCGTGATCAATCTGCGGTCGAAACCGACGGTGTTTGCGGTGTGAGCGAATGCGTGAACGACTAGGTTTGCCGAGAACTGGTCTCGGAGCGCTCGATAAACCTCCTTTTCGAGGTCGTCCAGGGCGTGAACCGGGTCGACTCTGCCACCGGCGAGTTTTGCCTCGGCCGCCGAGCCGTCAACTATCTCGTCGGCGACCCGAACTAGCGCGTAAATGTTTTCGACATGCTGGCGAACCTTTGGTTCGAGAATCCTCGCGGCCAGGCCGAATGAAGTTGAATACTCGCGAATGATCACGCTCGAAGACTTTTCGGCGGCGCGGGTGTAGAGAGCCAAGCCCGTCGGGCGCTTAGTGGTGTCTTGGGAATTCACGATTTAAGGCTACAGCCAGTCCCTCTTCTTGAACGAAAGATACAAGGCCCCTGAGATTATGACGATTGAAGCGCTGGAGAACCAGAAACCCCACTCGTGCGCGAAGCCTGGGTATGGCACGTTTTGGCCGTAGAAGCCGGTGATCGCCGTTGGCACGGCGATGATCGCGGCCCAGCTGGTCACCTTTTTCATGACGAGGTTCATGCGGTTCCCCTGAAGGGTGAGGTTGGTCTCTAGCAAGGTAGTAACCAGGTCTCGCAGGCTGTCTGTCCAGTCGGCAACCCTCATCGTGTGGTCGTAGAGGTCCTGGTAGTAGGGCATCATGTCGTTGTGCAGGATGTCTCCGTTGTGTTTCAGCAGCGGGTTGATAACCTCGCGCATCGGCACGGCCGCTCTGCGCAAAATCACTAGAGCTTTGCGCAGCGAGTACGAGCGTTTTTGAATCGAGTTGTCTTGGACTTTTGCGTCGAAGAGGATGTCTTCGAGCTCTTCAAGTTCGTCGTCCAGCACCTGAATCACATCGAAATAGCCGTCGATCACTACGTCCAAGATGCCCCAGAGCAAAAACGCAGCGCCGAACTGCGACAACTCAATCGACTCGTCCCAGCGCTTTTGAACCCCGCTGATGTCGAACTCGTCGCCGTGGCGAACGGTGATTACCGCGTGCTTGGTCACGAAGATGGCCACCTCAGCCAGCTCGAGACTCAGTGTGGTGTGATCGAATCTCGCTTGGTAGAGGTTTACGAAGAGGTGACTGTCGTAGTGCTCGAGCTTGGCTCGCTGTCGCCCTCGAAGCGAATCCTGAATCGCAAGGATGTGAAGGTCGAGTTCGTCTTGAACCAACTTGATTTCGTCGGCGGTTGGATCTTGCAGGTCGTACCAGACGTAGCTCTTACCTTCGGCGATTTTCTCTTCGAGCTGGTCGAGCGGGAACCCTTCAGAAACTAGGGCCCCTTCGCGATACTGCCTACTAAGGGTCATGTGCCAATACTAAACTTGAGATTATGTCTGTAGATATCAAACCGAGAAGCCGGGACGTAACCGACGGCATCGAAAAGGCCGCTTCGCGAGGCATGCTTCGCGCTGTCGGTATGGGCGACGAAGACTGGGTCAAACCCCAGATTGGCGTTGCGTCCTCTTGGAACGAAGTCACGCCCTGCAACCTTTCGCTCGACCGCTTAGCCGACGCGGCAAAACAGGGTGTTCACGCAGCCGGCGGGTTCCCGCTCGAATTCGGCACCATCTCGGTGTCAGACGGCATCTCGATGGGCCACGAAGGCATGCACTTCTCGCTGGTTTCGCGCGAGGTAATCGCGGACTCGGTTGAGACCGTGATGCAAGCCGAACGCCTTGACGGCTCGGTACTTTTGGCCGGTTGTGACAAGTCGCTGCCCGGCATGCTCATGGCCGCTGCCCGCCTCGACCTCGCCTCGGTTTTTCTTTACGCCGGCAGCATCGCTCCGGGCTGGGTTCGCCTAGAAGACGGCACCGAGAAGCAGGTCACGATCATCGACGCCTTCGAGGCGATCGGCGCTTGCAAGGCCGGCAAGATGAGCGAAGAAGATCTAACACGTATCGAAAAAGCTATCTGCCCAGGCGAAGGCGCCTGCGGCGGCATGTACACCGCTAACACCATGGCCTCAGCTGCCGAGGCCCTCGGCATGAGTCTTCCGGGTTCGGCTGCTCCACCTTCGGCCGATCGCCGCCGCGACAACTGGGCTCACCGCTCGGGCGAAGCCGTGGTCAACCTGCTCAGGCTCGGAATCACCGCACGCGACATCTTGACCAAGAAGGCCTTCGAAAACGCGATCGCGGTTGTCATGGCCTTCGGTGGTTCGACCAACGCTGTTCTTCACCTGCTTGCCATCGCTCGCGAGGCCGAGGTTGACCTCACATTGGATGACTTCAACAAAATCGCCGACAAAGTGCCGCACCTTGGCGACCTAAAACCTTTCGGTCAGTTCGTAATGGCCGACGTAGACCGCGTTGGCGGCGTCCCTGTCGTAATGAAGGCCTTGCTCGACGCGGGTCTATTGCACGGCGACGCACTCACCGTGACCGGCAAGACAGTTGCCGAAAACCTAGCCTCGATCAACCCGCCAGACCCTGACGGCAAGATCATCCGCTCGCTGAACAACCCGATTCACAAGACTGGCGGAATCGCCATCCTCAAGGGTTCGATGGCTCCAGAGGGCGCCGTGGTTAAGACCGCGGGCTTCGACCTCGAAACCTTCACCGGGCCGGCACGCGTTTTCGAGCGCGAACGCGCTGCCATGGACGCCCTCACCGAGGGCAAAATCAAGGCCGGTGACGTGGTGGTCATTCGCTACGAAGGCCCTAAGGGTGGCCCCGGAATGCGCGAGATGCTTGCCATCACCGCGGCAATTAAAGGTGCGGGCCTCGGCAAGGATGTTCTACTATTGACTGACGGAAGATTCTCAGGCGGCACAACCGGACTGTGTATCGGACACATTGCACCAGAAGCCACCAACGGTGGCCCTATTTCACTGGTGCGCGATGGAGACCTTATTCGGGTCGATATCGCAGCTCGTTGGCTCGAACTACTAGTTGAGACCGAAGAGTTGGTTGCTCGCAAAGAGACATGGCAGCCTCTGCCCCCTCGCTACACCCGCGGTGTTCTGGCCAAGTACGCAAAGCTTGTGCACTCGGCAGCCGAGGGCGCCTACACCGGCTAATTTTCGACTAAACGAGAGAAACATAATGACTAAAGAGGTCCTTACCGGAGCCGAAGCGATCGTTCGATCGCTCGAGCTTTTGGGCGTCACCGATGTCTTCGGTTTGCCAGGTGGAGCGATTCTGCCAACCTACGACCCGCTGATGGACTCGAAGAAGCTTCGCCACATCCTGGTTCGTCACGAACAGGGTGCCGGTCACGCCGCCGAGGGTTACGCGAGCGCATCTGGCAGGGTCGGCGTCTGCATCGCCACCTCGGGCCCGGGAGCCACCAACCTGGTTACCGCAATTGCCGACGCCTACATGGACTCTGTCCCAATCATCGCAATCACCGGACAGGTCGGTTCTCACCTAATCGGCACCGACGCATTCCAAGAAGCCGACATCGTCGGAATCACCATGCCGATCACGAAGCACTCGTTTTTGGTAACCAAGCCAGAAGAGGTTCCGGCAGCGCTAGCCGCCGCCTACCTGATTGCCAGCACCGGACGCCCAGGGCCGGTTCTCGTGGACG
>Ga0114964_10001860_pt1 | contig 15236 bp, 14 predicted proteins | sample C_131016_MF_Meta_FD_92638 | JGI IMG/M metagenome (GOLD analysis project Ga0114964, IMG submission 92638) | Freshwater microbial communities from Lake Croche, Canada to study carbon cycling - C_131016_MF_MetaG | ecosystem: Environmental > Aquatic > Freshwater > Lake | place: Lake Croche, Canada... | reverse complement strand
TCTGGTGCCCCGCAAACCGGCCGGACGCGCCGGAGGCATCTTTCACACCGGTCGAGGCAAAGGCGTCGCGCGGGTTTTCCAGCCACAGCGCGCGGTATGTCACCATCGCGTCGGTCCGTTTGCCGGGCGTAGCCTCAAGCCGCAGTCCCGGCGAGATCAGGTTGAACCGCCCAAGCGCGCCGTAGAGCGCGGTCGGCCCGAGATCGGAGCGCCTTGCGCCGAAGAGTGTGTCGAACCGGCCATAGCGGCCCGCCTTGCCGCCATCACCGCTCGCCGCATCGAACAGCGCGGCGAGGCGCGGTTTCCACGGTCCCGCAAGGCTGTAGCCCGCCTCGGCATGGGCAAACCACGCCGAGACATCGAGATCCGCCAGATCGCTCGCCCCCGTGCTCTTGCGCGCGGTGCCGAACTGGTAAGCCGCCTCCAGATCGTGATCCCACTTGCCAGCAGCGGGCTTGGCGAAGAGCCGCAGCCCCGTGGTCCAGAGCCGGCGATTGCGGGTCGGGCGATTGTCCCCGTCGCGCTCGGCAAGGCGGAAGCCATAGCCTTCGAGCGTTCCGCCCAGCACGCCCGGTACCGTCACATCCGCGCCGAAGAACTGCACGCCGGTGGTTTCCAGATCCCACTTCACGTGGTTGTCCTGCAGCCCCTGCGCATCATCCGGGCGGCGGATCTGTGGCATGGCCCAGAAGGCCTGCACTCGTTCGCCGCCCCGGCCGGTCCAATCCAGATTGGCGCCAGTGAAGGCATTGGTCGTATTGCGGAAGCGGTTGCGCGCCACCAAGCGCCGCGAGCCGATGTCCATGGTGAAGCGCCCGGCGGTGAGCAGGCCTTTTCCGCCCTTCGCGCCTTTGGCCCAATCCCCGAGTTCGACTTTCACATAAGCCTGCACCAGTTCCAGCGCGTTGACGTCGGACGTGCTCACGCTCGAATTGGCCGCCTCGCCATACGCGCGCGCATCCCACAACTCGCCGCCGAACCGCACCGGCCCGGTGTCATACTCCGCCGCCAGCGTGGTGCGCAGCGAGATCATGGAGTCGGTGCGCGCGGCGGTCGGGCGGAACTGGCCGTCGATGCCTTCCACCCGTGCGCGCACTGTGGCGGTGATGGACAGATCGTCGGGCGCGCCAACGGCCTGCGCCAGCGGGCCCTGCTTCGCCGCAGCGGGCACGGACAGGATCAGCGCGGCGCAGGACGCCGCGGCAAGGGTTGCTCTTCTTGTCAAAGTCGCTTCCAGCTCTGTTGGCGCACCCACCTCCTGCGATCAGGTCGGTTTTGGGTGCTATGTGCTTTGGAATACAGCATTCGGCGCGCCCGTCCAGTCGCCTCTTGCCTTGCCGAACGCGCGGGACTAAGCGGCAGTCCTGTCACTTGGGGAGTAGCCGCTGCGTTTCGTCGCAGTCCCCTGCCAATCTGATTGGCGCGTCAACATGCTTGGCCGAGAGGTCATGGCGCAGGCGGCAAGGCCCTGATCCGCAACGGATCGGTCCTTTCCGGGCGAGACCAATGGCACCGCACTCCCTTCCCGGCCGGGTGGGGGAAGGCCGGTGTCGTTGTCTCGATAGTTCGCCCGGCCCCGGAATTTCCTGATGATCGAAGCGATTGCTACCTCTACCGCGATTGTCGCGCTCGCCGAAATCGGCGACAAGACCCAGCTTCTCGCGATTGTCCTTGCCGCGCGGTTCAAGCGCCCCTGGCCGATCATCGCGGGCATTTTCGTCGCGACGCTCGCCAACCACTTCCTTGCCGCGCTGGCCGGTTCGGCCGCCGCTGGATGGTTCGATGGGCCGGTCTTCCGCTACGCTGTCGCAATCGGCTTCCTTGCCATGGCCGCCTGGACGCTGGTTCCGGACAAGCTTGATGATGACGATTCTCCGGCCCCGGCCCGCTTCGGTGCGTTCCTCACCACGCTGGTGGCCTTCTTCCTCGTCGAGATGGGCGACAAGACACAGGTGGCGACCATCGCGCTCGGCGCGCGGTTCCATGATGCGCTGGCAGTGACCCTCGGCACCACGCTCGGCATGATGCTCGCCAATGTGCCCGCCGTGCTGCTCGGCGGTGAACTGGTGCGCCGCGTGCCGCTAAACGCGGTGCGGACGGCTGCGGCGCTGCTGTTTGCGCTGCTCGGCCTGTGGTTGCTGTTGGCAACGGCCGGGCTGGTCTAGGCTCCCGCTTCTTCACCCCACCCGGCGCAAAGCGGATCGCTGGCCGCCACCAGCCGCCGCAGCGCTGCGCGCGCGAGCCGCTCGGTCTCGGTCTTGCGCCGGGCGGCCGCAAGCGGCAGGCTGGGGGCAGGCCGCACGATTTCGGCATCGTAGCCATCGGCGACAATGACGCCGCACAGATCGGGCCGGAACGCCGCCGTCTCCAGGCAGGCGCGGTCAAGATGCGGCGCAAGGCCCCAGTAAAAGCGGTCGCAGAACTCGAGATAGTCCGGCCACTTGGCATCGCCGAGCAAGTCCGCGCGGCTGACCTTGATCTCCACGATCACGATGCGGCCCTTGCCGTCGATCCCCATCAGATCGGCCCGCCGACCCGAACGCAGCGGCATTTCCGCGAGGCACCAGATCCCGTTGCGGGCAAACAGGCGGCCAATGCCGCGCGCTACGGCGAGAGCCTCTCGTCCAGGTGCCGCCGCCTGCGCGGGTGAGGGAAGCGAATCGAGCATCGCACCATCATAGGAACATAAAAGGAACAATAAAGCGGAATTTGTCCCGCCTATCGGGTTCGGTGGTTCAGAAGGCCCGTTCGATCCCCAGCGGCGGGATCAGCGCCAGCAATGCGCCGCGCGCCGATTGGAATTCCTGCCACAGCGCCAAGGCCGCTGCCGCAACCGGCGCGCCGCGCGCCTGCACCGCGAGCAAAGCCGCAAGCCCCGGCTCCATGATCGCGGCAAGGTCATCCACCCCCTGCTGCGCCACGCTCTGCCGCCAGCCGCCGGTATCGCGCATGATCGCGGGAAAGTTGCGCACGTCAGGCATGCGATATTCCGGCGCGAGTCCCGCCAGCTCGCCGACCGCCGCAGCCGCATCGTGCACCGCAGCCCACTTCATAGACATCGCACCGATTCCGCTGCCGCCGAATGGCCGGCGGGCTTCGTCTGCCTGATTCGGGGCCGAAAACGTGGGATATGTCGCCATGAGCGCCATGCTAGGCGCGGCCATGCTACCAAATCACTAAGCGGTCCCGGTCTCTGGAACATGCCGGTACAAACCGCTGGCCACAAACTGCTGGCAAGCCGAGCGCCGCGCTGCTAGGCGCATTTTCCCACGCACCCGTAGCTCAGCTGGATAGAGCGCTGCCCTCCGAAGGCAGAGGTCACAGGTTCGAATCCTGTCGGGTGCACCAAAATCACCATACAATCTCAATCACTTACGGGATTTACAAATCTCGGGAAGCGCGAGAATCGTCGATTTTGGGCGTTTACAAATCCTATACAAAAATCGGTATCAACTCCCGAACATCCTGATATTTTTGCCGAAAGTGGCAAACGTGCGGGAAACGTATGGCGGCGTATCAGGAGCAGATTGATCTACGCGGTGACGGGCGGATCATTCTGTACAAACGCGAAGGACTGAAAAACCCAAAGTGGCAGGTCCGCATTCGGGTGCCGAACGCGGCGGGTTACAAGATCATCTCGACCAAAACGGACAAGCTGCGGGACGCGGAGCGGTTCGCTGAGAACCTCTACGAAGACCTCTATATGCATGTCAAAGCGGGTGGTTCGATCCAGTCGCGGACGTTCAAGCAGGTGTTCGACGACTGGAAGAAGCACGTTACCACGATGGGTCACACGCGGAGAGGTGGGTCATGGCAGGGAACGATTGAACGTGTCGAGACATACGCTCTGCGGTTCTTTGGAGCGATGAAGATCGAGGCGATTGGTCCGTCGGATTTCACGGACTACTGGGCGTGGCGCAAAACGAACTTCAACAAGAAGGTGCCGTCGAACGGCACGTTGCGGCGTGAACACGATGCAGTCGCTGGTCGCCTCAGGCGTCTCGATCTCAAGCGTCACGCCATCATACTCTACCAGATCGATCATGTATGCGCTGTCGAAGTAGGTCATGCCGACCGACAGCTTATCCCAGACGAAATCATTCCCTCCGAACTCCGCCTCGTAGAATGTACCTTCCAACTCCTGCGTCCGCTGGAAATGTGGGACAGGATCGGCAACCGCTTCACGCCGATACCTTATTTTTACAAGGTGTTCGTTGGCTACCTTGATGCGGGTGGGCGCAAAAGCGGCGCAAGTCAGGTTCTTTCCGACATGGGAAACGCCGAGAACGCAACGCACGAGCATCCTGCCCGTCTTCAAGTATGCTGTGTCGAAGGGATACATCCCCGCGATACCTGAGACTGAACCGCCCAAAGCGCAGCTGGAGCGGAGACCGACATTCACATTGGATGAGTGGCGCAAGCTGATGGTCAAAGCACGAGCATGGGTCAAGGAAGGCGAATCGAAGGCGACTTCAAGTCTGGGACAGCGCCCCGATAAGACAGACTTATCCTTCCCAGTCCCCGCCCACTCGATTATGATGACATTTTGGAGACAGCATCGGACTCGGGAGCGTTTTGTGACCAGCATCGATATGGGCGACATCAAATCGCACATCGTAAAAATTCATGAGATACAAAGCGATATCCACGTAATGAAAAAGAAACTAGTGGCGATCTTGCTTCAAGCAGAAGTCGAGTTTGGCGCTGACTCTCGGGAAGCCAAGACGATCAGAACGCTGATCTGGGGGTAGATCTATAGATCTCCCGTAATCAGCAAGTTCACAAGACCCTTATTTCTTCGATGAGCTGCTGTTTATCTCATGCTCAATTCTAAGAGGTCTCTCGTGGTTCGCAGAAGAGCTAAAGCTCATTGAATTATTTTAAATATTCTCAGCGCTACGCTTTGAGTGATTCGTGCGTGATTCACCTGGGCGTGGAGATCGGCGAAAACTGCATTCAGAGTGGCAGTTAATCATTGCCGAAACGACACCTTATTTCCGCTCAATTGCAAACTGACAGACTTTTTTGAGACCTACGAACGATGGTCGATAAAAGTTGCGTCTTGAGCATCAATCGAGCTTGCGAAGCAAGTTGCTGAAATAGCAGCGATTTTCCGGGCAATGCGGCTACCTATATGTTCTGCAGTTACAGGCAGGGCAAGCTTCGCTTCAGGGCGGAGAGAGGTTGATGAGCGGCAGCTTGAGTTTGATTTGGCTGCCCAGATCAATTGGGCGTAGAATCTGCATTGAAGGACGGCGCCCGTGTTTACCGATGAAGAGTTGGACAAAATTGCCTATTTTAAAAATAAAATTGCTTACCAAGGTGATTCGGTTGAGAGAATAGTTTCAGCAATTGAGAATATACTGTCGAATGCCGAAATAGAATTGGGATCAAACTCGAAGGAGTTTAAGTCCGTACGCAAGAGCGCCATTCAATTTTGTCAATCTCAATCGCAAAGATTTTTTGATCATACGGCAGCTTTGAAAGAATTTTGACTATCATCCAAATCGAACGATGAAGTAGATGATTTCGTCTGGGACAAGCTGGTGGTCGGTATGACCTACTTTGACGGCGCGTACATGATCGATCGGGTAGAGTATGATGGCGTGACGCTTGAGATCGAGGCGCCTGAGGTGACCAGCGACGGCATCGTGTTCAAAGCGGGATGTCCATCGGTACCAATGTGGCACCACTGAAGGTTTTCAGCGCAGTTCTGAGACCCTATGCAATACACAGAATCCTTTCTGAGACTTTGGTGCTTCATGTCAAATAATACGACGGCAAATAACATTGCACCTTACATGATCGCATCTCTAAAATTACAAGCGAAAATTCACAAAGTAAAGTTAAGACTTTCGCTATTAATATTTGAAGCAGAGTGCAGTTTTGGGGAAAATTCAGAAGAGGTCGCCCTGCTGAAGCGCCTTTTGCAGAGTCATTTAGTGTGATAAACATCGATAATGTGCTGCATAGCCGCTGTTTCGCGTTCGCCGCTCTCGGTTCAGACCTCTACGACATGAGTGCGATCTGGAACGAAGCGAGTCAGGCGTTTGCCAAGCAGACTGCCGAGTACGCCTCGAAGGCGAACACCGAATTCCGCTTTGCCAGTTCGGTCACTCCGATAACCCAAGCTTCTGTCCCTGAGTTTCTGCATACGACCGTGAAGTCGAGCGACCGCAAGAAGACCCTGAAACTCGCCGCCTGACAGTCCGTCATTTCTGATCGGAAATCACCCCCGCTTCGTGCGGGGGTTTTTGTATGTGCGCCGCCAACGCCCTAGACCGCATTGATGATATAAGTGACAAAATATCATCAGTGCGGCTAACCGATTGAGACTGAATCAGGATTTTTTGCCTCCCGCCAATGTCCCTATTTTGCTGATTATATTACCATAAATCTGTTGGCTTTATAATCAGTTACGAGGCAAAGCATGGGTATTGGCAAACAGGCAAAAGTGTTGTCGCGGCAGCAGGTTGATGCGGTGTCGGATCAGATCGGAAAGCGGCGGCATGGTCTGCGCAATCAGGTGATCTTCCTGCTGTCGGTCAGGGCGGGATTGAGTGCGAAGGAGATCGCCAGTCTGAAATGGGAAATGGTGGTCGACGCAGACGGGGAGATCGGCGCGACGATCAATCTCACCAATGATGCGTCGAAGGGTCAGTCTGGGCGGATCATCCCGATCAACCGTCAGCTGCGGCAGACCCTGCTTCAGCACTACGAGACGGTCAGGGGTGAGTGCGGGTCACCGTATGTGGTGACGACGGAGCGGAGTGATCGCACCTCTGCTCAAGCGATCGTGAACCTGTTCCACCGATGGTATTCCGACCTGGGGTTGGTTGGCTGCTCATCACACTCGGGGCGGCGGACCTTCATCACGAATGCTGCCCGCAAGATATCCACGGTCGGCGGGTCGCTGCGAGATGTGCAGTCACTGGCGGGACATTCCTCGTTGCAGACCACACAGCGGTACATCGAGGGCGACAGCGAAGCGCGCAAGAGAGTGGTTGATCTGGTCTGAGTGGGGATCCCTGATGGTCATCAGCGGGAGTTGATTTCCGATCGGAAACTGGCAGTTCGAGGAATATTGTTCGATTGTAACAATTTTACCAAAAAACCTGCATATCAGTACGCGATAACACTAACTAGGTCGCACTACTACTGAGTAGATATACTTACTTATGTCAAATGCACCAATTCTAAGCGTATTTTGGCAGATTTTTGTCTGCTCAATTGGCATTCATCAGCGCGATGTACGCAAGATTTATGCTGATCGACTAATTCTATATAGCAAATGCAAATATTGCAGATGCCATATGATAAAAAATAAGAAAAATAAGTGGGTTCCTGTATCGCGTGAAAAGAATCCTAGACGATAAATTGGTAATATATCTAAATTATAACAAATTAAGCGCAGATTACGTATTTTGAAATTGAATTCACTAATCAAGTCGCCCTCTCCTATCAATATAAAAACATAGCATTCTGCCAGTTTCCGATCGGAAATTGGACATCTAATCAGGTCCGCATCATCCGATGATGATCACTGTCTGCCTCGACCTCTCGATTACGTCCTTCGATGGGAGTCCGCGAACCTCACTGCCCTCGTAGACCATGACCGTCCTGACATTCGCCTGACTCAGCGCCTTGATCAATTCCTGCTTGGTTTTGGGTTTCTGGACCTTGGTCAGCATCACCAGTCTCCCTGAAACAGGTCGAGCGGTCCATCATCCGTCACGTTCCCGTTTAGCATCAGCGCCGTGTCGATCAGCTCGAACTGGCGACTGCGGTGGGTCAAGAGGTCGGCTTGGGACAGGATAAAGTCGTTCATCAACTCAACGAGGACTGACGTCCTCGTCTTACCAGATATCTGGCATATCCTATCAAATCTCGTCTTGGTTGGAATTGGTACATTGAAATTGATTAGGGTTAGATCTGGTTTCATATGGGTCTCCTATGAGTGATCTTTTGGTTTGGGTTAAGCTATTAAACTTCATTTTATCCTGTGGATTTTGGATACAACTAATCAGCAAGGTTAATCTGGCGATTGCTTGGCGAGTGAGTTTGAGGTGCTTGCAGGGGCGGAAGGAGACTGTGCTCAGCGACCGCGAGACATCAGTGAGTGGTCAGACTCGGCATGTGGAGGTTCTGCAAATCTATGGAATCGAAAAAGTCGGGTTTGGACCTGAGCTTCGTGATGTAGTCCAGCCAGATAGCATCCTCAGTGCACTCTTGAACGTGCGTCCGCCCATAACCCCAGGGTGTCCGCAGCCACTGCTCGACAAAGAGCGGATACGCCTCATCAAGATCGACCGATGGCGGTAGGTCGATCAGCAAGTGATAATGTAGCCGCTGGTGCTGACCGCCTTCGAGCACTGGCAGCACCTGCAATTTCCGACCGAAGCGCCGAGCAGCGTTGCCATGGAAATGCTGGTTCAGGCGATTGAGGAGGTGGCGCAGATTGTGCGAGGCGGATTGCTCATCGAGGAAGCGCGGCGCGACGCCCCTGTCTGTCACTGTGTCGACGACCTGCTGGAGGTTCAACGTGACAGCGTGGGGGTTCGCCCAGGCGCTGGAATTCAACCACTCCCGCGTGGCGGATTGGATGATTTTCTGGGTGGCGAATGAGGTCATATAAACAGTCCATAATCTTGATAATTATGGCTTATTTATACGAGGAATCTGCGGCGACGGGCGGCTGGAAGAAATAAATGTGCTAGTCTGCCCAGACATCACTGATTGCCATCAGTGGGACGTGATTTCCGATCAGAAATCGCACAATCGGGATGGCAGAGCGCGACGCGGAAAATCCACCATAAACCACTGGTATAAAGGCGAAAATTTGACGCCAATCTGGACTTGTCGAATTGTACAAAACCTTTACACGTGCTTCAGGTGCCATCTAACGTATTGAAATTACAACCCAAATCTAAGCGATCACTGTTCTCCGAAGGCAGAGGCCACAGGTTCGAATCCTGTCGGGTGCACCAAATTTTCTGATCGTGGCGTTATAGGGCTTTGCCCATGCGGATCAGCGGCACGATCACGCCTTGGCGCGTCTTCGCCTCGACTGGTTCGATCTCGCTGTAGCCGCAGACTTTGTAGAGCGGCACGCCGGCCATCGTCGCCATCATTTCCGCCTTGCCGAAGCCGGCGGTGCGCGCGGCGTTTTCGCAGAGGTCCATGATCAGCCTGCCGATCCCGCGCCGGGCATGGTCCGGATCGACATACATCGCGCGGATCTTGGCGGCATCGGTGGCCGGGTCGAGTGGCAGGGGTTCACGCGGGACAATGCTGTTGTCACCGCCGAACAGTGTCGCGCGGAAGCTCCAGCCGCCGCAGCCGACCAGCGCGCCCTCGCTCTCGATCAGGAAATAGGTCTGGTCCTGCACCAGCTGGGTATCGAGCCCCATGACCTGGTGGCTGGCGGCGACTTGCTCGGGGGTGAGAAACCCGGTCTGCAACTGCTCGATCGCGCGCGTCATCAGGGCGCGCAGCGCGGGCAGGTCGTCCATCTGGGCGAGGCGGTGGGTCAGCGTGGTCATGCGGCGCGCTTAGTATCCCGCCACGCTGCCCACCGGAATGCGCGGATCGATTGCACCATAGAGATGCGCTTGCCCGATCTGCGGCTGGCCGATTGCCGGACCGCCGACGAGGATCACCGCGATATGGTTGTGGTAGCCCATCGCCTCCAGCTTGTGGCCGCGCGCGGCGAGCAGGGCCATGGTATCCGGGCTCAGCGCGTTCGGTTCATAGTAGAGCGCATCGGGCATCCACTGGGCGTGGATGCGCGGGGCGTCGTTGGCCTCGGTCACGGTCATGCCGTGGTCGATCACGTTGAGCATGACTTGCAGCACAGCCGTCGGGATATGGCTTCCACCCGACGTGCCCACCACCATCACCAGCTTGCCGTCCTTGGTCACGATCGTCGGGGTCATCGAGGAGAGCGGGCGCTTGCCCGGTGCGATGGCGTTGTTCACGCCTTCCACCAGGCCATACATGTTGGGCGCGCCGGGCTTGGACGAGAAATCGTCCATCTCGTCGTTGAGCAAGATGCCCGTGCCCGCTGCCGTGACCCGCGCGCCGAACCAGTCGTTGAGCGTATATGTCAGCGAGACGGCGTTGCCCGCCGCGTCGACGATGGAAAAGTGCGTGGTGTTCGTGCCTTCATGCATTCCGCCCGGCATGCCGAGCGAGACCGACGGCGTGGCTTTGTCTGCCGCGATCCCCGCGCGCAGCTGGGCGGCGTAGTCGGGCGAGATGAACTTCGCGACATCGGTTTTCACGAAACCGGGATCGCCGAGATTGACGTTGCGATCATGATAGGCCCGGCGCAGCGCTTCGGTCAGGTAGTGGACGCCTTGCGCCGAATGCCAGCCGAGCTGCCCCATCGGATAGGCCGAGAGGATATTGAGCGTCTCGCACACCACGACCCCGCCCGAACTGGGCAGCGGCGCGGAAATGACATGATAGCCCCGGTAGTCGCACTCGGTCGGCACGCGTTCGACCGGCTTGTACCCGGCGAAATCGGCCATGGTGAGGATGCCGCCGTGCGCCTTGCTGGCCGCGACGATCCGCGTGGCGGCTTCGCCCTTGTAGAACGCGTCGGCGCCCTTGTCGGCAATGAGCTGGAGCATGCGGCCCAGATCGGCCTGCACCAGCCGGTCGCCCTTCAGCCACGGCTTGCCCTGATGGAGGAATACGGCGGCGCTCGGCGCATCCTTGGCGAAGTCTTCCGCCCCTTCGGCAAGGAAGGTGGCATCGCCCTGATCCATCACGAAACCATCGCGCGCCAGCCCGATCGCTGCGGCCATAAGCTCTGCGCGCGGGCGGGTGCCGTACTTTTCGCGCGCCATTTCGAGCCCCGCGACGGTGCCGGGAATGCCCACGGCCTTGTAGCCGCGCGTCGATAGCTCGGGGATCACTGCGCCGGTCTTGTCGAGATACATCGTAGCGGTGGCGGCGGCCGGCGCGGTTTCGCGGAAATCGAGGAAGGTCTGGCGGCCATCGGCGAGGCGGATCGTCATGAACCCGCCGCCGCCGATATTGCCCGCTTCGGGGAAAGTGACCGCCAGCGCATAGGCCACGGCAATCGCGGCATCGACGGCATTGCCGCCCTTCTGCAGCACCTCGACCCCGGCCTCGCTCGCCAGCCGATGCGCGGTGACGACCATGCCGTGCTCTGCGCCCATCGGCACGGGCGAGGCCGCCTGCAAGCTGCTGAGACCCAGCGAGAGTGCCGCCAGCGCGGAGATTGCGGTTTTGCCGAATGCCATGGTCTTGCCCTTTGGAAATATCTGCCCGCACCAAAGCAAAATAAAAAGGGGCGGGGAAGCCGAAACCTCCCCGCCTCCAAAAGTCTGGCCAAGCCCGGTTGGACTTGCTGCCGAACTTAGTACTTCACGCGAATCCGGGCGTACCACTGGCCGCCGTTGAGGCCGAAGGGACCGCCATTGCGCGCATAGACCTGACCGTCGGCGCTGCCGCCGGTGATCGGGAAGATGTGCAGCGAATTGTTGTTCAGCTTGTCCGGGAAGGTGTTGAACAGGTTGTTGGCACCCACGCTCAGCGAAAACTCCGACGACAGGCTGTAGGTCACATCGAGGTCACTCGTTGCCTTCGCGCCAAACTTCTGCAGCGGCCCGCCATTCGAACCTGCTGTGCCGTCGCCGTTGCCGTAGTCCGCCGCATTGATCCAAGACCCGTAGTAGTTTTCCCGCGCCGTGATCGAGAGCTTGCCGGTCGAATAGCTGACCGTGAAGTGCGCGGCGTCGTGCGGGGCGAGGTTGCCGATGTTCGCAATCTGGGCTCCACTGGTCACGTTGGCGTTCGCTGCCGTGACCTTGTTCTTGTTGTGGTTGTAGGCGAGCGACAGATTGAGGTCACCGTCAAACGCCTTGGTCGCATAGGTCGCGACAACGTCCACACCCTGCGTCCGCGTGCTCAGACCATTGGTGAAGTAGCCCACCTGGCCGCCTACGCCGACTGCGGCGAGAACCGGGTATTTGGCAATGTCTTCCGCTGTGATGCTGCCATCGGGGTGCGCAGCATCCGCAATCGGGAAAGCCTGCGAGATGAAGATGCGGTTGCGGACCTTGATGTTGTAGTAATCGACCGTCAGCGACAATCCGGAGGTGGGCTGCGCGGTAAACCCGATCCCGAAGTTGGTCGACTTCTCAGGCGTCAGCGGCTTGGCACCGAATACCTGCGAAATCGCGCTGTCGACCGGGAACGTGCCGGTCTGGATGGACTGTCCGCCGGCAAAGTTCGTGGTCAGCGTCGAGTTGTGCTGCTGGCCGGGCGAAGGCGCGTGGAAGCCCGTGCCAATGGTGCCGCGGATCGCGTAGCCGGGAATGAACTCGTAGCGCGTGTTGATCTTGCCAACCGATGCCGAGCCGAAGGTGTTGTAGTGCTCGTAGCGTCCGGCAACCCCGACAGTCCAATTGCTGGTGATGTCGGTTTCAGCACCGCCGTAAATCGCGATGTTGGACTGGCTCCACTTGCCCGCTTGCGCCGGGCTCACGCCGCCGTAACCCGAAGCGCCGCCTTGGGCATAGCCCTGGAAGTCGGACGCGGTGAGCTGGTAGGTTTCCTTGCGATACTCGAACCCGCTCGAAAGCGTGACCGGGCTGGCGAAGCCGACTTCGACCGGATAGGTCACGTCGAGGTTGAAGTCGGTTTCCTTCTGCGACTGACGCCCAAAATCAAAGCTGGTCTGCGTGGCGGTGTTGTACGGCGCAGCCGAGGCGGGGTTGTTCGGGCTGAACGCCGTGTTGAGCGAGTTGAACATGCTCAGATCGAGCGTGTTCTTGCTGCTCGAAGCCGAGACATCATAGGTGAGCTTGCCAAAGTTGCCCTTGATGCCCGCCACGCCGAACAGCTCGTTCACCACGCCGACGAAGATCGGGGTGAAACCGGCCGGATAGAGGTTGTGGAAGTAGGGATCCTGCGTGGTGCTGCAGCCGTTCGCGTCGGCACCAGGGGTCGCATTGTAGTTGAGGAACGTGCGCGGGCACAGCACGATGTCACCCGGGCCCTTGGTGGTCTTCAGCGTGGTGCCGGTCGGGTCCAGAATGGCCGCCGTCGATGCGCGATAGTTGAAGCTCTCTTCGGCCTTGCTGTGCGCAGCGTTGCCGACGACATAGAACTTCGCGGTGTCCGAGAGCTCGAGTGCCGAGTTCAGCAGAATCTTCCAGCCGCGCGTGGGCGAGTTGCCCCAGATCTGGGCCGGGAGCGGGTAGTACGGCAGCTGGCCGGCGTTCGACGGGTTCTGCGCTGCATAGGCAAGCGCGGTCGGACGCGTGACGCCGCGGCTGGTGCGGGCATCATCGTTGTATTCGCCCGAGAGGTTGACCCATGCGCGATCGCCAAGCTTGACGCCCGCATTCGCGGCGATCTGGTAGCTCTGTCCGTCGCCATTGCGGTAGAACTGACCGTAACGGCCCTGAACCTCGAGGCCTTCCTTGTTGTCGCGGATCCCGTAGTTCATCACCCCGGCAATGGCGTCCGAACCATACTGCGCAGTCGCGCCATCGCGAAGCACCTGCAGGCTCTTGATCGCGATCGAGGGGATCGAGCCGATGTCCGCACCTTGCGAGCCATAGCCGAGTCCGGTGTCGCCGCCCGAGTAGACCTGGACCAGCGCGGAGCGGTTCAGGCGCTTGCCGTTGAGCATGACGAGGGTTTCGTCCGCCGAGAGGCCTCGCAACGACGGCGAATGGACAAAGGTCGAAGCGTCGGAAATCACGTTCGACTGCACGCTGAACGACGGCACGACGTTTTTCACCACGTCGAGCAGGTTCGAAGTCGCCTGCGTTGCCAGCTCCTTCGAGCCGATGACGTCGATCGGCGAGGCCGAGCTCGTTACCGTGCGGTCGGTCCGGCGCGTGCCGATGACGACGATGGCTTCAGCGGCTGGGACTGCTTCGGCGGCGGCAGCTGCGTCGGCAGAAGCCTGCTGTGCAAACGCTGCGTCCGGAGCGACAAGGGTAGTAAAGGCTGCTGCCGAAGCCAGCAAAGCGCCGCGAACGGCGAGGCCGCGAATGGATCGCATGATAGTGTTCTCCCTGCAGCGGGTCGCCGGGCATCGTCCCGCGTCGACCTACAATCGATGCGCGCACCCCTATGAGCAGAATGCGAGCTTTGGAATCGTTTGTGCGCGGAACGCCCCTCTCGGTAATACGAAACCCGAGTGGCTGTGACATTTTTGCTATGCCCGTCAGGGGGCAAGCGGTCCGGTTCCGTGGTTGCTCGCACGCCCGGAACGTCTGGGCGCACATCCAACATCCTGCCAAGGCCTGACCGTTTGCGTTTGGGGCGGGGGGATTGTATTCGGGCGCAACTCAAAGCGTTTTGGAGTCATTCGGGGAGCCAGGCCTCCGGCTGATACAACCAACCAACGCAACGCGTTGCCGCAAGGCTTCGTTATCGGGTCGCTCCGGATTGTTCCGCGTCTGACGCATCCAGCGTTGGCGCCGCATGGGGTACCCGCAATGAGCACCATTTCGATCAGTGGAACCAATGGCACGAGCGGCACCTCCGGCGCCACGGCCGGCGCGTCCGGCGGCAACGGTTCGGCGGGCAGTGCGGGAACGGCGGCGACTTCAACTCCTGCCGATGCCACCAATTCGGCGACGGCTTATGGCGGTGCGGGCGGATCGGGCGGAGCCGGTGCGGGCAACGGTGCGGGGCCGGGCGGCAATGGCGGGGCCGGTGCGGCGGGCGGATCGGCCAGCGCGACGGCCACCACCTCGCGCGCGGGACCGGCGAGCTCAACCGCCAATGCCTTCGGCGGATCGGGCGGGAGCAGCGGCGGGGCCGGTGCGGGCACGCCCAACGGCGTCGCGAACAGCGGCGCGGCGGCAGGCTCAGCCACCGCCAACGCGTCGGCCGCCAACACGTCCGCCACGTCCGACTCCGTGACCGCGACGGCGGTCGCCTATGGCGGCAGCGGTGGTTACGGCGCAGATGCCGGGCATTCAGCAGGCAACGCCGGCGTCGCGAGCAACACGAAAGCGACCGCCAAATCGGCGGGCAACGGCAGTGTATCGGCGACGGTGTCGCAGTTTGGCGGATCGGGGGGGTATGGCTATACCGGTGCTCACGGCGGCGCGGGCGGCGATAGCACGCTGCTCAATGCTGTCACCGGCCAGACCAACGCCGGAACGCTGTATCTGAGCCAGAGTGCCTATGGCGGCGCATCGGGCGGCAGCACGGGCGGTACGGTGGGCCTGGCCGGG
>Ga0114964_10001859_pt1 | contig 15243 bp, 15 predicted proteins | sample C_131016_MF_Meta_FD_92638 | JGI IMG/M metagenome (GOLD analysis project Ga0114964, IMG submission 92638) | Freshwater microbial communities from Lake Croche, Canada to study carbon cycling - C_131016_MF_MetaG | ecosystem: Environmental > Aquatic > Freshwater > Lake | place: Lake Croche, Canada... | reverse complement strand
GTCGCCGTGCAGGACGCCCGACTGGTGCGCTGGACCGACGTAACGGCGGTGCCCGAACACAGTCTGGACCCGACCCGGCGCCTGGCCCGCGTCACCCCGGGTGAATCGACGGCGATCGGCAGTGACCCCGGTATTGCTGACATCGCGGCGATCCTGATGGCCGCCGAGCAGATCGGCGCCGCGGCACAGTGCTTGGAACTCACCGTCGACTACACCAAGCAGCGCATTCAGTTCGGCCGGCCAATCGGTAGCTTCCAGGCACTCAAACATCGGATGGCCGATATGTACGTGGCCGTACAGTCGGCGCGCGCCGTGATCGGCGACGCCATCGCCGCTCCGACGCCGGTGTCGGCGGCGATGGCCAGACTGGCGGCCAGCGAGGCGTTCTGCAATGTAGCCGGCGAGGCCATCCAGTTGCACGGCGGTATCGCGATCACCTGGGAGCACGATATGCAGCTGTACTTCAAGCGCGCCTACAGCAGCGCCCAGTTGCTCGGTCCGCCCGCCGAGCAGGTGCACCGACTCGAATCCGAGGTGTTCTGAACCGCCGTGAACCCTCACGTGGCACGCCGGGCGGGTATCCCCCCGTTCTACGTCATGGATGTGTGGCTGGCGGCCGCCGAGCGACAGCGCACCCACGGCGATCTGGTGAACCTGTCAGCCGGCCAGCCCAGCGCGGGAGCACCCAGCCCCGTGGTCGCGGCGGCTGCCAGGGCGTTGGCGACAGATAGACTGGGATACACAGTCGCACTTGGCATTCCGGAACTTCGCGAGGCGATCGCCGCCTCCTACTCAAGCAGGTACGGCCTCGCTGTCGGAGGCGACGACGTCATCCTGACCACGGGTTCCTCCGGCGGCTTCCTGCTGGCGTTTCTGGCGTGCTTCGACGTCGGCGATCGGGTGGCGATCGCGAGTCCCGGCTATCCCTGCTACCGCAACATCCTGGCCGCTCTGGGGTGTGAGGTCGTGGAGATCGAGTGCGGTCCGCAGACTCGCTTCCAGCCGACGGTGCAGATGCTCGCCGAACTCGATCCGCCGGTACGGGGCGTCGTCGTCGCGAGCCCGGCCAACCCGACCGGAACGGTAATCCCACGTGCCGAACTTGCCGCCATCGCGCAGTGGTGCGACGCGAACGACGTTCGCTTGATCAGCGATGAGATCTACCACGGGTTGGTGTACCCGGGCGCGCCACAAACCTCATGCGCCTGGGAAACATCCCGAAATGCCATTGTGGTGAACAGCTTTTCAAAGTACTTCGCTATGACGGGATGGCGGCTGGGCTGGCTGCTGGTGCCGACTGAATTGCGCAGAGCGGTGGACTGCCTCACCGGAAATTTCTCGATCTGCCCACCGGTGTTGCCTCAACACGCCGCAATCGCAGCCTTCACCCCCGATGCCATCGCCGAGGCCGAGGGGCATCTGCACACGTACGCGGCGAATCGGGACACACTGCTGTCCGGACTCCACCAATTGGGCCTCACCCGCTTGGCGCCGGCCGATGGTGCGTTCTACATCTACGCCGACGTATCTGACTTCACCGATGACTCGTTGACGTTCTCCGAAAGGTTGTTGGCGGAAACCGGTGTGGCGATCGCGCCCGGGGTGGACTTCGATACCGCCAACGGTGGTTCATTCGTGCGCCTGTCATTCGCGGGACCCTCAGCCGATATCGACGCGGCACTGAGTCGACTGGGTCCGTGGCTGCGCGGTTAGCCCGCCGCCTTGCGTCCCGACGCCAATCCTGGTGCAGTCAGAGACATGCCTTTCTTCGACCATGCCCGCGGTTCGGTCTACTACCGGCATTGGGCCGCCGCGGATCCGCGGGCCGCAGTGATCTTCCTGCACGGATTCGGGGAGCACACCGGTCTCTACCATCGTTACGGGTTCGCCCTCAACGCGGCCGGAATCGACCTGTGGGCGCTTGATCAGTTCGGCCACGGTCTCTCCCCCGGCGATCGCGGTCAGCTCGGAACGATTGAGGACAGCGCCACCCTGGCCGAAACGCTCACCACGATTGTCGAGCAGCAGCGACCGGGCATACCGCTTGTTGCACAGGGACATTCGTACGGATCGGTGGTGACGCTGTTCCGATTACTCGAACAACCCGACCGATACCGGGCCGGAATCATTTCGGGTGCGCCGCTGGTACCCATCCGTGAACTGCTCGACCTCAACACGGCGATGAATCTTGACGTCCGCGGCCTTTCCGCCGACCCCTTCTATCTGGATTGCATCGAGAACGATCCGCTGGGATTCATCACCGCCGATGGCAGGATGCTCACCCGCGAGCTGGACCGCGCGTGGAACCGTTTCGGTCCGGAACTGCCCAACCTGGTTGTCCCGACGCTGGCAGTGCACGGCGAGAACGACCCAATCGCGTCGGTGGGTGCGGTGCGTGCATATTCCGAGCAGATTGCGGCACTGCGGATCGCCGAAATCCCCGGCGCCCTGCACGACGTGCTCAACGACACCACGCACCGGGAGGTGGCCGAAGTGATCGTCGGCTTCATCGGCGAACAGACGCAAAGTCGCACGCCAGCCGGCTGATTTGTGCGAGTTTGCGTCTGCTCGCGGGAGAGAAACTACAGCCAGGTGTCGGGCGTGGTGGCCGTGAGGAACGACTCGAGGTCGTCGCGCCACTGGGCGGGGGTGTTCTTATCGGGCTCGATACCGGTGTACTCCCCGCGATAAAACAGCAGCGGGCGGGGCTTGACCGCCGGCACTTCTGAGAGGGACTGGACAGCGCCGAACACCACGAAGTGGTCACCCCCGTCGTGCACCGAAGCCACGGTGCAGTCGATATGAGCCAGAGATCCTTCCAGGATGGGCGACCCCAGTTTTGACAGACTCCAGTCGATGCCGGCGAACTTGTCGGGCTCCCTGGAGCCGAATCGCGCACAGGTCTCACGCTGTTTCTCGGTGAGCACATTGACACAGAAGACGCCGCTGGCCTCGATGGCCTGCCATGACCGCGACACCTTGGTCGGGCAGAACAACACCAATGGCGGGTCCAGCGACAGCGCCGCGAATGACTGACACGCGAAGCCAACCGGCGCACCGTCGGCCATGGTCGTGATGATCGTGATACCGGTACAGAACTGACCCAAAACCTGGCGAAACGCGCGGGGATCGATCGGTTCAGCCGTCATGGCGGCCGCTACTTGGCGTGCGAACCGATAGTGAAGTCATGACCCCACAGGCTGACCGCGGTGCTTTCCCGGGCGACCCAGTCGTCGTCGTCGACTTCCAGGCCCTCACAACCAAACTCGATATCGAATCCACCCGGAGTCTTCATGTAGAACGACAGCATCTTGTCGTTCACGTGGCGGCCGAGCGTCGCCGACATCGGTACCTTGCGCCGCAGGGCACGGTCAAGACATAGCCCGACGTCATCGCTCTCCCCCACCTCGACCATCAGGTGAACGACACCACTGGGCGTGGGCATCGGCAGGAAGGCGAGGCTGTGATGGCGCGGGTTACAGCCGAAGAACCGTAGCCAGGCCGGCGGCCCATCGGCCGGTCGGCCCACCACCTGCGGTGGCAGCCGCATCGAATCGCGCAGTGTGAAACCAAGGACGTCGCGGTAGAAGTGCAGCGACTCCGCGTCATCCGTTGTGGTGAGCACAATATGGCCCAAGCCCTGTTCCTCAGTCACGAACTTATGCCCATACGGACTCACCACCCGACGGTGTTCCAACGCGGCACCGTGGAACACCTCGAGTCCGTTGCCGGACGGATCGGTGAAATGGATCATCTCGTCGACGCGACGGTCGGCCAATTCAGTTGCGGTAGCTTCCTTGTAGGGCACACCCTCCAGGTCGAGTGCGTTGCGAACCTGCTGCAGCGCAGCGGCATTCGCGCATTCCCAGCCCGCTCCCGACAACCGGTCATGCTCGCCGGGGAAGATGACCAGCCGAGCTGGAAATTCGTCCATACGCAGATACAGTGCGCCTTCGGTGGTGCCCTTGCCCTCGACCATGCCGAGAACCTTCAGTGCGTACTCCCGCCAAGCCGCGACGTCGGTCGACTCGAAACGCAGATAGCCCAGTGAGCGAATGGGGCTCACGCCTTACCTCCGAGGAAGTTAATGGCCAGCTTGTTGAACTCGTCGAACTTCTCGAGTTGGGCCCAGTGCCCGCACTGTCCGAAAACGTGCAGTTGCACCCGGGGAATCTGCTTGAGCGCGACGAGCGCACCGTCGAGCGGATTGACGCGGTCCTCGCGGCCCCAGATCAACAGCACAGGTTGGCGCAGCTTGAAAACCTCGCGCCACATCATCCCGAGCTCGAAGTCGGGACCGGCGAAGGACTTTCCCATCGCCCGCGCGGCAGCCAAGGATTCGGGCTCGCTGGCGATGGCGAAGCGCTCGTCGATCAGTTCCGGCGTGATCAGCTTCTGGTCGTAGACCATGATGCGCAGGAATCGCTCCATGTTCTCCCGCGTCGGCTCCGCGGTGAAACGGCCCAGCAACTTGACGCCCTCGGTGGGATCCGGAGCAAACAGGTTGACCGAAAGTCCGCCCGGTCCCATCAGCACCAGGCGGCCGGCGCGGTCGGGGTTGTCAAGTGCGAGCCGCACCGCGGTTCCCCCGCCGAGGGAGTTGCCCACCAGCGCGGGACGATCGACGCCGAGGTGGTCGAACAGCGCGAGGATGGCATTGGCGCTGTACCTGTTGTACTGCTCGTGCTCGGAATGCTTATCGGAGTGGCCGTAGCCGGGTTGATCGACCGCGAGAACATGGAAGTGCTGCGCCAAGACGCCAATGTTGCGCCCGAAATTCGACCAGCTCGACGCACCAGGGCCGCCGCCGTGCAGCAGGACCACAGTGGTGTCGTTACCGACACCGGCCTCGTGATAATGCAGACGCATATCTCGCTCGCCGGCACGAACCTGCGCGTACCGGGACGTTGACTCGAAAGTCAGGTCCTGCTGAGACTCGGCTTCGTGGACGAACGACGTCATCGCCGCGTTAGACCATCGTGTCGCCGATGGGCAACCCGAACTCGTGATTGCCGTACATGACATAGGCCCGTTCAGCGTCGTTCGCGGCATGCACCCGGCCCGCGTGGGCATCGCGCCAGAAGCGTTGCAACGATTGGTCACTGTTGAGTGCGGTCGCACCGGCCGCCTCAAACAAACGGTCAATGGAGGCGATGGCCCGACCGGTCGCGCGGACCTGATCGCGGCGGGCGCGGGCCCGCAACTCCATCGGAACCTCTTCGCCGGCGCATACCAGGGCGTACTCCTCGGCCAGGTTGCCCTTGAGTTGACGCCATGCGGCGTCGATATCACTGGCGGCCTCGGCGATGCGAACCTTGCCGAATGGATCGTCCTTGGCCTTCTCGCCAGCGAAGGCGGCGCGGACCCGCTTGCCCTGATATTCCACATGCGCGGCATAGGCACCGTAGGCCATGCCGACAATCGGAGTGGAGATCGTCGTGGGATGCATTGTGCCCCAGGGCATCCGGTACACCGGCGCGGTGTTGGTCTTGAGTCCGCCGGCGGAGTGATCGTTCATCGCCCCATAGGACAGGAACCGGTGCCGCGGCACGAACACGTCCTTGACCATCAGGGTGTTGCTGCCGGTGCCTTTGAGGCCGACGACATTCCAGTCGTCGCGGATCTGGTAATCGCCCAGCGGCATCAGGAAGCTGCCAAAGTCGACCGGGCGGCCGTCCTTGATAACCGGGCCACCGGCGAAGGTCCAGGTTGCGTGATCGCAACCAGAGGACCACAGCCACGTGCCATTAACCAGGTAGCCGCCGTCGACGACCACTCCGGCGCCCATCGGGGCGTACGACGACGAAACCCGAACAGTCGAGTCCTCACCCCAGACGTCCTCCTGGGCCTGCTGATCGAACTGGGCGAGGTGCCAGTTGTGCACTCCCAGGATCGAGGTGGCCCATCCGGTCGAGCCGCAGGCACTGGCGATCCGGCGCACCGCCTCGAAAAACAGCGTCGGATCGCACTGCAGGCCGCCCCACTGTTCGGGTTGCAGCATCTTGAAGTAGCCGGCCTCGTCGAGATCGGCGATCGTCGCGTCGGGGATGCGACGCAGATCTTCGGTCTCCTGATTACGCTCACGAAGCCGCGGAAGCAGGTCGTCGATCGCTGCCAGAACCATCTGCGCATCACGTTGCTGAATGGATGTCACTGCGTTCCTCCCAAGAGTGCGTTGCTGCCCATCAGACTAGAACACGTTACGATTTGTGTCGAGCAGCGAGAACCCGTACCAGGTAATTCACCGTATTGTCATTTCTGTAACGTGTTCTAGTTATTCGAAAGGACCGATCGACCCCGTGACGACCAGCGACCAGCCTGCCATCGCCATCGTGCATCTCGACGGACAGTCCCATAACGTGTCCTGGCCGCGGACCGAGAAGCTTCTCGATGTCCTGCTGGAACAGGGTATCGACGCCCCCTTCTCCTGCCGGGAGGGGCACTGCGGCGCTTGCGCAGCGACCACCCTGAATGGCGAGGTCGAGATGGAAGTCAACGACGTGCTGGAGTCCGATGACCTGGCCGACGGCCTGATCCTGGTGTGCCAGGCGCGGCCGGTATCCGATTCGGTCGAAGTCAGCTACGACTGACCCGGACTAGCGCGGCAACCCGAGCAGTCGCTCGCCGGCCATGGTGAGCAGGATCTGCTCGGTGCCGCCGGCGATAGACAGGCACCGGGTGTTGAGGAAGGTCTGCACGGGTTCATTGCTGACCACGCCCGCTCCCGGGGACAACTCCATCCGGAATTCCTCGAGGGCCTGGCGGTAACGCACGCCGATCAGCTTTCGTGCGCTGGCTTCGGCGCTGGTGTCACGGCCGCCCACGGACAACTGCGCAATGCGGTGGTCCAGCAGGGAGCCCACCTGGGCGGCCAGCAACAGTTCGCCGAGAGTGTCGGTGGTCGCCGGATCCAGTTGCTGGTCGAAGTTGCGCAGCATCTCCTCCATAGGGTTTCCCAGCGCGGTGCCCGCAGCCATGGCGACCCGTTCGTTGGCCAGGGTGTTGCGGGCCAGCGGCCAACCCCCGTTGACCTCCCCCACCACCATCTCGTCGGGGACGAATAGGTCGTCGAAGAACACCTCGTTGAAATTCTGGTGCCCGGTGATCTCACGCAGTGGTCGGATCTCGATACCGGGCGAGCGCATATCGACCAGGAAGTAGGTGATGCCCTTGTGTTTCGGAGCATCCGCATCGGTCCGGGCCAGGCACACGCCCCAGTGCGCCTTGTGCGCCGACGAGGTCCACACCTTCTGGCCGTTGAGCTTCCAACCACCTTCGGCGCGAACGGCTTTGGTGCGAAGCGCAGCCAGGTCCGAACCCGCGCCCGGCTCACTGAACAACTGGCACCAGATCAACTCACCGCGCAGCGTCGCGGGCACGAAATGGTCGATCTGTTCGGCAGTACCGTGCTCGAGGATGGTCGGCACCGCCCACCAGCCGATGACGAGATCCGGGCGCGCGACACCGGCGGCGGCGAGTTCCTGATCGATGAGCAACTGCTCGGCCGGCGATGCCTCACGGCCGTAAGGCTTGGGCCAATGCGGCGCGAGCAGTCCGTTGCCAGCCATGGCAATCTGACGTTTCGCGACCGGTAGCGCAGCCACCTCGGCGACCGACGCAACGATCTCCGGTCGCAGATCCGCGACGGACTCCAGATCGATGTGCAATTCCCGACGAACTCCGGCGAGGGTCAACGCCGCAACACGGCGAAGGTTATGCGACCGGCCACCCAGGAACTGTGCGATCCCATAGGCGCGACGCAGATACAGATGGGCGTCGTGCTCCCAGGTGATGCCGATTCCACCCAGCACCTGGATGCAGTCCTTGGCGTTGCCCTTCGCGGCATCGATTCCGGTTGCCGCCGCGACCGCCGACGCGATCGACAGCTGTGCGTCGGCTGCTGCAGACGTGTCAATCGCGGCAGCCTCGGCGGCATCGGAGGCCGCGACCGCGATCTGCTGGGACCGCAACAACATCTCGGCGCACATGTGCTTGACGGCCTGGAAGCTTCCGATCGGCTTACCGAACTGTTCCCGGACCTTGGCGTACTCGGTCGCGGTATCCAGGGTCCAGCGGGCGACGCCGGCGGCTTCGGAAGCCAGGACGGTGGCAGCGAGGTCGGCGAACCGTTGCCGCGAAACCGCCAGCCGGGTGGCCGACGCGCCATCCAGCGTGACCCGGGCCAGCGGCCGCGAGAAATCGGTGGCGGGCAGCGGTTCGACGACGACGCCGTCCGAGGCGGCATCCACGACGACGACGTGATCGCCGACCGGCAGCAGCAGCAGGCCGGTCGCCAATGCGCCGAGCACGAACTCCGCCGACCCGGATACCCGGCCGGCCTCCTCGCGCAGATCCGCGCTCAGCGCCGCGCCAGCCGTAATCTGCCCCGCCGACAACGCTTCCAACAGAACGGGATCGGACACCACCAGGGAGGCGAGTGCCGTGGTGGCGACCGGGCCGGGGATCAACGCCCGCGCCGCCTCCTCCACCATCGCGCACAGGTCGATGACCGAGCCGCCGGCTCCACCGGCTTCCTCGGCGACTGCCACCCCGAACAGGCCGAGTTCGGCAACGCCGTCGTACACCGAGCGCCAGGCGTCGGGATGCCCGTCCTCGATATCGCGGACGGTGTCGGGTGCGCCCGTACCGGCTGCCCAACTCCGAACCAACTCACGCGCGGCGAACTGTTCGTCGGTGATGGTCGCGGACACCGCGGCTCCTTCAGGTTTGTCCCGAGATGGGCGCAGGACGGCCCACTGAGATACTAGAACGTGTTCTAATAGTGCCAGCGACGAGGCGTCAAGTCGACCCGCTACCAGTACAGAAGGGGCCTGCCAGCGATGTCATCGCCAGCCGGGGGGGATGGTTCGCAACCACGCGAGGTGATGCCCGTTTCGGTTCTCGCCGAATCGGAACTTGGTTCAGAGGCTCAGCGCGAACGGCGCAAGCGAATCCTCGACGCGACACTGGCGATCGCCTCCAAGGGCGGTTACGAGGCCGTCCAGATGCGCGCGGTCGCCGACCGTGCCGACGTCGCGGTCGGAACGCTGTACCGCTACTTCCCGTCCAAGGTTCACCTGCTGGTCTCCGCTCTGGGCCGGGAGTTCGAGCGCATCGACGCCAAGACCGACCGCTCGGCAGTCGCCGGCGGCACGCCGTACCAGCGGCTGCATTTCATGGTCAGCAAGCTCAATCGCGCCATGCAGCGCAACCCACTGCTGACCGAGGCCATGACCCGCGCCTACGTCTTCGCCGACGCTTCGGCCGCCGGTGAGGTCGATCATGTCGAGAAGATCATCGACACCATGTTCGCCCGCGCCATGAGCGACGGGGAACCGACCGAGGACCAGTACCACATCGCTCGGGTGATCTCGGATGTGTGGCTGTCGAATCTGCTTGCCTGGCTGACCCGCCGGGCGTCGGCGAGCGATGTCAGCAAGCGCCTCGAACTCGCGGTCCGACTACTTATCGGTGACGGCGAAACTGTTTAACGCCGCTACTTCAGGTACGGCGCAAGCAGTGTGGACCAGGCCTTGCTCAACTGCTGGTATTCCTGCGGACACCCCGCCGCACGGTTGGCGGGCAGGCTGTCGTCGGTGATCATCCCAGCATTGGCAGCGGGGTCGGACCCGTAGATCCAGCACGTAAGGTTGTACATCCGGGTCTCATTGAGGGAGTGCTCGGCGGCGAAATCAGATCGGTCGGCGGCACCGCGCTTGGCGGCCCACAGCTTGAACATCTCCGCGTATTCCCCTGCGACGCGGGCCGGGTCGGGGAAATCCCGCAGGAAATCATCGGCCCGGAGAATTACGAACGCCGCGAGTTGGTCGGCGACATCCTCTTCACGGCCGGTCACGGGCAAGTCGTACAGCGTGATGACCGCATGCCCGAGCTCGTGATAAAACGTGGCTTCTGTCGCATCGGTGACGGCCACGACGGCCTCGGGTTGGGAAAGCTCGCCCAGGACTTCGCCGTCCGCCGGATTCCGGTCGAACAGACGTAGATTCAGGTCGACGAGTTCGTAGCAGATCTTGATCCTGCTTTTCGAGCTGTTCCATGTTGCGTTCGCCTGACCGCATTTTTCCCCGACCAGTTCGACGTCCCTCGGAAGTTTCAGCGAGGCGTTCACGTCAGCGGCGAGCCCCTCGAGCAACTTTTCGTTGCGCATCAGCGTGCGACCTCTGCTCGCTTCGGGCGTGCTGGCATCTCCGTAGCTGACCGTCATCTGCCCGGAATCGGCTCCCGTGTCGGCACCGCCACTGCATCCGGCGGCCAGCAGGGCGGCCAACAGCAACAACGCAGAGCGTGAACTCGCCGCAAACCACCGTTGGCGCCGAACCGCGGCCACGGCTGCCATCAACTCGCCCCTTACTGCCGACGGCTATTTGAGATAGGGCTCAAGCAGCCTGGACCAGGCCCGGCTCAGCTGCTGATACTCCTCGTGGCATCCGCCTGCCCTGTCCGCGGGCAATTCTCCCTCCGTGATCATGTTGGCATGAGCGGTAGGGTCCGACCCGTAGATCCAACACCTGAGATTGTAGGTCCGGGCCTCGTTGACCGAATGCGCTGCCGCGAAGTCGGATTCGCCCGCGCTGCCGCGCTGTTGGGCCCACAGGCGGAACATCAGTGCGTAATCCTCTGCCACCCGAGCCGGGTCGGGGAAATCCTTCAAGACCGCATTGGGTTCGAGAATCGCGAATGCCGCAAGCTGGTCGGCCACATCTTCTTCGCGTCCGGTGAATGGCAAGTCGTAAACCGAGATGAGCGCATGGCTGAGTTCATGAAAGAACGTGCCGATGGTGGAGTTGGTCGCCTCCACTATGGAATCAGGGGAATCACTATCGCCGAAAAGCCGCAGGCTCAGATCGACCAGTTCATAGCAGATCTTGATCCTGCGGTCAGCGGCGTTCCAGGACGCGTTCACCCGTCCGCATTGCTCACCGACCAGTGCGATGTCGTTGGGAAGTTTCAGCGATTTATTGACGTCAGCGGCAAGAACTTCAAGCATGTGGGTGTCCGTCATCAACGCGCGGCCAGTGGTCGCTTCAGGAGTCGTGGCGTCGCCGTAGGTGACCAGCATTCGTCCACTATCCGGAACAATTTGAGTATTCGGATCAACGTGCGTAGCGCTACTGCATCCGGCAATCAGCAGTGCCGCCGTCAGCACCACTCCCCCGCGAGCAAGGCGGACCGCTGCCCTCAATGTCACCGCCTCACCCCTCACCGCAGCCGAATATCCAGACTGCGAACGCTACGCCGGGAGCCTCACCAACCAGGGTTGGTGACGGTTATTGGAAACCGTTTTCATTTGTACTAAGCTTCGCCCAGGCTGAAAGGGGTGATCGTCGCATGAACGCGGCCGCGATCGGCTTGTCGGCAATGGCCCTGACCGTGGGTATCAGTGCATGCGGCGCAGAGAACTCCGTCGGCACCCGCGAAATGCCCAGTGTGGTCGCGTCGACGGATGTCTGGGGCAGTGTCGCCCACGCGATCGCCGGTGACCACGCGAAAGTCACCTCGATCATCACCGGTGCCGCGGCTGATCCGCACTCCTTCGAAGCCAGTCCCGTCGACGCCACCGCCATCATCGACGCGACCCTGGTCGTTTACAACGGGGGCGGCTACGACCAGTGGGTCGATGACATCCTGACGAGCCATCCGGGCGTCGCGTCGATCGACGCCTACACACTGCTCGACGCCGACGCACTCGGTGAACCCGCCCAGGCGTCGACCCCGCGGGCGAACGAACACGTCTTCTACGACCTCGACACCGCCAAGGCCGTGGCCGCGGCAGTCGCCGGCAAGCTGGCACAAGCCGACCCCGGTCACGCTGCCGAGTACGCGTCGAACGCCGAGGTGTTCAGCCGCGAAGCGGATGCTGTCCGCCAACTCGAAAAATCAATCCGCACAACGTTTCCCGGAGCTGCAGTCGTTGCCACCGAGCCGGTTGCCCACTACCTGGTGATCGCCGCCGGTCTGACGGATAAGACGCCGCAGGGGTTCACCAGCGCCGTTGAACAGGACACCGACCCCGCGCCTGTAGATGTTGCCGCCATTCTGGATCTGATCAGTGGACGAGAGGTGGACGCCGTGCTGATCAACCCGCAGACCATGACAGCAGTGACAAAAAAGATCCAAGCCGCCGCCGACAGCGCCGGAGTCCCGATGGTCACCATCACCGAGACCCTGCCTGCCGGCTCCGGTTACCTGACCTGGCAGCGCGATACCGCCAGCAGGTTGGCCGCCGCGCTGCAGCAGAACTGACTGGCCACTGAATGGCTCTGGCTCATGAGGTTGTCTCCCTCACCGGTGCCCGGCTCGCCTTCGGCGACCGGGTGCTGTGGGACGACCTGGATCTCACCGTGTCTGCCGGAGAGTTCATCGCCATTCTCGGACCGAATGGAACCGGTAAGACCTCCCTGCTCAAGGTGCTGCTCGGCCAGTTACCGCTCAGTGCCGGCACCGCACTGGTCGAGGGCTCACCGATCGAGTCCGGCAGCGACCGGATCGGCTACGTTCCCCAACACCGCACCGTCGACCGCGGACTGAGTTTGCGCGGGCGCGACCTGGTCCGGTTGGGTATCGACGGCCACCGCTGGGGTCTGGCGCCACTGCGCCGGGCAGATCGGATAGCGGGCCGACGGGCGGTCGAGCAGGCCCTGGCCGCAGTCCATGCCGGCGACCTGGCATCGGTCCCGATCGGGGTGATGTCCGGCGGGGAGTTGCAGCGGGTACGCATCGCGCAGGCACTGGCCACCGACCCGGTACTGCTGCTCTGCGATGAACCGCTGCTCAATCTCGACCCGGCCAATGCACGTCTGGTCGCCGACCTGATCGATCAACGTCGGCGGACAGGCACCGCGGTGATGTTCGTGACCCACGAGGTCAACCCGGTGTTGCCCTATATCGACCGGGTGCTTTATCTGGTCAACGGGCGGTTCCGGATCGGCACGGTGGCCGACGTGATGACGTCGGAGACCCTCTCGGAGTTGTACGGGGCCGACATCCAGGTCGTACAGGTAGGTAATCGATACGTCGTTGTCGGCGAGCATTTGGACCATTCCGGACACACCCACGGGCACGCCCATGAATGACAAACTCACCCACCTGCTGCACAACCTCTTCTCTTTCGACATCACCGCCGATCTGCTGCGCCGCGACTTCGTCCAGCAGGCTGTTCTCGCCGCCGCCCTGCTGGCACTGGTTGCCGGTCTCATCGGACCTTTCATCGTCATGCGGCAGATGTCATTCGCGGTGCACGGATCCAGTGAGCTGTCACTGACCGGGGCGGCATTCGCCTTACTGATTGGACTCAACGTTGGGCTCGGCGGACTCGTCGGAAGTGCCTTGGCAGCAATACTTTTCGGCTTCCTCGGGCAACGAGCCAGAGAACGCGACTCCGCAATCGGAGTAGTGCTCGCCTTCGGTCTTGGCCTGGCTGTCCTGTTCATCCATCTCTATCCCGGACGGTCCGGAACCAGTTTCGCGCTACTGACCGGTCAGATCGTCGGCGTGGGTTACTCCGGCCTGACACTGTTGATCGTGGTGACCGTCCTTGTCATCGCGGTGCTTGCCGTGTGTTACCGGCCACTGCTGTTCGCCACCGCGGATCCGGAGGTTGCTGCGGCACGAGGGGTGCCGGTTCGCGCAATGGGCATTGTTTTCGCCGCACTGGTCGGTGTCGTCGCCGCGCAGGGCGTGCAGATCGTGGGCGCACTGCTGGTGTTGTCACTGCTCATCACACCGGCCGCAGCGGCTGCACGAGTTTTCTCCTCGCCGGTCGCGACCATCGCAGCATCGGTGGTATTCGCCGAGTTGGCGGCGGTGGGCGGAATCGTGGCATCGCTGGCGCCGGGCGTACCGGTATCGGTGTTCGTCACGACCATCTCATTCGTGATCTACCTGGTGTGCTGGGCCATCAGCCGACGCCACCACGATCCCGCGGCCGCCTAGGCTCATCACGTGCCATCAATAGATCTCAACGCCGACCTCGCCGAGGGCTTCGGAGTGTGGGAACTCGGCGACGACGACGCCATGCTCGACATCGTCACCAGCGCCAATCTCGCCTGCGGCTTCCACGCCGGCAACCCGGTAGGTCTGGCGCGAACCTGTCGGGCCGCGGATGCGCGTGGGGTGCGGATCGGCGCGCAGGTCGGATACTTCGATCTCGCCGGCTTCGGACGTCGCCGGATTGAGGTCGCCCCTGCCGAACTGAGTGCCGATGTGATCTATCAGATCGGCGCGCTACAGGCACTGGCGCGGGCTGCCGGCACAACAGTGGGATACGTCAAACCCCATGGTGCGCTGTACAACACGATTGTCACCGACTGCGACCAGGCGCGCGCCGTGGCTGAGGCAGTACACGCTGCCGATCCCGGCCTGACAGTGCTGGGGCCGGCCAATTCGGTGTTCTTCGCCGAGGCGCGGCAACTGGGTCTTCGAACCGTGGCCGAGGCCTTCGCCGACCGCGCCTATCAGCCCGATGGACAACTCGTACCCCGCAGTGACCCGGGTGCGGTGCTCCACGACCCGGTGCAGATCGCCGAACGAGTCCTGTCCATGGTCACCACCGGACGCGTCACCGCCGTCGATGGTTCGTCAATCGCGATTGAGGTCGAATCGGTGTGTGTTCATGGCGATTCTCCCGGTGCAGTAGATATCGCCGGTGCTGTTCGCGAACGATTGTTGTCCGGTGGGATCGAGTTGGCAGCATTCGCCTGATTCGCTCACACTCGGGCGGCCGACTCGGTCTATCGGTGGTAACTCGGTGGCAATTCCATTCCGCGATCAGCCATGACCTGACGCAGTAACGTCGGGTAATCGGTGATGATGCCATCAGCCCCGGCATCGATCTGTGCGTTCATTGTCGCTTCGTCGTTGATCGTCCACGGGACAACCGTGAGGCCCAATGCATGTGCACGGTCGTTGAACTCCCGGTCGGCGACGAGCCGAAAGCCCGGGTCGGCCACTGTCTGGCCGTAGGGCACCGAGTATCCCGGCGAGAGGATGTTCGCGCCGACCATCACCGCGCCGGTGATCGGGTCGCCGACAATTGCCGGGTCGATCCCGTTGAGCCAGGGCGATCCAGGCACCCACGTCGTCTCATCCCACAGAGCCACCAGAGGGATCGACGGTGCGGCGGCTCGCACCATGGGCAGCGTGCGCCAATCGAAACTCTGGATCTCGACGTGGTCGGTCTTTCCTGCGTCTCGTACGGCAGCGAGGATCGCGTCGACGAATTGC
>Ga0114964_10001857_pt1 | contig 15253 bp, 13 predicted proteins | sample C_131016_MF_Meta_FD_92638 | JGI IMG/M metagenome (GOLD analysis project Ga0114964, IMG submission 92638) | Freshwater microbial communities from Lake Croche, Canada to study carbon cycling - C_131016_MF_MetaG | ecosystem: Environmental > Aquatic > Freshwater > Lake | place: Lake Croche, Canada... | reverse complement strand
ATTTAAATAGGTCATACATATATGCATGATCCCTTCCTTACTTCCTAATAAAGGAAGTATTTCTGTAGCAGGATTTAAATCCGCTACATTGAAATATTTTTTATACCAATTGGCTATCGCCTCTCTAAATATAGGAGAGCCTTTATAAGATTGATAACCATGTACATTTTCTTTCATCGCTTCTTCATGTAAAGTTTGAATCACATCAGGATGCGGCGGTAAATCGGGACTGCCAATACCTAAATTAAGTATCCCCTTACCGGCTTTATTGAGTTCATCAATTTCGCGCAGTTTGGTAGAAAAATAATATTCTCCAATACCCTCTAATCTATGTGATACAGTCCAATTCATTTTTATCCTTTTACAACTTTACCCTTGTTATACATCCCAAATATTTTAATACTATTAATTAAAGATTTTACTTCCTCCAATGTTTTTTCAATTTGTTTTTTATTATCAAATTCCAAATCAGCATAAAATCCATATTTAAATGTACTGCCTGGTATAGGCATGCTTTGTAACTTACTCAAGTTCACATGGCCTTGTGCAATCTTTGCCAATACTTTTGCAAGTATCCCACGAGAATGATCGGTTTGAAAATAGATGGATGCCTTGTTGGGATTTTCTATTTTAGTTTTTGCAGCTACTGGCTCCATGACTAAAAAGCGAGTGATGTTATTTTTTAATGTATGTATATCAGGAGTAGCTATTTCTAAATGATACATTTGTGCTGCTAATTTACTAGCAATGGCAGCGGTATGTTTGCTTTTATTTTGATGCAATAATTTAGCACTTAAAGCAGTGTCCTCGGTCTCCACCAATTTCCAATTGTACTTTTCTAAATAATCTAAACATTGTAAAATAGCCATGGGATGACTGTGTACTTCCTTAATGTCCTTTAATTGCACACCTGGGAAGGTCAATAAATTTTGACTAATGGATAAGTACACTTCTCCAATTACTTGAAGTTTACTTTTTTGTAATAAATTATAATTAGGCAAAATACTACCTGCAATAGAATTTTCAATGGCCATCACTGCTCCATCTGCTTGCTTAGCATCTGAACCAATTTGGATCACTTTTCTAAAAGTATCACAGGTGATGACCTCTACATTTTTACCAAAAAAATGCCTAGCCGCCACCTGGTGGAAACTTCCTTCATACCCTTGTATCGTTACCTTTTTATTCATAAAAAAATCCCGGCTTTGTGGGCCGGGATTGTATATTTAGTTATTTCGTTTACGCTTTTACAAATACTACCCGGCTACTTTGTTTAAAGTAGAAATAAAAGAAAAAGTAAAACCAGTTGTTAATATTTGCTTTCATCTTAAAACAAAGGTAGGTTAAAATAGGCTATCTGTCAAAAATGTTTCCATTTTTACGTCTAAAAACTAACAAATAGTCGCTTTTAAGGTTTTATTAACCTCGAACAATGTAGGGGTCTCGCCTATTAGGTGCAAAGTAAAACCGCCCCGATAAATCAGGGCGGTTAAACGAATGTTGCCATTTAAGAAAGTTTAATAACTGTTAGTTGGCAACATAGGCTGATCTATCAACCTCCAACAGTTCAATTATTTATTTTGCTTTTGCAGCAGTATCAACCGCTTTTGCAGCAGTATCAACAGTCATAGCTTTTGCAGTGTCTACAGCAGCAACTGCAGTATCTTTTTTAACTTCAGTAGAAGCACCACCACAAGCAGCTAATGCAGCGATAGCGAAAATTGCGAATACTTTTTTCATTTGGATTAGTTTTTAATGATTAATATACCCTTAATACCATAACTTCAAAAAGGTAACCTCCCTAGCTTAAAAAACTAAAAAAGAGTCTATTTTGGGTTACTTTTACACCAATTAAGTATTAATCTCTTGAAAGCTGATTTAAATGAACAAGCCCTTTTAAAAGGGTTAGCAAATAATGACTCCAAAGCGGTGGAAGCCCTTTATCAACGTCATTTTAGTATGATTCAGCACTTTGTTTTAAATAACAATGGCTCTTTCGATGATGCTAGGGATGTTTTTCAGGAAGCAATGATTGCCCTTTATGAAAAGGTACAATCCAATTCGTTTGTGCTCACCTGTCAAATTAAAACTTACCTTTTTTCAATATGCAAGCATTTATGGCTGAAACGCTTGCATCAAATTGGTAAATACAGTAGCCCCTTACTGGTAGAAGAGGAAAGTATTTCGGTGGAGGATGATTTGGTTGCTTTCGAAAAACAGGATGCGGCTTTTGCTATTATGGATCGAGCCTTACATAGTTTAGGAGAACCATGTAAGAGTTTATTGGAAGGCTACTATATCAATAAAAAGGGCATGCAGGAATTAGCTAAAGATTTTGGCTACACAAATGCAGACAATGCGAAGAATCAGAAATACAAATGTTTAATGCGTTTAAAGAAGTTATTTTTTACGCAATATAATATTGGAGATTAAGAAAATTTGAAGATTGATTTTATTATGGAAGACATAAAATTGTTAGAAACGATAGAAAAATATTTGACCGGCGAAATGTCTGTTCAAGAATTGGAATTATTTGAAACCATTCGAAAAAATACACCCGAGATTGATCAAATGGTGATAGAACACAGCATGTTTTTACAACATATGGAAAATTATGTAGTGAGACGCAACTATACCAAATTAACCAAAAAAACATTTGAACATTTATTAGCGGCTGGTGAATGGACCATAGATAGTGCCCTACCTTCCAAAGCAAAAATGATTCAACTTTGGAATAAATATAAAAGAGTCACTGCTATTGCTGCATCAGTAGGTGGTTTTATAGCTGTTACTACTTCTGCTTTAATCATGTATTTTTCACCGAGCTTAAATGGCAACCAATTATTACAATTAAGTAAAGACATTGAAGTCATTAAAAAAAATCAACAAGCTCAGGGACATCTTTTAAATGAAGTAAAATCTAAAATACCTGAAAATGCTACACTTGTTAGTGGTGGTTCAGGCTTTTTAATTGATCCAAAAGGTTTTATTATTACCAATGCCCACGTGCTTAAAGGCAATGGTGCCATAGTGATCAATAATTTGGGACAAGAATTACATGCTAGTATTATTTACGCTGATAAAAATATAGATCTTGCTTTATTAAAAATTGAAGACAAAGATTTTGCCGAACCAGTTAAAATTCCATTTACTATTCGTAAAAAAATGAGCGACTTAGGAGAAGAAATTTTCACCCTAGGTTACCCACGTAACGATAATGATATTGTATATGGTAAAGGCTATTTAAGCGCTCAAAAAGGGTATGCGGGTGACAGTAGCTCCTATCAAATACAAATTAGTGCTAACCCTGGAAGTTCAGGAGCCCCTTTGTTCAATGACAAAAATGAATTAATAGGCATTATTAGCACTAGAGAAAAATTAGCTGTGGGCGTTGCATTTGCTATAAAATCAAATAAAATCATCGACCTCATTGCTTCTGTTAAAGAGGATGATGAATTAAATGGCAAAGCGGATGTAAAACTACACGTCACTAAAGTAGAGCATACTAACTCAACCAACAGAAAAGTTCAAATAAATAATTTAAAGCCTTACATATTTAGTGTTCGATCTTATAACTAAGACAAACGGCTTTAATTTACCAAAGGTTAGTAGGATATACTTTATTAGCCACCAAGGCATCAATATTTGCTTTTACCCCTGGCGCATCTTCTTTATAAGTAACTCCAAACCATTTAGCATTGGTGGATATTACTTTTACTTGACCCATTCCTAATTCTTTAAATCGGCCAGCTACATAAGGGATATAATATTCAGATTTTAACTCCTGCCCCTTTGACTGTAAAAAAAGAGTAAACTCTTGTTCACATAAATTAATAAACTCAGGTGCGAAGCACATAAAATTCATACTTACTCTAGTATCCTCTTTCAATGGAGATTCTAGTTCATTTTCTTCAAAGACAATTTGACCATCTTGTTTTCGATATATTTTTGTGCGCTCGTGGATAGAGTTTAAATAACCTTGCTCATTGATAGCACAAACACCTCTGCTTACGGTTCCGTTTTCACTTAAAGTATTGGCTAATTCATAGCCAAGAATGCAACTTGTTTTTTCGTTACATTCCTTTGTTAAAAAAGTATACGCTAACTCAAAAGCTTCTTTTCCATAATAATCGTCTGCATTAATAATAGCAAAAGCTTCTTTCACTTCCTCTTTACAACACAGAGCATGTGCAGTACCCCATGGTTTTACGCGATCGGTTGGGTAGGCATACCCTTGAGTATATTTATCTATAGATTGATATACATAAGCTATTTTAATTTTTCCAGCCAACTTGGGCTCTATTACTTTTTTAAAGGCTTCTGCAAAATCTTCTCTAATAATAAACACTACTTTTCCAAAACCAGCACGTATGGCATCGTATATAGAATACTCCATGATGGTCTCTCCTGCAGGACCAAAACCCTCCGTTTGTTTCATACTCCCATATCTGCTCGCCATACCAGCTGCCAAAATCACTAAAGTAGGTGCCATTTTTATTTCAAATTTTTACAAAGTATTAAAATAGTATTTTTACCATCACAGCCATCAATACATCGAGTAAAAATAGCTGATTTTGATTAAATAGAAAAACATTGAACCCAAAAGCTTCCATACAATTTCTTTCCTCTTTTAGTAACGATCATTACCAAATGAGTACCCTAAGATTAGATGAGATTCATCCTATTGTGAGTGGTAATAAATGGTTTAAACTAAGGTTTTACATTCAAGCAGCATTAGACCAATCTATCAATACCATTGCTAGTTTTGGTGGCCCTTATTCAAATCATTTAGTAGCACTTGCCTTTACTGCAAAACAGAATAAACTTAAAAGTATTGGTTATGTAAGGTCCAATGTAAACGAGCCCATTACGCCAACCCTTCAAGAAGCAGTTGCTTATGGAATGCACCTTGAATTTATTGGCAGAACTAATTTTCAAGCAATAAAAAAAGAATTACTTGAAAAAAATAAACACAAAACTGAAAGTTATTTTATTAATGAAGGTGGTTATGGAATACTTGGTGCGCAAGGCGCTTCCAGTATACATAGTGCTAATGACATGAGTAGTTTTGATACCCTTATTTGTGCAGTGGGAACTGGCACGATGCTTGCTGGTTTAATTAATGGAGCGGCTGCGCATCAACAAATCATAGGTATTCCCATTTTAAAAAACGAAAACACCATTAAAAACGAAATAAATGCTTTGGTTGTAAATCAACAAGCCCCTTGGTCCCTATTGCATCAATTTGATGAAGGTGGTTATGCAAAAACAAGTCCAGCACTTCTTCAATTTATGAATGAACTCTGGACCACCGAAAAAATTCCTACCGATATTGTATATACTGGAAAATTATTTTTTGCTGTTAAAAAACTGATGCATGAAAATTACTTTACACCCAATAGTAAAATAGTCATCATTCACAGCGGAGGCTTGCAAGGAAATAGATCTTTGCCAGCTAATAGCTTGCTTTATTAAGCTTGAATAAAATCGCATTCGAAAACCAACTCGAAATGTTTTTTTATTTTTTCTTTCACTTCTTCATAATCCACTTTATGCCCCAATTCCTTTTCTAATGATGTGACTGATTTACCTTGGATTCCGCAGGGCACGATCAATTCAAAATGAGCTAAATCGGAATTCACATTTAATGCAAAGCCATGCATGGTGATCCACCTGCTACATTTAATGCCCATCGCACAAATTTTTCTTGCTAAAAATGGATCATTCGGTTGCAACCATACCCCAGTTTCTCCAACACTTCGTTCGCCTTGTATTCCATATTCTGCAAGTACTTCAATAATTACTTGCTCAAGGCTTCTTAAATACCAACCTAAGTCGGTTTTGAATTTATCTAAGTCCAATATGGGATACCCCACCAATTGTTGCCATCCATGATACGTTACATCTCCACCTCTATTGATATGAAAAAACTCAATTCCTAAATTTTGAAGTTGCTCATCTGTTACCAATACATGCTCCCTTTTACCACTCTTACCCAAGGTGAAAACCGGAGGATGTTCCACCAACAACAAACGATTTTCAGTAGCCGTAGTGGTTACCTCTTGTTCATTTTGCCTAGCAGCCCATTTAATTTGAGTGTTTTTCAAGAGTAAGGCCTCTTGATAATCCCAGGTGGGTTGATAGGAGCGAACACCCAAATCTTCAAATACCACTTTTTGACGCATGAAGCAAAGTTACAAACTAAGCCGCAATATCTTACTTTTGCAACATGTCTGAAGTACAAGATCTAATACAAGAAGAAAATAATGAGTCCTTATATGAGCGATCTACCTTTATAGTAGACAAAGGACAAGCCCCCACACGTATCGATAAATGGGTGCAAGTAAGAATTGAAGGCATCACCAGAAATAAATTACAAAATGGCATTGACGCTGGATTTTTAACAGTCAATGGCAAGGTGGTTAAAAGTAATTACAAAACCAGACCAGGTGATGAAGTGGTTTATTTAAGTATTATTAACCCAGAATATACCGAGCTTAAGCCAGAGGCGATGAATTTGGATATTGTTTATGAAGATGAGGCGGTCATGGTGATTAATAAGCCTTCAAATATGGTGGTGCACCCTGGCATAGGTAATTATACAGGCACATTATTGAACGGAGTAGCGCATCACTTGCTTTCACAAAATCCAGATTTAAACGAAGAACTTTTACCACGTTTTGGCTTAGTACATCGTATTGACAAGAATACGACTGGTTTAATTGTACTTGCCAAAACGCCAGAAGCAGCAAGTCACTTAGCGAAACAATTTTTTAATCATACAGTAGAACGAAAATATGTTGCATTGGTATGGGGCAATATGGAACAAGAGGAAGGAACCATTGTAGCCAATATTGCTCGCCACAAATCAAATAGAAAAATGTTTGACGCTTACCCTGATGAAGAAATTGGGAAACATGCCATTACCCATTTTAAAGTAATTGAACGCTATAACTATGTTACTTTAGTGTCCTGTATTTTAGAAACAGGCCGTACGCACCAGATAAGAGTGCATATGAAACACATTGGCCATACCCTGTTCAATGATTTCGAATATGGTGGAGATAAAATCTTAAAAGGAACAATTTATACCAAGTACAAACAATTCGTGGACAATTGTTTTGAAGCCTGCCCAAGATGTGCATTGCATGCGCAAACCTTAGGTTTTATACATCCCACAACCGAAGAGAAAATTGTTTTTGATAGCCCTTTGCCTACCGACATGCAAGCAGTCATTGAAAAGTGGCGCAACTACAAAGCCTCAGCACATCAATAAGTAAAAACTATTGACTACTTATAGTGCGCTTATTATTCCATTTTAGATACAGCTTAGCAAAAGCATAGCCCAAGGTGATTCCTATTAAAGTACCTGCCAAGACATCTAATGGATAGTGCACCCCTACATAAATTTGTGCATAGGAAATAAGACCTGCCCATACAAAAAATAAATAAGTATATTTTTTTAACAGCGGTTGTAATGTCATAAATATAAACATAGCCAATGCAAAATGATTGGCTGCATGAGAAGATGTAAAACTAAAACTGGATGGACATGCACCTATTAATAATTTAACCTGATGCACCATGGCAGGATCAGAACAAGGTCTTAAACGATGTATAAATGGTTTGAAAAAGAAGCTACTAACTTGATCTGTTAGGCCAATTGTTATTGCAACTCCAAGGATCCATTTCCAAGCTTTTACTCCCCACTTGTAAAATAAGTACCCCAACAAAACCACGTATAAAGGAAACCAATGTTCCGAGGTACGCATCCATGGCAAGATGGAATTAAAAATAGGGGAAGTCCAGTGTCCATTAATCTGCTCAAACAAAGATTGATCTGCTTTTTCAATGGAGGCCCAAAAGTCTTGTATCATACCATAAAGATACAAGGAAGTGTAAAAATTTAAAGTAAATTTGCCCAACCAATTTTAAAGTAAAAAGACTACTTATGTCACTTATTAAGAGTATTTCAGGATTCAGAGGCACTATTGGAGGAAAACCCAACGATAACCTAACGCCTATTGACATCGTAAAATTTGCCTCTGCCTACGGTAGCTGGCTTATCAATAAAGCCCCTGGTAAAAAAAAGGTAGTCGTAGGAAGAGACGCTAGAATTAGTGGCGAAATGGTGGAATCCTTGGTGGAACAAAGTTTACTTGCCTTAGGAATAGATGTGATTCACTTAGGTCTAAGCACTACCCCTACTGTTGAAATGGCGGTGGTTTTTGAGCAAGCAGATGGTGGAATCATTTTAACTGCCAGCCACAATCCTAAACAATGGAATGCTTTAAAATTATTAAATGACAAAGGAGAATTTGTAAGTGCGAAAGAAGGGGAAACAATTTTACAGCTCGCAGCCAATGAAGATTTTAATTATGCTCCCATTGACCAATTAGGAAAAGTGATTCCCAATAACAATAGTTTAGAAAAACATATTGAAGCTATTGTTAAAAATTCACTGATTGATATAGCAGCCATTAAATTGGCCAGTTTTTCGGTGGTAGTAGATGCCATCAATAGTTCTGGCGCTTTTGTAGTACCTGCTTTGTTAAAAGCGATTGGCGTGGAAAATATTACATTGTTAAATGCTGAAATGAATGGTGAATTTGCACACAATCCCGAACCACTGAAAGAACATTTAACCGAATTATGTGCAACAGTTTTAAATAAAAAAGCACATTTAGGCATTGCAGTGGATCCAGATGTGGACCGTTTATGTTTTGTAAGCGAGGATGGGAATCTATTTGGCGAAGAATATACTTTGGTAGCCGTTGCTGATTATATTTTACAAAATAAAAAAGGAAGTACGGTGAGCAACTTATCTTCTACAAGGGCATTGAGAGATATTACCGAAAAATATGGCTGTACCTATTTTGCTAGCGCTGTTGGAGAAGTAAATGTGGTTACTAAAATGAAACAAGAAAAGGCAGTTATAGGCGGCGAAGGCAATGGCGGTATTATTGTACCCGATTTACATTATGGCAGAGATGCCCTAATTGGAATAGCTTTATTTTTAACCCATTTAGCTAAAACTAAACTTACTGCCTCTGCTTTAAGAGCTAGTTATCCAGCTTATTTTATGAGTAAGAAAAAAATTGACTTAGAAGCAAACACTTCTTTATCCAAAATTTTTAGCGCACTTGAAAATAAATTTAAAGCCTATTCAATCAATAAAGAAGATGGATTGAAAATCGACTTTGAAAACGAGTGGGTACACCTTAGATCAAGCAATACTGAACCTATTATACGCGTCTATACAGAGTCGCCAACACAGGCCGGTGCTGATAAATTAGCATTGGATATTATTTCAACTATTGAAACAATTAAGTAATTTAGCCAGATGGATAGAATTTATTTTGACAATGCAGCCACTACTCCTCTAGATCCGGTGGTACTTGAGTCGATGATGCCTTATTTAAGTGCACAATTTGGAAATCCATCTTCTATATATAGCTATGGTCGTGAAACTAGAATGGCTATCGAGCAAGCTAGAAAACTAGTCGCTAAAAATTTAGGCGCCCGCCCTGCTGAAATCTTTTTTACAAGTGGTGGTACCGAAAGTAGCAACACGATTCTTCATGCCGCCATAGAAAATTTAGGTTGCACTCATATTATTAGTTCTCCCATTGAGCATCATGCTACTTTACATACTGTTCAACATTTGGCAAAAAAAGAAAATGTACAACTAAGCTTTGTTCAAATTTTACCCAATGGGCATATTGATACTGCACATCTTGAAACTTTATTGAACAGTCACCCCAACAAGGCAATTGTTAGCATTATGCATGCCAATAATGAAATTGGTAATATGATTGACCTTTTTGAAATTGGTGCCATATGTAAAAAATACAACGCCTACTTTCACAGCGATACAGTTCAAACAGTGGGGCATTTTGCATTTGATTTAAGTAATACCCCAGTTGATTTTATAACTGGTGCAAGCCATAAATTTCATGGGCCAAAAGGGATTGGACTTTTATATATCAATGAAAATATTAAAATCGACCCATTGTTACATGGTGGTGCACAAGAAAGGAATATGCGAGCAGGCACCGAAAACGTATACGGTATTGTTGGCTTTTCTAAAGCCTTAGACATTGCCACTGCTAATTATGAAAAAGACAGCGAATACATTAAGTCTTTAAAAAAGTACATGTATGATTCGCTGATTGCAAAAATACCAGGTGTGAGTTTTAATGGCGACCCATTTGGAAACGCTTTATATACTTTACTGAGCGTGAATTTTACAAAGTCCGAAAAAACTGAAATGATCTTATTTAATTTGGATATTCATCATATTTGCGCAAGTGGAGGAAGTGCCTGTTCCAGTGGCGCGCAACAAGGTTCCCATGTTATCCAAGCATTAAATAAAGATAGCCAAGCAGTTACAGTCCGCTTTTCTTTTTCAAAACACAATACCAAGGCCGAAATTGATCAAGTCGTAGAAACACTAGTCACTTTATTGTAAAAAAAATGCAGGAGCGCTAGTAAGCACCCCTGCATGTATTCATTCAAATTTCTTTTTACTTTGTCTTAGGCGTAAAATCCTGCTCCATTTTAGTAAGTGCTTGCATCAATTGATAACTGGTTAAAGCATCTTGAATGAAAGAGGCTTGCTTGTTATTTAAATTGGTTGGCTTGTTTTGGTAAGCATTTTCTATCCCTTGTTGAAACTGGTCATCACTCATTGAATCTCCCAATGATTTATAATAAGCTACTTCTTGCTTTAAATCTTTCATCACAGATGCATTCACTTTTTTAGCAAGATTCAACTCGCCAGAAGCATAACAAGCCTGTAAAAATAAATAAGAGAAGTAATTATGCTGATTGCCTCTATTAGAAGTCATTCCATAAGGGAAACTTTGCTCACTCGTTTCACTGTCTATCTTTCTCAATACTTGTCTTGCACTATCCATCTTTCCTTCAGCTACCAATGCTTGAGCAATTTGAGCCACTGCCAATCGAATTGAATTCAAATGTCTTCTGTTTTCTTCATCATAGTATACTGTTGGATTTTTTGCATTACCAAAAGTAAATTTAGTCATGACATTCTTGTAGGAACTAGCGGCATCAACACCCCCGCCTTCTACTGGAACTAACTGATAAGACATGCCTGTTTGACGAACATATTTTTCCAAGCCCAATTCCTTTAACTCTTGCGTGGAGGTAAAACAAATAGGTCTTTTAAATTGAGAAGTAGCAATGATGGCATAAATAGCCAACTCATTTTTCAATAGATATTGTCTTTTAGGATTAAAATCTATCAATAATTCATTGACAATTTTATCGGTTGGTTTAGCAATGCCTGATGCCAAAGCAAATTCTTTGTTTACAGGCACTTTAAACTTATGGGTTGGGAATATATTTACAGGGCCATCTTGTGTAGAGGCCTGGTATTTACCCGAAGGATCTGCCACTACATACCTTAAAACAGAATCTAAATTATGATAATTGGCTTCACCATATTCAGGCACTGCATTGTAATAGGCCACATTTAATTTACTTCCTAATACTTGGTCTTCGGTAAATATCACGTCAAATTTATCACTCTTATTAACCTTGTACCTTAACTCTTTCATGTACCAATCTGAACCTAGTAAACTATTAACTACCACACGTACATCTGGTCTAATGCCTTCCACCTCTTGAGCATACCATAATGGGTAAGTATCATTGTCCCCAAATGAAAATAAGATGGCGTTGGGAGGGCAACTTTCTAAATAGTTACGCGCTAAATCGCGTGGTAAAGTTTTTTGACTTCTGTCATGGTCATTCCACTCTTGTTGTGCCATTAAAGCTGGCACCGCTAAAAAGGTAACCACAGTAGCCACAATAGCCGCTGATTTTTTGGACATAAATTTTTCAATCCAAAAGGCTACTTGCATTACACCTAGTCCAATCCAAATGGTAAATACATAAAATGAACCTACATATGCATAATCACGTTCACGTGGTTGCAAACTTTGTTGGTTTAAATACATTACAATGGCAATACCTGTGAAAAAGAACAACAAGCCAGTAACGATTAAGTCTTTCTTATTTCTTTGGTATTGAAATATAAATCCAATTATCCCTAATAGTAAAGGGAACATATACAAACTATTGTGCGCCTTATTGGCCTGCTTAATGGAATCGGGCAATTTTGATTGATCACCAAAAATGAAATTATCTATAAAAGAAATGCCAGTAGCAAAATTACCATCTCTTACATTTCCAAAACCTTGTAAATCGTTCTGCTTACCTGCAAAATTCCATAAAAAATAACGCAGGTACATAAAACCAAACTGGTAATTAGTAAAGTACTTAATATTGTCTCTTAAAGTGGGAGGTGTACCGTCTTCTACACCAGCAAAGGCTTTGAAACTATCCATCTGGCCTCTGTCATTGTCCGAATCCCACATTCTAGGAAATAAATGCGCAGAAGGTGCAGAAGTCCAATCTCTCTTGTAATTTTTTCCTGCAATCTCGTAAGTAGATTTTGATTTTACATATTGGTCTCCATTTTCTACATTTTCTACTTTATCAACATAATCTGGACCAAATACAATTGGCCAATCTCCATATTGCTCTCTGCCTAAGTAACCCATTAAGGTTACTGGATTGTCCACATTGTACATATCTACAGAAGGGTCTGCATTGGAACGAATCATGGTGGTCAAATAACTGGTATAGCCTAATAAGAAAAATACAACAGACCAAATACCTAATTTTAAAAAGTAGAGTCCTTTTTTATTGGCATACAAAATACCTAATGTGAGTAGTACTGCCACCAAAACAAAGAAAAATATAAAGCCACTGAAGAAAGGCAATCCCATAGAATTTACAAAACTGATATCAAATGCACCCGCCCATTTAATAGTATACTGTATTAAAAAAACTTGTACAAAACCTGTGATGATGACGCCAATGAAAAAAGCAATTAAGCCACCTTTAAAACTAGGCTTGTATTGTCTAAAATAATACACCATCACAATAGCAGGAATGGTTAAAATATTCAATAGATGGACTCCAATAGAGATACCCATTAAATAAAATATAAAAATGATCCACTTATCGGCACCTGGCTCATCGGCTTGATGTTCCCATTTTAAAATAGCCCAAAATACCAAAGCAGTAAAGAAAGAACTTAATGCGTACACCTCCCCTTCTACTGCACTGTACCAAGCGGTATCACTAAATGTATAAGCCAACGCCCCCACGATACCGGCGCCCATGATTAAAATAATCTGATAGTTAGTTAATGCTTCACCAGTTTGTTTTTCTATCAATCTTTTAGCAAAATGGGTGATGGTCCAAAACAAAAACAAAATAGTAAAACCACTTGCCAATGCACTCATCGTATTCACTGCCTTAGCAGCTGTTAATGGATTGTCACCAAAAAAGATGATAAACAAGCGGCCTAATAAAACAAACATAGGGGCTCCAGGAGGGTGAGGAATTTGTAATTTATAGGCACTGCTGATAAATTCTCCGCAATCCCAAAAACTACCCGTCGCTTCTGTAGTCATCACATAGGCAGTACAGGCAATTAGGGTTACGATCCAACCCGTCCAATTATTAATTTTTTTGAAGTCCATTTTGACAATTTTAGTAGTTGCAAACTTAAATGAATCTAGCCAAAATGGGAAATATATAGCAGCTTTAAGTATATTTTAAGATTTCCGGGTTCCCTCTAGGTTTTTTATCTTTGTCCCCCATGAGTCACCCACAATCTGTTGCTTTTCATACTTTAGGCTGTAAACTTAACTTTTCAGAAACCTCCACCCTTTCTAGGCAGTTGGAGCAAGAAGGATTTGTTAAAAAAGCCTTTACCGATAAAGCCGACATTTATGTAATCAATACCTGCTCTGTTACTGAAAATGCCGATAAAGAATGTCGACAATTAGTAAGACGCATTCAAAGATTAGCGCCTGAAAGTTTTGTTGTTATTACGGGTTGTTATGCTCAATTAAAGCCCACAGAAATTGCTACTATTCCGGGTGTTGATTTGGTTTTAGGCGCAGCAGAAAAGTTTAATTTAGTACAGCACTTAGCCAGCTTAACCAAAGGAGACCCTACTAAAATTTGTAGTTGCGATATTGATACAGTAACAGGTTTTAATGCCTCTTTTTCAGTAAATGATCGTACTCGAACTTTTTTAAAAGTGCAGGATGGATGTGACTATAGTTGTACTTTTTGTACGATTCCTATGGCAAGAGGAAAAAGTAGAAGTGATCGTATTGATAATGTGGTGAAGCAAGCCCAAGAATTAGCACAAAATGGCGTCAAAGAAATTGTATTAACAGGAATTAATTTAGGCGACTTTGGTAAAGGCAACGACGGTGGAAAAATAAAAGAAGAAAACTTTTTTGATTTAGTACAAGCATTAGATCAACAAACCGATATACCTCGTTATCGCATTTCTTCCATTGAACCCAATTTGTTAACCAATGAAATTATAGAATGGGTAGCCAAGAGCAATAAGTTTATGCCGCATTTTCATATCCCCTTGCAAAGTGGATCAGATGCTGTTTTAAAATTAATGCAAAGAAGATATGCCAGCGATTTATACAAGGATAGAGTTAGTTTAATTAAAGAAATAATGCCGCATGCTTGTATTGGTGTAGATGTAATAGTAGGTTCACCAGGTGAAACAGAAGCCTATTTTAAAGAAAGCATGGATTTTATTCATGCCTTAGACATTGCTTACTTGCATGTGTTTACTTATTCGGAGAGGGCTGCCACAAAAGCCTTAACCATTAAGCCAATAGTGCCTATGGCAGTGAGGCAAGAGAGAAATAAAATAGCAAGAAATTTATCCTATCAAAAATTACAATACTTTACTGCACAAAATAGTGGAAGCATCCGTAAAGTTTTATTTGAATCGGTGAAACATACCAAAGATGAAATTGGGGAGGGCATGTTAGAAGGCTATACAGATAATTATATTAAAGTGAGCACCCCTTTTAACCCTAATTACAGCAATCAAATTATTGATTGGACCTTAGCTTAATTGCTGATTTAAATTTACGCCATTAACGCTATGCTAGAGAAACTTCTCCCACTTTAAACTCTACAATCATCATCATATTAATGCTTTCTAAACGAACATACACTGTTTTTTTACTAGACTTTACTACCTCTCCTTTCTGCCCCATAAATAAGCCCTGATTAATTTCCACTTTTGTACTGGAAGGAATATTGGCCATATCCACCACTTGAATACTCGCATTGGATTGTCCTAGGTATTTTCTTATGGCTTCAATTTCAT
>Ga0114964_10001856_pt1 | contig 15264 bp, 10 predicted proteins | sample C_131016_MF_Meta_FD_92638 | JGI IMG/M metagenome (GOLD analysis project Ga0114964, IMG submission 92638) | Freshwater microbial communities from Lake Croche, Canada to study carbon cycling - C_131016_MF_MetaG | ecosystem: Environmental > Aquatic > Freshwater > Lake | place: Lake Croche, Canada... | reverse complement strand
TGTAGGTGCGCTGTTTGTCGGGAGGAAGCTTCAGCATGCCGGCCTTCTCCGCCTCGGCGCGCACCGAGTTGGTGAAGACAAAGATCTTCCTAGCGGCCACGTACTCGATTTTGAGCCCGCGCACGGTGAGGGTGAGATCTCCGGCGGGAACGAAGGCGACGGTCATGTCGATGAGTTCCGGTTTGAGGGCCGAGAGTTTGGCATTCGCCTCGGCAAGCGTGAGGTCCTTGAATTTGTCCGACTTGGCATAGAGGACGGAAATCTCCTTCACCGGGTTGCGGTACATGCGGATCCCCTCCGGCGTGGTCCTGAGGGTGATCTCGGCGGGAACCGACAACTGCTGGGTGAAGGGCATTCCCCCGTCGACGAACGGGCTGAATCCCGGGGCTGCGGAACGGAGCCATCCCACATGGACCATCCGGTTGTCGGGCGCCTGGTTGAACCTCTGTGCGGCGTAGTAGCAGTCGCCGCACTCGAACTTCAGGCGCCTGCCGTCCTTGTCCTTGTCCCCGAAGCCCTTCCAGGTCTTGCCGTCGTAGTCGCCAACCTCGTAGGCCGTTCCGGCATCCGCGATGACCCACTTCAGGTTCTTGGGATCACCGTCGAGGGGGACGGGATACATATTGATGCACTCAGCCGACTTGTCGGGGATGTCAAGAAAGGGCGCCCAATGGATCAGATCGGTGGAGCGCCAGAGACGGACGATGTGGTTGGGGCCGCCCAACTCCATGATGAATTGGTACGATTTGGTCTCGGGGTGGTAGAACACGCACGGGTCGCGCTGACCGGGATCAAAGCCGTCCACATGGTCGATGAGCGGCTTTCCACCGTCGATCATGGTCCAAGTGCGCCCCTTGTCGGTGCTGTAGGCCCCCACCTGGAAAAACGCGCCGGTCTTCCCGTTGGGTTTTTTGGACTTCGGATCGGGAACCTCGTGGGTGACCGTGAAGATGGCGAAGAGTGTCTTCACGTCGCCCCGTTGCTTTCCGAGCGCATTGAGTTCATCGACCACGGCCGAGCCGGACCAGATGGCATGCTCGCCCCCCTTGGGATCCTTCACGTTGGGGTAGGGATTGAGCGCGTGCGGCAACTGCGTCCAGTGAAAGAGATCCGTGCTTACCGACTGACCCCAGGATTTCGCCCCGTTGGCGTTCCCCTTGGCGTAGTGCTGGAAGGCCTGAAGCCACTCCCCGTCGCAGTAGACCATGCCGTTGGGATCGTTGAGCCATCCGACGCGCGAGGTGAAATGAAACTGGGGGCGTAGCGCCTGGTCGTACCCGACCTCCGCGTACATGGGGAAGGTATCGTAGTTGGTGGCGTGAACCCACGGCCCTTCGTACGGCGACGCGGCCAATGCGGAAATTCCGCAGAGCACCGAGAGGAGGATGATGAGTTGTTTTTTCATGAGATTGATTGGGTTGAGCATCAGGATCTTTGGTTCACTTTTTTGCGCTGGAGACGATGTCCGCACCGCCCAAAGAGTCGTCACGATTTCGCGCCCCAAACAACCAAATACCTTGCTTCGCGGGCCCATTTTGAAAAAATTTCCAGAGCAAATCTCCCCCTCTCCGCGAGGACCTCCAACCCCACCCCCTTCATGAACCCATCCTCGGTCCACCTCAGCCCCATCGATTACTCGATTCTCGGCCTCTACATCGCCTTCGTGATCGGCATCGGCTTCGCACTGAAGCGCCAGATGAAGACCTCGGCAGACTTCTTCCTGTCGGGCCGCAACATCCCGGCCTGGGTGACCGGACTCGCCTTCCTCTCGGCGAACCTCGGCGCCCTCGAACTCGTGGGCATGGCCGCCAGCGGCGCGAAGTACGGCATCGCAACCTGCCACTTCTACTGGGTCGGCGCGATCCCGGCGATGATCTTCCTGGCGGTCTTCATGATGCCCTTCTACTACGGCTCGAAGGCCCGCTCCGTTCCCGAGTACCTGAAGCTCCGCTTCGACGAGCGCACGCGCGCCTTCAACTCGGTTTCCTTCGCCGTGATGACGATCTTCGCCTCCGGCATCTCCCTGAACGCCCTCGCCAAGCTCCTCAACCAACTCCTCGGCTGGGACTACAACATCTGCCTCTGGGTCTGCTCCCTGATCGTCCTGCTCTACGTGCTCAAGGGCGGTCTCACCTCGGCGATCTACACCGAGGTGCTCCAGTTCTTCATGATCGTCCTAGGCTTCGCCCCGGTCGTCTACCTTGGCCTCAAGGATGCCGGCGGCTGGGAGGCGGTGAAGCAAAAGCTCGCGGGTGTCGCCACCCAGCCCGCGGTCTACAACCTTTCGGATTCCGCCTCCAAGACCTTCCAACCCGACGCCTGGACCAGCGCCTGGAAACCCCTCCTCGCCGGCCCCTCGCAGAACCCCATGGGAATCGATCTCTTCGCGATGGTCTTCGGCCTCGGCTTCGTCCTCTCCTTCGGCTACTGGTGCACGAACTTCCTCGTCGTCCAGCGCGCCATGGCGGCCAAGGACATGAAGGCCGCACGGAACACGCCGCTTGTCGCCGCCGTGCCGAAGATGCTCTTCCCCGCGCTGGTCATCCTCCCCGGCATGATCGCCCTGGCCCTCACCGCCACCCCGGGCAAGGAGTACCACCTGCCGCAGGCGATCATTTCCCAGGCCCGCATGAACGATGCCATCGCCTCGGTCCGGAAATCAGCCGTCGGCCATGCCGATACAACCTCCGCGTTGAAATCCCTCACCTCCGCGGCGGACACTTCCTTCAACCCTGCCAAGGTACAGGCGCTCCTGCACGCCGCCCCGGGCACGCCCGACGCCACCCTGGCGATCGAAATTCAGGACGCCGTGGTCAACGACTACGACGGCGTCATCCTCTCGCTGGTGAAGCGCTACTGCCCGACCGGCCTGCTTGGTCTCGCCCTCACCGCGCTTCTCGCCTCCTTCATGTCCGGCATGGCCGGAAACGTGACGGCCTTCAACACCGTCTGGACCTACGACCTGTATCAGGCCTACATCGCCCCCAACAAATCCGACGAGTACTACTATTGGATGGGACGCGTCATCACCGTGGTCGGCATCGTCCTTTCCATCGGCGCCGCCTACTTCGCCAGCATGTGGACCAACGCGATGGACATCATCCAGCTGGTCTTCGCCTTTGTGAACGCCCCGCTCTTCGCGACCTTCCTGCTCGGCATGTTCTGGTCCCGCACCACCGGCACGGGCGCCTTCATCGGGCTCCTTGCGGGCACGGCGGCCTCGGCCATCTTCCACGCCTGCACGATCTCCGCGGGGAATCTCCCCGGGGTCAAGGGGGGCTACATTCACGCCTTCTGGACGCTGCCGAGCGACATGGCTCAGAACTTCTGGCTGGCGAGCTTCGCCTTTATCGTCTGCTTCGTGGTGACGGTCGCTCTCTCCCTCTCAACACGCCGCACCAAGAGCGACGAGGAACTCACCGGCCTTGTCTACTCGCTCACCCCGAGGCAGACCGTCGAGCAGGCATGGTTCGCGCGACCCGGCACCATCGGCATCGTGCTGCTGGCCGTCTGCGTTCTTCTCAACTACCTCTTCTGGTAAACCTCATCATTCTCTCCCCACCCCCGTCACCAAAACCCTATAACCTTCTTACTACCATGGGCCTCGATATCCGCTTTCCTATCGGCATGATGTTTGCCCTGCTCGGCCTCATCCTCCTCGGGACAGGCCTCTTCACCGGCGCTGACGCAGCCCTCAGGATCACCCCCGTCATCAATATCAACCTGATCTGGGGCGCCGTGCTGTTTCTCTTCGGCATCGTGATGTGGGGATCCGCCATCCTGGGAAAGAACAGATGATGCTGATCGCCGCCGCAGGAAGTGGGGACACCGAGGTGAAGGGTATTCTCGAGGGCTTGGCCACAAAAGCCGGCCTCTCCCTGGAAGGGGCCAAGATCCGCCGCTCCTCCTCCCGGTTCTGTCTCGGTGTGGAGCACGGCGACTACAACGGCACCGAACTCTTCGGCGTCGGAACCGACCGCTTCCTCTGGATGGCGTACAAGCCCAACGACACGGGGCGTCTCCGGCTCTTCAGCGGGAACTTCGAGAACGACGGCCTCATCGATGTCGCGCTCAACGCGATTCCCGCGCCCGGAACCGATCCCGACTCGTGGGCCCGCTTCCCGCTGGGGGTCGCTTGGCTCCTCAAGCGCGAGGGGTACACCCTCACGAAGGGAATGGATGCCGTCCTTTATGGGAACATTCCCGGAGGAGGGATGTCCCGCTCCGCCTCCCTGACTCTCAACCTCCTGATCTCGCTGGCGGAGATCAACGGCATCCCGCTCGGCCAGGAGATGCACACCGTCGATCTCGCGCAGGCGGTGGAGAACGACTATATCGGCTCCCCCTGTGGCAATCTCGACCAGATCATGATCCTCTTCGCCAAGGAGGGGATGGGAACGCACTACAATCCGGCCGACCGCTCCATCCGTCATGTCCCGCTCGGCCCGAGCGCGCCCGACTTCCGGATCATGAGCCTCGATACGGGAACACTACGGCCCGGTCTCGAAAAGTCGACCTACAAGATCCGCCACGCGGAATGCCGTGAGTTGGCGACACTCTGCGCGGAGCCTTTCGGAATCACGACCCTTGGCGATGTCCGCGACGAAAAACTCTACTCTTCCATCCTCACGAAGTTCGGCGGAAGCCACCCCCACCTCTGCAGGCGGCTCACCTACATTTACGGCGCCCAGCAACGCTTCGGCGAGATGCTGGAGGCATGGAAGGGCGGTGATGTCGTCACCGTCGGAAAGATCTTCCGCGAGGATGGGCTCGGCCTGCGCGACGACTATCAGATTTCCGGCAAGGAACTCGAGACGATGTGCGATATCGCGAGGACCGTCCCCGGTGTCCTGGGAGAGCGGATGCTCGGCGGCGGGGACAAGGGTGCCAGCGGCGCCCTGGTGCTTGCGGAGAGTGTGGAGGCAGTCCGCGCGGCGATCGCAACCGCCTATCCCCGCAGTCATCCCGAATTCGCCCCCTGTCACGCGGTTCACGCCTGCAGGATGGTCGACGGCATCACGTCATTGCCGAGCTGGTAGGCCGGATCCGCCAAACCGCGCCCTCTGCCATCCACCTTCGTTTTTTTGATGCTCCGACCCCATCGTCGTTGGAATCCCCTCACCCGGGAATGGCTCCTTGTTTCACCCCACCGCGCCTCCCGACCCTGGCTCGGCCAGGTCGAGGCAATCACAGAAACACGCCCCGCCCACGATCCCTCCTGCACCCTTTGCCCCGGAAACACCCGGGTAAGCGGCGAGTCCAATCCGGACTACTCCGACACCTATGTTTTCGGAAATGATTTTCCCTCACTGCTCTCCTCCTCCGAGGAAAAGTCCCGGGAAGAGGGAAAGAGGGTACGTCCGCTCTTCCTCTCGCAGGAAGTCTCCGGCGAGTGCCGCGTGATCTGCTTCTCGCCACGGCACGATCTCTCACTGGCCCAGATGACCGCCCCCGAAATCGTCCGGGTCATCGAGACCTGGCAGGCGCAGACCTCCGAACTCGGCACTAGCAACCGCTGGGTGCAGGTCTTCGAGAACAAGGGTGCGGCCATGGGTTGTTCCAATCCCCACCCTCACGGCCAAATCTGGGCGGGCGATTTCATGCCCGAGGAACCCTCCAAGGAGGATCTCTCCCAGCGCGACTACTTCCGTGAGCATGGACGCCTCCTGCTTCTGGATTACGCCGCCGAGGAGCTTCGCGACGGCTCCCGCATCGTCGTCGAGGGGGAACATTGGTTCGCAGTGGTCCCGTTCTGGGCACTCTGGCCCTTCGAGACACTCCTTCTTCCCAAGCGGGAGCAGGTTGTCCGTCTCCCGAGCCTCCCGGAGAACCACAAGCACGATCTGGCCGAGACCATGCGCCGCCTTCTTGTCCGCTACGACAATCTCTTCCAGTGCTCCTTCCCCTATTCCATGGGATGGCACGGAGCACCCTTCCTGCCGGCCGAGGGTGAGGATCCCGAGGCATACTGGCAGCTTCACGCCCATTTCTACCCTCCCCTGCTCCGCTCCTCCTCGGTGAAGAAATTCCTCGTCGGCTACGAGATGCTGGCCGAGGGGCAGCGCGATCTCACGGCCGAGCAGGCGGCCGATAGACTGCGCTCCCTCCCCGAGGTTCATTACGCCGTCTGAGTTTTCTACCACTCGCATCCCTTCCCCTCCCCAGCCCAAGTGGTCCATTTCTCATGAACATCAAGACACACCTCTTCACCGCGCTCGCCGCTCTGGCCCTCGCTCCCGCTCTCGGACGCGCCACGGAGACAGGCGTGACCCTGCCCGGCGCCGTGGAGGAAGGTTCGCGCACATCGTTCAACTCAGGCTGGAGCTTTGCCCACTTTGATCAGCCCTCGGATGAGCCGAAGGCCCTGGAAGCCGTCGGATCCGATGCGGGCTCGTGGCAGAAGGTCACTCTACCCCACGACTGGGGCATCGGGGGGCCGTTCCAGATCGATTTGCCGGGAAACACGGGCAAGCTTCCCTGCTTCGGCATCGGTTGGTACCGCAAGAAGTTCACCGTGCCCGAGACGGACAAGGGGAAGAGGGTCTTTCTCGATATTGACGGCGCGATGAGCGACAGCACGGTCTATCTCAACGGGGAAAAGATCGGCGGCTGGCCCTACGGCTACAGTTCCTGGCGCGTCGAGTTGACTGACAAGCTGAAGTTCGGGGCCGAGAACACCCTGGCGGTGCGCTTGGACAACAACCCGGAGTCCAGCCGCTGGTATCCGGGCGGCGGCATCTACCGCAACACCTGGCTGGTGACCCTTGATCCGGTTCACATCGGCCATTGGGGCGTCCAGGTCACCACCCCGGAGATTTCCAAGGAACAGGCCTCCGTGCGCGTGACGGTGACGGTGGATAATCAGGGTCCGGCTACCGCGGATGCCACGGTCTCGGCCGCTATCTGGCGCCTCGGTGCCCATCCGATCAAGGTCGCCACCTGCACTCCCGACAAGGTCACGGTGGTCTCTGACAGCAACGCCGTCTGCACGCTCGACGCCACCGTCAACAATCCCGCCCTCTGGGACCTCGACTCCCCCTCGCTTTACTGCGTTGTGACCTCCGTGGGCACGGACGGAAAGGTGACCGATACACAGTCGACCACCTTCGGCATCCGCACCGTGGTCTTCGACGCGTCGAAGGGACTCCTCCTCAATGGCCGCAAGGTTGCCCTCAAGGGTGTCTGCAACCATCACGATCTGGGGGCGCTGGGGGCGGCCGTCAACACGAGGGCCCTGGAGCGCCAGCTACAACTCCTCAAGGAGATGGGTTGCAACAGCATCCGCACCAGCCACAACCCGCCGGCCCCCGAGCTCCTGGATCTCTGCGACAGGATGGGGATACTGGTCATGGACGAGGCCTTCGACTGCTGGGCCAAGGGCAAGAATTCGCAGGACTACTCGCGATTCTTCCCGGAGTGGCATGACAGGGATGTCACCGCCCTGGTGCACCGCGACCGCAACCATCCCTCGGTGTTTCTCTGGAGTGCCGGCAACGAGATCTGGGAACAGCGCGCGGGTGAGGACGGGGAGCGGATCCTGAAGGATCTCGTCTCGATCTTTCACCGCGAGGATCCCACACGTCCGGTCACCGTGGCATGCAACTACAATCAGGTAATCCACAACGGATTTTACAAGGGGCTCGATGTGCTCGGCCTCAACTACAAGCCGTATCAGTACGCGGAGTTCCACGGGAAGGAACCGCAAGTGCCGATCTTCGGCAGTGAGACCGCCTCCTGCGTGAGTTCGCGCGGCGAATACTTTTTCCCCGTCAGCGACGACAAGTCGCAGGGCTTCTACGACTTTCAGATCAGCTCCTACGATCTCTACGCGCCGCCGTGGGCAATGCCACCGGACAAAGAGTTTGCGGCACAGGATGCGAATCCTTTCGTGCTGGGCGAATATGTCTGGACCGGCTTCGACTATCTGGGGGAACCAACTCCCTACAACAAGGATCGCACCAACCTCCTTAACTTCCAGGACGAGACCTCCCGCAAGGCCGCCGAGGCGGAGCTCAATGCCTTGGGCAAAATCAAGTCCCCCTCCCGCAGTTCCTATTTCGGCATCCTCGATCTCTGCGGATTCAAGAAGGATCGCTACTTCCTCTACCAGGCGAAGTGGAGGCCGGAACTCCCGATGGTCCATATCCTACCGCACTGGAACTGGCCGGAACGTGTCGGACAGGTGACGCCGGTCCACGTCTACACCTCTGGCGACGAGGCTGAGTTGTTCCTCAACGGGACCTCGCTCGGTCGCAAGAAAAAGGGCCCCTCCGAATACCGCCTGCGCTGGGACGACGTGGTGTATGCGCCCGGCATCCTGAAGGCCGTGGCGTACAAGGATGGCAAGCCTTGGGCGAACGAGACAATCAAGACTACCGGCCCGGCAACCAGACTCTCGCTCACTCCTGATCGCGCGTCGATCGCTGCCGACGGAAAAGATCTCTCCTTTGTCACGGTCACCGTCGAGGACAAGGAAGGGCTCATGGTGCCGCGCAGCAAAAATCCCGTCACCTTCTCCATCAAGGGGCCCGGTGAGATCGTGGCCCTCGACAACGGTGATGCCGCGAGCCTAGAACCCTTCAAGGGAACCTCGATGAAGGCGTTTAACGGCCTCTGCCTCGCCATCGTCAAGGCAACGGGCCCGGGAACGATTACCTTGACGGCCAAGTCCCAGGGATTGACCCCCGCCACCGTCACGTTGTCGGGGAAATAACGCCCCATCGATCCGGCCCAAGAAACGTTGGCACATGAAGCAAAAAAAGGCCTGCCTAGTGAAGATCATCCTGCCTGCAATCCTTGCCCTTCTGGCGTTGCCGGCAACGCTGATGGGCGCAGACCCCGCCAAGCCCAATGTCCTACTGATCATTCTGGAGGATTGGGGACCTTATTTGAACTGCTACGGCGAAAAGGAGATGTCTACCCCGAACCTCGACAAACTGGCCTCGGAGGGGGGGCTTTATGCCGCCTGTTTCAGCAGCGCCCCGGTCTGCTCGGTCGGTCGCTCCACGCTCATGACGGGCCTGTGCCAGTACACCACGCACACCGAACAACATCGGACTGCGGCCGATCAAAAGCCGGAACTGCCCAAGGGTGTCCAATCCCTTCCGGACATCTTTCGCAATGCCGGTTATTTCACGGCCCTTGGGTGCGGATACGGCACAAAACTCGATCTCAACTTCATCTTCGACGCAAAAACAGCGTATCAGGGCCGGGATTGGAGCGAGCGGAAACCGGGACAACCCTTCTACGCCCATCTGACCCTGTTGCAGACCCACCGTCCATGGAGGGGGGATGCCAAGCGTCCTATCGATCCGAATTCGGTGACCCTGCCGCCGTGGTATCCCGATACCCCGTTGACCCGCAAGGACTGGGCACTCGGCTTGGAATGCGCGCAAACGTCCGACCGCGACATCGGTACCATCATCGACCGTTTAAAAAAGGAGGGCCTCTATGACAACACGATCATCATGATCACCGCCGACCACGGGGTCGCGCTGCCTCGCGGCAAACAGTTCGTCTACGACGAGGGCCTGCACATCCCGCTCATCATCCGCTGGCCGGCAAGGATGGAGCCGGGGACCGTTTCCAAGGAACTGGTCTCCAACCTTGATATCGTCCCGACCATCCTCGATCTGGCGGGAATGCCAAGGCCCGCCTATCTGCAGGGTCGCTCGTTGGCTGATCCGGCCCGGAAAGAACCGCAAGAAATCTTCGGCGGGAGGGACAGGATGGATGACACACATGATGCTTCCCGCACGGTCCGCACCCGTGACTTCAGGTACATCCTCAACCTTATGCCCGAACGCGCTTGGTGCCAATTCAATGCCTACAAGGAAAAAAGTTATCCTGGTCTCGCCGTCCTCAACATCTTGCATCTTCAGGGAAAACTGCCGCCCGAGCAGGATGCATTCATGAAGGACAAGAAACCGGCGGAGGAGTTGTTTGATCTCAGAAATGATCCCGGCGAGGTTCACAATGTCGCGGACGATCCCAAGTATGCCGATATCCTCAGGGACTTGCGTGAAAGGTTGGCGGCATGGCGCAAGGAAGTGGGTGACGGGGGCGTGACCCCGGAGTTCCGTTCCGGCGGGTGGCCGGGCACATATCCGACGAGACCCCTCTCCGAATGGCTTAATATCCAGACCTTGTGGGAGAGGTGCCTCCTTCAGGGCGGTGCAAAACCGAAAATTTCCCAACCCCCGCAGTTCCATCCCGAGAGCAAACCTCTCTCGGATGGAATGTAGCGGGGCAGGTTCGGCAGGCGCTTAGCCCGCCGCAGGTGCGGGAGGCGCGGATGTAGCCGGCGCAGTCGTGGCAGGTTCGGCGCCGCCCCTCTTGGAGGCACGGCGTTCCTTCTTGCTCGGGGCCGCCCCAGCCCCAGCTCCAGCTCCAGCCCCCTTTGCAGCGGGGTTATCTTCAGAGGGTGATCCTGGGTCGGCCTCCTCCCTGTCCTTGCCCTTGTTGAGGAGCTTCGGATAGCTCGCAACGGCGGCCGCTAATTTCGCGGCATCGTCGCGCACATCGAAAGCTGGCAGGCAGAAATCGTGGGTTTTCACCATCCAGTTGCGCAGGATGTCCTGGTACTTTTTGACCTGGTCACGGTATTGGGGGTCCTTCACGAGGTTGACCGTGCAGGAGGGATCCTTCTCAAGGTCGTAAAACTCCTGGGGAACGCGGTAACGGAACATGTCGCAACGCGCCTGGATGGCGGGATTCGTCTTGCCGGCAAGTTCCATGGCGGCGAACGTTTCGCCCTCGTTGTTGTTTTTGTACTGTGTCTTTCCGTCCGAGAAGGCGTTGAAGATGTAGGCGTATTTCTTGTCCTGCACGCAACGCATCGGCTTGGGAGGACCTCCCGCGGTGTAGTCGATCTGTGTGAAGACATAATCACGTTCCGCCTGATCCCCTCCCTTGATGATGGGAACCAGCGAGTATCCGTCGAGTCCCTGGGGCACCGGCAATCCGGTCGCCTCCATGAATGTCGGGAAAAAGTCGACCTCGGAGACAAAGTGGGTCGTGTCCACCGAGCCCGGCTTGGTCACCCCGGGCCACCTGACAAGCATCGGGGTGCGATTGCTGGCCAGATAGGTGTTGGCCTTCGAGAAGGGGAAGGAGGATCCGTTGTCGGAAATCAGGACCACCAGGGTGTGGTCGGCAAGTCCCGAGGCCTGGAGGGCCTCCAGGACCCGGCCCAGCGTGTCGTCAAAACGACGCACCGAGTTGTAATAGGTGGCGATTTCCTGACGGACTCCCGGCAGGTCGGGGAGATATCCGGGCACATAGACCTCCTCAGGCTTGAAGAGGCGTGAGGGGACTTCCTCCCCGTTCTTTCCCTTAACCGCATTGGGGTCGTAAAACGGCCTGTGGGGATCGTGGGAGTTGACCATGAAGTAGAAGGGCTTGTTCTCCTTCTTCGCGAGTTCGAAGAACTCCTTGGCGAAGTCGTGGTATTTGGTTGGGCTTCGACCCGCGCCCAACTCCAGGTAGTCGTGCATGAAATCCCAGTGGAAGTTCGTGTCCGGAGTGGAGTGGCTCACCTTGCCGAGAACACCGGTCAGGTAACCCGCCTTCTGAAAGGTTCCGAATGTCGTCGGTATCACCTTGGAGAGCTTGTTGAATCCGTAGAGGCCGCTGTTGTGGCCGTAGCATCCCGTGGCGATGACGCCGCGGCTGGGGGCGCAGATGGCGGCATTCACAAAGCCGTGCTGGAAACTCAGGCCCTCGGCGGCGAGTTTGCTGAGGTTCGGTGTCACGCTCTTCACCGTCCCGTGGCCGTCGAGGAAGTCGCATGGTTCCCAACCCAGGTCGTCGGCCGTGATCAGGAGGATGTTCAGGGGTTGTTCGGCGGCACGGACCGTGCCAATCCCCAGCATGGCGAGGATGGCGAGAAGACAGAGTATGTTTTTCATGAAGGTGAACGAGGAGGTTGAGGGAATAGGTTGTTGGCGGTGAGAAGTTACACCGTCACGGCGTAAAACTTTCGGTTTTTTTCGGCCTGGACGGAATTTACTGGGTCATCTTCGGGCGATCCCAGTCCTTGCTATTGAGCTTGGCATCCTTGGATTCGTCCGTTTTTTCCGGCTTTTCAACACGCACGGCCGGATCCTTGGGGTCGAACAGCGCCCAGTCGTCGGTCCGGAACGGGGAGGCCGGAAGGCCCTCCTTGTTGTAGAGCAGATTGCGCTGCGAGGGATTCATGGCCCATGCGTAGCGGACGGCCACCGGGGACGGAACCTCCTTGGAGGAAACGATGACGGTGTTGCCGGAGATCTCGGCGTCGGCCCAGTGCCATTTCTGGTCCTTGCCGGCGATGGCAAACGTGTCGAGTTTGCCGGGCTTTCCGGGCATCATCCCGCTGCCGACGGAGTCGAAATCGAGGATGATCTTGTTCCCGTCCACCTTCTGGCTGAGATAGCGGGGGCCGTTGCCGACGATGTTCTTCCCGTAGGTGTTGGCAAGGGCCAGATAGGCATGGCGGATGCCGATCGGTTTCTTGTTTTTCGGGTGCAGGGCCGTGGGGTCGCCGCAGTCGATGCCCACCGCCATCGCGGTGTTGGTGGTTTCCTTGCTGACGAGACGCATCGATTCACGGTTGGCCGCCCAAGTCGCCTCGATCCCCTCGACGGGCACGGTCTGCTCGGGATTCCAGCTGGGGAGCTGCGTGAATTGGAAGGGGATGTCCGCCGGCACATTTCCACCCGAGAGATCGTGCCAGGAGGAGCGATAATAACCGATCAAACGCTCCAGCTGCTCGCGGTAAGCCACGGCCTGGGGGACGGTCTTGGAATTGCGCTCTCCCTGATACCAGACGATGCCTTTGATTCCGTAAGGCCGGATCGGATAGATCATGGCGTTGAAGATATTGGCAGGATACTGGTTTCCCCAAACTGCTGGCTTGGTGATGCTGGGTGGCTGGAGCGCCCTGTTCTTGTTTTTCATCGTTTCCCCGGCCGCTACTTGGGCCCGGTAATCGGCCAGATCCTTGTTGAACTTCTGAAGCGCCTTGTCCGCACTCACACCCTTGCCCTCAAGCTGACGTTCGTTGCTATTGTCCATGTCCATCTTCTGCTGGTTTGACTGGACGATGTCCTTCTGGACATCCCATGGCATCCAACCCTCGATCGGTGTGCCGGCATAGGATTCCTGGATGATTCCGACGGGAATCCCGAGGGCCTCGTACAGCTTCTTGCCGAAATTGTAGGCAACCACGGAGGTCTCGGCAGCGACATCAGGCGTGCAGGGGCTCCATTTGCTGCCAAGAAGATCGCGCTTCTCCTCGAGGGGTTCATGCCAGTGCTCGCGGGCGGATCTGAAAATCCTGTAGTTGGGCAGGTTGACGTTGGATTCCAATTCCGCCTCGTAGGAGTTCCCGACGCTCCAACCCATGTTCGACTGCCCGGCGCAGAGCCAGACCTCACCGATGGCCACATCCTTGATCGGGATCGTGTTCTTGCCCTTGATCGTGATCGAGTGACCGGTTCCGAAAGCGGGGGTGTCGAGAAACAGCTTCCACTTTCCGTCGGCACCCGCGGTCGTCGAGGCGGTGGCGCCCCACGATGCCGTTACCGTGACATTCTCCCCCGGGCTGGCCCAGCCCCAGATCGTGTTTTTCTGCTGCTGCTGCAAAATCATGTGGTCACCGAAAAGGCTTGGCAGACGGACATCCGCCGACGCGGTCAAACATGCCGACAGGAAGAGGCATAAGGTGGAGGCTAGTGTTTTCATGGTTTTGTTTGTGGCGGGGGTTTTCGTTTTGATTACAAGCGGTTTAAATTCTCGGAAACAGCCGGGGACATCCAGCTTATTTCTTGCCCAATGCGTGTTTGATCTCCTTGATCACAGGCTCGATGCCCTTGCCTCCCACTTGCTGGAGTTTTGCCTCTGCGTCCTGAAGCTTGGCATCGGAAGCGGCCTGGGCCTCCTTTCCATTCTTCCCCCCCTTTGACTTGCCCTTTTGCTCCGCGCCCTTCGGGAGTTCGACCCCATGTTCACGGGCAAACTTATGGAGAGCCTCCAACGCCTTACCACGGGCACCGTCGTAGTCATGATCCGCGGACGTCAGATCGTTGTAAGCGGCATGGATCAGGGCCACATTCTTCGGGGATTCGGTGCATTTGACTATTTCGGCCCTTAACGAGGGCGTGATTGCCAGCGCGGCGAGGAGTCCCATGGAGAGGATCGAAGCGGTGATGATTCTTTTCATTTTGTCGTGCGTGTTTGGTGTTGGAATAATGTTTCGGATAGTCTCGTGTCGGTGGTTTGAACACCGGCAACTTCGGACAGTTGCAGAATTTTTAGGGGGCATGAACATTTCGAGACTAAGTCAATGATCGGCAAGGGGTTATGCCATCCAAAACACCGTGCAACGGGCCGTTGCAACATCTTTGAAACGAGGCTTTCCGAAGCCACTCACAGCCCTAAAAGCACCCTCTCTCAACCACGTAAGAGCCTTGCCGAATAAAAGCGGGGTAAAAAAATTGCGCGGAAGGACACAAGTGTCACTTCCGCGCAATGGTTGTGAATTGAGCTGATCCGAGGGATCAGATTGCCAATTACTTAGTCGGGGCGTTCGTCGAAGGGGTAGCTGCGGCGGCAGCTGCGGCAGCGGCTGTAGTGGCATCAGTCTTCTTGGACTTTTTGTCCTTCTTGGACTTTTTGTCCTTCTTGGATGCCTTCGCGCCGTCGTCATCACCCTTAGTGGCGGTTGGGCTGTTGGTGCCCTGGGAACTCTTGCTGGCGTCATCATCAGCCCGCACTGTGGCGGCCGTCATCGAGAGGCCGCCGATCAATGCGACGGCAAGAGCCAAGCGAAGGGTGGCGAAGCGGATGTCTAGTTTCATGTTCATTGTGGATTGGGTTGTTTTCTTCTGGGTTGTTTTGTTGGTTCTGTCCTTGCAACGACCTTTTGGTTGTCACGAGCATCATAGTAACACCGAGGATTCCGAAAAGTTGCAAAAATTTTCATCCCTCCGGTATTTCGGTTGGGTAGTAGGGGTTGGGAGGGTGGTGGATAGTGGGTGGTGGGCCGGAGAGAGTATCCTGATCCTTTCTCAAATGCTTTCCCGATCATCCCCTTGTTTCTTTTTGGGAACGAGTTTGGCGGGTTCGGGCACCTTGTACTCCTCCTTGAGGTCCGAAAGCCGCTGCTTGAGCCGCGCCACTTCCCCGGCGCATGCGGGATCGGCATAGCGGTTGTTGAGTTCGTGGGGGTCGCTCTGCAGGTCGTAGAACTCCCAGGCATCGTAGTCGTAGTAGTGGATGAGT
>Ga0114964_10001854_pt1 | contig 15280 bp, 9 predicted proteins | sample C_131016_MF_Meta_FD_92638 | JGI IMG/M metagenome (GOLD analysis project Ga0114964, IMG submission 92638) | Freshwater microbial communities from Lake Croche, Canada to study carbon cycling - C_131016_MF_MetaG | ecosystem: Environmental > Aquatic > Freshwater > Lake | place: Lake Croche, Canada... | reverse complement strand
TTGAATACATAACGAGTCAAAATTTTGATCGAAAAGGTTTTGCCTTTTTAAATGCAATAACCGTCATACCTGGTGCCATAGGCGCCTTTAAAAAAGAAGCAATCATGGAGGCCGGAGGATTTACAGATGATACCTTAGCCGAAGATTGCGATATCACCATTCGTATATTAAAAGCAGGCTATATCATTATCAATGAATCCAAAGCCTATGCTTATACCGAAGTGCCAGAGCATCTAAAACAATTTTTGAGACAAAGAGTAAGATGGAGTTTTGGTGTGATGCAAACATTTTGGAAGCATAAGGACATGTTATTTAGCAATCAAAATAAGTCATTAGGTTGGGTGGCCTTACCAGATATGTTATTGTTTAAATATATCGTTCCCTTCTTTTCACCACTGGCCGATTTTTTAATGGTAATTGCTTTATTAACAGGCAATGCTGGAAAAATTGGTTTCTACTTTTTAATATATGTAATTGTAGATTCACTTATTGCAGCCATTGCATTTGCATTTGAGAAAGAAAATCCATGGAAGCTAATCTGGCTTGTTCCGCAAAGATTAATTTATAGATGGCTAATGATGTATGTATTTTTTAAAGCCATCAAACGCGCCATAAAAGGGGAGCTTCAGGTTTGGGGAGTGCTGAAAAGAACCGGTAACGTAAAAGATTTCTAGTTTTTGTTTAAACGCCCTTTGAATTTATGCTTGCGCGGATGAGCAACTCTAGATTTGGATTGATAATCGCTGCTTATGACACTAATGTTGCCATCTACTTCTAAAATGGCCAAATCTACTTTTTGAATGTCTCTAGCACCATGTTCTCTTACCGCGGCTTCTAATTCCTCAATGGTAATTTCTGCCTTCCTACAATTTTCCATATTGGCTTCACCTTCATAAATGAGTAAAATAGCTTCCCCTTGAACCAAATCGCTTATTTTTTTACTACGGTACAGTATTTGCTTTAGGGTATAATTGGCTAAAAACAAGGCGCCTGCGGCCACCAATCCTCCATTTAAGGAAGTATCTGGCCCTACCATGGCATTTTGAACGGAGTTACTGATTAAAAGGATGAAAACCAAGTCAATAACTGACAATTGAGCCAGCTCCTTCTTCCCAAATATGCGTAAAGCTGCAATCATGAAGGCATACACAGCAAGGGTCCTAAGAACAATTTCTATAAAAGGGTTATGGATAAAAGAGAGGTTAATCAGTATTGGGGTCATTTTTAATGTTTTGGTTGATTTTGTAATCAAATTAAAATTCAATTTAATTTAAATTTATTAAATTTGGTCTTATTAATTCATGGTCAACCCTCATGGCCTAGAAAAAGTAAGCATGAAAAGTATAAAATATTTTAAATTCGTATTGGTTGCCATGTCTTTTATCCTATACTCTTGCAGTAAGGGAGGAGATTCAGGAACAACAACACCTACACCAACGACTACACCTACTCCAACACCAACAGAGGCATCGATTGTTTTTAAGGTGGAAGTGGAAGGAAAAGCGATAACCGATTCTGCTACAAGCTTTATCTTGCCAGCTTTAGCAGCGACACAATCAATTAATGTAAATGTAACTTCTACCTTACCAAAAGATGGCGTGACAATTGATGTATCAACTAAAAAGAATTTAGACCTAAGCGTTGTTTCAAACAGTAGTATTTCAAGTACTGTAGCTGCCACCAATGCAATAAGTATATCCAATTTATCTTCGGGTGTTTTATGTACTGTAACTGTTACAGTTACTTCAAAAACCACTACTACCAATACTTCTACAAAAACTTTCCAAGTAGCGAAAAAATAAACATAAAGACGCCTTTTAGCGTTACCTAATAAAAAAGACCCTTGTAAATCATGAATTTGCAAGGGTTTTTCATTAAATGCTGCCTCTAGTCATAAAATACTTGACTATTCTAGTTTTTTTATTATTTTACTATATAAATTACCCAATATGAACCCGTATAAATGGATGAAACAATTAGTTGTAGTTGTCATCTTAGTACTGCAATTATTTCCAGCTACTAAGTCATCAGCTCAACAAAACAAAAGTGCTTTGTATAAGCAAACTAGTGAAATGGCCGATGTGATGATTCAGTATGAAGCAGACAAAGGAAGTATCACACGTTTTTATTCTTCAAGTAGTAGACAGGATGCGAATTATGGTTATAATACACCAGAGCGTCGTGAGCGTTTATTAAAATTGATTGCCGATTATCAGCAACAAATTACAAAACTGGATTTTAATTCAATGGACATCAATGGAAAAGTAGATTATGTCTTATTTAAAAGAAATTTAGAAGATCAGAATTATCAATTAAAAGAGGAACAAGTTAAATATGATCAAATTGCTAAGTACTTACCTTTTGCTGGTAGAATCAACACCTTAGAAAAACCACGTCGTCGAGGCATTGCAGTAGTAGGTCAGGAGGTGGCTAAGGAATTAAATGATATCAATAAAGAAATTTCAAAATCTATTCAGGGTTTAAAAAAAGCAGATAGTATTGATTTAAGTTTAGCGGATTACGCAAGTGCTTCCATTAAAAATTTACAAAGCGTTTTAAAAAACTACTATAATTTTTATAATGGGTATGATCCATTATTTACTTGGTGGGTTCCTAAAACATATAGTGTAACGGATAGTTTATTAAATAACTATGCGGTAGCGATTAGAAAAAAAGGGAAATTAGTTGCTTATCAAAAAGATGATGGTAGTGGAATCATTGGTAAACCAATAGGTCGTGATGAATTAATTCGTCAATTAAAGCTTGAGTTTATTCCCTATACGCCCGAAGAATTAGTGGATATAGCTAATAAAGAGTTTGCATGGTGTGATGCTGAGTTGTTAAAAGCCTCTCGTGAAATGGGATTTGGTGACAATTGGAAAGCGGCACAAGAAAAATTAAAAAATGCCTATGTAGCGCCTGGTAAACAACCAGAGGCCATGTTTGACTTATACAATCAATCAGTTGATTTCTTAAAAAAACATGACCTAATCACCATACCACCTATTGCGGAGGAAACTTGGAACATGTACATGATGTCTCCAGAAAGACAATTGGTGAGTCCTTTCTTTTTAGGAGGAGAAACTTTATTGATTTCTTATCCTACCAATACGATGGATTACGAAGAAAAAATGATGAGCATGAGAGGAAATAATATAGATTTTTCTCGTGCCACAGTGCACCATGAGTTAATTGCTGGGCACCATTTACAGGGTTTCATGTCAAATAGGTATAAACCTTACCGTAATTTTCCTACACCATTTTGGAATGAAGGAAATTCATTGTATTGGGAATTACTTTTATGGGATATGAAGTTTCCGCAAACTCCAGAAAATAGAGTTGGTATGTTGTTTTGGCGCATGCACCGTTGTGCAAGAATTATGTTCTCGCTTAATTATCATTTAGGTAAATGGACACCACAACAATGTATCGATTACTTAGTAGATCGTGTGGGTCATGAAAGAGCTAATGCGGAAGGAGAAGTAAGAAGATCATTTACGACTAATTACGGCCCTTTGTATCAACTTGCTTATATGGTAGGAGGTTTACAATTTTATGCTTTGAAAAAAGAACTAGTGGACACTAAAAAAATGACTTTAAAGCAATACCATGATGCTATATTAAGAGAAAACAGAATGCCAATTGAAATGCTAAGAGCCATTTTAACCAATCAACCTATTACTAGAGATTTCCAAACCAATTGGCATTTCTACAATAAATAAACAACTATACTAGATGAATTTTAAAAATAGATTTTTTCAACTTATTCTTATTGCATTGATATTAATTAATGCAAGCAATATATATGCCCAAAAAGTGGTGCCTTATGAGGAAGGTGATTATATCATTAAGCATTTCAAATTTAGTGATGGACTTAGTTTAGATTCACTAAGGCTTCATTATTATTATATTGGGACACCCCATAAAAATTCAAAAGGGCAGGTGGATAATTTTGTTTTAATTACGCATGGCACTGGAGGTTCAGGAATGAGCTTATTGACTGAAAATTTTGCAGGACAACTATTTAGAAAGGGGCAACCATTAGATGCCTCTAAATATTTTATTGTATTACCAGATGGCATAGGCCATGGTAAGTCAAGCAAGCCAAGTGATGGATTGAGAATGAAGTTTCCTGCTTATACCTATGATGATATGGTAGATGCTTTGTATTTATTAGTTACAAAACATTTAGGTGTTAATCATGCAAGACTTATAACAGGCACTTCAATGGGGGGCATGCAGTCCTGGGTATGGGGAGAGCGCTATCCAGATTTTATGGACGCTTTAATGCCGCTTGCAAGTGCACCTGTTGAAATTGCAGGAAGAAATAGAATGATGCGTAAAATGATGATAGATGCCATTAAAGAGGACCCGAATTGGGAAAACGGAAACTATACAACGCAACCTGCCTATGGATTAAAAAATGCCTTAAATATATTGGCTATTTTAGGTAGTGCTCCATTACAATGGCAAAAGGAAGCACCAACAAGAGAAGCGGCAGAAGCCTATTTAGATAAGTATTTGGTGAATGCGGCTAAGGGTAAGGATGCCAATGATATGTTATATCAATTTGAATCCTCAAGAAAGTACAATCCAGCACCCAATTTAAATAAAATTAAAGTGCCAGTGTTGGCTATTAATTCTGCTGATGATCAAGTTAATCCGCCTGAGTTAAAAATAGTAGATACCGCTATTTTAAAGATACCTAATAGTAAATTTATATTATTACCCATCACCAGTGCAACAAGAGGACATGGTACCCATTCCTTACCAGCCATTTGGGGGAATTATCTGGTAGAATTTTTAAAATCAACGGAGCAATAATATTAAAAAAGCCCCTCGAATTTCGAGGGGCTTTTTTGTTACAGTTTCTCCAGACTTATTTTATTAACTCTTTATCAAACAGTTTTAAAATACGTTTGTATTCATCTGTCCAACTGCTAGGTTCTACGAATCCATGATCTTCCATTGGATAAGCAGCCATTTCCCAATTGTCTTTTCCAAGCTCAATTAATTTTTGACTTAATCTAACCGCATCTTGAAAGTGCACATTTACATCCACCATTCCGTGGCAAATCAATAAGTGATTTTTTAAGCCGCTTGCAAAATTAATAGGAGAGGATCTTGCATAAGCGATACTATCATCTTGTGGGATGTTTAAAATATTAGCTGTATAGCCATGGTTGTAATGAGACCAATCGGTAACAGGCCTTAGCGCCGCACCTGCTTTAATTACATCTGGTTGCGTAAATAAAGCCATTAAAGTCATAAAGCCTCCATAGCTACCACCATACATGCCAATTCTATTTTTATCAATGCCTAATTCTTTAACCAAATAATTAGCAGCATCTACTTCATCATCTAAATCTTTGCCACCCATAAATCTATAAATACCTGTTCTCCAATTTCTGCCATAACCTGCACTACCTCTGTAGTCAATATCAATAACGGTATAACCTTTATCTGCTAATAAATTATTGAACATGTATTCTCTCGAATAACTGCTCCACCAGTAGTGTACATTTTGTAAATAACCTGCACCGTGTACAAATATGACTGCAGCATTGTTTTTAGTACTCGCTTTTGGTTCGTAAATTCTAGCATACACAGGCTGGCCATCTCTGGCAGTAATGGTAAATATTTTATTTTCTCTCCATGGGTACTGTGTAAATTCATCACTCATGGCTTTATTAGTTACTTGAGTAATGGCATTGGTGCTTTTATTTTCTTGTATAAATAATTCCCATGGCTTGTTGATGTAGGAATAGCGGTAAGCAATGTTTTTTTCATCAGGAGACAAGGCTACTTCTAAGCCACCTGTTTTGTTGGTAATTTTTTCTTTACTTGAACCGTCAATAGATAATTTATACCAATCTTGTTTTCCAGGATGTGCCTCATTGGTTAAAACATAGAATAGTTTTTTCGACTTACTTAATACTACATTTTGTATTTCATAATCGCCCTTTGTAACAGCCGTAGTTTGATTGGTTATGATATCATACGTGTATAAATGAGAATAACCAGTTTGTTCACTTTGGAAATAAAATTGGTGGGGATTAATCCAATCTACTACAGCACGAAATCCGCTATTGCCGGGACCTCCAATCCAAGCTTCATCTCTTTGTCTATTCACTAAGCTTAACTTACCTGTGGCAGCGTCTAATAGCATTAACCACCTGTCTTTATAATCTGTTGATCTGATATCCACAACAGCTATAGATTCAGTTTCATTCCAATTGATACTTGAAATCCATAATTTTCTTGAATAAGGTTTGCCGTCTTTTTTGTTAGGGTACTCCTTTAAATAAGCTGGTTTGTCGGTGCTTCCAGGAACAGAATCTAATTTAACTGCATAAACAGTGTCTAGGTTTTTATTGTATACAAAAGTCTCATAAGTACCTTGTGCAATACCCACATTTTCTCTGCCTGGGATATCAGTGGTATAACTGTTTTCAGTAACATAAGAAGGCACAATTGTATTTTTAGTAATATCTGGAGTAAATAGGGTATAAGCTACGTATTCTCCAGACTGGCTTACTTGTATATCTCTTATTTGTTTATCACCAACAGCAATTGGTTTTACATAAGGTTTCACTTTCACCAATTCCATAAATGCTTCTCTGGCAATTCTTTTTTGTTTTCTTTGTCTAAGAATTTCAGAATTAGCTAGAGATTGATTTTGTAAAAATAAATCCTGGGCAGTCATATTTGATTTAGGGGCTCTATCAAGTTCTTTAACAAAATTGGTAAGTTGTTTGGTAAAGCCTGTTTTAATTTGCCATGCGTATAAGTTTTTATTTTTACTATACACTACCCACTCATCATTGGCAATAAAACTAGGATTGGATTCCATGTCTTCGGTTTGGGTAATGGCTGTAATAGCCCCATTAAGTGTATTTAAAATAAAAATATCTCCTTTGTAACTATAGGTTATTTTGGAATAATTTTTATTGTATTGACCACCGTTAATCGCTCTTAAAACTTGGGCTTCATTGTAACTTAATTTTTCTGGTTGTTTGTTATTTAGTTTATAAGTGTAAAATGAATCCATGACATTCTTGTCTGGGTTCCAATTAAAAAACACCGATTTACTATCCCAGCTCCAGCTAACATTGCTAGGGGAAGTGCCCACCCATTGTTGATCTTTCATTATTTTCTCAACGGTTAGGGTAGTGTTTTGTGCAAGGGCAGATGCACTTATAAAGCCAACTAAGGCAACTATTATTTTTCTCATAAATTATTTAATGTTTGAGTTGGCTTTTATAAAACTAGCAACATCTTTTTTAAAGGCGACACCAGAAGCTGGGTGGGTATACATCATATGACTTGCTTCGTAATATTTCATTTGAACATTGGCAAGAATTTTTGGTTCTAAGCCCATGTGGTCGAATGTATATTCTATACCATAAAAAGGAGTAGCCAAATCGTAATAGCCATTTAAAACCAATATTTTCAAGTTTGGATTTTTAGACATGGCTTCTGCTAAATCTACAGCAGTATTTGGTGTTGCGGCATCTCCAAATCCACTCATATTGTGTTTCCAATCCCATTTGAAACCAGCTAAGCTATTGGCAGTAGTATGGTAAGTTAAATTCTTATTTACTTTTAACTCATTATAATAGTAATTTAAAAACGAAGTGATGTAGATAGGACTTAAAGCATTGCTTTGTGGATCATAGGCAGTGCGCTCACTTAATAAGTTTTGATTGATGCCTTTGTATCTTGAATCAATTCTACCTGTGGTCATGTGCTCATCTCTTAATAATTCTTGACAAAATTGACCTTGAGTAATTCTTAATTTTCCGTTTAAAATATAAGAGGTATTAAGTCCAGTGAAGTAACTAAGTTTTTTTGCAATGTCTTCTGCTTCTGCTTGCGTAATCTTACTTCCTTTCATAAGTGCATTGGTATAAGCCCCTTCTGCAAATATTCTTGCTTCTTTTAAATAGTTTTCAATACTTGCTGGCTTGTTTGGAATTTTATTATGGTACCAAGCTGTTGCTGCATAAGTAGGCAGATTCATGACAAAAGATATATCGTCTCCATCTTGAAAAGTAAGTGTTCTTAAATCTAATACTGCAGAAACTAAAATAATACCATTAAAAGCAAATCCAGCGTTTTGTAAATATTTAGAAACCCCTGCACTACGCATGGTGCCATAACTTTCACCTAAAATAAATCTAGGAGAGTTTAATCTTTCGTTGTCTACTAAAAATTGTTTCATAAAATCACCCACGGATCTAATGTCCCCATCTACACTCCAAAAATTTTCATTTTTAGCTTTACCTATTGCTCTTGAAATACCTGTTCCAATAGGATCCATCATCACAATATCTGTTTCATCTAAAACACTGAATTGATTGTCCTCTAATTTATAGGGGCCAGCGCCATTATCAAACGGATCATTAACAATCAAACGTTTTGGGCCCATAGCACCCATATGTAACCACATGGAAGAAGAACCAGGTCCGCCATTGAATGAAAAAGTAATAGGACGTTTAGTTGCATCTGTAATTCCGTCTTTAGAATAATAGGTATAACCATAAAATGCAACGGGTTCATCAATATTGTTTCTTACAATTAAGGCACCAGCGGTGGCTGTGTAATTAATTGTTTTACCATCAATCACCACAGTGTGACGAGTGACTGATTTTTCCTCTTTAGGAATGGCTGCAGCTTCTTTGTTAGGTTCTTGTGCCTTAGCCATAAAACTGAATGATAAAAACAGGGCAACTAGGGTAGTTACTTTTTTCATTGTGTTCATATTTTTTGATTTTATTAAGATTGATAAATTGAGTCAATTATCAATCTTCTAAACTATTTCATTTTTCTTAAAAAATGCTAAAAAAGGGATGACTGAATAGATAATAGGGGAAGCAGCTCTATAAAATTGCTAACTTATTGATAATCAATATTAACAATTTGTTAAGTATAAATATTTTCACTTCGTTTTTAAAGCTAGATTTGGATATAGTACGAACACTTACATGACAATAGAGCCTGATGAAAGTGATATTGCAAAATAATTTGGTAGATCTATTTCTTCCTATAAAAGAGACTTTTAGATATAAGGGCCTCTTTATTGATTATCCAATTTTAAGTCTATTTTTGAAATACCCCCAAAGGATAGATTAAAACATAATTTATGAAATACTTATTCATTTCTTTGGGGTTATTATTTTTATTTAGTTGCAGTAAAACTTCATCCTCAAATCAAAATCAGTCCTCTGTAAATAATCCAACTCCTTCCACTCCAGCGGGTTCGATACCAAAAAGTATAGTTTATCCCATTAACACTTTAGATTCATTTTCAACAATTAATAAAACCACCTCTTGGTATAATACAACTATCGCAATGACTGGTTTATTTGATGTTTTTTATAGTAGGTATTGGGGATTTGAATTAACTACTAATAAATTATTAGTACCCTATAACACTACTACAACCAATACTTGGAGTGCGTCTAAGAGTTACTATTGGAATGATTTAGGAACCTATTTATATACAGACTTTACAGGGGATGGTAAAAAAGATTTATGGGCTTATTATTGGAAAAACCCATGGCCAACCAATGCAGTAGGATTACATCTTTTTTCTGAATATGAATTGAATCCATCTAATTACGATTTACAAATTGGCCTAACGCAGGTTAGAAAATGTGTTGTATCTGATATGGATAATGACAAGAAACCAGATATCATGTTATTTTCTTCTGGGTATGATGGAATGCCTTTTCCTGGGGATTCATTAGGAATTTTTTATCCTAATGATTTAAAATATCAATATTTTAATCAAGACATTGGCTACTATCATGGAGGAGCTACTGGAGATATTAATAATGATGGGCTTGTAGATATAGTAGCTTATTCTGGAGGGAGTGCTGTAATTCCTATGCATCCTACTAGTTATCTTAATAAAGGAAATCGCAAGTTTGAGTTAAATAAACAGATTTTTAAAAATTTTAACCAAGGCAGCGATAATTATTATACTGTTGAACTTTTTGATATCAATAATGATGGCAATTTAGACTTGTTTTTAGGAAGTTCAAAAACACTTAGAGTAATACCTGGACTTAATGGACTTTTTGATAGATCTAAAGCCATTGACTTTCCGGTAGACTCCAATTTAGAATTAATGGATATTGCATTTTTGGATTTTGATTTTGATGGTAAAATTGATGTGTTAACTATGAGTAACAAAAATGGGTACAGTGGATATGGGTTAAGGTTATTCTTAAATAAAGGCACATCCTTTGTGGAAAGTACTAGTACTTATTTCGATGTTACGGATGAAGTTGGTAAAGGGGCATGGATAAAATGGATTAGGTTATTCGATTACGATGGAGATGGTGATTTAGATGTGGTGGGGGATGGTTTATTTGGGGATTTGCATGGCGATCAGGGTAGAAGAATATATTGGAGAAACGATTCGGGGAAATTTAAACAGGTAAAACTATAGAATAATACCAAATGTGTGTAACCACAGTGTAACAGCAATAAAAAAGCCCCTAACTCATTGAAAGTTAAGGGCTTTTGCGGACCGGACGGGACTCGAACCCGCGACCTCCGCCGTGACAGGGCGGCATTCTAACCAACTGAACTACCGATCCTTGGGTAGTGAATAAATCCACCACTAAAGGGCTGCAAAGATAAGGGGAAACTGCTTTTTTAAACAAATCTTTTATTAAAAAACCTTTATTATTTTTACGTCCCAATAGAAGCTTATGCCAGTATACCCAAATCGACAGTTTTTAGATTTTGAACAACCTATTAAAGAACTGTACGAACAAATAGATGCGACCAAAAAATTAGCCGAAAAGAATCCTAAAATAAATTTATCTGCCACTATAAATCAATTAGAGCAATCTATTGTAGATAAGCGAAAAGCAATCACAGAAAGCCTTTCACCATGGCAACGCGTGCAATTAAGTCGTCATCCAGATAGGCCTTATACTTTAAAGTACATTCAAAACATGTGCGATAAGTTTATAGAATTACATGGCGATCGCAATGTAAAAGACGATAAAGCCATGGTAGGAGGCTTCGCCGAATTAGATGGTCATACGGTGATGATGATAGGTCAGCAAAAAGGCAGTAATACCAAAGCACGTCAATTACGAAATTTTGGGATGGCCAACCCTGAAGGGTATCGAAAAGCGCTCAGATTGATGAAATTAGCCGAAAAGTTTAATAAACCTGTCATCTGCTTAATTGATACGCCGGGGGCATTTCCAGGCCTAGAAGCCGAAGAAAGAGGCCAAGGGGAGGCCATTGCGCGTAATATATATGAGATGATCAGGTTAAAAGTGCCTATCATTATTTGTATCATTGGAGAAGGGGCAAGTGGTGGTGCCTTGGGCATTGGAGTGGGAGATAAGACTTTGATGATGGAAAACACCTGGTATACCGTTATTTCACCTGAAAGTTGCAGTTCTATATTATGGCGTAGTTGGGATAAAAAAGAATTGGCAGCAGAGCAATTAAAATTAACTGCCAATGATATGAAAGGCTTTGGTTTAATTGATGAGATTGTACCAGAGCCAGTGGGTGGAGCGCATTGGAGTTATACAGAAGCAGCTGCTGGTTTAAAGGAAAAAATTATTGCAGCCTTGGAAGCTGTTAAAAATATGGATCCAGCCACTCGTGTACAAAATAGAATTGAGAAATACAGTAAAATGGGCTTCTGGGAAGAAGCATAAAATTATTTAATTATCTTTAGCCACATGTTAAGAGAAACCCTAAAAGGAACTGGCGTTGCATTAGTAACTCCATTTAAAAAAGACAAAACAATTGATTTTGCAGCACTTGAAAATTTAATCGATTTGCAAATTGCAGGTGGATTAGATTATTTAGTGACACTAGGTACTACTGGAGAATCAGTAGTATTATCTGATCAAGAAAAAATAGAAGTATTTAATTGCACAGTCAAAAAAGTAAATGGTCGTGTTCCTATTGTGGTGGGCATTGGTGGCAATGATACTGCAGCGGTGATAAAATCTTTTAGCAAATTTGATTTAACAAAAGTAGTCGCTATTTTAAGTGTTACACCTTATTACAATAAACCATCTCAAGAAGGTTTGTATCAACATTATATTGCGCTTGCAGATGCAGCACCAAAACCTATCTTATTGTATAATGTGCCAGGACGTACAGGAAGAAATATGTCAGCAGCCACTACACTTCGATTAGCACCACATCCAAATATAGCAGGTATTAAAGAAGCGGGTCCGGAAATGGCGCAAATTATTGCGATACTAAAAGACAGACCTGCCGACTTTTTAGTAGTGAGTGGTGATGATGAAATTGTGATGGCACAAATAGCATGCGGTGCAGATGGAGTAATTAGTGTAGCCGCGAATGCTTTTCCTAAAGCATTTTCTGATATGATTCGTTGTGCTATGGCTGGTGATTTTTCTAAAGCAAAAGCCATTAATGATTCACTGATTGAAGGCTATTCTTATATGTATGAAGAAAACAATCCTTCAGGGATAAAGGCCTTTATGTTTGAACAAGGGACCATTGAAAATGAGTTGCGCTTACCTCTTGTACCTGTGAGTGCGCCGTTGCAACAAAAAATTAAGCATTTCATACAGCATTATAAAGGGTAGTAGCTAAAAATTAATTTAGCTTTTTCTTTATTGCTTGTAATTTCATTAATGCTTCAACGGGTGTTAAATTATTAATATCCATTTCATCTAATTCTTTTCGGATAGATTCAAAGGTTTCTGTGTGGGCATCAAAAATGGATAACTGATATTTTGTATTAGGCTCTTGTGCAGATGGGGTAGCTAAATTTTGACTTCCTTGGTTTTTCAATTCCATTTCTTTCAAAATCTCATTGGCTCGATTGACTAATATATTGGGCATGCCCGCCATTTTAGCCACATGAATACCAAAGCTATGGGTGCTTCCGCCTTTGGTTAATTTGCGTAAGAAAATTATTTTATTACCCACTTCTTTATGACTCACATGATAATTGTGTACGGTAGCAAGTTGTGCTTCTAAATCGTTCAACTCATGGTAATGCGTAGCAAAAAGTGTTTTGGGTTTTTGTTTGGATTGATGCAAAAACTCTACAATACTCCAAGCAATAGAGATGCCATCATAGGTAGAAGTGCCTCTTCCAATTTCATCAAGTAGAATTAAGCTACGCGCACTAATATTATTTAAAATGCTGGCAGTCTCTAACATCTCCACCATAAAAGTAGATTCTCCTGCATTTAAATTATCATTGGCGCCTACGCGGGTAAATATTTTATCGGTAAGTGGAATAGAAGCCGCCTGTGCAGGTACATAAGATCCCATATGTGCCATAAGGGTAATTAAAGCAGTTTGTCTTAACACTGCACTTTTACCACTCATATTGGGCCCAGTTAAAATAATAATTTGTTGAGTGGCTGGGTCTAAGAATATATCATTGGGTATATAGTCTTGGTCAATGGCCAAAGTTTTTTCAATCACTGGGTGCCTTCCTGCAGTGATGTTTAAGATACTGTCCTCTGTTAAACTAGGTTTGCAATATTTATTTTCTTTCGCAATTTGTGTAAAGCATAATAAACAATCCAAGGTTCCTATTAATTGTCCATTGTATTGTATAGCGCCCATTTCTGTAAATACTTGGTCAAGTAAGTCCTGATACATTTCTTGTTCAAGACTTAAAATTTTATCTTCGGCACCTAATATCTTTTCTTCGTAAATTTTTAATTCAGGGGTAATATACCTTTCTGCAGTGGTTAAGGTTTGTTTGCGTATCCATTCAGCGGGTACTTTGTTTTTATGCACATGGGTTACTTCTAAATAATAACCATACACATTATTATATCCAATTTTTAAAGAGGAGATACCTGTCATCTCTGCTTCTTTATTTTGTATTTGTGTTAAGAAGTCTTTGCCTCCACTGGATATATTTCTTAATTCATCTAAAGTGGAAGAAACACCTTCTTTAATAAAACCTCCTTTCACAGTAGTGGCAGGGGGTTGCTCTTGCAAAGTATGAACAATGGCTTTCTTGCTTTTATCACAAACGGCTATCTCTTTTCCAATTTCTTGTAAAAAAGGATTTGTTGTATTTGAAACTTGTTCTTTAATAGTTGTCACCGCCTCTAATGATTTTGCTAACTGCATTAATTCACGAGGCTGAATTTTTCTGGTCGATAACTTACTGGCAAGTCGCTCTAAATCTCCGCAAGATGCTATTAATTCGCTTAATTCATTGGAGCCGGTGCTGTCTTCTAACAAACTTCCCACTGCATCTAGTCGCTTATTAATTTGCGAAATAGATTGTAGTGGAAACACCAACCATCTTTTTAATAACCTCGCACCCATGGGGCTTCTAGTTTCATCCATAATTTCAAGTAATCCTTTTCTGTCGGCGCCATTGCCTATTAATTCTAAATTGCGAATGGTAAATTTATCCATCCACAATATTTCTTCACGCACAATACTTTTAATAGTATGAATATGTTGAAGGTGCGGATGCTCTGTTTCTTTTAGATAATGCAGAATAGCGCCAGCTGCCATGATACCCAATTTTTGATCTGCAATACCAAATCCTTTTAAAGTACTTGTTTGAAATTGCTTTAGCAATAATTCTGTAGCAAAGGCTTCGTCAAAAATCCAACTTTCTAATCCATAAGTATAAAATCCATTACCAAAAATTTCTTTAAAAGCAGCTTGATAATTTTTAGGATGTAAAATTTCTGCTGGTTGTAAACTTTGTAATAATTTATCTAAATAATCGGTACTTCCTTCTGCAATTAAAAATTCGCCTGTTGTAATATCTAAAAAAGCAATGCCTCCTTTTTCATTTTCTATATAAATGGCGGCTAAGAAATTATTGCTTTTATGTTCTAATAATTTATCGTTGGTGGCAATACCCGGGGTAAGCATATCGGTCACACCTCTTTTTACAATGCCTTTCACCGATTTAGGATCCTCCAATTGATCACAAATAGCTACTCTATGTCCCGCTTTCACTAATTTATGCAAATAAGTATCTAAGGAATGGTGGGGGAAGCCTGCTAGTTCACTAGAAGAAGCTGCTCCATTGTTTCTTTTGGTAAGGGTAATGCCCAAAACCTTAGAGGCAATAATGGCATCTTCACCAAAAGTCTCATAAAAATCACCTACGCGAAACAACAAGATGGCATCAGGATATTTTTGTTTAATAGCCCTGTGTTGTTGCATGAGTGGCGTATCGGCACTTGATTTTGACATGGTGGACAAACCTACATAATTTTTCATAAAAAGCCTACTTTTGCGTATGCGCAAACTAAGCATG
>Ga0114964_10001850_pt1 | contig 15317 bp, 13 predicted proteins | sample C_131016_MF_Meta_FD_92638 | JGI IMG/M metagenome (GOLD analysis project Ga0114964, IMG submission 92638) | Freshwater microbial communities from Lake Croche, Canada to study carbon cycling - C_131016_MF_MetaG | ecosystem: Environmental > Aquatic > Freshwater > Lake | place: Lake Croche, Canada... | reverse complement strand
ATAAGAGCCACTTATGTTGAGTAGTTCTTCCAAGGCCCGGTAGCGCAGTTGGTTAGCGCGCCGCCCTGTCACGGCGGAGGTCGCGGGTTCAAGTCCCGTCCGGGTCGCAAAGGTTTTGGTGTCGTATACCTTTTTGGGTCAATGACATTGAAACCTTGTTTGGCTTGGTAGCTCAGTTGGTACGAGCGAACGACTGAAAATCGTTAGGTCGCCGGTTCGATCCCGGCCCAAGCCACTTTGAGTCTTGAAATAAGGAAACTTTTAAACTCAAATAAGTAAATGGCACCAGTAAGGCTATTGAATTAAGCCTGGTAACTTTTGCATCAATGCTAGTTAAAATCAACATTTTTAACATGAGCGACAAGATTAGCCAAAAATCTAGAGTTTAAACAGTAACTTCCATACCTAATAGTCTCACTTATTTCCGAATTAAAAACTCAAATAAGATGTGAAAGTTAGTTGAAAGTTAAACTTAAAATAGCTGAAACAAAATTTGATAATGTAACTACATTTGTCAATCAAGAAAGCGCAATCAAAACAATATAATCTATTATGAATCTTGAAGATACAATAGGCTAAAATTTGAAAACTATCTTAATAGTTTATCGGCGCCAATATAAAGTAAAACTTACAGATTAAAGCAAACACGCATTTCCACCATTTTGTTGCAAATCAATATCCCTAAAAACCAATTGGTAATTGCACGCTAAATTTTCCTCCGAATATGATGGTCACATCGCCGCAGTTATGGGATTTCACCATTCCTGGAATTCTAGATACGGTGTCTAATGTAACCTTGAATGGATCAAGACCTGAGTTCTCAATTAAGGCAAAGTTGAATTCTCCATTGTATTTTGTCCAATTAGTAATCCAAAGGAAATCTGTTAAATCAGCATTAATGGCGACTATTTCGGGTTTGGTTTGCAGAAAATTAGAGTAATACCTTGCTAACCAATACGAAGCAACTCCACGCCCTAAATTATTTGATGCTATCTGACTATCCAAACACCTTGTAGTTGCATTACTTGGTGTCAAAACATGCTTAGTATTCACTATGTTACAGAACGAAATAATAAAAATTAGCACTAGAAAATAGCTCACAAGTTGTGCCATTAATCCAAATCTTAAATTTGGAATTCCCTTCCAGGATGTCACTCGCAGTAGAAAGCCATAAATCATTAACCCTGCCCAATAAAATCCAAACACAAAATAAAAGGAAACATATCTGTAAGTTGGTTCAAGCGCGGGCACCACTGCAATCACTAGAGTTGATAAAATCAGTGAAATACGGAAAATTGCAGATAAGTACAACAGTTCATCTGAGATTAAAACTGTGGCCTTTGTACTCTTGGTTATCCTTTGGTTTCTACTGATCAATCTACCTACGGATGCCCAGGGGATTAAAACAAGCATTACAATTCCAATGAAAAAGGGGAGCTGTTGGGAAGTCTCTAACAAAAGTCTCCATAGACTAATCAAGTCCACTTTCATTTCACCCACATTAATCTTGATCTGTTGCCGAGAGCTATTCCAGAAAAAGACTTTCAATGATCGATATCCTAAATATGATGTTGCGACAATAGAAAAAGCCATAAAGTCTGAAACTAAGGAATTTTTCTTCCTAAATCGTGTGTAAATATGCACTAACAATAATGGAAAAGTAAATTGAAGTAAATAGAATGAATCAGATAACCCTAGAAAAAAGCTACAAAGTAGAATTACGAAATTCAAATAGAATGATTTTGTTTTGTGATTTCTTAAAACCAGATCAATCATCAGTAATATCCCGATAGAATTGCCAAAATGCCATTCGAGTGAATACAATAATTTTCCTGGTTCTGGGTAAATAAGTCCTGAAACTATAATAATGGTAATTAATGAATCTAAATATTTTACATTAATCCCACTAATCAATCGTTTACCAATGCCCCTCAATAAGTAAACTAAAGTTATAATTTGAAAAACTAGCGCGCTTAGAAAAATAAGGGAGGTTGGTAATTTTAAAATTGTTCCTGGAAGCAAGAATAGAAAATCCGGAAATACAAATGGCGCCTGTGGCACAAGCCAATTTTTTATTGATGACGGAGAATGCAAGAAATCGCGAATTAAATCAACTCCGTACAATGAATCGGAATTAAAGTAATAATTTTGAATATTATTGATGTTGAAATAGAAGGCAAGAGTAGTCACGAGTATTGCAAATAAAGGTAACAATATAGTTGATAAAGAAAATAGTGCTTTAGTTCGCATTGTCATATCTTGAATATCTCTATCAAAGCAATTAGGCAAAATACAATCAAGCGTCTACTTGGTAAGAAATCGAACCTTTGTTGCCAAGTGACACTGTTTTCATCATCACCCCGCCTTGGAATAAATGAAACCTCAGTTTCAAACCTCTCTACATTTTTTCGGCGTATAAGTGTAGAAAGCCAAATATTAGGAATAGAAATTTTCTTTGAAATCAATTCCTTGGTTAGCTCTTCTAGAGCATCTCGCCGGTAAGCCCTAAGTGGAGAATTGGCATCTGCAGTTGTTTGTTTACTTTTAATTAAAACAATTATTCTTGTCGCAAAGGAGATAACTTTACGAAATGTAGGGTCGTGTCGGTTCTTTCTGATAGTTTCAACGACACATAATTTTTTACTCTTCTCTAAAATTGAATATGTTCGGAAAATGTCATAGCCATAAAATTGACCATCGCCATCTACTGTAATTATTATTTCACTATCTGTATTCAGACTTTCCGAAATTGCACGTAATGTACTTACGCCGTGCCCTGAATTAAGGGCGTTTCGACGATAAATTATTTTATTAGGAAACTCCTTGCTAAAGCTTTCTACTATCTGTCTCGTATTGTCCTGAGAGCAATCATCTATTATAACTATCAAAATATCTACATTTTTGAATTCATATAAAATTTCTAAGAGGAACTCTTGTATACCACTTGCTTCGTTATAAACTGGCATTGCTACGACAACTTTAGACCCCATACTGATAATCTTAGCAAATGCATTTAGCAAAAGAACTACAAGGTGCCGGTTTCGTTATTGTCGGCGCGGGTTTTTTCGGGTTAACCTGTGCAGAAAGAATCGCTAAAGTTTTAGATCAAAAAGTTGTTGTGCTCGAAAAGAGGCGTCATATCGGGGGCAATGCGTGGAGCGAATTTGACGAAGGAACAGGGATTGAAGTTCATAAATATGGAAGTCATCTTTTCCATACGAGTAACCGCAGGGTATTCGAGTATATAAGTCAGTTCAGTCAGTTCAATAGCTATCGCCACAAAGTAATTAGTAAAGTGGGAAATACTTATTATCCTATGCCAATTAATTTGCTCACATTATCCTCATTTTTTGGGTTAGATTTTTCGCCAGATTCAGCTAGAGAATTTTTAGCTACAAAAATTGTCGGTGAGGATTCGCTTGATAGTTTTGAATCTCGTGCGCTCAGAAGTATTGGTCCAGAATTATATGAGGCGTTTATTCAAGGGTATACAGAAAAACAATGGCAAACGGATCCTAAACTTTTACCGTCGGAAATTTTTAGTAGACTGCCTATTCGGTTTGATTTTAATTCCGATTATTTTGATGACAGCTTTCAAGGTTTACCTCTAAATGGCTATCCCCAACTTTTCAAAAATATGAGTAATAGCTCAAAGGTTCAGATAATTACAAATATTGATTATTTCGATATTAAGCATTTGATAAGAAGTGATGCCCTAACAATTTACTCCGGTCCGATTGATCGATACTTTAATTATTCTGAGGGTCATCTCGGTTGGCGCACACTAGATTTTGATATTCAAACTATCGGTGTAAAAGACTTTCAAGGAAGTGCGGTCATTAACTACCCTGGAAAAGATGTTAGCTTCACTAGAATCCATGAATTTAAGCATCTACATCCTGAGCGCAAAGAAGAAATGCAGAATCCTTCCACAATTATTTCAAAGGAGTACAGCAGGGTCGCAAAATTGACCGATGAACCTTACTATCCTATAAATACATCCAGTGATAGAGAGAAAATTATCACCTACAGAAAAATGGCTGCGGCTACTAAGGATATAATCTTCGGGGGACGACTAGGCTCGTATCAGTACTTGGATATGCATATGGCCATAGCAAGCGCGCTCAATTGCTTTGAAAGTGAAATCACCGATTGGTGGAAGCAACACAAAGTTTAGCCTCTAGTGCTTCTATTGGCTAATCTCAATTCGAAATTCTGGACTGTTTTTTTAAGACCATCTTCAAGTGGTGTCGAAGCTTTCCAGCCTAATATATTGAGCGCTTTCTTGATATCTGGTTTTCGTTGCTTTGGGTCGTCTGATGGCAGCTCTTTGAAAATAATTTCCGAATTTGACTTTGTTAATTCGATAATAATTCTTGCAATTTCAAGAATAGAATACTCATTCTCATTACCAAGATTCACAGGACTTTCTTCAGAAGTAAGCTTTTCCATTGATAACACTAGTGCATCTACTAAATCATCTACAAAACAAAATGATCTTGTTTGATCCCCATTTCCATAAATCGTAATCGGCTCACCTTGAAGTGCCTGCACTATAAAGTTACTCACCACTCGACCATCGGCAAAATTCATTCGAGGACCATATGTATTGAAAATTCTTACAATCCTTATTTGAACATCATGTTGTCGATAATAATCAAAAAATAGGGATTCTGCGGCTCGTTTTCCCTCGTCGTAGCAAGATCTCAAGCCAATAGGATTCACATTGCCCCAATACATTTCAGACTGAGGGGAAATTTTTGGATCACCATACACTTCCGATGTAGAGGCTTGTAATACTGGGATTTCTAATTTTCTTGCCAAATCCAAGACATTTATTGCTCCCATCAAACTTGTCTTTATGGTTTGTACAGGAAATTTTTGATAATGAACAGGTGAGGCAGGGCAAGCTAAATTATAGATTGCATCTACTTCGATACTGAAATCTTTGGTGACATCGTGCCTAATAAATTCAAACCGTGAATTATCCTTAAAGGTTTCTAAGTTCTCTTTGCTTCCTGTATATAAATTATCAAGGGCTATCACTTCGTGATTTTCGCGAAGTAACTTTTCACATAAATGTGAGCCTAGAAAGCCCGCACCACCCGTAACAAGAATTCTCATATACCCCCCTGATAAGTTAGCACATTAATCGTAGTGGTACTACGACCTCAAAACTTCGCATGTGACTTTTCGCTTAGCCATAAATTGCCTAAATTGGCTTTTCCCGCGAGTAATAAAAACTCCTGATACTCCACTTGAATTGCCTTATTGTCTAGAAAGTATAAACGTTCTGCGTAATTTTCAAATAGAAGTTCCAGGGTTTTCCCCCATTTCATCTCCAAATGTGACTCTTCGGTTTGTCCAAATTCTATAAGCAAATCCGGTTTATATTCCAATATGCTAGAAATCCCACTATTAATTACGTCATATTCAAAGCCCTCCACATCAACTTTGCAGAAAACTTTTGCGCCGATCTCGAGATTTTTAAACAAAGAATCTAGAGACAGCGTTTTTACGCTAATTGTCTTGAAATGATCCCTTTGAAATTTTTCACCAACTAATTTATGAGACAAACCCCCGTGATTTGTTAAAACTAAATTCATGAACTTTGGATCACATGAGACCGCTGCCTCGTGAACTTCTAATTTTGGTGGCATTTTTGCGCTAAGAATATTGGATTTCAAAAGTACCATATTTCTAGGGTCTGGTTCAATGGCAATCAAGGTATCTTTTGCCTTTAAATGTCTTCCGAGAATCACGGCATACAGACCAATATTTGCACCTATGTCAATTATAACTACAGTTGCCCCCTGATTAACTGACTCCTTAATCCTTTCTTCTATGAAATCCAATTCTTCTCGCTCGTATTCACCAATTAGAACAGATGGAAGTATTGAAATATCTAAAGGCTCCATTTGGAATTTTTCACCTCTAAAATAAACTTCTTTCGTGCTACTACTAGGATCGGACCGTCCGATTTGCCTCATCAATTGCGTTAGGAAAAAGCTAACTAGCTTTGATTTCTGCAAGGGGGTATTTCTGAGAAGTTTTCTACATATCGAAAACAGAATTAGTCCGATTTTTAAATATTTTGTGCGGATTGTGGTCACGACTCTACTATATCTCCAGAAAGAGTGTCTTTTTAAAAAATAGCGCGAATTTTAAAGAATTCTCTACACTTAGTCACATGCTTAAAACTCAAGTTAGTAAAAGGCGTAGCCTGACTAGGCGAACAGCTGAAGCAATCCGCTCACGCTTTCCTATTCTATGGAGACCATTAAAACTAATTTACAATTTAACTCTCAGGGTAGCTGACTTTATACCTCATAAGACTGCCTTGAAAAACTCACGAGTAAGAACAGTATACGTAGATGTCTCCTCAACGCTTCATTTCAAACACATGGATGGGATAAGAAGAATTAATATTGAGGTATTAAAACACTTAAAAATATCTTTAGGCGATTCTGCATCTGATTTTCGGGTAATTCCAGTACAGCGTTACAGAAGTGGATTTATTCATAGTCCTGAATTAGATGACCGTTTCGAAAGTTCTGAAATAATTTTGATGGAGAAAAATTGCAAATGGAATCCCATGCCTGACGATATTATAGTGATTCCTGCACAAGAGTTTTTCGATCGTTCATCTGCACTTAAAGTTATTAACAACAAAAAAGTCAAAATTGTTTCATTTATTTATGATATTTTCCCAATTACCAATCCGGAATGGTTTCCACCAGATGTAAAGTCTATTTATTTGAGACGTATCCAACGCCAAATGAAATTTTCAAAAAAAATAGTTTTTTTATCACAGAAAACATTTTCTGAGCTTAGAGAAAATGCAGTTTTAATGAAATTTCTTGAGGCGCAAGATGACAGTTTATTCAGCATCAGTACAATGTCTTTCATGAATTATTCGCTTCATCGACGTGCTGATCAGATTACAGGGGCGCGAAATTTAATGCGTGCTAAAATGAAAAATAGTGATAAGTCCAATAACCCAATTCAGATTCTCGTCCTGGGAACATTGGAGCCAAGAAAAGGTTTAAGTGAATTAGTAGAAGTCCTGGAAAATAAATTCTTAGGTCAACCAAATAACTTCGAAATAACAGTTATAGGAAGAGTTGGGTGGATTGATAGGCGACTTCTCAAAAGATTACAAGTTCTCCACCAAACCATGGATACTTTTAAAATGTTCACTAACGCTTCAGACAAATTGGTAAACGATTTTCTCATCAAAACTGACTACCTGCTTATGACCTCTTTTGATGAGGGTTTTGGCTTACCTGTCTTAGAAGCTGAATTCCTAGATATACCTGTTATTGTTCGCAGTAGGCCTATTTTTCATGAGGTGTCAAAGAAAGATTGTATTTTTTTCGATACTCAAGGAGAAAATGCTGAAACCCTAGAGTCTGTGCTGACTTCTAATCGAAAGCAGTTGGAAGAGAAACAGACTACTAAAAGGTCAGAAAAGCTGACTGAAATTATTGAACCTGCCGAACTACATACAATTATAACAGAAACCCTTTATGCTCCCTTACAAAACTGAATATAACATGATGCTAATATTTACTTCATGCCGTTAATAGCAGCAAAGCGAAAACAGTTAATTCATACAATAAATTACTTAATCTTGAGCACTGTAACAATTTTTTTATTTCTTCGGGAAATTGGTTTAACACCCTTAAAATATTTCCACACTATTTTGCTTCCACAAACAGATCTGTTTGGAGAATACTTATACGCTAGAAATATTCAAGATTCTGGAAATCCTTGGACTTCAGATTTACTTAACTATCCTGATGGATCAAAATATTCAATACCTTTTCATTTACTCTTCGACTTGCGCAGATGGGTATTGCTCTGGGCACAAACTCGCTTTCTTCATATCGGAGCAATTCAAGCAGTAAATTTCTCAATACTGCTTGCATTTCTCTTAACTTCTGTGTCCATGTATTACGTGTTGACAAGATTGAAATTAAATAGCTTTTTCTCAATTGTGTTAGCCCTAATATGGTCAGTATCTCCTTGGCATATATTAAGAATTCAGCATGGATATGATTTTCTAGACCTAAGTGTAATCGCATTAGTGCTTTTATTATTGGTAGAAATTGCCACCTCCGATTTATCAATCATAAAACCTGGGTTAAAACGATATGAGATGATTTGCATTATTGCCTGGATGCTTACTTCCGGTAGCTATTACATTTATTTTAGTCTCCTGTGCATATCTACTGTATTTGCCTTTACGAAATTACTGAGATCAAATTCAAAAGTTGCAGGAAAGAGTGAGGGGACTTCTCAAAAGTTGGGATATCGTTCTATCTTACGTATTTCTTTAACTGGACTCTTTATTTTACTTGGACAATTCATTGTAGGAAGAATTCTTGAAAATTTGAACAGCAATTCTGGCGGTAGTCAATCCTTGGGCAGACTTTATCCTGACATTTGGAATTATGGTGGTTTTCCTTCATCACTTTTTGTTTCCATATCTGGGCCTTTTCACCACCTATATGAAAAATATTGGGATGCTGCAAATTCTATGAAGCCTGGATTGATGTGTAACCCAGATACTATACAAAGTAATCTCATGAAAATTTCTTGCACAAAGAATTACGAGTCTTTCATGTTCTTGAATACTGGCCTGATGATTGTGGTTTTGGTTTCTTTCATAACACTAATACTCTTACGCTTTTCTTCGCCTTCACAATTCCTGATTAGTCGTAATAAAATTAAGTCTAGGAATCCTGCTATTGAAAGTATTCAACAAATTAACTTAAATACTGATTTTAGAACAGTCTTACAGAGACTCGTTTTTTCCAATTTTACTTTAATTTTTGTTTCTACAACTGGTGCTGGTTCCGCCGCGATTGGTCTTTTATCTACGAATATTCGAGTTTATGGTCGATTACTCATTTTTGTCGTAGGCTTATCAATTCTAATCACAGCATTGTTTATCAGAGATTTCTACAATCTTAAAGAAGGTTACAAAAGCGGCAAAATTGCTTATGTTCTGATAGCTTTATTACTTATCTTGTCTTTTCTTCCTAGCCCAAAATTTGCTGATTCATTTAATGCATACCAAGAAGTACAAAATAGTTATACGGATGTTACAGATGTCATGAAATTACACTCGAACCGACAATTTCAAAAATGTGTTTTCTTTCAGTATCCAGCCAACACATCAATCTATCCAAATACGAACCGACAAATTGTTTTCACTGAGCAACAAGTATTTCCATACCTTCTTGGATCAGGTCTCTTCACTACCGCTGGAATGCAGGGAGATTCTAAGATCAATAAGTTTAATTTAGAATTCATTTATCCCTTAACAATTGAGGCAATTTCCGCTGATACCAATATTTGCTACGTTAGTTTACTTGAATCGGGCAATCAAGATTATTCGAATTTGAGATCGAAGATTTCTAACTTAGGGGGAGAATTAGTTTATTCAGGGCATTGGGTCCTAAATTTGATAAGTGCTTCTGTTAATCAAAGATTCTACTTGTATAAGTTGCACTAAATTTCTTTTAATATTTAGTCGGAATATGATTCTATTAGAATAGACTTTGCCACTTCACTCCAAACATCTAACCCGCCAGTCTTGTTTGGTCGAATCACTTTCTGATTCAACAGTAAATTAGAGATGGTTTTTGCTGCATCTAAGGGAGTTGGTGAACAAAGCTGTCCATTAGCCAATAATACAGAATCTCTCAAACCTGCCACATCGTAACCAATTGTTACGCAACCTTGAATTGCCGCCTCAGTCACGGTCATCCCCCAACCTTCACGCACAGAAGTTGCTAGTAGGAAATCCGCACCTCTGAAGATCTCGTCTCTTACATGATTTTCCACAAACCCAAGGAATTCAACTGGCAGTCTTGCTTGTGCGGCCTTCTTCTTCATATTTTCTAATAAGGGTCCGCTCCCAATAACTTTCAATTTAAACTTATGATTAATTTGCATCTGCTCTAAATATTGCAAAATTTCAATCGCGTCTATAGGTCTCTTCATGGCGACGATTCTTGCGCAAAAAACTAAAACTATTTCCTTTTTATAAGCCCTCTTACCATAATTATCAATTTGTGATAGCGCCGACCTACCTGGATGAATTACCTTAATATGGTCCAAGCCAAAGATTTTCAATGCGTGCATTGACGAGTTCGAAATAGTTAGCACCTTTGTATTTCTATATTTTCTAAGCCAGTATGGTTCCAGTATTTTCTTACCAATCCAACTTAAAGGAAAACTAGTTTCATTGTCCCAAATATCTTCAGCTGTTTGATAAATAATGGATAGAACGCGGGGTGCTTTACTCCTTTTCCACTTTATATTTGGCGTATTGAATCCTCGTACATTGACTGAATCAATAATTAAATCAAAGTCAATTTTCTTTATGGCTCTCCGGATCTTAAAATATGTCGTAAATCTATTTCCTACTTGAACATATTCTACTTCGGCATTAAATCGAGATTTATCAGTTTCCGGGTGTTTTGGTGAAAAAAAGGAAATCTTATGTCCCTCTATTATCCATTCCTCACAGAGTTTTTCTAGGTAGACCTCAGCTCCTCCTTTTTTTGGATGGCCAATGTTTCTAAAATTTAGTATAGCGATTTTCACTTCAATTTTTTTATTCTTCTGCGGATCAGCATTATGTCAAAAACCGCTCTCATCGCGGTTTGTATTCTCACGGAACTCACATCAGAATTTTTTTGATTCAAAATAATCGGGATTTCTTCAATTAGTAGTCCACGTTCTGCGGCAATGGCACATATTTCTAGATCCCAAGCGAATCCGTTCATTGAAGATTCTCGCATTAAGTACTTGGCTTCTGCGTATCGAAATAGTTTAAATCCGGTCTGGGTATCTCTTACTTTCAAATGCAAAAGAGTACCAGCCAGCCAACTGTAAATATGAGACATAATTTTTCGGAAGACAGGGTAGTTTGCTTCCTCTCGCGACATCTTTTTCGATCCAATGACGCCTGCAATTTGCGAGTCATTGGATAAAAGCCTTTCTGCATAGTGGATTGCGCTTGGGTGTATATCAAGATCGCAATCCAGGTATCCAATAAAATCTCCACTCGAAATCTCCCATCCCTTCCTTATGGCATAGCCTTTCCCCTTATTCTCTTCGTAAATGATTGACTTCAAATTTTTAAGCCTCAAAGCTTTTAGGATTTTTTCAGATTCATCGTGTTTACCATCGATTACCACTATTACCTCATAGTGATTATCTACTACTAAATCTAATTCTGCGTAAAGGCGTTTAAGGGTTTCACTCAATACTTTAGCTTTCTTATGCGCGGGAAGCACGATTGAAATATGAGGGTGTTTGATATTTTCGATCACTGTACATTGCCTTCTGACTTTATTATAGTTTTCAATAAGCCCAAAGACCAGACAAAAGCAAACGGAAGAATGTACATATTTAGGCTGATCCAAGGCTTCCAACGCATTGATTTATTGAACATAATCGGTACTAAGAAATCTATCGCAAATAAAACGGCTAAGAAGTACTTGATGGGGATGAAAATTGGCAATAGTAAACATATTAAAGTAAATAGTACTATTAAACCTAGCAGCTTTTTCCATACGCCTGACCGTCTTGACAAATGACCGTCATAAAAAACCGATCCTCTGTGGTGCGCATGTTTTAATGCACTAATTATATTTTCTCGTGGAATATAAGTGGCACTATATTTCGGCGAGATAAAAATTCCCGATTTTTCAGCAATCATGTAAAGGGGTTGAGTATCATCACTCGCATTTCTTAAATTACTGACTGTGGGTTTAAAATTTGTGAAAGCATCAACTGCAAGGTCTCTCCGTAAGATAAGACTTGTCGTTCCCTTAGGAAAATTATCAAAATTATCCTTTGTAATTAGTGAATCTTGTGGTTTTTTCCAATATTCACGCCAAAAAAATTTTTCTGCGGCAGACCAAAAAAATCCCACAATTGGTGCCACTTGCGAATATTCAATATGACATGTAAGAGCGACTATACTTTCTGTAATTGAATATGCATGCTTAAGGCTTTCGCTGTGAATATGGACTCTTGAATCTAAAAAGAGAATGAATTCTCCCTCACAAAACTTGAGCCCATTTTTTCTTGCAATAAAGCGGCCTAGATTTTCCTGCGAAATAACCATCACTCTTGCTTCGCTTTCTCTGCTGTACCGATGGATCTCGGACACAGTCTCATCAGTAGAACCGTCATCAACGATGATAATTTCTTCAAGGGCCCATGGGCTTTTGGCTAACGCATCACCTAACTTAGTTAACGTCTCATAAATCCATGGGCCCCCGTTAAAGATAGGGATTACAACCGAGATAGTACGATTACGCTTTTGCATAGCCAAACCCTAGCAACCGCGACCTAGTAAGTGGCTCGAACACAAGGGAAATTAATTTGTTTTTAGGCTTCTCCCATATTTATTTAGGTATGATCGTTTCATAGCATATTTGGGAATACACTTCAAAGCGTCAGGAGCACTCTTGAAAACTGCATTAATTACTGGAATCACGGGCCAGGACGGTTATTTTCTTACTAAATTACTCATTTCAAAAAATTATAATATCGTAGGTGTAGTTAACGGGCAAAGAAACCCAATGCTTAATTCGTTCACTAAAACATTTCCGAGTGTAAAACTCCTCCAGGCAGATCTTACGGATTTTTCAAGTTTACTTCATGTAGTAAGCGATGTAGATCCGGATGAGATTTATAATCTTGGTGCTATTAGTTTTGTTGGCTTGAGCTTCAAACAGCCAGAGCTAACTGCCAACGTCACGGGTTTAGGAATTTTACGATTACTCGAGGCTGTCAGAAAAGGTAATGCTAAAAAAGAAATAAGAATTTACCAAGCTTCTTCTTCTGAAATGTTCGGGAAAGTACGTGAAACTCCACAAAATGAGAAAACTCCATTTTACCCTCGCTCTCCTTATGGTGTGGCAAAGACTTTTGCACATTATACTTGCGTAAATTATCGCGAAGCTTATGGAATGCACGTTTCATCAGGAATCCTCTTTAATCATGAAAGTGAGCAAAGAGGCTATGAATTTGTAACTAGAAAAATTTCATCAAACATTGCAAGAATTAAACTTGGCAAGGCAGTCAATTTTACTCTAGGTAACCTACAATCTTCCAGAGATTGGGGGTATGCAGGTGATTATGTCGAGGCAATGTGGATGATGTTGCAAGAGGAAAGGCCTGATGACTACGTGATTGCAACCGGGGAAACCCATACTGTGTACGAGTTTTTAGAGCGTGCACTCTATTACGCAGGCTTACATGGCGGTATTGATGAATATGTGCAATTCGATAAAGAAATGATTCGTCCTTCGGAAGTTGACCTTTTAGTCGGGGATTCTTCAAAAGCCCGTGAAGTACTTGGGTGGAAGCCTAAAGTTGCATTTGATGACTTGGTTGAATTAATGGTAAATCATGATTTGCGCCTCGAAGCAGAATCTAATTCGAAGTAGACTAAATTGAAAAATATTAATAGCGCCCAAGCAAATTTCTATGAGAGAGGCTTGCCTGAAATAGCTAGAAATATTTCGGACAGATTCGACTTGGCTGGAAAAGTTGTACTCGAGATTGGCTGTGGTTGGGGTGGATTCTTGGGGTATTTGCAATCAAAAAACCCTAAAATGATTTTTGGGATTGAGCCAACGCATGATGATTTGAAAACTGCGCTTGAAGACGATCGACTGAGTAATACTGAATTGATTGTGGCAAGCGGGTTGGATACGCCGTTTGAATCTAAGAAATTTGATTTTATCTTCATGTGGGAGGTTTTAGAGCACATACCAACCGATAGTGAGGAGGTATTTTTTTCTGAAATTTCTCGAATAATAAAAGATGATGGAATTCTGTGTCTTTCCACCCCATACTCAGATTTTAGATCGATTGTTACAGATCCCGCTTACCATCTCCTCAAACACCGCCACTACTCTTTAGATGAGATTAGATCTTATGCAATTAAAGCCGATTTTGAGGTGCAAGATGCCAACCCTCGTGGGACTTGGGTGCTAGCAATTTGGCACATCGCTGGGTATTTTTCGAAATGGGTACTCCGGAGAAAAACTAATATTTTGAATCATCCTATATTTACTAAATTTTTAGAGTATGAATGCACTAAACCAGGGTGGGTTTCAATTTTTGTTACTCTGTGTAAGAAAAAGACTTAATCAACTCTCACAACACCGCCAGGTGTCATCAAATCTACGGCAACGATTCCGTACTCACCATCATTTGTTGATGGGTCAATAAACTCAATATCTGCGCCACTTAAGCCATTGAGAATTTCTGTCTTAAACCATGAGTCTGATAGATGCTCGGTATCAGCAATTAAAATTTTCTCAATTGCAGCAACGGCTTTCCCATCTTGTGATGGGTGATCAGCGGTCAACCATTGAATGAAAAATGGAAGTTCGCGAGAGTCGCTAATTTCATTAACTCCAATTTGCTTCCACTTAAGATCGGTGCCATCTGGGCGCGTGCGGTGACCTTCGATTGCGCTGCGCCCAAACTTCTCTTCAACTATCGAAATATTGTCAGTTGCAAAAACCCAGGTCAGCCAGCCGCCGCCTTCTTGTGCTTTCTTGCTAACAGCTTTACCCCAAGGAGTTTGTTCTGTTGCTGGGTGATCTAGTGGGCAGACAACTTCGATGTATTGACCATTTTGTAAGGGTAATGTGAAATTGCGTGTGCCAAAGCGTGGGTGGACACCTCCATCAACAAAGGTGGAGCCAAGGCGTGAACCAAGGCGTTGAACTGTGTCGGCTAGTTGATCATGGGAAGTTACATATGAGACATGGTCTAAGCGCATGGGTAAATCTAACCCTATGAAAAGGGGTGCTAATTACCACTTTGTACGCTGGTTATTGCGTGCAGATCAGGTTCTTTGCTGGGGCTTTGCCGCCGGTGAGGTAAGTATCTACGGCGTCATCGGTGCAGGCAGAGCCGCGGCCGTAGCCGGTGTGGCCCTCGCCTTTTAAGGTAATGAGTCGGCTGTTTGCAATCAATTGGTTAAGGGTTTTAGCCCAGGCGTATGGCGTTGCTGGGTCTGCGGTAGTGCCGATTATAAGAATGGGTGTTGCTGGTTTTATTTGTGCAGTGTGTGCATCAGTTGATTGTTGGGTGCGCTTGATTTTTTGATTGAGCATATTGCAGGTGATGTCGCTGTAAGCAACGTAAGGACCAAAGATGGGGGCAGCTTTAGTGAAGTTAGCCGCGTTTGCGCGCACTTGATCATTGGTTTGGTTGTGTTGCCAATCAAGACATTCAATTATTACGTTGGCATCGTTTTGATTATT
>Ga0114964_10001849_pt1 | contig 15321 bp, 15 predicted proteins | sample C_131016_MF_Meta_FD_92638 | JGI IMG/M metagenome (GOLD analysis project Ga0114964, IMG submission 92638) | Freshwater microbial communities from Lake Croche, Canada to study carbon cycling - C_131016_MF_MetaG | ecosystem: Environmental > Aquatic > Freshwater > Lake | place: Lake Croche, Canada... | reverse complement strand
AGCGTATGGAAACACTCCTCAGCTCGACTTTGAGACTGCTCGCGAGGGCACAAGCACCGAATATACGGGCAATTCGGGTGGAGCTTCGACGCGCGCCGGAGTGCCGCTGTATAACGCCGCCTACAACCAGCAGCTCAATGTCAACAAGACGTATCCGAACCGTCCGAACCAGGGCAACATGTCGCTACTCGGAACCGAGACCAATATCTCGGTTGCAAAACTTGAGGCGGACCGAAACAACAACCGGATGTGGATACCGACGAACGCGCCTCCCCAGATTCCCAGCATGGAACAGTTCGGACAAATGAGCATGCCGCAGACGTATGACAACAATATCAACTCGGAGAGAATGGACCCCGCGATTCTGAACGCGTTTCGCCAAAACCCCTACACGAAGAGTCTCAATGTGTATTAAATGGTTAATTAATGTTTCGTTTCATTGTCAACCCATCGTAACATGAATTGTCAAACGGATATAGACATAATTACATTTGATTGTATAGACATCTCATCTCAATGACGTGGTTGGTCGTTTTAAATTCGATACTATTTATTGCAACTCTCTCTGGATATCTAATTTGTATGAAGTATATTACATATACATACGAATATCATAACGAATGGTTCAATGTATTGCTAACTCTGGCATTTACGCCATTTTACAGCTGTTTTTTTATCCGCAAATTCTCTTTAACCCGAATACGGTATTATATGGCACCGGAACGTAGAATCGTATTGATATATCCCATTGCAACCGGCGTTCTTTATACTGTCGAAACGGTTCTCGTATTTTTTGTATTGAACACGGTAACGCTGAGTTACTATACGATAATGCGTTCGGGATTCATTATTTTCAATATTCCATGGTTCAAATACCTTCTAAAAAAACCGGTGACTCGACTATATTATGCGAGCTGCGCTGCACTGTTTGTTTCGCACGTAATTGTATCATCTCAGTACGTGTTTCAATATCAGTCCCAATCAAATGCATCGGATAGTCGAGTGCAAAATGTAGTCCAGAACATGATTATTATATCCATATCGTGTTTTTTAAATTCCGCGTATAACAATGTCATTGAATATACAATGTCGAAATACGGTGAAATTATCACAAATATTGACTTTCAAATCATTTTTCAGAGCACATTTTTCGTGATTGCGGCACCCTGGGCGGTGTATTATACGACGTTCAACGTCCCTCCATTAAATTCAAGTTCGATAACAATGTATGTGTTTATCGCGTTTGGATTGCAGCTATACATGTTCAATAAAATATATATTCTTAACAACAAGCGTGTGGAAATTCCCACAAACATCCTTTTGAGTGGATTGGATATATTGCGTCGCGTGATTCAGCTGACATATTCGTTTGTATGGTTCAAAGAACCGTTTGATGCAATCATCGGAATTTCGCTGCTATTTTTGGGGCTATCTGGAGGACTTCTATTCTATCAATATGTCCGCGATTATATGGCAAGGGTAAAACTACATCATTTGCCTATGGTAGAGATGGACGTGCCTGCTGATGCTGAGGCATTAAACGATATTAGCCACAAAACAATTCTATAATTTCAACTAATTTATCAGTTGGGTTTTCAATCCAATATTGAATCGCGTTTTTCAATGTGCAAATTCGGTCTTCCCATTCACCTTGTTTAGATTTACTTATTTGAACTACGCCCAATTTGTTCATTTTCCAGCAAGACTTTACTGCCATACCATCGAGTGATGTATACGCATCCGGGTTGAAGCGAATAAATACGATGGGTCTATGCCCAACATCTTGAGACAACTGCATTATGCGTTTATTTTCGCAACTACATTCGTAATCAAAGTGCTGATTCTCATCAACTTCGACAATAATAATATGCGACCCTAAGTCCACAAGCAAGTCGGGGCGACGAAGTGAACATCCATCCTGAACGCGTTTGTCCGCTATCCAAGCGAAGTCAGGAAATGCGTCTTTGATTCGATTTACAACTTCGGATTCTTTTGTTTTATAATTGCGACTTACTGGAAGTTCAGGGTGAATATGGATACAGCATGGCATGCAATAACCGTTATACTTTGAACTTCCAATTGTCTCACAAAGAGGTGTTTTACATAATCGCGAACCACCGCATTCTTTGCAATGCGTTTTCAATTTATCGTGCTTGCAAAATGCCGATCCTCCGCATTCTCTGCAATGAGATCTACGTTTACTGTGTTCGCAAAATACCGAACCGCCGCATTCTCTACACCCCGCTTTCTGTCTGCCATGATTGCAAATGGACGCTCCACCGCATTCAACACATTGCGATTTATCTTTACCGTGATGACAAAACGAAGTTCCGCTGCATATTTTGCATCTACCTTTTCGTTTATCGTGATTGCAAAATGCCGATCCTCCGCATTCTCTGCAATAATCTTTTCGTTTATTGTGTTCACATATTCTCGACCCACCACATTCTTTGCATTCATATTTGCGCCTATTATGTTCGCAAAATGCATTTCCGCCACACTCTTTGCACAGTCCTTTTACATTATCATGTTCACAAATTTGTGAACCATTACATTCCTTGCAGACGGATTTCTGTTTGCCATGCTGACAATATACCGAACCACCGCAATCTCTACATTGACTTTTCACTTTATTGTGTTCGCATATTTGCGATCCACCACAATCTCTGCAAACGGATTTTTGTCTACCATGTTTGCACACAGCACTGCCGCCACAATCCTTACATTGTGATTTTTGCCGCCCATGCTCACATTTTTTTCCAGGCATGTTCAAATGGGTTGATTTATTCCTTCTTCCTACTAATGAATATAATAATTATATTTATATTTTCTTCAATTTTAATTTTAAATTTCATCATGATGTCAATTTCAGTAAAAAAATTGAAATCATTTTAATGCGGATGTTATGTATAGCAAGCAACCCAGAAACCCAGCAATTCAGAAACATGGCAACATCAACAATAACAATGGAACTTCATACTGTCCCCAGTCGTCAACAGAAGCAGCTGCAATCAAAAAGAACCCATGCGCATTTCGCGAACACCGATGGGCGCAAAGCTTTCTATGACGTATCCGACGCCCTGCAGGAAACCGGAAATCGTGGTCGCGAATTCGATACCATCGTGCTTGAAACATCGGCCGAGACTGGTGATTTCAAGCGATATGTCATCTTCAAGCAGCACGTTACGAACCCCTCCATGCCAATGGCTACATCCATCTCGTCCGCAGCAGCAGCTGCGTTATACGCGATAATTCATAAAGACCAAGTGGAAGAGCCGAAACAACCGAATCAAGACCGCGCATCTCCAGAACGCCTTCGCGTGGACGCCACAATTATTCTATATGACACCGACACCGATAAGTTCTACAGCGACGGTGCGTATCACAAGCACACGTTCTGCCCGAGCACTGGCGATTTCATATCCGTTTCCGACGAACACATCGCAAACGAGAAATTCAAATTCTACAAACAATGCATATAGTCAATGTGACATGTGACCTTTTTATGTGAAAGTAAACTTCATCATCCCACTAACTTTTTCTGGCAAATCTCCTGCGAACTTACTAACCAGCTGCTGTGGCCCGAGACGTATATCCGAAAGATAGTTGAACAGGTAAATCATGAGTATAATTAGCAGCGCGGCACTTATCATGAATGAACCGCTTTCAGTGCTTTCACTGTTCGCCATATTTCTGAATGTAACTACCACGATAAAAATCATGAGAGAAAGCCACAGTATGTAATAACCCAATCTGGATTTGACGCCCATGGACGAATCGCTTACTTTTCCATCATATGTGACCATATTTTTTGAAATATTGTTGTATTCATCGATTCCACTGTGCATATGTTGAGCAGAGCGCTGAATAAGCTCACCCTGAGAATCCAAGTATGACGAGTGTTCACTATTTTGACTGCGCGAAATATCTACACGCTCTATTTTTAATTTTTGTGAGGCAACTTTTAACTGCTCTTCGATTTTATCCAGATTGCTTTTAAGCGCGAGGACGCGGCTCGGCATTTCGCTGCATATGAAGTCGGCGTCGGTAACTTCGGCTTGACTTACGAGTTGCATTCCACCCATCGCAGTTTGTAATGAATCCCATGAATCGAATGAAACCACGTTACCCGGTGCTTTTAGTTTGTTCCAGCACGACGCGTGACAATTGTTTACTGTATCACTTAAAACTGACTTGTTAAATATATGCGCAACGCCTTCAATATTTACCCACGCATATACCATTCCCCTTTCATCAGCAGATGGACCTGAACCAGGTGGGGGGCATTTCACGAATTTTCCAGCAAGCGTCATATTCTGGCCGCTTTTAATTTCGTATTTTGAAGTGGAGACATCACCTTGAATCGGGAATGACGCAAGCTGTGTAAGAGTTACGAGTTTAGGGGTTGCAGTCGGGTCGTATGCTGGGATGGTTGCGACGGGTAAAGGTGAGCCCGGAGTCGCTTTCGGCATTCTGTAACGGTATCCATATGCGTTGACATAATAAATTTCAAACTCTTCGGCTACAACTGGATTTACAGAGCCTGCCTTGGTTACGACTTTGATAAACGAATTTAAGAATGATGTAAAGCTGTAATTTTGTTTAAATAGGTTGTAGCTCTTGAGCGCGTCGGCATATACCTTGTATTCAACTTCATACTTGTCGGACAGCGCCTGGTATGCACGCAATTCGGCGCTTGAACCGGACCCCTGGTTCTGTAGACCTTCTTTTTCGTCGTATGCATCGTGTGCCTTTACCGGCACACCCGTAGTAAATCCTTCCATGATTGTGCCGAATTCGGGGCCACTCGACCGTTCTATCAAGTCCAAATCCGGCTTTTGAACGGTAATGGCCGTTGTTCGCGCACTCCCGTCTATGCTGCCGTCGGTGCTTATCATAAGCGTTTTTCCGGAATAATATCTGGAGCGGTCGTTCACAAATTTTCCCTGGTCCAAACTGGGATTATCAAACCTGATGTCCGGAGTAGGGCGCAATGTTCCTAAGAAATTATTAAATACTTCATCTAAATACATGTTGAACCGTAAATTATTTATTAATATTAATTAATATTGCGAATTATATGAATTATAAATATATGAATTATAGCGTGTATTATATTTATGATAGATAAAGATATAGATTAGATAAATTATAAATTACAACGAAACTTATTTATAATTTGTAAATTGTAATTTGTAGTTATACAGTTTCAGTAAATACCTTGTGTGCTAAATAGCAGATGCCTGTGCCGGCGCCCAAAAATATGAAATTGCTGAAAATGTCGCGCCGGTATAGACCAACTTCGTTCTTGTAAGATTGCATCGAACCTTCGGCCTTATCCGTCAGGGTGTCCATGGTGGATGAAACTGCACCAAGCACCTTTTTGTTGCGAATAATGCCGTTATCAATTTCTTCCATTAGTGACGAATTATCGCGTATTTTTTTAGTGACTTCATTTTTAAGAGTTTCGAGTTGTGCCATTATATTAGAAAACGTTCGGTAGTTCGGATTGTCGATACCTGATATATCTTTTGGTTTGCCCGCAGGCCTTGCTTTTACCTGAGCGTTTACGTTATTTTCATATGCAACATAATTTTGAACAAACCCGTCCCCAAAATCCTTTATACTATATTGCAGTGCATCCAATTTGGTTTTTGAATCACAAACATATTTGAACTTAGCATCACATGGCTTAATTGTTGAAGGGGTTGACATTTGGTTTCGTGGGTGTTGTATGTAAATACTTATTATATTCTATACTTTATTTTATTTTTATAATTAAAAATGCATGTATTGTAAATATAAATACTGCAAATAGAATTTAGCCAATAATTCAATAACTAATAAATGATGGTTTATATATAAAAATAAAATATATACACATGGTATAAACTCATTTGAACTTATCTCTACCAATACAACCAACAAATGCTTTCCGTATCTCCCGACTGCTGCGCTCGCACTCATACGCTGTCCTTTTCATCTGAACCGGATAGTAAGAAATTTTCAATCAAACGCGTGACCAACGCTATTAACAAAGTAGGTAGAACTGCCAGCAAAATTTCCGATGTTGCCGGTAAAGTTGCCATGGTTGCAGCACTTATTTAAATATTTAAACCCATTATTGATTGAATAAATGAATAAAATAAAATAAAAATCGTAAATAATTAAATTTAAATTGGTGAAAATAATTTAATTACTTTTGCAATATTCTACTTAAATATAAATACGTATTTCAAACATATTTTTATTGTATAACCATTGTATTACTATTGTATACATTTTAATTAACTTTAATATGAACGAAAATTGTGTTGTTTCAGGCAGCGAAAGCTGTTTGGATTTCGGTTCCATATTATTGAGTTTAGGAATAACTATTATTTTAGTGGGTGCACTGTTCTATTACGTTCGACAGAGATTTGAAGTTTTGGAGGTGTCTCATAAGGAACAGATTGGTGTCATGCAGGACTTTATATCGTCAATCGGCGACCAATTTCATAGAATGCAAGTATATATTGAAAATAAAGTTGGATTAAGTGGGGGTGGAGTAACTGCGTGTGAACCGAGTAAATCGCCCGAATCTTTCAATACCAATGCTCGCGTGCATGATGTGAACGATGCCTCGCGTATTCCAACGTCTTCAATGTCACATTTAATAAATGTATCGGATGATGACGATAATGATGGTAGTAGTAGCAGTAGCAGTAGCAGTAGTTATGACGATGAGGATGACAGCGAAACCAGTGATACTGCATCAGAACAAGGTGTTGGTGGTATTAAAATTTATCATGATGATTGTGACGAAGTTGATGTGAAGAATCCATTCACGGACAATATTAAAATTATCGAAATAAACGGCGATTTGGGTCGTGAGAATGAGGATTATGACGACGTAGAAGATGAGCATGATGACGACGAGGATGACGATGGTGACGATGACGACGAGGATGACGATGATGACGAGGATGAACATGATGATGATGATGATGATGACGAACATCACACCACTATCACTTCACATTCAACGGTGAATGATAACGTAGATACTATCAATGTTATTCATGTTATAAAGGCTGATGATGTCCGTTCGCCAGTCGAAGATGAGTTGGGTGACGGTGAGAATTCGCGCACCATTGCGGTTGACATTGGTTTGGATGTGAGCGACCTTGGATTGGAGCTATTTGACCATGAAGGGTTTCAACCCAGTTCTTCATCAAAAAAGCCGGAACAAGAAGATGAATACGACGATGCAAGTATTCAAATTGGAAAGAAGCGTTCAGGTGGCGGCGATTCTGGCGCAGCTTCAAAATACGCACAAATTTCAATTAAGCAACTTCGCCAACTGGTGAAACAGATGGATGCGCACAAAAAAACAGATACGTCGAAGATGAAGAGAGAACAACTTATAGCAATTTTAAACTCGTCAGAATAAATAATTAAATAAATAAATCAATGTAACCGTCAATTTAAACTTTAGACATTCATTCTATCGAACGTTCGCTTACTGAGAAATAAATAATAAAATAATTAAAATAATATAATAACTACGTATATATTATTATATTATATTACATATCATCGCACAACCAACCACACAATATAACAATAAAATACAATGAGCTGGGGAACTGCGTATTCTGGTTCTAATAATTTGCATTTCAACTTCCCTCCCATTATGGAAGACGGTCGAACGTATTCTACGTGGGTCCCTGGTTCGGCAATCAATGACCAACTTCGCGCACAAAACAATATTGAAACCAACTGGGATTATCGGCAATTTTTGATGCACAATTCAACCGGTGTAATGGATGGCAACCTGCAGCAGTGCTTTACGCAATCGGGATATTCCAACCTGTATGGACAGCCTGTATCCAATAGTCCGTTCCTCTATGCCAATGTTGCAGACAAGAGTCAGCCATATGGATATGAAGAGAGTGACCTTAAGAACATTTACCTCTCGCGAAACGATTTGCAGAGTCGGATGGTGGCTCCAATCGTGACACAGGACCAGATGCTCATGCGTCAAATGACCTCGTCTATGATTCCGAGTTCCAATCGCACTTCAAAGTGAGTAGGAGTCCGGTAACTTACATATACAATATCATATACAATATACAATATCTGATATAATTATTAAATTTATTTTATAGGCACTTATATCATATACAATATATCAATATACAACATATACAACAATATATCAATCAATAATGGCGAAAAAAGGTGTAACCAAACACAATGATGTAAGTAAAGATAACAACAATAATGGCGGTATTTTAGGATCCGGTATTTTCGGACATTTCGGGTCGATCGTGCAATGTGATGCAAATGACGATTCAATGTTTTGCACATTAAGTAAAATTGTAAGCACCATCATGATGCTTGTGTTTTTGGCAGTAGTAGTGTATTTAATATATTACGTTTTCAAAACATTTGTTTTGAGCGATGGTATCAACAGCAACAGCATTGGCGGTAAAATAACCAGATTTACTCGGCGATAAATATAAAACTAAATAAATAATAACCCGATTAAAATCAGTTTATTTAGACATTTTATTCATTTGGGGTTATTTTTTTATCTTTTATGATGTTATAAATACAAATTTTTTATTTATAACATTTTTTCTTTTAAAATGGACATCATGATGTTTATCTACGCAGCGGTGCTGTTTTTCGTGTTAACTCCGGGCACCCTCGTATACCTTCCTCCCCGCGCTTCGCGAACTGTTGTAGCTCTCACCCACGCGGTTGTTTTCGCGTTCGTGTGGTCGTTCACTAACCAAGCCGTTTTTTCCGCAACTCGCGGAATCATGTAAGTGATGTATGTAATTGCAATTAATGCAAAGTATAAAATAAAATATTATATTAATTAAATTCATAAAAATATAATTAATTCACAAGTATTCATAATCGTAATCCATAACCCATAATCCATAATCATAATGTTATTTAGCAATGGAAGTGATGGTATGAAATTTCTTTTGATGATGTTTGGTTTCATCATATTAAGTGGAGTGGTGATGAAGTATAACGCCGATAGCGTTAATATGGGCACCGAGGGACTTGAAAACATGCAACGCCAGAATTTCAACCTGGCACCGGGTGAATTTCCGAGAACCTTGGATTCGCTCCTTCTCAATCCCGAATTTCCAACTCCAGGGTCGGTTTTAAATGTCCCTTCAATCGCATCATCATCATCATCAGCGCCTGTGGATGCCGCCGCATCAACGTCGTCTCAAATCCTCTCAGCAGCAGAATACCCAACGAAGACAAACAACGCAAAGTATACGCAGAGTCCGGATAACAATACGTGCATGCCGATGATCATGTGCAATTCTTTTTATGGCATTCGTAATGAGCAGCAGCAGCCTCCGCCCGCACCCATATCATTGACCGATTCGCGCAGACGAGTGAATTTTTACGCCACAGACGATAATAACGTTTCAGCACCGCTTCATGTCGAGCACTGATTTTGTAGTTTGAATGATGGAATCTGGATATTTTAAATCCACCAACACCTTTATCCCGCCGCGCACTTTTGAAATTCCAGGAACCACTTTATAGTGATATACGTAGTCCAAACCGGACGCGTCTTTGGCACTTGTTTCCATGTGCAGATTACGTATGTTGGGATTCGCATGTATAACGTTCATACTGTCACTTCTTTTTTTACGAAGGACTTTGCGTTTCTTTCCGGAGCAGCTGCTGCTACTGCTCTCGCCACCGTTGCCGCAAAACAGTTCGCACAGTTGTATGTAGTGCGTGGTAAGCATGAAATCCACATTACGCATGCCGGATATGCAGTCCACATATCCGTATGCACTGGCCACTGCTTCGTATGGATTAGTGCCGGAGTATAGTTCGTCAAAAATACAAAAGTGGCGCTTAGTAGAGTTTTCCGTAATGCAATCGAGTATTTCTTTGCATCGACGAGACTCCGCCTGAAACAGGCTGTCTCTACCCGACGTGTCGGGTATATTGAGATAACAGTGCAGGAAGTGATATGGCACAATTGTGGCCGAATCGTAAGCACCGAACCCTATTTGTTGTGACAATATGATATTGAACAGTGTAGTTTTTATGATGGTGGTTTTCCCGGCGGCGTTTGGGCCGGTAATAATAAGTTTCTTGTCAAGAACGATGTCGTTCTTTACAATGCGGTCCGATACGGTATTGAAGAAATATGCACTCTTCATCTCGGTAGCGGTTTGGCGTTCCGAACCAGGTTCGACAAATGTGCACGCGTTTAGTGCACCGGTTGTTATGTGCGCAACAATGCCGCACAGATGTTCGTAATACGCATTGAATCCAAATGAGTATTTCATCATGTGATTGACGTCGGTGTCGTTAAAAAACATGTAGTAGTATTTCATGACGTGTCCAATTCGGCCAATTGCTCGCATGGACAGCGAAAACGGTTCAATGTCTGCCATTTCTTCGCACATGGCACGAACACTTTGTAGCTCGGCGCGCAAGCACCCGCCGAATGCGATGTAGAAGCGCATTTCGTCTCCGGATTTGCCGCTCGTATTTGAAGAACAGCACCGCAAAATGCGCTCCATTTTTTGGGCGGTGGCGTTTAAGTATGTTCGCACCATGATAAGATGGTCGTGTATCATATAGATATTTTTGTAAAACCGATAACATGACATGGTATTCTGATATACTTGTATAAAATAGAAGACCACCGACATGAGAATATATAGTTTTTTTTCCATGCTCACGCTGTCAAATTCTGTGAAGAGTTTACCAATGGCATGAGTCGATGCAAGCATTTTAAGCACTTCGGCGTATCGGTCCACGCTGATATCCACGCCGCGAGCCTTTAGAATAAAGAACGGCACAATGAGAAGCAGCACCGGCATCATCAAGGATATTAGCGGGGTAGACACATTGTATATGGATAGCACCTGAAGAACGTTTGGCATGGTGTTAAGCCGCTCGATGATTGGAAATGGAGACGCGTCAATGTAGCCGAATTTATCCTTGAAGCCAACGCGATTTGTCTTCATGGTTTTCCAAAATGATTCTATCTGCGTGTGAACTGCGGAATCTGAATCCGAAGATGAAGATGATGTCGATGTCGATGGCGATGGCGATGGCGATGATTCCAACTCTGCCCGAAAACTGGCAATCACGCGTTGCGTCGCTCGTAAAAATGCCACATTTGTCGTGAATGTCTCGCTCCATAGATGCAAAAACTGACGGCCGTATACTGACGACGCTTTATTGTTCGCATCTGTTAATCGGGAATATAGCGAACGCGTTGTTTGGGTATCCTTTGCCGTAATGAGCTCCAAATCTTCCACTACCGGTTTGGACAATGTATGTCGGTCTTCTTCTGGGAGGTATGATATAGGTAGCCGAAAAACTGTTGGTGGTGCGGTCGTTGACCCGGCCGTTTTCACAACCTTCGGGATTGTATTTTCATCCTTAGGTTCCACTTCTTTACTAATTAACAATTGGAGTATATTCTGTATTGAATTGGGAACTTCTTCTTCTTTTTCTTTATTATTTGGTTCATTACCATTATTATTGTTTTCGTTATCGGAACAACAGGTTGAATTTAAAAAATCCGCTATAATGGCTTGCATTTTAGTTTAATTCTAAATTTATTATTAATTTATTAATTAAATGATAATTATAGTAAAAATATAATTAATAAACGAATAAGTCGTAAATTATTTATATTATTATTTTATCCGTAGATATTAGTTGATATATATTAGTTGAATGAACCATTCGAAAGCACATTCGTTGCCAAATAAAATAACCGTCGCAGGTTTCAATGCATATGTTATATCCGACACCGCCTCTAAGCTGGTATACGCTTGCGCAGTGGTTCGAGGTGGATTTTATAACGAATTTTCAGATAATGAAGCCGGGATAAACCACTTGTTTGAGCACATATTGACAGAGGCTTGGAAACGATGCACCCCAAGCCGAACGAGAAAAACGAATTGCCAGCAATATTGGTCAGAGAGACCGGTGCGTTATAATGCTCGCACGACATCGCACACCGTCACATACTATATTAGCGGGCTCGATACGGAGAGAGATGAAATATTAAATTACATTAGCCAAATCATAAGTGAACCACAATTTAATTTGAAAATGATAGAAAATGAAAAAAAAGCGGTATTGAACGAACTTGCAATCATGCAAAATAATCCGACACATGCTTTATCGCATGCCATTTTTTCACATGTCGTATCGCAAGAAAGCGGTTTGCGAAACAAAACAAATATTCAATTACAAATTGATAATTTGAAACGAATAACGCCACAGCAAATTGTGCAATATTACAAACGGTTTTATAATTCGAATAATATAACCTTCTTTTTTTCCGGAAACGTGACACCGGCACAGATAACCGCGGTCTTATCTCGAAATCTTGGCGCAATGAGCCACCACCAGCGTCACAATGATAATCCTAACCCCGAAACGGCATTGATTCAATCAACTAAAGTTACCAATCCCGCATTCGAACCCTTCGGTAAAATTGGACCACTATATAAACATAAACATAAACCTAACCATAACCAGACAGAATTTCCAATATTTATTAAAAATGCTGCTGCAAAAAATAGCGAGTTTATTATTTGCATTCCTGCACGGCAAGATTGCGAAACCAAGGATATTATTCAGAATCGTAACCATTTTTATTTGTGTGCAGACATTGCGCAAACTGAATTAAGTGAATTGTTAAGGAAAAAACACGAACTCGTATATAGCATATCCGTTCAACACTACGTTTCCACTCGCAGCAACTACATATTTCTAAACGGTTCGTGCCAGGATACGGATGTTATGCGCGTTATAACACTATGTCTTAAATATTTCACAACTCGATGCACGGAGAGCGCCCCAAATAAAATAATTTCCGCCGCAAAGGGGCGAATTGAACTAAGTGAATACAATACGATTCGAACCGCTGTAGACCTCATGCAATTTTATGAGGGTTTTTTTATTTTCTTTTTACAAATTTGGGGCGACGTTCCCGTTGATAAGTTGGTAATTCCATTTGAATCTCCGGAGAAGACATTGAAACACTTCACGAATGCAACCGGAAGCGATATGATGGAACAATTCAAAGGGTTTGATTTATCGCGTGCAGTGTATGGATATATAGGTAAGAGTGAACAACATAAAAAATAAGAAACGAATTAAAAACAACTCTTGGATAATATTATTTTAATAGAATTAACTTATTTTTGTCACAATTTAAAATGACATCAACAACAACTGCGAGTGGAGACGACGTGGTTCATATCAGCAAAGAAAGCGCCAGACGAATTCTGAGTGATGTCCGAGAACTGTTGACGTGTCCGTTGCACGACAATGGAATATATTACATGCACGACGAAGACGATATTCTTACAGGATACGCCATGTTATACGGTCAAGCAGGCACGTTATATGACGGCGGATATTTTTTCTTCAAAATAAAGTTTCCTGCAGACTATCCGCATACACCGCTGGTGGTTACATTCATGACCAATGACGGTAAAACACGCATGCACCCCAATTTTTACAAAAATGGATACGTCTGCCTATCTGTGCTTGGAAATTGGAGAGGCGAACAATGGTCCGGATGTATAACTCTCAAATCTGTTCTACTAACAATGATTTCCATCATGGATGACAAGCCATTGTTGCACGAACCGGGTGTTCGTGAAAACCATATTGATTTTTTACCGTATCATCGCAGCATTGAATTTAAGACGATTGATTTTGCAATGTGTAAATTATTAAATGACACCGAGTTTAATCGATACATACAACTTCCACCAAGTTGCGTTGCGTATTACAGACCCATCATGCGGGAACTGTTCGCGACAAACCGCGAAAAAACACTTGAAAGAGTCCGCGCATTGGCCAACATTACCAATAATAATAACATTAATAACATTAACAATAGCAATAATAATAACTCATTGACGGTATCCATTTACTCAATGACAACCCTAATTGATTATTCGCTAATTATTAAGAGTTTAACGGAATTACAATAGAAATGATAAATGAAAAAATGATCATGAAAGCGAAAACGAAAACGAAAACGAAAACGAAAAATATAATATACAATAATATACAATAGAATATTCAATCGTATATTTTTGAATTTGATTTTAATTATTGAATTGTTTTAATTATTTGAAATTATTTTGTTAAACAATCAAACAAAAATAAAAATAAACATGTCGGCAATATCAACATCAAAAATATCAGAATTCTCAGACAATGATATTGTGGCAAAATTTTCAGAATGTGCACCGCTATACAAGCTATGGCTTACTAAATTTATAAAGTATCATGATTCCAACAAGGCAAGGTTCAGAGCGTCAAAAGGTGTAAGTATTTTTGGATTCATATATTCGGAATTAAAAAGATGCTCTGATATTGACATTTCGAACATTGACAGCGTATACGCGAGATGCGGATTGTTTAATCCAAGCACAAAACAATCCAATAACGTTGATTTTTTCACTGCCATAAAAAAACTTATGATAGACCATAATATATTCGTGGAACACGCAATTGATAAAGAAGCAGTTCAAACAAGTCCGGTCGCCGAAATTGGTCCTCGTAAGAAACTCAAATTCATACAGGCGATATTTGAAGCAGAATCTCGGGATATAACGAAAAATATAGTAACGAAGCTCCTTCGCAAAGTGCCATTTATGGACATCGTATGGTATTGCGCGCTACGAAGAAAGGAACTTGCATTTTTGCAAATGGATACCGCATTCACGGATATTGGAAACCCCCGTGTTGGTCCGGTACCGCGCATTCCTGGCATGCATTTTGATATGTATTCGGTCGCGACATCGCCGGTTATTGCGTGCAACGGAGCACATTTAATCCCATACATGAAAGAAAAAATCAATCCCCCGGATAATAACGCCTACTATATAGAAGAACGATTGGAGCACGAACCGTCCACGCAATTCACATTAACCGTATTAGAAGCACAAGAGATGGATACCGATGTATATGACTTTTATTGGCTCCATTTTCAAGAAACGGGTAAGCAGCGAATTCAAAAGATATTCGATACACTTGAATTTCTTTATGACCAACTGCTCGTGAGCATGCCAACTGCACGAAATTCAAATTCGGCAAATGCTTCAATTCGACGCATAAGCCGGAACTCGAATTCAAGTAATCTTGGCATTAAAAGTAAAAGTAAAAGTAAGCGATCGAGAAGGAGTGCCTTCTCACGTCAATCGCGAAATGATAATCAGTATAAGTATATTGACAGTCGTATACACATTATATCAAAAATGTGGTGGTGGTTTTGTCAAGCAATGCCTCTTT
>Ga0114964_10001848_pt1 | contig 15323 bp, 20 predicted proteins | sample C_131016_MF_Meta_FD_92638 | JGI IMG/M metagenome (GOLD analysis project Ga0114964, IMG submission 92638) | Freshwater microbial communities from Lake Croche, Canada to study carbon cycling - C_131016_MF_MetaG | ecosystem: Environmental > Aquatic > Freshwater > Lake | place: Lake Croche, Canada... | reverse complement strand
CGATTCAGGGTGTGCGCCCTTCGCTTACCCTTCCTGCCCGCCCGTCGGTCTTCGGTGTGTTGGAGTTGGTGGGGTGGGGGGGGGGGGGGGGGGGGGTGTGGTGTTTGGGGGGGGGGGGGGGGGGGGGGGGGGGTGTTTCCCCCACAAATTGCTCCCCCGATTTTCTAAGTGTCTCTCCGTGAGTGCTCTTTGATACTTAACGAATGTTTGAATGATTTGAAGGCTTATGGGACTCAGACTGTGTAGCTCAGTCTGTTAAGAGTCTGTTAACACTCCGTCACCAAGTCCGTCTCAAGCCATTAACTGAGCCACACCCCGCGCGAGGTGCTAGCCCGCTCATGTATAGTGGATAAGAGACGGAAATGAGGGAGCCGTGTAATGAGGGCTTATAAGTGATTTGGGCTCAAGACTGTCACGTACACACTCTGCGCGTGCGTTGGCGGTTCAATTCCCACCACTCACACTTTTTTTGCACCCCACAGTATGACGTCCTGAAGGCTATGACCCGCATGATTAAGGACCGCGCGTACTGGCACGGTCAGAAAGACCTTTTGAACCTTTTAAAGGGCAAGAAGCTCAACGCCGTTGAGATCAAGATAAAGATGGAGGAAATTGAGGCGGAGCTTGAGTACACTAAGAACGAGGGTGACGCACTCGTCATGCGCTATGGGCCCCTTCGTCTCATTGGCGCGCACTCATACGAGCAGCTTTTGGCAACAACGGAGTCGTTTGACGCTGCGCTTGCTGAGACGCGGGAGAAGCTCACGGATGCAGAGACTAAGATCCGCGAACTGATGGCGGTGGACCCGCGTCTCGGTGGACCCACTTACCATATCACAAGCCGCGCGAAGCGGCAGCGCGGAGCGGGTGCGCGCGGCGGTGGCGCGGGTGCTGGCGTCAGTGCTGGCGGTGCACTAAAGCGGAGCCGCACACTTGGTGGCGGGCGTGAGGATTCGGTGTGAGTGTGTGTACGCAGGTTCAGATTCCAATTTCGGAGCGCGCGATAGCTAAGCCGGTGGCGAGCGGCGTAGTGAATGTCTCGGAGACTCGCCCGTATTTATGGTGGGGGGGTCGCTGCCCCCCTGCCTCGCGCAGGAACCTATGAGACCCCGGGCCCCTCTCCCCCGTTAACGTTGCAACTCTAGTGTCACAATATTCTGTCCCCTTCAGATTGAGTGAAGATGGCTGCTGAAGGTGACCAGTCGCAGATTGCAGCTGCTCAGGACGCCGCCAAGCTCAGCGCTGTCCCGCACGAAGGGTCACAAGTCGACGTGGAGGTGGACAACAACGACGTTGCTGTTGATGACCTGCACGCTGAGGAGGTGAGTGACTGGAGAGTGTGCGGTGGGTGGGTGTGTACGTGATAGTCTTGGCTTGACGGCTCTATCCATTCGTTAGGTGCTTGAGGAGGAAGATGATCTCCTGTGTGACTTTGACTTTCAGAGTGCCAAAGGCCCACCTAAGGGCGTGTGTGACATCCGCGGTAAGCCAACGTACGTCACCGAGGCCATGCTCAATGCCGCCATCACGCGCTTTAACGAGTTTGGCTTTTTCTACTACGTCACCAATGACCTTGGCATCAAGCAGAGTGATGGGCGTGTGTTGATCTTGCCTAAGGAGCAAGCGCACGCGTACCTCAACGTCCCTGCGCATGGAGGCTTTTTTTGGGGCAAGGAGGGTAAGACGCGCAAGTTCTTGTGGCGCGACTTTTTGTGTCAGGGCCACACGAAAATCCGCTATGTGACGAAGATAGAGACTTCTGCGCAAGAGGATGACCCATCAACAACAACGCTGCGCACGCACGCAGTGTTTGATCACGCACAGCCCTATCTGCTCAGCAAAACTCCGCTCGACGCAGAGAACTCGCGCATTGCGGTGGGCAACTTTGAGGCCCTCGTGAAGTGTGTTGTGCAGGACGACATAGAGGCGCAGAAGTGGCTCATTGCTGTTGTTGCACACTTGGTCCAAAGGCCGCACGTCCCACTTGGCTTTGCGCTCATCATCAGTGGAGAGCAGGGGTGTGGCAAAGACTCATTTAGCGCTATGTTGATGGCGCTTGTGCAGAAGTGGGGTGTCGAGATGGCCAACTTCAAGCAGCTGTTTGCAACGCACCAAGACGCACTTGCGGGGGGCTGTGTGCTTCTGAAGATCGGCGAGTGCTCTCGTCACGAGTTTGCCAAAGAGGACCTTCGCTCACAGATTCTCACAATCGTGACGGAGCAGGAGTTGCAGATCAACGAGAAGCACCGGAGCCTCCGCTACGTGAAAGTGCCATCGCTGACTCTGTGCCTCACCAACGACCGCGACCCCATCCCCTTTGCCCAGCTAGGATCGCGGCGCTGGGCGCACTTTGCCATGTCCAAGTACTACGTGGGCGACTCCAAGATGTGGACGGAGTTCTACGAGTGGCTGAGTGACCCGCGCGGCGTTGCAACGCTCTACCACTCTCTGATGAACTACAAGCTGCCAGATGAGCCGTTGAAGTTTAGTATTCCTGGGAGTCACGCGGCTGCGCTCCGATCCCTGGACGTTGACTATGGGCAGCTGTTCATTAACTTTTTGTGGGACGAGGACGTTTTTGCCACGCCGTCACCGCAGGGTACCCGCTGGTACATGCATGAGTTCCAGCAGTGGCTTGAGGCCCATTCAGAGCTCACAGGCTGTAGCGAGTTGCCGCCCGTGTTGTTCTTGTCGCAGAAGGAGCAGAGTGGCGTTGACTGCCGTTGGAAGGGTATCTTTGAGACCAGTGGCAGCACTTTTGGCAGCGTCATGATGCCCAAGGCGCTTGGTGACAGGGTGCTTTTGGCGCGCTCTGGCAAGATGTACTTGCGCGCGCCGCCATCGCAGCTCAACCAGTCACCTGCACGCCGTGCCCGGTGGGAGGCGGCTGCGGCTGCTGCGGGTGACCGCCCAGGGTCACCTATTCCACCTTTTGAGAAGCAAGAGGGTGGCTTCAGCGCCTTCACTAAGGTTCTCAAAGGGCGGATGCAAGAGAAACTTGCTGCTCGTGCGGCAGCGCTGCGCGCTGGCGTGGAGACTGGCTCATTTGACGACGAGTTGTACAACATTGAGGAGGAGCACAGTGCCAAGCGGCAATACGCGGGCGCAGGTATGGGTGCAGGGGCGGGCGCGGGCGCAGGCGCGGGCGCGGGCGCGGGCACGGGCACGGGCGAGTGACAACTAGGAGATTATTGTGTATGTACTCACATGAAGACCCCCACCACTGAATTTTGGATATTCCTCATACGGGATCCGCCGCTGCTCGGCGGCAATCTCTGCCGCCCACAAATCGTTCAACCATTGTCTCCGATCATTTGCCGCGATATGCATGCGCTGTATAGCACTTAATATTCTTACGCGTATCTGCGGTTCAAGAGGCCGTGGTCCATCCAAAACATCTTGAAGCTGCTCAATTAAGTGTAGGAACCGTTGAAATTGATTCTCTGAAGCTTCAAACACCCAATTGGGTTGTAGGTAGACATCTTCTATATTGCGGAGTGTCTCAATCATTCCTGTCCCAAAATCATATCTATGTTATCAAAAGCAATTGATGGGGCCGCCGCCGCCGCAGGCTCTTGCGGCGGCATTGCAGATTGCATCAGCGCTTGTGTTACAAGCTCGGGGGAATTGCGTCCGTCGATATCATAGTAGATACCGGCAATGCCGTCGTTGTAGGCAAGGTGCTCTGGTGATTGCCAAACACTCGGTACGGATTGGGATTGGCCCACAAAAGCCGCTTGAGACTCTTGCGACGGTACTCGTGCATGTGCCTGTGGCGAAAACGGGCGCACTGCTTGCACTGGAAGGACTGGCATTTCCCAGCGGTCTTCTTGCGGTGGTGGTGGTTCTTGCATGGGGTCATAGAAAGGTACTTCCGAATTAAGGAGCTCAAAATAACGTTTTCGTGCAGCGTCTCGACGTGGCTTTAGTGTATTTGCAACAAATTGGAGGTCCTCAGAGGACGTGGCGTGCCGAAGAGCATCACTGTATGCAATTTGGGTGCGCTGAGCGTCTTCCCGAGCCTGCTTTAGAAACACCTCCCTTATACCCACAACTGCAGCAATTCCATTACGGATTGAATTTGCCATGTATGTGTCAGTTCGATTTAATGATAAACCCCGAGTGGTTCTGCAACCATCAGATCCGCGTCTTGCAAAACTCTACATCACACTTGCGGCCATTGGCTACCCGCACACAATGTGCGTAACTGTATCATCACAAGCCCCCCCTCCCCCCCCGCGCCTGTGACAGACCTCGGTCCATGTCTGAGGTCTGTCACAGGCGCGGAGGGGAGGGGGAGTAAATTATATTTTATATATAATTGCAATGGCTGATAAGAAGGTTTCGTGGCCAAACCTCGTTGGGGATTGCGTGGAACGGGCCTCCGCGATCATAAGGTGGTGCACGCATTATCGCGTGTTCGTGTGCAGACACAATGAGACATTTGATACGACTGAATTTAAGTCATACCGCGTGGTCCTCTATTTGGACAAGGAAGGCTTTGTCTCTCGCACACCGCGCGTAGGATAGGGGGGACACAATTTTTTTTTGTGTGCACGCAACTATAACTACCGCACTCCTCTCTGGCGGTAAGTATCATCGGGAAATACGTATGATGTCTCTAAGAATGTCCGGGAATAGTGTGGCGGAACCTCAGGTATCATTTGCGCATACACAGCGGCCTGAAGACGCTCATATTTAGCATCCAACCTCCGAACGAGCTTGCGCAAATCACTCAGTGCGCCAACTTGCTGTATGTACTCGTAACTCCCCAGCATGTGATAGCGATTCTGAGCACCTTGCATTGCGCGCAATTTCTGGTTTTCAGCTGCATACTGTCCCTTTGCTTTCTGAAGTTGAGCATAGGTTCTCTCAAGCGCACCCATCATGTATGGATGCACACCAAATATATACTTGTCTGCCATGGAACCCCCTGTAAAAGACATAGACATAGATGATGAAACACCTCCTTCGACGCCGCCTGATTACCTTATTCTCGGTTAGGTGAGAAATGGCGCACTGCGGGGAGGACCCTGAGCAATGTGCCTTCCACGCTTACTCGGTTCGTGCACTATTATCGCGCGCCCAGCAGAAATGTCTGCAAGTGCCCTCGCACGCTCCCGAAGTGTTACTTCTAGTGGCGCTGTGCTGTCTACAATGATTTCGCGAGCTGCTCGCTCAGCAGTAGGAGTCACAGCACTTGGCAGGGTTGCAATGCGGTAACAGCGTACGCGAACTTTTGATGTTTCAGGAGTTACTGACCCTAGGATGGTTGTAGTGTATGTGCAGTAGATCTGGTTCTGTAGGTAAACAAGCACGTCAAAAGCAACGTTCCATGACACTTGAGTCCAAAACCCATTTGATAGAGGTGGCTCACCAGGAAGCAAGAAAGGCCAGAATTTTCCTGGTATCTGGATAATTGTTTGGTTACTGTGACCAAGGAGTCGGACACCATCCCATTGCACAGTTATGCTGTTTGAATTGACTAGAAAGTCATCTTCTACGAGGTTCTCCATAGACTGTACAAGGAAGTAGATGCCGGGTTTAGATAGCAAAGGCTCCGTTGTGAAATCTATGAAACAGCTTCCACCAAACGCCGGGGGCGTTGGTGCATCTGGTACCTCTCCATATGGATTAAGTCCTGGAACGACAGATATGGCCCCTTCGAATGTAGTGACCAACTCTGCTGGTGCTGGAACGGTTGGGGCAGGCAAATTTGTTAATTTTGAGCCATCACCAACAAAGTATGCGCCGCCACCCTCGCGGGGGACCGCTGTAATATCGGCAGTAGAATTCACAGGTCCATAGGAAGTGAGACCCCCTTCCGTAAGAATTTGATTGTTTACTCGGAGGTTTCCAGCTTCAAACGGTGTGCTATTTGGAACGCCAACGAATGCGTTTCCTTTCACTAGCAGGTCCTCTGTAATTACAGCAGAGGTTGAGACTGATGTAAGCTCTGCACTAGATGCACTCATTTCTCTTTCAATACTGGATCTCTTCCCTCCTTAAAGTTTCCTCTTCTGTAGAGCTGTTGCATGTAGGTGGAATGCGCCATATCGCGCGCCAGGGTCATCAGCTGTTGTGGACTTGATGCACTAAAATTAACATTGGAAATGTAGGCATGGCGTAGTCCGTTAAAGCCCAACCGACGTCCACCAAATAGGGTTGCAAGAGTGCGCTCCCCCCATACAGTGAAGGAGTGCGGTGATCGAAACTCCTCACCACGGTTCGAAAGAAATAACCTTGAGCGCGGTTGTTGGTGGAGTGACTCGCGGAGAACTTGTGCCAACAAGGGCGGAATAGCCCGAAGGACACGCCCGTGCGTATTTGCGCTCTTGTGATCAAGAATGACCATGCGTGGCGCACGGTCCCACTCACCAATGAACTCGGGCTTTGGCCCTGACCCTGACCACTCTCGCGGAGTTGATGGCTCAAGCACTATGAAGTTCTGTCGCGGCATTTGGTCAGATCGCGTCGAGACTATGACGGTACGCGCACCTCCCCGGGGAACAGAACTCTGCGGGGCTTTCTCCCGTACAGTTCCGTTGTCAACGTGCGGCGGTCGGAAATACATCCATGCCCTCAGCACAGGTGGCACGTCGGCTTCGCGTTGATAGATGATTGTGTTATAGTGGTCCGCGCGCGTGGGTGGCCAGAGCGTATACCAGCTGAGGAACAGGTGCCGCATGGATCCAGGCTCATAGTGCTCCAGCCGCCGCCGCATGTTAGCAATTTCCTTAAAAGGCACCCACGCGGCCTCCTCGCGCGCGCTTAGTTTTCCTGTGCGGCGTGCCGAGTTGCGACGTAGCACAAAGTGTATGTGTTTCCATGCAGACAAAGCTTTCTTTTCAAGGTTGGCGGGTCGCTTGCGCTTGACGTACGAGAGGAGCGCTGTTAAAATTTTTGCGCGCGTGACGGGATGAGGCCACCGTGTCTTGATAGCGCCGTAGGCATTATCTACCGCATTGAGTGCGACAACAAGCGCCGCTGGCGTGAACACACCAAGGAGGGCACACACCGAGCGCATGGACCGCCTATACGTAGAAACAGTATTAGGAGCAAGTGCATTAACTGCAGCCATTATAAAATGTCGCAGCCTTTTGATTGGTCCTTTACGCAGCCTTACGACGAGGGTTCCGAGGAGGAGACGCCTCTTGCACCTCCGCCCGCTCCCAAGAAGGTCTCGCGCCCGCCCCGCAGCAGCGTCGAGAGCAAGAAGGAGGAGGCGCGCGAGAAGCTCACCAACTACGAGTCACTCCTCGACGCGTCGCGTTTCCTCACTACATCGCTTCAGGCCATGGCGGTGTGTGCTCGTGAGGACGTTGCGCGCCTCGACAAGCGCAAGCCGCGCGCCCCCAAGGCTTCGGAGCCCGCGCCCGCAGCCGCGCCCGCCGCCGCGCCCACCGCGTCACAGGCGGCGAGCGCCTGCGAGGAGGCCGTCGTCGGGAAGAATCGCCTCCAGGGTCTGAAGCGTGTACGTACAGCGGTGCCGGAGGGTCCCATCGGGGCAGAGGGCGGGGGCCGTGGCGCCGGTGCTGGTGCCGCCATGTACAACCACGCTTTCCAGGGGCGCCCGCGCGCGGCGTCTGGTGTGCACACCGGTGTGCACACCGGTGTGTTGGGTTACAAGACCGAGTAGCGCAACACACACGGTGAGCACAGCAATGTACATTGCATACAATGCCTAATACCGCTGAATATGACGCGGCTTGGGGCCTCCTCTTTCTCAAAGCTGCCGAACCGCCATTACCAACTGTGGCTGACCAACGGAAAGAATTGCGTGCGCAGAGGGAGTTTAAGCGTTTGAACGATTGGAATGGGGCAAACCGCGTCGCGCGCGGCACATCGGGCACGGCTAGTACAAGCGCTGGCGCATGGACATACGGCCGCCAACAATGCGCGACGAGTCAGTCAGCTTCAGCACCGAAGGGCGGTAAAGAGGGCCTTCGCTAGGGATACCCGCGAGTGCGTCAGGATTCTCTGGATTTTGGAGCGAACTCGAAGGCCCAGGAATTGGGCCAGTTACAACCCGGCTCGTACCGCTAGAAGTGGTGAAGTATCCAGAGTTGATTGCAAGGACACACGTCTCACACGTGAGACTTGTATCACTGAGCACTGCAGACGGAATTGCACTCACATCAACAGTAAGAGACACACGCATTGTCCACTGAGCATTGCTCTGACCAGATGCAACACCTGCAGGAAGCGTGATGTCAACCCCAGGGCGCAGTAGCAGCGGTCCACCCGTCAACCATGCAACATCATTTGCTACGCCAGACGACGACGAAGTCTGTGCCTGACCAGACCACTGCGCCCAGGGCATCTTGAGGCCGTTACACTTTGAAATCTGGTAGAGTTGTTGCTGAGTCAAGTTGCTCAGCAACCCCGTCACGTTACTCCACGAAATGTTTACAGAGACAATAGGAAAGTACCACGTGCCCTGATTGAGTGCTACAGAGGATGCGCGATACTTTGCATCGGGTTGAACTGCAAGCACAATCCAATCAGGGACAGTGTTAAGACTCAAAGTCTGCGTGGTCACAAGATTGTTGGAGAGGGTAGGCTTTGACACGGGGAAGTTGTAATTGTAAATCTGCTGAAGATCAACAGTGTTCACAGGCTGATAAGGAAGCTCAGGCACCATTGGGGGGCTCAGCCACGTGCAGTACAACGACGCATCGCGTGAAAACGGTGAGCCACCAATGTTCCACAGCTGATAATCAGTCACTTGCCGGCCATTCTTGCTTGTGCAGCGCAACAGCTTTGCCTGGCGCGCATTGAGCATTGTCATTGAAACATAAAGGTTCTGCAGCTGCGACAAACCGGTGCGGCGCTCCATAACATCCTTCCACTGTGGGTTAGGGTTAGGAATAGATTTGGGGTTAGGGTTAAAGAGCCGTTAGTAACCGTTAGGAAGCTGTTGGTAACCGTTAGACCTAACCCCAAATCCAGACCTAACCCTAAATCCTACTCACGATAAATGGTGAGAGCTGCAGAGGCTCAGAGCTATTAAACTGAAAGTAGAGCTGCACAACGCGCGGTGCGCCAACTGCAGGGAGAGTAACCTGCGGCAGACCCTGTGCGGTAAAGCTAACCACAAGTCCGGAAACAGCGTCAGTATAAGTTGTTGCCACAGCCCCGGACGGGTTTGTGAAAACAAGTGGCCACGCCCCGTTACCAATAGTTGCAAATGTGGTTGTTGAATCCCACCCTGCAATCGGGTTAAGAAGCGAACCAAAAGCATCGTCATTGGACGAATAAACGTCCAGCGCAGTGGGGGAGGTGGACCACTCACGGTCCATTGGTGAGTCGGTCAAACGATCAATAAGGTCGCGATTCTGCGCCAAATTTGACGACACAGCGGTGTCACAAATCGTTGCGGACATGGTGCCCGTGAGCGCATGGAGGGGATATGCGCACAAACTAAAATCGCGCCCAGGAGTCGCCACAGGCACAACCTGCCCAATAAGCGATGCCGGGAGAGCAGTGAGATCCACAGACATAGTGGCAGAAACGGTCATCTGCCAATCAACCTTGCGGTCAAGATATACCGCCTTGCTTGGCGCCTGGATCTGAAAGTTGATGAAGCCTGTGCTGACCGCCTGTGCTTGAAACTGCCCAGACGTGAGAGAGACTGCACCCTGTTCAACAGTCCATGACGGAATAGATTGGTAGATGCTGCGGCGGGGGAAAATTGTTAGTGGGAAGGTGTACCCCGCAGACGCAGAACACGTAGGGACTTACCGATCGTCAAATCGCTTCGTGCGACGCAAGAGTGAAAGCATATTATATGCAAGTGCCTTTTCCTATATTTGATACGCCAAATAGCGGTGTTCCGTTACCTTACCCCATACAACTCAGACCACCTTACGATCCCGGAGCTTCTGTTGCTCGTGCTCAGGCCTCTATGGACTACTATGACACTTACGATCCTGCAGGCGGCGCATGGTATAACAATTGGGGTGACTTCAAGGGGGCAGTGTCAAGCCAGTTTACGGACCCAAATTCTTACCTCCGCTCAGGCCGTTTAGGAAACGCAGCAGAGTCGATTGTTAATCCTTTGACAGACGCTATTGCAGGATTTGCGCCAGAGTACACAGGAGTGGCAACTGGCATTCAACGAGGTTTCCGCCAGTTTCGGGATCTTACTGGTCTTGGACTCAGCGGCGGCGCAAAGGGGGACCGCGTGCGGCTTATGGCCGAAGGTATTGATGCAAATGAAGCTGCAAGACGTCGTCGAGAGTTGGCTACTGAGGAACGCGATCGGCGTCGTCGGGACCGTGAACGCGCTGCGCGTGGAGCTGATGCACTTATGGGGGGTCCTGCCGCTGCCGCTGCCGGCGACGTGTATCCCCCCAATATCGGAGCACCACCGGTAAGTTTGTAGGTAGTTCTCTGATACAACAACATATATATTAACAATTCCTCTCTCCTCTCTACAGGGTATTCCTATGGACGGTATGGATGTTATGGTTCCTCCTCAAATGATGCCAGCGTCAACGAGTTATACGCGAAAGGCTCGCGCTAAGTACGTGCATGCGGGATATGGTCCTGATGGTATTCCGCTTGCTGTTGTGCCTCTTATGATGCCGCCGAAGTTTGGTCCTGCTCGCGCACCCTCTGCACGACAGCTTGCCGCTCGCGCAAATATCAGGAACGCGACAGCCGGGTGGCGTGCCTTTGCTGCAGCTCGGAAAGGTACAATGTCGCGCGACGCTATGGTAGCAGAATGGCGTCAGATGCACCCGAAGCCTGCTTCGAAATTCCCCCCTTTCAGCACAAAGGGGCGTGAGCACTTCCGCTACCAGCGGTTGTATGAGAGTGCGCGCTCACGTGGTCTCAACCCCGTTTGGCACAGTAGCCAGGGTATGAAGCCAGGGATGGCCGTGAGCAAGCGCACTGGGCGCCGCTACCCCCTTCAGATGCGCAATCTGACAATTGCTGACCACCCGTATGGTTCGGTGTGGCAGGAGGGTCAGGATTTGCATGGAAGCGGTCGTGTATACGGTTAAAATGCAAGGAAATAATGCATTCAACAATCGGCGGATGTCTCAGTTCGCGCCAATTCAGGGGTCTCAGAATGCCACACCAACTGCTAACTACCTACTCCCTGCAGGCGTCAAGCGCTCCGCTGAGGTTGCGCAATTGTCACCTCCTGATGAAGATGACGATAGCTCTTCAGAGTCCTCCTTTGACAGCGAGTTTGTGCCTTCCCCTCGCGCTCGTTCTGGTGGCCGCGGCCTACGCGAACAGCCCTCAACGGCTCCCCCCCCCTATTGGGACCACGAAAACCATCGTGCAGCATGCATTGCCGAGCTTGAGGATCTTGTCAATTCTGGCGTAACCTGGGCAGACATTGACGCGTCTGTGGGGGATTCTGATTGTGAGATTAAAACGGAAGACGAAGAGGAAAACTCCGCAAGTGAGGAAGAGGAGATAGCGCAGGAAGACCCCGCACCTTAGGTCTTTGGAGAAAGAACAATGAAGAACTGTGTAATTATGAATGTTTTGTTACCAGCGATAGGAACAAAAAGGTCGGAGGAAATACGGAGTTGAAACTGTGCGCTTGTGGGTTCGTAAAGGATCTGGCTACCAACACCAACGTCCGGAACGGATTCAGATCCAGAAACGCCCGATGCAATTGAACTAGCAAGACAAATAGCTGCAACGCCAGTATCTGCGCCACCAGTACCACCACCACTACCTGGCACGACTTTCAGGCCCCAGGTAGAAGGAAGGTTAAAGGTTCCGGAATACCATGAAAAACCTGCAACAGGAGATGCACCAAGAGGGAGTGTGATAAATCCGCATTGCTGGGTAATAGGGAGAACAAGCGGAACAACCGAATTTCCCTGAATTGGAAGGTGGAAAAGACCATCACCTGCAGTTACCCCACCGCGAACAAAGAGGTTCCCATCAACAGTGAGGTTCCCACAACACTCCTGAGTCTGAGCACTAGAAGAACTCATTATATTATCTCAAATGTTATAATTCACTTAAAGCTCCAATTGCGGAAGCTCATCCTCATCACTGCTGTCCCACGGGGCATGTAGGTTCCGGGGGTACCATATGGCCTCAACAGCCCACGGATACAGGTTTTTCAGTGCCTGACAATGAGCATTGTACTCATCTTCCTTGGAATTGCATAGTTCCTGCAGAGTTCTTGAAAAGAGTTTGTCAGTGGTGTAAGGCTCGTCTAGTGCTTGCTGCAGACCTTTCAGAGCCGCCCCGGCCTGTTGCCACGCTATGAGAACACCAACGAAAGCGGACATCTCCTCAGACACTCGCTGAAGACGGTTTGAACAATTCTTGGCAGTGGTGTGTAGGTAAGTTTCTTCAGGAAACCACTGAAGCAGGTTCGTACTCAGGACTTGAAAGGTTGCTGATTGGTCGGAGGCAGACGTGCGAATGTTTTCGATATCAAGGCCCTCCGGTACCTGCATGTAATCTGCAAGGGGTTCCGCATTATCCAAATGAAACGCTGCCCGGAACCACGCCGACGCCATACAGACAATACTCAAATCGCACACCATCCTAATGGATACTGGAGTAATCCTTGGTACAATTTCATTAGCTTGCAATGCCCTCATTGCGCTAGTGACATGCCTTTCCCACACTCACATTCGTTCGAAGTGCTGTAAAGGTTTTACAACATTCGAGCTTCGTGTGAGCCAAGAAGGAATCGCGGGAGGGAGCGCGAAAGAAGGACCCATCGGCTATGGATCTTGTTTATGTCCGGCAAGTCCTTGGGGTCTATCCCCACGTGATGAGTCAGCAGGTACCGAAGTTGATGGTAGCCCATACCAGCTGGGAAGACAATAAACTTTGTTGCTTCGTTGAGCATTTGGCGGGTCTCTTTTCCGCGCGTTGACAGGTGGTTGCACACAATGATGCTCACGTTCTTGTGGCGTCCCATTGTCAAAAGAGCATCTTGGAGCTCGTTAACAGCCTGCTTGTGCGGCCCTGTAAGGCTCTCACAGTCGTCAAATATAACGAGACTATTGCGAAAGGCTTCAAGTTCCTCCCCGCGCTCAAATGGGTCTTCAACGAGTGTGTCAATGTTGACGCGCTTTAGCTTTGGTAGTGAATCCAGCGTTTTGTCAGACCGGAGGGCGCTAAGAACGTAAACTCGTCTTGAAGGCCACAGCTTCTGATACTCCTCTGCAAATGATCGCGCTACCCAACTTTTCCCTGAACCTGACGCCCCCACAATGCACAGGACATCACGGACATCAGCTTTAGCAGATGGAAGAACGCAAAATTGAGCTTGAGGAGGTAAGACGATCTCGCGTTGACCTGCATTTTCACAGGCGTATAGGACCCCCCCATTGAGGCGGTCCCGTGACGTCACTATAGCTACAGGAACAGGAGCAGCTTCGTAATGCCCATATCGATTTCCAGCGCGGGGGGGATCAAAGGTAAAGCCTGGATTCATATGAATTATCCTTTAACTCGAACTGATATTCAGGTACTCCTCCCAGGGGTTCCTGTCTTAACATACACAGATTTGATAGGCAAGCAGCACATAGAGGAAGTTCTTGGTCCAGATGGTCGCCTTGTGTTGCTCTTTCTGACCACGGGTCTATCTCAGGGCCACTGGGTCGGTATCTGGAAAAAGGGTAGAACGCTTTGCTTCTTCGACTCCTATGGACTTGCTCCGGATGAAGAAAGAAGATGGCTTTCAGCGTCAAAGCTTGTTGAGTTGCATGAAGATAAGCCTTTACTTAAGACTCTCTTTCAGGATGCCCAGGGACGCGGTTACTCAACAACGTTCAGTAGGGACCACTATCAGAACGAGAGAGACGAGTCCGAGACTTGTGGAAGACACGTTGCAGTACGATTAAACCACGCTGACTTAAACGAAAGCGAATATCGCACATTAATAGAGCAAGCTGCTCGTGATCAAAACGCAAACTCTCCAGACGAAGTTGTTCTTAATTTAACAGAACCAGTGCTTGGGAAATGAAGCGTAGAGTAGATTACCAGGGTGGGGGCGTGACGTCATTGATACAGGGTCTACCAGATCAATTCGCACCGCCCATCATTGATCACTTGTACATCAATATCGGTGCAATCAATGCTATTACCTCTACTGCTGTGACTGACCCTCTGGTGTCAATTAAACCTGCGGTCTTTCGGGAGTCACGTAACACACCAATTGTTGACAGCGCAAATCAATGGAACTATTCTATTGTGCGGTTCAATATGGAAGGGGTTGGTGCGCTGCTTCCTCTATGGATACCAAAGATTCAGGTGGGGCAATCAAACCCTCTGCGCACTGTATACGGAGTTTGCTGCCACACTGTAGCAACAAATGTGGGAACAATACAATATGGTACTTTTCAAACTGCGTTTCCAACTCTTGCTCTCCCACCTCCTCCGGTTGAAAAGCAAGATGTCCTCAACCCTTATTACCTTGGGAAGTCCTACAGCCAATTCTGTAGCATGATCAATGCCGCCTTGATACTCACCTGCAAATCAAACGGGATTGTCGGATCAGCCGCTTCTTTAAACTACGATGGCCAATCAAAGCTTTTCTACTTCAACCTTTCTTCTGACTTCTTCCCCACAATTGACCCAGATACAGGGGCAACAGTTCCAGCATTAACCCAGCTGGATGTAACCCCCCCTCTCGCCGCATTGCTAAGTGGTTTTCCGTGGACGTTTCAATCTCCTAACTTTTATCTAAGGATCCCTGATGGATACCCCATACCCACTCCCGGGTCGGGTACTTCTTTCTACCAGGATTTTAATTGCACATCGAATGGTCTTTGGACACCGATTGATAGCTTCTGCTTCATCACAAACCTCATGCCAGTGGTCATTGAACAGGGAACGGCTCCAACACAAATTGGCGAGTCAAACGTCGGTACTGTAAATGCCAGCACTGGGCTCGGGTTCACGGCGGTGTTAACTGACTATAACGTCTCGAGCTATCCAGAAGAGTCGCTTCAGTCAATCGAGTATGTGCCGTCCGCGGAGTACCGCATTGGAAACCTCACCGGGTCGGCGCCCGTCCAAACTATTGACGTTCAAATCTTTTGGCGTTACCGCCTTACGGGCGATCTGGTGCCTGTCTACCTACCAGGAGACAGCAGCGTGTCGCTCAAGATGCTTTTGCGGCGCAAGGGAGCAACATGATTTCCCCCGGTGGTTGACCCACTTGACGTCAACACCCCCCCCCCCCCCCCCCCCCCCCCAAAAAAAAAATTTCCTTTTTTTTTTTAAAAAAAAAAAAGAGCGCCGGAGGGGGGGGGGGTAAAAATTTTTTGGGGGGGGGGGGGGGGGGGGGGTGTGCCCCACCCACCTCCACCCCCACTTCT
>Ga0114964_10001846_pt1 | contig 15327 bp, 12 predicted proteins | sample C_131016_MF_Meta_FD_92638 | JGI IMG/M metagenome (GOLD analysis project Ga0114964, IMG submission 92638) | Freshwater microbial communities from Lake Croche, Canada to study carbon cycling - C_131016_MF_MetaG | ecosystem: Environmental > Aquatic > Freshwater > Lake | place: Lake Croche, Canada... | reverse complement strand
CACAAAGTCTCCCTCTTCAGAGATGCGAGTCTCCATGACGGTGGTGTCAAGGTGCGAGCAAAAGGGACACTTCATGGCGCTCTCAAATGGGGTGGAGGAGGGATGCCGAGCGAGGCCCGTGCAGGGCACAACTCTTGGGTGTTGACATTCTTACCGGTAGACGGGAAACGCTTGGGTGAGGTTTTTGACTTTCGCGCGAACCTCGCTCAGGACTTGTTCGCTCGTTGGGTGATCCAAAACGTCCGCAATGAGGTTTGCGGTCAGGGCGGCTTCTTGTTCAGCAAAACCACGCGTTGTCATGGCCGGGGTTCCAATGCGAATACCGCTCGTGACCATGGGCTTTTCCGGGTCGTTGGGGATGGCGTTTTTATTGGTGGTCAAGTGCGCTGAACCCAGGAGTTGCTCGGCGACTTTGCCGGTGATCCCTTTGCTCCTCAAGTCCACGAGCATCACGTGACTTTGCGTGCCCCCACTCACGATTCTCAAACCCCGAGCGCTCAATGTGTCAGCCATGGTGTGGGCGTTTTTGAGCACTTGGGCTTGGTAAGTTTTGAACTCGGGGCTCAAGGCTTCTTTGAAGGCCACGGCCTTGGCGGCAATCACGTGCATCAAGGGGCCACCTTGAAGGCCTGGGAAGATGGCGCTGTTGATGATTTTTTCGTGTTCGGACTTCATCAAAATGATCCCGCCACGTGGGCCTCTGAGGCTTTTGTGTGTGGTGGAGGTGACGACATCCGCGTGGGCAACGGGGTTGGGGTAGAGACCTGCGGCGATGAGGCCCGCGTAATGGGCCATGTCCACCAAGAAAATCGCACCCACCTCTTGGGCCACTTTGGCAAAAAATGCAAAGTCGATGTGCAAGCTGTAAGCCGAGGCACCTGCGATGATGAGCTTGGGGCGGGTTTCATGGGCTTTTTTCTGCATGGCCGCATAGTCAATCTCTTCCTTGTCGTTCAAGCCATAACTCACTGCGTTGAACCACTTGCCGCTCATGTTGAGTGCCATGCCGTGGCTCAAATGGCCGCCTTCGGCCAGGCTCATGCCCATGAAGGTGTCGCCGGGTTTTAAAAAGGCCATGAAGACCGCCATGTTCGCCGAGGCACCGCAATGCGGTTGAACGTTGGCCGCTTGCGCGCCGAAGATGGCCTTGGCGCGGTCAATGGCCAGTTGTTCGGCCACATCCACAAACTCACACCCGCCGTAGTAGCGCTTGCCAGGATAGCCTTCGGCATACTTATTGGTCAATTGAGAGCCTTGCGCCATCAACACTGCGGGTGAGGCGTAGTTCTCGCTGGCAATCAACTCAATGTGGTCCTCTTGGCGCTGGTTTTCAGCCAAAATGGCGTTCCACAGTTCAGGGTCGGTGTGTTCAATGAGGTGATTTTTTTGAAACATGATGGTGCTAGAAAGAAAAAAAGGTTTGCCAAAGGCGAGCGAAGCCGCCACTCGGAGAAAACATCGCATGAGGAAAATACACTGGACTTGGCATTGTGCGAGCCGTTCAATTTTGGCCAAGAACGCACAAACCAAACCCTCAAATGCTGTTGTTGTCAGCTCACACTGAGGGCACGCAGGCGCGGAAACCGCAAGAAAACAAGGTTGGGACCGGCAGTTGAGCCAGTCATTCACTGCAAACACCTCGGGCCTATTTTTAGATTGCCAAGCAAACCCCTCGGATGCATTGGCTCAAAGTCAACGTGAAGTCACCGGTGTGCATGACCAGATATTTTACTTTGTTTCAGGGTTTTCCTCAGTAAACGAGGTCAACTTCTGGGCCTTTTCCCATAAATTCTCCACCAAACCGCTTGAAGCGGTGGTGAGTGTGGTCAACGGGGTGAGCGGAGCGAGGGGCACTTTGACGCCTTGGGCAACTTGTTTGAGTCGGGCTTGTTCGGCCAATACTTTGACCGAGTAAGAACCCCCGTCAGGGCTGCTGCTGTCGCCCACATAAAGCTTCAATCCCCCTTGAACGCTGCCACTTTTGAGGATATCGTCTTTGAGTATTTTGACGCCCACCCTTAAATTGGAGACGGGATCAAAGGCGGCCAAGTTGCCACCAAAGCCTTCGTATTTTTCCGAGTGCATTCGGGTCATCACTTGCATCAAGCCTTGCGCGCCGACATTGCTTTGGGCAAACGGGTTGAAACCCGACTCGATGGCCATCACCGCCAAAATCAAGGTGGGCTCGATGTCATTTTTGGGCCCCAAGTCATAGGCCTCTTCCACCAATGCGCTGATGGGCTCGGGGGCCACGTGGTATTTCTTGCTCAACCAGTAGGCTACATTGGCTTGCTGCTTGGGCAGGGCAGAGGGGTCGGTGGCGGTGGCGCGGTCCACGGCCTCCACATCAGTGGCAAGACCCGTGTCGTCGGCACGGCGTTCTTGCAGCCAGTTGATGAGGGCGATTTCTGCGTTTTCTCGAATTTCCGGTCTGAGAGTGACCACCATGGCGGCAAAGAATACCAAGAGACCCACCAAGGCCAAACTGCTGTGGGTGATGAAGAAAAACCCTTCGGCCACGTCGTGTGCAAAGATCCTGGCGCTGGCCATGCTTTGCTCCAGAATGAGGCTTGAGCGTGCAAAAAGGGTTCGAGTGGGGGTCATCAAAATAAAAATTAGGCCAAGGGGGGTGAGGTGACTCACAGGGGATGCACGGCTTCAGAGTGTCAGCACATGCAAGGCTCAAACTTCAAGGCCAACGGGCTTCAAGCCAACCGTTGCGCCCGTGGTGGCGCTTGATGCCGATGCCTCAAGCTGTTAAAAATAAACACCCTATTCAATTGGGGTTCAAAAAGTTATTTTAAAGGGTATGCCCCCAATTTGAGTGGTTCATAGCTGTAATACGAGGCCTATAGTTCTCTTTTGTTGTTGAAAAATGTGTTTTTGCGATGTTGGATGCCCTCAGACCTGTTGCCGCTTGGGATTTGTACAGTTCATTTCCATCGATGGTGAGCATGCCAAGGGTTTGCTCAATAGGGTGGGGGAGATGGTTTTTGTGGCGAAACACGCTCACATCCAACGAGCGCGACGAAGCGTTGATGTCTCCCAAGGTTCAAAGTCTGGGCCACACCACCGCATATGTTTTGGCGACGAATACAGTCTATTTAAGAGGCGGTCCTTTGAAAATGGACCAGAAAGCGGAGACAATAGCGGCTTAGACCTGTGCCTGGCCCTTCAGTTAGGCCAGTTATTCCTATTTCAATGAGCTCTTTACACGTGACCGATCAAGCCATCAACTCCAAAACCGTTTCTGCGCTGGACGCGTTGACCCAGGGCGCCTTCAGTGCGCCGACTTCGGGCGAACGCTCCGCCAAGCTCAGAGAGTGGTTGGCCAGCCAACCCCAGCCCGAGCTGATTTTGGAGGTTTACAAAGAAATGAGTGCCAAAGACAAGGGCGCGGCCAAGCCCTTGCGTGAAAAGCTCGATGAGCTCAAACGCCTCAAAACTCAAGAGTCATTGGCCCAAGAGTGGGTGATCAAGGCCCAAGCCTTGCTGCAAGCCCCACGCTTTCACGTGGCCGATGCATTGGCTTGGCAAAGAGATGCAGCCAAAGCGGGTGCGCCCTTGTCCAGAGAACCTTTGTCAGAGCTGAAAGTTCAATTGAGCGAGAGCATCAAACGCGTGGAGGACCTGGAGCACCGCGCGCAAGTGCAGCGCGAAGCCGCGGTGATGATGTCTCAGCGCATCGAGATTTTGTCCACCAAGTCTTGGAAAGAGGGCCTAGAGTTGCGCGAGAGCCTGGGTCAAGATGTGCAAGCGTGGATGTCTGAGCAGTCTCGCATCACCTCGGATGCGCAGTGGGGCAGTGTGGACGTGAAGTACCCCTCAGCCATGCTCAGCAGTGGACAACAGCTCCAAGCGGTATGGGATGCATTCAGCGCCGCTTTGGCGCAAGCACAAAAAGCCTTTGACTCGGTCCAAGAGGCTTTGCCCGCAGTGCCTGCTTGGGCTGAAGAGATCAAAAACCACAGAAACGCGGCCAACCCAGCGCCTGCGCAAGCGACCAAACCCAAGATTGACCCGGAGCAAAAAGCACTTCACACCCAGCGCACAGAGCAAGCCATCAAAGTGTTAGAGACCGAGTTGGCCCAAGGGCACGGCAAAGCCAGCGCCGAGGCGGCCATGGAGCTCAGAAATGCGCTCAAAGAAGGCTCGCGCATGATCGACGAAAAACTCGATCACAAAGCGCAGGCCGTGCTCGCTGCAGCCAGCGAGCTTGAGGGCTGGCAGCGCTGGAGGGCGGATCAGTTGAGAGCAGAACTGTTGGCCAAGGCCGAAGCACTCTTCAAGCGCGTGCCCGTCAAGGGTGAGGCGCGTGAGCAAGTGGTCAAAGTCACCCGCACAGAAGCCAAGAAAAGTCTCACACCTGTCGTCTCCTCCACCGAGCTTGCACCCACTCAAGAGAGCGTCCAAGCGCCCGCCGTGTCGAGCACCGACAGCGAGAGCCCTGTCGGTATTGCGCCCACCGATACAACTGCAGAACAAGCCGCACAACAAAGCGCGGAACAAAGTGCACAACAAACCACCTTGACCCCTGCAGTCACCTCCACCACCGATGAGGTGAGCACTGAGCAACCCAACGCGGTCGAGGATGCAACAAGCGCGCAAGCGCCCCATGTCCCCGGCGTGCAAGAGATCATTGCGCCCAAAACACAAGAATACAACTGGGTGCCCGTGGTTGGGGGCAGAAAAATGCAAGAAGCCCTGCGCGACTTGAGAGAGCAGTGGAAAATCACCGATCAAGGCGGCTTACCCAATCATGCGCTTTGGAAACGATTTGATCAAGCGTGCAACCGCGCCTTCAAGGTGGTTGAAGCTTGGCAAGACAAAGTCAGGCAAGAAAGTGCTGCGCATCAAGCGCAACGCAAAGCCTTGATCCAAGAGTTGCAGGCTTGGACGCAGGAGCACGCGCAAGGGCCGGAGTGGAAAAATATTGTCCGCCAATTGCACCAATTCTCTGAGCGCTGGAGAGACAGCGGGCACGTGAGCGAAAAGGCTTTTGTGGAGTTGCAATCCCAATGGAAGGCGGCGATGCAAGCGGCCCATGCGCCACTCGAAGCGGTGCAAGCGCAAAGTGTAGAGCGTCGCCAAGCACTCATTGCCCAAGCGCAGGCGCTTGGTGCCGAAGATTTCCTGCGCATTGACGCGGTCAAAAGCTTGCAGCAACGCTGGCAAGTTGAGTCACAAAGCGTGGTCCTCGATCGCAAACAAGAACAAAAGCTGTGGGACGCATTCAGAGAGCCCATTGACCAAGCGTTTGCTCGCAAGACTCAACAGCGTGAGCAAGCCCATTCGGCCATGAGCGCCTTTGACGCAGCAGTCATCAAAGCGTCCAAAGCCTTGGAAGCGGCCACCCAGTCCGAGGATGCTCAGGCAATTCGCCAAGCCATGACGGCTTTGCAAAGTGTGCTCAATGGCCAAGTCGAAGAAGCGAAAGAGCCTGCAGTGGCCATGCCCACACCCGCCCAAGCGCAGACACCAGCTCCCACAACCGAGTCCCATCAGGAGCAAGATCATAGTTCGGCTACCCCTGCCCCTGATGCCCCTGATGCACCTGATGCACCTGATGCACCTCATGCTGCCCATGAGAGCACAGGCGAGCCCCTTGCGGCTGAGAGTGAAAACTCCACCGCTGCCGACTCCACACCTGACGTCCCGGCCACACCCGTGGCACCCAAAGCTGCACCCAAGCCCGTGATTGCGGTGCGGGGTGATGATCGCCCTGGACAGAAAAAAACCGAACCTCAAAACACCAAGCCAGGGTTTGGCAAGGGTGGTCAATCGGCGTTTGGCAAAGGAAAACCCACCACAGCGGATGCTCGGGGTGGTGCCAGAGGTGATTCAAGAGACACGAGAGATTCCAGGGATACCAGGGACTCTCGCCCAGACTCTCGCGGCCCGCGTGGTTATGGTGCATCCGATGGTGCCTTCGCTCCCCGTGGTCCACGACTGGGCGATCAGGCTTATCGCGCTCAGCGCCAAGCCTTGGAGATCGCCCAAAGCACCATGAAAAAACTCTCCTTCATGGCCCACGGTGAGGCCTTGTCCCAGCTCATGTCCGCTTGGCAGTTGCGTGAACCACAAAAAGTGCCAGCGCTCAAAGAGTTGAGCCCCAGGCTCACCCCAGCGCAACGCCAAGAGATGGTTCAAGCCTTGCAAACCAGCGACGCCAGTCCCAAAGCGCAAACATTGGCCAGTGAATCTTTGTTGCGATTGGAAATCGCCTCAGGGGTGGCCACCCCGGCGAGTCACTTGAGTGAGCGTCGTGCTTTTCAGCTCCAACTGCTCACGCGCAGAAATGACCCCCCGCCCGAGCAAACTTGGGTGCAAGACCTTGGCAAGCTCTTGAAGAGTGAGTTCGATGCCGACAAAAGCGCACGTTTGCAAAATACGCTCAAAGTGCTACTGAAAAATTAAGCTTTTTAGTGCTGAAATCGCTGTTTTGCGGCGTGGGCTTGTGGCCTTGGGACGAACCGCTTGAGCCCTCTCCCCTAAAGGGACAAGCGCTCAAGACGCTTGTGTTGGAGTCGCACGACCTCTAGCCTTTGGGGGCTTGCAAGCGTATCCCAGTCAGACAAGACCACGCGCACGAGTCCGTCGCCCAAATCGTGCTCCATGGGGCGGTGCGTGTGCCCATGGATCAAGGTGGTGCAGTGGTGTGCTTGCAAACTTTCTCGGCACGACTCATGATCCAAATCAAAAAACTCCTGGGTCGAGCGTTGTCGTTGGGAGAGTTGGTTCTCCTTGCTTTGAGCCCTCATTTGTTGTGCCATCTCCAGTCGCTGGAGCAAGGGCTGGGCAAGAAACTGAGCTTGCCAAGATGAACTTCGAACGGTTTGACGAAATGCTTGGTAGGGCAGATCGCTCGTGCACAAGGCGTCGCCGTGAGAGAGCAAATAGCGCTGGGTCTGACTTTGGAGCACGCAGGGGTCTGCAATGGATTGAATCCCAGTGCGCTTGAAAAAATGCTCACCCAGCAAAAAATCTCGATTGCCTGGCAAGAGGTAGATGGCCATGCGCCGGCTTGCTGCTTTCAAGAGGTGCACACACTCGCGGGCAAAATCCCCTTGTGCATGATCCAAGACATCATCTCCCACCCACAACTCAAAGAGGTCGCCCAAGATGAACAAGGCTTGGGCAGGGGTGTGTTGCAAAAATTCCCCCAAACCCTGAAAAATCATGGGCTGTGAGGACTGCAAGTGCAAGTCCGAGATGAAGTCCACCACCTTCCAGTCTTGGCCATCGATCTCGCTGAGCGCGGGCGAGATCCAACCCGCAGCAAGTGGGGGTGGAGTCATGGACGGTTTGATCGTGCCCATGACCCAAGCTGATCAGAGCTTGACTGCTTTTTCAATGGTGATGGCCTCTTTGGGGACATCGTCATAAAAACCGCTGGTGGTGGTTTTGACGCCTGCCAACTGGTCCACAATTTCTTGGCCCTTGACCACTCGGCCAAAGACCGCATAGCCCCAACCCGATGGGGTGGGAGCGGTGTGGTTCAAGAAGTCGTTGTCGTTGACGTTGATGAAGAACTGGGCACCCGCAGAATGTGGGTCCGACGTGCGGGCCATGGCCACAGTGTAGTGGTCGTTTTTGAGGCCATTGTTGGCTTCGTTGTCAACGCGGGCCAAGGCTTTTTTCTCCTTCATCTTGGCATCAAATCCGCCCCCCTGGATCATGAAGCCATCGATGACTCGATGAAAAATGGTGCCGTCATAATGTCCTTCCTTGACATACTCCAAAAAATTGGCAACGGTTTTGGGAGCCTTCTCAGCGTTGAGCTCCAAGGTGATGGTGCCATGGTTGGCAATGTGCAGTTCGACGAGATGTTCGCTCATGGTGTTGACTTTATGATATTGGCCGATTGAATGGTGACCAGGGGTTTGGGGACATCGCTTGGTAAAGGACCCATGGCCCCCGTGGGCAAGGCTTTGATGCGGTTGACCACGTCCATGCCTTGTATGACTTTACCAAATACCGTGTAGCCCACGAGTTGGGGGTTGCCCTCCAAATTAGAGCGTGGAATGTTATTGTAGGTTTTCCCTTGATAGGTGAAGCTTGGCACCGGGTCGCCAGGGGGAATTGGGGTGGGATCCAAAAAGGCATTGTCAGCCACGTTGATGAAAAACTGCGATGTCGCAGAGTTGGGCTCCGAGGTTCTGGCCATGGCCACCGTGCCCACCACGTTTTTGCTTCCCCCTTTGGCCAAGGCGGCTTGGCCTTCATGCACAACAGGTGGGCGGGTTTTTTTCTCTGTCAAGGTTTTGGTGTAGCCCCCACCTTGGACCATGAAGCTATTGATCACGCGGTGAAACACCGTGCCGTCATAGTGATGGTCTTTGACGTACTGCAAAAAGTTGGCCACGGTTTTGGGGGCTTTGTCCGGGTAGAGTTCCAGCACGAAGTCGCCCATGGAGGTCACGAACTTGACTTGGGGATTGGGGTTGGCTGCTTGTGGCTCAGCACTGGGGGTCATCACTGTGCCATTGGCTGATGGAGTCTGGGCCTGGATGGGCTGCAAAAAACAAGCGACCGCACAAACAATCCCTACCCAGCCCCAGCGCAAAAGGCGCTCAATAGAGGTGGGCAGGGTGGTTGAGGCGTGAAGAAGGGGGTTGGCAGTGAACATGGGTGAGCAATGATGGACTGTAGGGGGGCTTGGCGCTGGCGACAAGCCGAGCATCTGGATTTTAAGTTCTATTGGACGGCATTCAAACAACTGCAAAAAAACTGAACTCAAAAAGTGCTGATGGACAAGCGGCAATTTTTGGAGCTCAGTGGGCTTTTTGAACCTCCAAAGTGGGGGTGTTCAAGGGAATTTGCCCCTTGATGAAGGCCTCGACAATCTGCAGTTTGGCAGCCAAGGTGCGAGACTGGGGGTTGAGGGCCAAGGCTTTCTTGAGGGTTTGTTCAGTCAACAAGAGATAAACCTGGGACAAGTTTTCCATGGCGAACGCCATATCGGGCTGTTCTCTGAGCGCCATTTCAAACTCCAATTTGGCCTCTTCCAACTCACCTTGCTGTGCCAAGAGCATGCCCAAATTGTTGTGCGGCTCGGCAAGTTCTGGGTATTGTTGTGTGATCTCACGGTAGAGTGCCAGCGACTCTTGGGTGGATCCTTTTTTGTTCAACAAAAGCGCCAGCCAAAATTTCATTTGTGGATCGTTGGGGTGATCGATCAAATAGGCTTGAACGAACTGCAATGCGTCGGTGAACTTCTCTTGTTTTAAAAGCTTGAGCGTCGCCTCGTGTGGCTCGGCCTGGGCCAATGTGGGCGAGAACGGTGTCGTCATGACCAACAGAATTGGCATGAAAGCCGTCACGATCAAGCGTCCTGCGCTCAAGGCCAAGCGCGCCCTGTTCAAAAGAGGCATGGGTATTGAGCCTGAGAGGTTGACTCTCAAGCGGCGCGCAAGGGGCTTCATCGCGGCAAGCATGGTATGGCTGTGTGTCAATCAAACAAAGTTGGCATTAAAATCTTCGGCTGTCTGCAAATGATTGGGTCAATGCAATCTTGCGCTGCCCAGGTCGCTTGGAGATGCCTTGCTTAGGGATTGACATCGGGAGGACCTTGGGGCCTTATACTCTGTGAACCATTGTAATGGACTGGGGACTTTGGCCGCCTGGGGTCGGACGTTGGGACCCATGGGCTCATTGCGGGTCTTGGATGTCTTCTCTTGACCATGATCGTTGGGGTTCCTCAGATCTAGACAATTCAAACGCGGATGGGTTTTACAGTTTTGTCTTCTCCCGTTGACCTTTTTGCCTTGGTGCCTGAGTGAGTCCCGTTGAATCACCCTTCAAGCTCAAACCCAGAGATTTTCTTTTTTTCCAATGACACTTCGCATCTACAACACCCTAAGCCGACAAGTCGAGGTTTTCAAACCCATCGCTGCCCCCCGGGTGGGCATGTATGTGTGTGGCATGACAGTTTATGACCATTGCCATATTGGGCATGCGCGCTCCATGGTGGCTTTTGATGTGATCAAGCGGTGGCTTGATGCCAGTGGTTACCAAGTGAATTACGTGCGCAACATCACCGACATCGATGACAAGATCATTCGACGTGCTCTTGAAAATGGCGAGTCGATTCGAGCCTTGACCGATCGCATGATCAGCGCTTTGCAAGAGGACTGCGAGAAACTTCACATCCAAGCACCCCAGTCTCAACCCCGAGCGACCGATTATGTGCCACACATGATGGACTTCATCCGTGTTTTGATGGACAAAGGCTTGGCCTACCAAGCTGGGGACGATGTGAATTTTGCGGTTCGACGTTTTGCACCCTATGGCCAACTCTCGGGCAAGTCCTTGGACGAGTTGCATGCCGGCGAGCGCGTGGCGGTGCTGGCGGGAAAGGAAGACCCCTTGGATTTTGTGCTCTGGAAAGGCGGTAAAGTCGATGAGCCCGAGGAGGCCAAGTGGCAAGCCCCGTTTGGAGTCGGGCGACCTGGTTGGCATATCGAGTGCTCGGCCATGGCCTGCGAGTTGCTGGGGCAAACCTTTGACATTCACGGAGGGGGCGCCGATTTGCAGTTTCCTCACCATGAAAACGAAATCGCACAAAGCCAAGGTGCGCACGCAGTTCCATTGGCCAACTATTGGATGCACAACGGATTTGTCAACATTGACAACGAGAAGATGTCCAAGAGTTTGGGGAATTTTTTCACCATCAGGGAAGTGCTCGAGCACTGCCATGCAGAGACGCTGCGCTTTTTCATTGTGAGAAGTCATTACCGCAGTGCGCTGAACTATTCCGATGTGCATTTGAATGATGCGCACGGGGCCTTGAAGCGCCTCTACACCACCCTCGAGTTGGTCTCGCCAGACGACTTGACATTGTCAGAGGTGGACTGGACTTCATCCTATGCAGCACGCTTTAAGGCGGCCATGGATGAAGATTTTGCCACCCCTGAGGCTGTTGCCGTGTTGTTTGATTTGGCCAGCGAAGTCAACAAAACCCACTCCACTTCCTTGGCGGGACTCTTGAAGGCCTTGGGCGGGGTGTTGGGTATTTTGCAGCTGAGTGCAACCCAATTCTTGCAGTCGGGTGCCAGTCTTGAGGCCAAGGACATTGAGGCTCGGATTCAAGAGCGTGCCAGTGCCAAAGCGGCCAAGAATTTTGCCTTGGCCGATCAAATCCGCCAGTCATTGCTCGCGCAAGGCATTGTGCTCAAAGACTCGGCCAGCGGCACCACCTGGGAAATGCAGTCTTGAGCACGTCCCTCTCCCGAGTCCTTGAAGCACCTGATTATTGGGACGAAGCTTGCCGCCATTTGTGCAAAAAAGATCGGGTGATGAAGCGCTTGATTCCCCAGTTCGGACAAGCGCGTTTGGGCTCTCGAGGCGATGCGTTCATCACCTTGGCTCGCAGCATTGTGGGGCAGCAAATTTCTGTGAAAGCAGCCCAAACGGTCTGGGAGCGCTTTGCGTTGCTCAGCAAAAGCATGACTGCACAAAAGGTCTTGAAACTCAAAGTCGACGACATGCGTGCAGCGGGTTTGTCTGCGCGCAAAGTCGAGTATTTGGTCGATTTGTCACTGCATTTTGTCTCGGGTGAGGTGCACCCGAGCAAATGGGAGGCGATGGACGACGAGGCCATCATCGATGAGTTGGTGGCCATTCGCGGAATAGGGCGCTGGACCGCGGAGATGTTTCTGATATTTCACTTGATGAGGCCCGATGTCTTGCCATTGGACGACGTGGGGCTGATCAATGGCATCAGTCGCAATTATTTTTCCGGAGAATCGGTCTCTCGCAGTGACGCCCGAGAAGTGGCACAAGGATGGGCCCCGTATCGAAGTGTGGCCACGTGGTACATGTGGCGCTCTTTGGACCCCTTGCCCGTCGAGTATTGAATGAAGAGGAGTTTGTGAATGGCCAAGAAAATGTTCCTCGACTTTGAGCAACCCATCGCAGAGCTCGAGTCCAAGATTGACGAGCTGCGCTATGTGCAAAGTGAGTCTGCGGTCGATATCTCTCAAGAAATTGAGCAGTTGTCGAAAAAAAGCTTGCAACTCACCAAGGACATTTACAGCAATCTGTCGGCTTGGCAAATCACCAAAATTGCGCGCCACCCCGAGCGCCCCTACACTTTGGATTATGTCCAAGAGTTGTTCACGGACTTTATTGAAATGCATGGGGACCGGCATTTCGCAGATGACCTGAGCATTGTGGGTGGCTTGGCTCGTTTCAATGGCCACTCTTGCATGGTGCTGGGCCATCAAAAGGGCCGAGACACCAAAGAGCGCACCGCCAGGAATTTTGGCATGACCCGCCCTGAGGGCTACCGCAAAGCCTTGCGCTTGATGAAGACCGCTGAGAAATTCAAAATCCCCGTCTTCACCTTTGTCGACACCCCCGGTGCCTATCCGGGCATCGATGCTGAAGAACGTGGCCAAAGCGAGGCCATCGGGCGCAATATATTTGAGATGGCGCAATTGGAAGTGCCCATCATCACCACCATCATTGGTGAGGGCGGCTCGGGCGGAGCCTTGGCCATCAGTGTGGCCGACCAAGTCTTGATGCTGCAGTATTCGGTCTATTCGGTGATCAGTCCAGAAGGCTGCGCCTCCATTCTCTGGAAAACGGCTGAGCGCATTGAAGATGCGGCCGAAGCCCTGGGGGTCACTGCCCATCGACTCAAAGCTTTGGGGCTCATTGACAAAATCGTCAATGAACCCGTCGGAGGTGCTCACCGAGACAGCAAACTCATGGCCTCGCAATTGAAGCGCGGCTTGAACGATGCGTGGCGCCAGGTGGCGGATTTGAAGCTCAAAGAGCTCCTAGACAGGCGTTACGAACGACTTCAAAGCTATGGTCGTTACACCGACACCAAAGTGGATGCTCGCTAAGAATCTGGAGACATTTTGAAGAATGCGTTGTCCAACGCTCTCGACGCATTTAAGCCCCAGCTGCCGTTGGCCGTGGCCTATAGCGGTGGAGCCGATTCGACGGCTTTGCTGGGGGCTTGTCATTTCAAATGGCCTGGCCAAGTCCATGCTGTGCACATCAATCATGGATTGCAAGCCGCTGCGATTGATTTTGAGACACATGCAAGAGCGTTTTGCCTGGAGCGCCATATTCCTTTGATTGTGGTGAGTGTCAATGCCGAGCACGCCAGTGGCCAAAGTCCAGAAGATGCCGCCAGGCGGGCTCGCTACCAAGCCATTGAGGAGGCACTGCTGCACAACTGGGGTGGCCAAGTGCGCGATGTGGCCTTGGCCCAGCACGCTCAAGACCAAATCGAGACAGTGATCTTGGCTCTGAGTCGCGGGGCGGGTTTGCCGGGCTTGAGCGGAATGCGAGCGCACTGGGTCAAAGGAGGGGTGAATTTTCATCGGCCCATTTTGCAAGTCTCGGGTGAAGACTTGCGCGAGTACAACCGAATGCATGGTTTGCTTTGGGTGGAAGATCCCACCAATGTTGATATTCGCTATACCCGCAACCGAATTCGACACAACATCCTTCCCCCTTTGCAAGAGTCTTTTCCTGAGGTTGCATCGATGCTTTGTCGAAGCGCTAAACACATGGCCCAAGCACAACGGCTACTGGACGAATTGGCGGCGATGGACCTTGTGAGCGTTGGAAATCCGCCACACATCAAGGCCTTGCAAACATTTGGAATAGATCGGATGGGGAATGTGCTGAGGCATTGGTTGGCAAGCCAAGCGTGTCAGGCGAGCGATGCTCAGATGCAAGAGTTGATGCGACAAATTCGGGATTGCCAAACCCGTGGTCACCAAATTGAGCTCAAAGTGGGGTCCTCTCGGGTGTTAAGACAAGGAGAAACCCTCACACTTGGTACAATAGACGGTTTGCTCAAGACTTAAGTGAGATGCAAGATGGCATTGATCGTACATAAATATGGTGGTACTTCCATGGGAAGTACCGAGAGAATCAGCAATGTGGCCAAACGTGTGGCCAAGTGGCACCGCGCGGGTCACCAAATGGTGGTGGTCCCCTCGGCGATGAGCGGTGAGACCAATCGACTCCTTGGCTTGGCCAAAGAGTTGGCCCCGAGTCTCACCACCGATGCCTTTCACCGTGAACTCGATATGTTGGCGTCCACAGGCGAGCAGGCGTCTTCGGCTTTGTTGGCCATTGCTCTGCAAGCTCTTGGGATTGAGTCCATCAGTTACGCGGGATGGCAAGTGCCCATCAAAACCAACAGCGCTTACACCAAGGCCCGAATTGAATCGATTGATGACAAAAGAGTGATGGCTGATTTGAACCAAGGCCGCGTCGTGATCATCACGGGCTTCCAAGGTGTGGATGAGCACGGACACATCACCACACTCGGTCGTGGAGGATCTGACACATCAGCCGTTGCAGTGGCGGCGGCCTTGAAGGCCAAAGAGTGTTTGATTTACACCGATGTAGACGGTGTTTACACCACCGACCCCAGGGTTGTGCCCCAGGCCAAACGGCTCACCACGGTGAGCTTTGAAGAGATGCTCGAGATGGCCTCCATGGGCAGCAAGGTGCTTCAAATTCGCTCGGTCGAGTTTGCTGGCAAATACAAGGTTCCCCTTCGAGTGTTGTCAAGTTTTACACCCTGGGATATCGACTTGGAAGAAGAGGCCCACTCGGGCACATTGATCAGTTTTGAGGAGGATGAAAAAATGGAACAAGCAATCGTCTCAGGCATTGCCTTCAATCGCGATGAAGCGAAAATCTCTGTTCTTGGCGTCCCCGACAAGCCTGGGATTGCCTATCAAATTTTGGGTGCCGTGGCACTGGCCAATATTGAAGTGGACATGATCATCCAAAACATCAGCAAGGACGGTAAAACCGACTTCAGCTTTACTGTTCACCGTAATGATTACGCCAAAGCTCTCGAAATCCTCAAAACCAAAGTGATTCCAGAGTTGGGTGCTTCAGAGGTTGTCGGTGACACACAGACGTGCAAAGTCTCGATTGTCGGCATTGGGATGAGAAGCCATGTAGGAATTGCCAGCAAAATGTTCCAGACTTTGAGCCAAGAGGGCATCAATATTCAGATGATTTCAACCAGCGAGATCAAAACCTCGGTTGTGATTGATGAGAAATACATGGAGTTGGCGGTGAGAGCGCTACACAAGACTTTTGATTTGGACCAAGTTCAGGCATAATAAACGAATCAGGAAACGTGACCGAGAGGCCGAAGGTGCTCCCCTGCTAAGGGAGTATGCGGTGATGAGCTGCATCGAGGGTTCGAATCCCTCCGTTTCCGCCAAGCACCTAGTAAAGACGCGCCTTCGGGCGCGTTTTTCGTAACCGCATGCCATTCAACACACCAATAATTTTGGTATGCCATGTCACTGATTGGTAACCCTGGTCGTTTTG
>Ga0114964_10001844_pt1 | contig 15331 bp, 13 predicted proteins | sample C_131016_MF_Meta_FD_92638 | JGI IMG/M metagenome (GOLD analysis project Ga0114964, IMG submission 92638) | Freshwater microbial communities from Lake Croche, Canada to study carbon cycling - C_131016_MF_MetaG | ecosystem: Environmental > Aquatic > Freshwater > Lake | place: Lake Croche, Canada... | reverse complement strand
TGGTGAACAGATCGAGGTCGACACATCACGCCGCGCCATCACGGGGAACTATGCCCGGCTTGCCGGAGAGCGCTTCAAGGAGCTCGGAACGGTCTTCGGATCGCGCGGCGTCGACACCGTGCAACTCCGCACGGACGCCGATTACCTCCCGGTCCTACGGAGCTTCTTTGACCGCCGCGGAAGGAGGCTTGCCGCCTGATGAACCAGACACCGGGTATCACGATGGGGCCGGGCATGACTAGCGGCGCAGGCGCGGCACCGACGCCGGTGCCGATCCACGACATCGTCGGGCCGCTTCCCTTTTTCTCGGGACCGCTCTGGGTGATCGTGGCTGTGGTGCTCGCCGTTGCCGTTGCGGGAGGATTGTTCTGGTGGTTCGCGGGTCGGAAGAAACCTGTCCGCCTGACACCCCGTGAGGCCGCGCTTCGCGATCTGGCGCGTCTCCGCGTTTCGCTCACCGAGGGAAGCGACCATGCCTTCGGCGTCGGCGTCTCCGATGTCCTGAGGCGTTTCCTAGGGGAGGCTCTCGGTCTGGCCGCCCCACGCCAGACGACCGAGGAATTTTTGGAATCCCTTCGCGGCTCTCTCCGATTTGTTCCGACCGAGCAGGAGGCGTTGGCAGAGTTCCTTCACCATGCCGACTACCTCAAGTATGCGCAGGGGGAGGCGACGGCAGGGCAACGCGAGGCCCTGATCGTAGCGGCGGAAGTGTTTGTCAGGAGCGGTGATCCGGAGACTCCGGGCGCATCGAATCCACCACACGGGAAGGAGGCCGCATGACCGTGCTTCCCCTGCTGGCTTCCGGAACCACGTTCTCCTTTGCCTATCCGTGGGTCTTGCTGGCGTTGCTGACCCTGCCTCTGCTCGCGCTGCTCCGCGGCAAGATCGGCGGCACCCCCGGCATTCTCTTTTCCTCGACGAAGCTTGTTGTTGCCGTCGGCAAGAGGCGCCGCTCCCGCGCGGGCGCGGTGCTTGCGTCGCTCATCTACGGGGCAATGGCCTGCCTGATCGTGGCGCTGGCGCGTCCCCAACTCGGGCGCACGGTCGAGCGGGTGCAGGCAAGCGGCGTCGACATCATGCTGGTGCTCGATGTCTCGGGCTCCATGATGGCGGAGGATTACACGATCGGGTCTTCTCGCGCGAACCGACTCGATGTGGTCAAGAAAGTGACCCGCGAGTTCATCGAGGCGCGGCCGAACGACCGGATCGGCATGATCGCTTTCGCCGGACGTCCCTACCTTGTCAGCCCGCTCACCCTCGACCATGACTGGCTCATCAGGAACCTCGATCGTGTCCAGATCGGCCTCGTCGAGGATGGGACGGCGATCGGATCCTCGCTCGCCTCCGCCGTCTCCCGTCTCAAGGACCGCGACGCCAAGACCAAGTTGATCGTCCTGATCACCGACGGCGCTAACAACGCCGGTAAAGTTCAGCCGCTGACGGCGGCCGAAGCGGCCAAGGCGCTCAAGATGAAGATCTACACGATCGGCACCGGCAGTAACGATCCTGTTCCCGTGCCGATGAAGGATCCCTTCGGCCGTACGGTCTATCAGAAGGCTGTCTTCGACTTCGACGAGAAGCTTCTCGATCAGATCGCGAAGATCGGTGACGGGAAATATTTCCGAGCCGCCGACACCCGTACCCTTGACAACACATTTCGGGAGATCGACCGCCTGGAGAAGACCAAGATCGAGGTGGAGAAGAGCGCCGACTACCGCGATTTCTTCGCGTGGCTACTGGCCGCGGCTGTTCTCCTGCTTGGGGCCGAGGCGCTCCTCTCCCAGACCCTCTGGCGCCGCCTCCCCTGATCGACCGCAATGCATCCCCTTCTTCTGACATCCCTTGATGACGGTCTGCGATTCGGATCCCCCGCATGGCTCTGGACTCTCTTGCTGCTTGCGCCCCTGCTCTGGTTCTTCTTCGACGCCGCGCGCCGGAGGGAGTCCCTTCTGGCTAAAATCGTGGCGCCGCGCCTGCAGAAACAACTCACTGGTCAGGTCAGTCCGCTGAAGCGGAATCTGCGGACGGGACTTCTGCTCGGAGCCATCGCGCTGGTGATTCTGGGGCTCGCGAAGCCGCGACTCGGATACAAGGAACTCGAGATCAAATCGAAGGGCCGCGACGTGATCCTTGCGATCGACACTTCGCGCAGCATGCTCTCCACCGACACGGCGCCGACGCGTCTCGGTCGCGCGAAGCTGATTGCCCAGGATCTCCTCGGGTATCTCAAAGGGGACCGCGTCGGACTGATCGCTTTTGCCGGGAGCGCCTTCCTGCAGGCGCCGCTGACCCTCGACAAGGGAGCTGTGCTCACCTCGCTCGAGGATCTCGACACCAACACCATCCCCAAGGGAGGGACCGATATCGCCTCGGCGATCAGAATGGCGATCGCCGCCTTCGGGAAAGGTGAGGGGATGAGCCGCGCCCTGGTACTCATGACCGACGGCGAGGATCTTGAGGCGAGCGGCGTGGAGGCGGCGAAGGAAGCCGCCGCCGCCGGTATCAGGATTTTCACGATCGGATTCGGATCCCCCTCCGGATCCCTCATCCCGATCCGCAACGAGAACGGCCGGAACGATTTCGTGCGCGACGAGAGCGGAAAGCCGGTCACTTCGCGGATGGACGCGGCGCGTCTCGGTGAAATCGCGAAGGAGACGGGGGGATTCTACCAACCCTTCGGGCAGGATGCGGCGATGGCGATCTACGAGAAGGGAATCGTCCCGATGGAGGAGCAGGAGAGCGGCACGATCAGTTCCCGCAAGCCGATCGAGCGTTACCAGTGGCCGGTCACCGCGGCGCTCGTGCTGCTGGCCCTCTGGTCGTTGCTCGGTGAGGGGCGTCGACGGCCCCGTGCGACCTCGCTCCTGGTGTTCGCGCTGATCTCGGCCTTCTCCCTGCAGACGGCCTCCGCCTCGGGTCTCTCCGACTACAAGCAGGGGAACTATCAGGGGGCGCTAAAGGACTTCGAGAGCCGTCTCGAGAAGGGTGCCAACGCCGCCGAGATCAAGTTCGACGCCGGTGCCGCCGCTTACAAGGCGGGGGATTTCAAAAAAGCCGCCGGTTATTTCTCCGAGGCGATGACCTCCGTAAAGCAGAAGCTCCGCGACGATGCGACCTACAACCTCGCCAACGCCCTCGTCCGCACCGGTGAGGCGGCGCAGGAGAGCGAGGCCAAACTGGCCGACTGGAAGAACGCGCTCCAGCACTACGAGAGCGTCCTCAAGTCGGATCCGAAGAATGTACAGGCCAAGGAGAACCGCGACATCGTTAAGAAGCTGATCGAGGATCAAAAGAAGAAGCAGGATCAGCAGAAGAAAAACAACAAGGACCAGAAAAAGGATCAGAAGGAGAACAAGGACAAAGACAAGGATCAGAAAGATCAGAACAAGGACGAGAAGAAGAGCGACCAGTCGCAGGGTGGCGGTCAGGGGCAAGACGACAAAAAAGACCAGGACCAGAACAAGGATCAGCAAAAGAACGACCAACAGCAGAACGATCAGCAGAAGCAGGGCGATCAGGGAGGAAAAGATTCCAAGGATCAGAAAGATCAGAACCAAAACAAAGACCAGCAGGGGCAGCCTTCGCCGACACCCTTGCCTTCACCCTCTCCCGATCAGGGGAAGGAAGGGGGATCCAAGGATCAAAAAGACCAACAGCAGAAAGACCAGCAGGGTCAGCAGAAAAACGGAGGTGAGCAGAATCAACAGCAGTCCCCATCCAAGCCCGGCAATCAAGGAGCGCAACCGACCCCCGCTCCCTCCGCCTCTCCCAAGAAAGAAGGGGCTCTTTCCGGTGGCGAGCAGGGCAAGAAGGAGGAGGATCAAAAAGCCGCCGAGGTAGCTGCCGCAGAGGCCGAGGAGGGGAAGGATGGCAAGATGTCACCCAACCAGGCCCGCGCCCTTCTACGCTCTCTGCAGGACGAGGAGCAGCATGTGCTCAACCAGCAGAATCGCGCGGTGGAACAACCGCTCCGCGACTGGTAATAGTTGTCCGGTATGCATCCGCTCCGTCGCACTCTTTTTCCGTTAGTCGCTGGATTTCTTTTCCTTGCGGTGGAAGCGCATGCGGCTTCCGTTTCCGTGAGCGCCCAGCTTTCCCGTCCGCAGGTGAATTTCGGAGAGATGGCCGAGCTTCAGGTCACGGTGAGCGGCGCGCAACGGGCGGATGTGCCCCAGGAGATCAACGCGGAGGGATTACAGATCCGTCTCTCGGGCCAGTCGACGCAGGTGCAGATGGTGAACTTCAAGGTCTCCTCCTCCGCCGTCTACACCTACGTGGTGCTGCCGCTGAAAACCGGGAACTTCACGATTCCCTCCGTCACGGTCTCCGCCGATGGACAGCAGTTCCGAACACCGTCGCTCCGCTTCTCCGTGGTGGATGCCATTGCCACGGGAACCGTGGCCCCCGGCGGCGTCGCGCCCGCCGTGCCATCTCCCGCGATGCCGATGCCCCCTCAGGGTCTGCCGATGCCGGGGTTCCAACAACGCCCCCGTCAGGCACCGCCGCAATCGGGCGGAGGGCGGCTTGCCTTCGGCGAGATCAGCTGTTCCAAAAAGGATGTCTACGCGGGGGAGATGGTTCCGGTGGAGATCCGCTTCTACTTTGACGCGAGGTATCCCGTGCAGGTCCGGGGGAAGGTCGACTTCGGCAGCGAGGGTGTGGTGATCGAGCGCTTCCCCGATCCGAAGGAGGGCCTCGAGGAGCGCGACGGACTCACCTACAATGTCCTGACCTTCAAGACGCTTCTCTCGGCGGTGAAGCCGGGGACGATCGACATTCCCTCCGCGAAGCTCGACAGCCAGATCCAGTTGCCCGGGGCGGTGCCTGCGGGATTCGACGATCCGATCTTCCGCCAACTGCTCGGAGGCCAGTCGCCCTTCGCCCAGAACAAGGAGGTCAAGGTTCAGACCGCCCCCCTGTATCTCGAGGTCCTTCCGCTTCCAAAGGAAGGACGTCCCGCTTCCTTCGCCGGGGCGGTGGGGCAGTTCGACCTCGATGCCCTGGTGCAGAATCCCAAACCGGCCCCCGGCGACCCCGTCACCTTCACTCTCAAGATCGGCGGCAAGGGGAACTTCAACGGAATGGGAGCCCCCGTGCTGACCGAGACCGCGGGATGGCGCAGTTACCCGCCGACCGACAAGTTCGATAACTCCGGAAGCGCCGCCGGCCTCGCCTACTCGGGGGTGAAGTCCTTCGATTTCACCCTGATTGCCCAGGAGGCGAAGCAGTCCTCGCCCGGTTCCGAGTTCTCCTATTTCGATCCGACCTCGGCGAAGTATGTCACCCTCACGACGAAACCGCTTCCGCTTGATGCCTCTCCGGTAAGTGCCGCAAGCGCGGCATCCACCGGCGCGTCGTCCGCAGCTTCACCCTCCACGCAGCCCGCCCCGTCGTCGGGGGCATCATCCGAAAAAGCCTCTCCGGTGAAGGATGGGGATCCGATCCCCGGCATCACGCTCCGCTCCTGGAGTACGCCGCTTCATCGCGCCGAGTTCCTTGTCGCCACGCTTGCGATGCTGGTGGCCACGGCGGCGCTTGCCGGAGTCCTCTATCTGCGCGACCTGCAGGCTCGCGGAGGGACGGAGGCCTCGCGTTGCCGCCGCAAGCTCACGGAACTCTGGTCATCGCTCCATGCGGAGACCCTTGAAGCCGCCGCCACCTATGATGCGGCGGTCGAGTATGCGGGCTTGGTCGCGCTTCCCTCGGAAAAACGCGATGCGTTGATCGCCTCGCTGTCAGCGCGTCGCGATGTCGTGAAGTACGGATCCGGAGGGTCGCTCCCGGTGCCTTCGTCGGAGCGCGAACAACTCCTCCAAACGCTGAAGGAACTTTCCAACAAGACCGCACAATGAAGCTTCGCACGCACCTTCTCCTTCTTGCTCTCGGGATCTTTTTTCCGGCAGTCGGACTCCATGCGGGGGTGCCGGAGCAGGGGGCTTCCGCCGATGCCTCGCTTCGCTCAGGGCATCCGCTCGAGGCCCTCGCCACCTACCGCTCTCTTCTCACCTCGCCTCAGTTCGCGACGGCCGGGTCCCCGGAGCTTTGGTACAACAGGGGCCTTGCCGAAGAAAAGACGGGCGATGCGGCGGCCGCTTCCCTCTCCTTCCGCCGTGCGCTCCTGCTCGATCCTGGTTTTGCTCCCGCGCAACGGCAGTTTGCCGTGGTGCTCGGCACGCTCGGTCTTCCCACCCAGAACAACTGGCAGACTCAGGTGTGCGGAACCATCCATCCCGAGAGACTGATCATCGGTGGCGCGGTGGTTGGCTGGATCGGTGCCCTTGCGCTGGTCGCCCTCTTCTTTCTTGCCCGCTCCCGCAAGGGATGGATCGCCTTCGCGCTCCTGCTCCTCGTGCTGGGTCACGGTGTTTCGGTCTTCGGCACCCTGATTGATCCCCGTCGTGAAGCGGCCTCCCAGGCGGTCGTGACCTCCAAGAACGCGCCGACCCTCCGTGCCACTCCCGCGGATAACGGAACCGCGGCGGGCACCGTGCCGCCGGGAACGCTCATCAGCGTGCTATCGCGCAACGGTGCCTGGTGGTATGTTGCGGCAGGCCCCGGCCAGACTGGATGGATCCCTTCAGACACCGTCACCTCCCTGCTGCCGACTCCTTCCGCATCCTCTGCCAAGGGATCCTGATTCTGTGCCTTGCCGAGACCGGTGCGGCGCGGGCCGTGGCGGCGACCAACCCCTACGCGTCCTGGGAAAAGACGCTGACCCCTGTGGCGGCCAGTCCCTTTCCGGCCATCGATCCTTTTCGCGCCACCTATCGATTCGGATGGGAGGGGTTGAGCGCGGGTGGTGCCGAGGTGGAACTCGCGCAGGGATCCGATGGGAACCGGCGCCGGATCATGGCGCAGGGAGGTCCGAACTCCCTAATCCGCAAGCTCTGGAACTATCAGGCGCTCTATGTCGGCGAGGCGGAGGTCAGCGGAGAGGTGCCCTCCTGGTTCCGCATGGATGAGGAGGTGGCGAAGGGGGACCTGCTCAGCGAGGCCATCTTCGGCGACGACAGCGTCTTTGCCTGCCACCGGTTCATCTCCGAGGCGAAGCCATGGACCTTCACCCAGCTTCCCGGCGTGAGGGATCTCTTCGCGGCGATGCTCTTTGTCCGGAGCCAACCCCTGCGCGATGGCGACCGCCTCAGGCTCACGGTTTTTCCCGATCAGAATTCCTATCTCGTCGACCTGACGGTCGCGGGTCGCGATACGCTGACCATTCTCGGGAAGAACATCCGGGCCATCTGCTTCACGGTGAAGATCCAGACGATCCGGACACGTGAACCGGATCTCGGGCGCCTCGCGCCGCACAAGAAGTTCCGCTCGGGCCGCGTCTGGATGTCGGATGACGGGCGCCGACTGCCGCTCCGCGCCGAGGTCGATGTCTTCATCGGATCGGTCTTCGCGGAACTCTCGAAGATTACCCCCGCGTTCTAAATCAAGGTGATGTAGATGATTAATGTGGAACTCAGGAACTCAGGAAGAATCTGCAGGATCAGCGGCTGGTGAGGGGCAGCAGCTTTTCTTTTCCTGAGTTCCTGAGTTCCATATTTTAATTTTCCGCGTCGGGGCTTTTGCTTTTTAGAGGCGGGAGATGAGCAGTTCGCGCTGGAAGACGAGTTCCTTCGGCAGGTGGCTGTAGAGTTTCATGAAGAGTTCGTCCTGCAGGAGGAGCTCGCGGTGCCACTCGGAGGGGTCGATCTTCTGGAGTTGCTCGAAGGCCTCGGGGGTGATCTTTTCCCCGAGACCGGTCATGTCGATGTCCTTGTACTCGGGGACCCAGCCGACCGAAGTCTCGAGCGCATGAGCACCCTGCTGGCAGCGCTGGACGATCCACTTGAGCACGCGCATGTTGTCGCCGAATCCGGGCCAGAGGAATTTCCCCTCGGGGCTCTTGCGGAACCAGTTCACGTGGAAGATGCGCGGCACGTACTTCACGAGGCGCCTCATCTCCAGCCAGTGGGCGAAGTAGTCGCCCATGTTGTAGCCGCAGAAGGGGAGCATCGCCATCGGGTCGCGGCGCACCTGGCCGATCGTGCCGGCCGCGGCCGCGGTCATCTCGGATCCGACGGTGGCGCCGAGGTAGACGCCGTGGACCCAGTTGAAGGCCTGGAAGATGAGCGGCATCGTCGTGGCGCGGCGACCGCCGAAGACCATGGCGCTGATCCTCACTCCCTCGGGATTCTCCCAGTCGGGATCGATGATCGGGCAGTTCTTCGCCGGTGCGGTGAAGCGGCTGTTCGGGTGGCTTGAGAGGACCGGCTTGCCCTCGGGGTCGAGTTGTCCGGGCTTCCAGTCGTTCCCCTTCCAGTCGATCAGGTGCGCCGGCGCCTCCTTGCTCATCCCCTCCCACCAGATATCGCCCTCATCGGTCAGGCCGACATTGGTGAAGATGGTGTCGCGCTTGATGGAGTCCATCGCCATCGGGTTGCTGTCGTAGGAGGTGCCGGGAGCGACGCCGAAGAATCCCGCCTCGGGGTTGATGGCGCGGAGCCAGCCGTCGGGGCCCGGCTTGATCCAGGCGATGTCGTCGCCGACGCAGGAGACCTCCCAGCCCTCTTCCTTGAGGTGCTTCGGCGGGATGATCATGGCGAAGTTCGTCTTGCCGCAGGCGCTCGGGAAGGCGGCCGTGACATAGGTCTTCTCTCCGGCAGGATCCTTCACGCCGAGGATGAGCATGTGCTCTGCCATCCACCCCTCGTCGCGCGCCATCGCGGAGGCGATGCGCAGGGCGAAGCATTTCTTTCCCAGCAGGGCGTTGCCGCCGTAGCCGGAGCCGTAGCTCATGATAAGGCGTTCCTCGGGGAAGTGGGTGATGTAGGTGTTCTCCGGATCGCACGGCCAGGCGACATCCTTCTCGCCCTTGGCGAGGGGCTTGCCGACCGAGTGGAGGCACTTCACGAATTGCCCGGTCCTTGCGATCTCGTCGTACACGGCCGAGCCCATGCGGGTCATGATCCGCATGTTCGCCACGACGTAGGGACTGTCGGAGATCTCGATGCCGTACTGGGCGATCGGGGAGCCGACCGGCCCCATGCTGAAGGGGATCACGTACATGGTGCGCCCCTTCATGCATCCCTCGTAGAGCCCGTTCATCTTCGCCTTCATGACGGCGGGATCGTGCCAGTTGTTAGTCGGGCCGGCATCTTTCTTCGACTTGCAGCAGATGAAGGTGCGTTCCTCGACGCGTGCCACGTCCTTCGGATTGCTCCGAATGAGCAGGGAGTTCGGGCGCTTCTGGGGATCGAGCCAGATGGCGGAACCGGAGGCGACCATCAGTTCGCGCATCTCCTTGTCCTCGGCCTCGCTGCCATCGCACCAGAAGATGGCGTCGGGCTGGGTGATGGAGGCGACTTCCTTGACCCACTCCACAATGGCCGGGATGGAGGGTTGCCTGCCGCTCGATTTTTCAGTGTTGCTCGTCGTGTTCATGTCCCTATCGTGCGATTTTTAAGAGGGTACGACAAGAGACATCAGAGGCGATGTGTCCGATGCATGGAGAGGAAAAAGAAAAAGGAAAAAACGGCTGATTTGCGGATGACAAAGCGAGCTGGCGGGCCTATTTTCGAGGGATATGGCTACCAATCCTGTCCTTGAACGCGCTGATTTCGAAGTCGTCCCCGGAGCCTCGGGCACGATGACCCTCCGGGGGACCGTTAACAAATCGGCGATCCTCCTCCTGCTCACCATCGTGGGTGCCGCCTACACTTGGTCGGCCACGCGGAACGGCTTTGCCTCCGCCGGCATGGCATACGCCATGGTCGGGGCCATTGTGGGATTCATCCTCGCGCTGGTCACCTGCTTCAAGCAGTCGTGGGCTCCCATCACCGCCCCGATCTACGCCCTCTGCGAGGGACTCTTCATCGGTGGCATCTCCGCCATGTACGAGGCTAAGACCGGTGGCATCACCCTGCAGGCCGTCATGCTCACCTTCGGCACCTTTGCCGGCATGCTCTTTCTCTTCCAGGGGAACATCCTCCGCGCCACCCCGATGTTCGTGAAGGTGGTGATCGGCGCGACCCTCGGGATCATGCTGACCTACCTGCTAGGCTTCATTCTCTCCTTCTTCCATATAAACCTCCCCATCTTCGGCGGCGGTCAGATCGGGATCATCTTCAGCCTCGCGGTCGTCGTGATCGCCGCGCTGAACCTCATCATCGACTTCGAGTTTATCAAGCAGGCCTCCGACTCCGGCTCCGCTCCGAAGTACATGGAGTGGTACGGGGCCTTCGGACTGCTCGTCACTGTTGTCTGGCTCTACATCTCCATTCTGCGATTGCTGGCGATACTAAGCGGTAATAACAACCGCTAAGATTTTTAGCGGTTTGGGATTGAATTCGGGCGTGCCCACCCCGCTCGCCCCCTAGCGGGGCTGCCTTCGGCATTTCAACATGTTTCCGCCAGTCACAGGTTTTTGGCGTCCTGTATAGTTCTACTCCTTCAACGAAAATCGCTGTGCCTTGATGGGGATTGGTCCTCAAAGCCTTCAGTCTAAACCGCCAACCGCCTTGCGGGCTTTTACTGGCTCTTCAAGCCCGTGTCGCCGTATAGATCGAAACGGTCCCGAGCGTGAGGGGGTGGGCCTGGGCGTTTTTGAAGCCGCACGATTCGATGAGGTCGGTCATGGCTTTGCCTGAGGGAAACTGCTCAATGGAGGTTCCGAGATATTCGTAGGCATCTTTGCGGCCCGTCGCGATGCCGGCCATCACGGGGAGGATGTGATGGAGATAGAAACGGTAGAGCGGTCTGACGACCGGCAGGGTGGGGAGGGAGAAATCGAGGACCAGCACATGCCCGCCGGGCCTGAGCACGCGGGCCATCTCGGAGAGTCCCTTTACCCAGGAGGCCATGTTGCGCAGGCCGAAGGCGGCAGTGACGACGTCGAAGCTCTGATCGGGAAAGGGGAGATTCATCCCGTCGGCCACGACGAGTTCCGGCAGTCCGTTTTTCCGGGCGACTTCGAGCATGGGGCGGCAGAAATCGGCTCCTACGACCCGGGCGCAGGGGCATCCTTTTCCGATGGCCATGGCCAGATCCCCGCTTCCGGTGGCGACATCAAGGACGGCCTTTGGTTTCCAAGGGGCGATCAGGCGGACGGCAACGGCTCGCCAGTAGAAGTCGAGTCCGCCGCTCAGCAGATGGTTGACCACCTGGTACCGGCCGGCGATGTCGGAGAAGAGGCCCCGGACCATTTCTGGGTTCTCTTTGTGGATCTCCATGGGTGATCGGAGGGGGTGGTGCCTTCTGAAAAAGAAAAAGTGCTCACGAGAGGAATCGAACCTCCATGGGTTTCCCCATACGCTTCTGAGACGTACGCGTCTGCCAGTTTCGCCACGTGAGCAGGAAGGGAGAGATTACCGCCCCGACGGAGAAAGTAAACCATCAAAGGCCCACAGGCCCAAGGGTTCAAAGGCCCGTTGGCGCCGTGTAAGCCTCCCTCCTCGCCCCGGATTCGTCCAAAAGAGTGAATTTCCGCTGGCGTGGACCCTTCTCCCGTGCAAAGTAGGTGGTTCACCACACAACTCATGAACACCCGATTCCTCACCCTTCTTTCCGTCATCCTCTCCGCGGGACTCCTGCATGCGCAGAATACCGCCACCACGAAGGCCAAGGCCGCCGCGTCGCCTGATCTCAACAAGATGATCTCCTCGGCCGTCTCCTCTAAGGGAAGCTCCAGCTCCTCCACCGTGGTGCTCAAGGATCCCGTGGCGGTCGTGAACGGTGAGAAAATCAGCAAGGCCGACCTCGAGAAGAATTTCGGCGACGCGCTCGCCGCCAGCGGCCAGAATGCGGCCACCATCAGTTCCGAGCAGAAGATGCAGGGCTACCGCCAGATCCTCGACGGCATGATCATGGAGAAGCTCGTCGACAAGCAGGCCGCCGCCATCCAGGTCGACAAGGCTGAGGTCGATGCCCAGCTTGCCAAAATCAAGTCGCAGTTCCCCTCCGAGGATGTCTTCCTCGGCGAGATGAAGAAGGCTGGTCTCAGCCTCGACCAGTTCACCGCGAACCTCACCCGTTCCATCCGTCAGACCAAGTGGATGCAGTCGCAGGTGCAGGGCAAGGACACGGTCACCGAGGACGACGCCAAGAAGTTCTATAACGCCAACACCAAGGAGTTCACCAATCCCGACCTCGTGAAGGCCAGCCACATCCTCTTCCGCACAGCGCCCAACGCCACGGCTGACCAGCAGAAGGCCGCCGAGGCCAAGGCCAAGGCCGCCATTGTCCGCGCCAACAAGGGCGAGGACTTCGGCAAGCTCGCCGGCGAACTTTCCGAGGAGCCCGGAGCCGCCCAGCGCGGGGGTGACCTCGGCTACTTCCCGAAGGACAAGATGGTGCCTGAGTTCGCCACCGCCGCCTACGCCCAGAAGGTCGGAACGGTCAGCGCCACCCCGGTGAAGACCCAGTTCGGCTACCATGTCATCAAGGTGACCGACAAGAAGCCCGCCGGCACGGCCAGCTTCGACGAGGCCAAGGCCCAGATCATGCAGTTCCTCCAGGCCCAGAAGCGCCGCCAGATCTTCCAGGGCGTCATGCAGGAACTCCGCCAGGGAGCGAAGATCGAGAATAATCTTCCCCCTGCACCCGCGGCTCCCGCCGCCGGAGTCGCTCCCGCGCCTGCCAAGTAAGCGTTCCGCAAGCGAGTCACGATCCCGATGGAGAAGTCTTCAAGGACATCCGTCGGGGTCATCGGGATGGGAATCATCGGCACGCGTGTCGCTGCGTCGCTGCGTCGCTCCGGTCATCCCGTCTTTGTTTGGAGCCGCTCACCGCGTCCCGAACCGAACTTCCTTCCCTCCGCCCGAGAGGTAGCGGAGTCGGCCGACTTCCTGCAGATCTTCGTAAGTGATGGGAAGGCACTCCTTGAGGTGATCGCCGCGATGGGCGCGGCTCTTGGCCCTTCCCACGTGGTGATGAATCATGCCACCGTTAGTCCGGCCGAGACGCTGGAGGCCGCGCGGCTGGTGAAGGAGCGCGGCGCCGCGTTCCTTGATGCCCCTTTCACCGGAAGCCGTGACGGGGCAGACGAGGGGCAGTTGATCTATTATGTCGGAGGTGAGGAAGCAGTGCTCGAGCGTGCCTGCCCTGTCCTGGAGGCATCCGCGAGGGCGATCCTGCACATGGGGCCCGTCGGTTCCGCCACCTATGTGAAGCTTGCAACCAACATGATCAGCGCCTCGCAGGTCGAGGTGCTCGCCGAGGCGCTTGCCCTGCTCGACCGCGGGGGCGTTCCCCTTCCACGACTAAGCGAGGCCCTCGAGTACAATGCCGCAAACTCAGGCGCCATTGCCGCCAAACTTCCGCTGATGCTGGCGGGGGACTTTGAGGCCCGTTTTTCCGTGAAGCACATGCTCAAGGATCTCCAAATCGCTCTGCGCTGCGTGGAGGGGAAGGGGATTGATTTTCCGGCCACCTCCGCCACGGCAGGAGCGCTGATGGGGGCTGTGCATGCGGGATGGAGCGACACCGACTTCGCTTCCCTCGCTCGCCATTACGCCTATCCCGGCAGCGTGCAGACTCCCTTGGAGTCGGGATCCCCTCAAGCTGATCCGGCGCGAACTTCCAAGGAAACCTTCCGTGCCGACAAAATTTCAGACGAGCAGGGCTCCGGAAAGAAATCACTCTTCGGCTTTTTTGTCCGGCCGAAGGCCTGAGGCCCGAAGAGTGGGATCATGATGGATCCAACCCAGCAGTTGCGTCATGCCCTTGAGGAGGGGGGCGCGTTCAAACTCGCATCCCGACTGCGTCTCAGGCTAAGCGGTGCCGATGCTTTTCGTTATCTCAACGGGCAGGTCACCCGGGACCTCAAGCGCCTCGGAGAAGGGGAATCCCTTCCCGCCTGTATTCTGACTCCCAAGGGAAAACTCTGCGCACCCCTGCTTATCACCCGTGACGGCGCGGATCTGATCGTCGAATCTGATCCGACGCTGGAATCCACATTGCTCGGCCGTCTGGAGCGATACATCGTGGCGGATGATGTCACCATCACCGTGGAACCTGCCACCGAGATGATCCATGTTTTCGGCAAGGCTACGGACATGGAGCCTTGGTCGTCACTCTCCGGCATTCGCGCGGCTCGTCTTGGGGAGACGGGAAAGGATGTCAGTACGGCGACCATTGGGGCCGAGATTCCTGAGTTGCTGGATCCCGACCTCGTAGAAGTCCTCCGCGTCGAACGGGGGATTCCCAAGTGGGGTGCCGAACTCACGGAAGAAATCCTTCCTCCTGAGGCGGGCCTCGATCGCACCCACATCGACTACGACCGCGGATGCTATCCCGGCCAGGAGGTGATTTCCCGGCTCAAGAGCATCGGCCGGGTGAACCGCCTGCTCCATGGATTCAAATCAAAGGATCCGCTTCAAGCCGGCATGAAGATCCTCTCCTCGGAAGAGAAAGAAATCGGTTCTCTGACAAGCGCGGTAGATCTCCCCGGAGGCTCGGGATTGATCGCGCTGGGATATCTCCCGAGGGGGGCAACGGAGCCGCTTTTTGCCCTCGATCCCTTGACCGGAGCACAGAGAGCACTCAGCATCACGGCAAACTTCGGCACATGAATTCCCGACGCCTCACCCTCCCTTTAGTCCTCCTTGCCTTCCTGCCACTTCTTCTTCTGGGAGGATGCGCCGCGCCCCAGCGTGCCGCCGGTACGGGACCTCAGGTGGCGGTCATGCTGATCAAAGTAAAGAATGAGAAAAAGCCGCAGAGGATCGTGATCCAACTGCGCGAAGATGCCGCTCCCGGCACTGTCGCCAACTTCAAGCAACTCGTCAGCCGCCACTACTACGACGGGATGCGTTTTCACCGCCTCTTTCCGCATCAACTCGCCCAGACCGGTGATCCCAAGAGTCGCCGGAGTGCTGCCGCGGATCTCCTGGGAAGGGCCGGTTTGGACATCGGGGATGCCGCTCGCGTCGGCACCGGAGGCCCCGGATACACCATCCCCGCCGAGATCCGTCTCAAGCATGAGAAGGGTGCGGTCGCCACTTCCCGCCTGCCCGATGCGATCAATCCCACGCGTGCCTCCAACGGAAGCCAGTTCTATGTCTGCATCGAGGCAATGCCTCAACTCAACGGCCAGTACACCGTCTTTGGCAAGGTGACCGAGGGACTGGATGTCCTCGATGACATCAGTGCTCTTCCCGTCGACAGCAACGACGTTCCAACCGAGAGAGTGGTGATCCAGTCGATCTGTCTTGAGTAGCCGATGCGGAAAGAAATGGGCAGGAGTGGATTCGAACCACTGAAGGCGTAAGCCAGCGGATTTACAGTCCGCCCCGTTTGGCCACTTCGGTACCTACCCGTTCCTCCAAAAGAAGGAGTGGAAGGATGC
>Ga0114964_10001843_pt1 | contig 15332 bp, 10 predicted proteins | sample C_131016_MF_Meta_FD_92638 | JGI IMG/M metagenome (GOLD analysis project Ga0114964, IMG submission 92638) | Freshwater microbial communities from Lake Croche, Canada to study carbon cycling - C_131016_MF_MetaG | ecosystem: Environmental > Aquatic > Freshwater > Lake | place: Lake Croche, Canada... | reverse complement strand
CGCGAGCGCGTGAACCAATCGGCCCATTCACGTGGCAGACAGTTGACCGCATCGCCTGCATCAGTGATTCGGTTCAGCATTGACACAGGAGAGTCATTGAATCTGAAGTTGTTCGCTGCTCCGATAACCTCGCCACCCCGCACGACATACACGCCATCGCGAGTCAGACCGGTTAGTAGCAGTGACTGTGGGTCAACTTCACGGATGTACCAAAGGCATGTAATAAGCAGACCTTCACCCATACGGGCTGCAGTCTCTTCAATGGTGCCATAGCCCTGCGCATCCACAACTTCAATGTTGTCTGAAAGGGCAGTAACAGGCAGACCCGCTTCTTTAGCGGCAAAGCGACTTGAGCCGAGGGCACGCAGAACACCGTTCTCAATGACCTCAGTGCGTCCGATCTGCAGACCCGTGTCGAAGGAACTCGACATTGAGGATGAACCAAGATTGACGACACGGTCAAAGGTCTCAAGGCCCGCCAGATTTGGATCAGTGGCCAGCGTTAGATTGCGTTTGGTGAGTTGCTCACCGATGCGCGTGCCACCGCCCGCCTTACTAAATACGCTTCGACCTTGAGCAGCTTCACGAGCTGACGCAGTCCACAGCAGGTAAATCATCAAGTCAGCAACCGCGCTCGATGACAGAGTCACATTGTGATGACCGGGCTCTAGGTCAATCTTGTTGAGTTGATGTCCAAGGCCACGTAAAACTGAGTCTGAATGTGCAGCAACATCCACGCCGGTCAATGTTGTGCCACCTTGGCCAGACCATGCAGAACGCTGACGGTCATGACTCTTGGCGCAGAGTTCAAAGCGACTTGTCGACTGTGAGAAGCGCAAGCGTGTGCCACTTGAAGTTGCCACATACATAGTGTCGGTCGACTGCTCGGCGTATCCGAAGCACTCTGCCGCTGTGTCACGCATTACGTCACCTAATGAGCCAGCAATGTGCGCAACTCCAGATGAGTCGGCACCAGCAGGAGCATCATGGAAATTGTCGTGCGCTGGACCCTCAATGAGCGCTTGCGCATCCTCACTTGCACCACCGGCAATTGCACTGGCTCGACCAGCAGCAATCAGGTTCTCAATGTCTTCGCGCGTACGCACCTGTGCGCTTGAGATGCCGCAGCCAAGTCCACCATCAACTGGTACGAATGCAGCAACCGACAGGTTGGTTTCTTGCATGCTGCCATTAGTCGTCAACTGTGAGTTGGCCCAACGCAAATTCGTCGAGGCACTGACTTCGCCGATAGCAACACCACCATCAGGTCCGAGAAGCTCTAGTGCAACTTCAACTGCCTGTGCCGTAGTTAGATCGCTCATGCGCTGGCCTCCGAACGTCCATTGAGAACATTGATGTTTGTGAATAGAGCAGAAGGACATCCATGACTTACTGGCGCAACCTGTCCAGGCTGGCCCTTGCCGCAGTTGAGTGCTCCACCGAGCAGATAGGTGGACTTGCCCCCGAGTGCCGCGAGCGAGCCCCAGAAGTCTGGTGTCTTGGATTGATAGACCACATCACGCAATTGGCCGACAATCTGACCGTCACGAATCTCAAAGAACCGCTGACCGGTGAATTGGAAGTTGTAGCGCTGCATGTCAATAGACCAGGACTTGTCGCCGACGATGTAGATACCTTTCTTAACGCCAGCGATGAGGTCTGCCGTCGTTGTGTCAGTCGCTCCCGGCTGTAGTGACACATTCGGCATGCGCTGGATAGGAACATGCAGAGCCGAGTCAGCAAATGCGCAACCATTCGAGCGGGCCAGACCGATACCTGCAGCCGTACTGCGATCTGTTTGGTAGCCGCTCAAAATGCCATCTTTGACCAAGTCCCATTGCTGAGCCGCGACACCTTCATCGTCGTAGCCAACAGTTGAGAGGCCATGGTCGGCGATGCGGTCGCCAGTAATGTGCATCAGGGGACTGCCGTACTTAAAGTTGCCCAACTTGTCGACGGTCGCAAATGATGTGCCTGCGTAGTTGGCCTCGTAGCCAAGTGCCCGGTCAAGTTCAGTGGCATGACCTACTGACTCATGGATTGTGAGCCATAAGTTCGTCGGATCAATGACCAAGTCCCAAGTTCCTGCTTCAACAGATGGAGCCTTCGCCTTTTCAGCGAGCCATTCAGGCATCTGGGCAAGTTCGCTATCCCAGTCCCAACCCTTGCCTTGCAGATATTCCCAGCCGCGACCAGCAGGTGGCGCACACGTGCGCATGTCCTCAAAACCTGAGTCGCTCACGTTGATGGCAGTGAGCTGCGCACTAATTCGATCGCGGGACTGCGAGATGGCATTGTTATTGAGGTCGGCAAAGAAAGTGGTGTCGCGTCCCATTGCCACATGTGCATCTACGTGGTGCACAGCCTCATGGCCAGCAACGCGTGCATTCCAATCCTGCAGGAGCGCGATGACTTCAGCGTCAGACTTCTCCATGGCATCAATGTCAATCGGTAATGTCCAAGAGACCGAGCCATAGGACGGCTCGTCAATGAGTTCCACCGGATTGAGTGAAACCTGCGCACTGAGTGCAGCCATTTCCAGGGCACGCTTTGCGGCGTCTGCGGCAGCTTCCGGTGTGAGGTCCGTGCTTGCTGCAAAACCCCATGCACCCTTATGAACGACACGTACGCTGAGGGCGGTCGAACTGTCGGAGGCTACGTTCTCGACATTGCCGTCGCGTGTTGAGACTCCGCGGCTTTGGTGGCGGGCAATTCGGAACTGTGCGACCTCGGCACCTGCCTGCGCTGCGACAGAGAGTGCAGCTTCACTCAAATACGTGGGCAACTCTGGATTGTTGACTGAGTGTGACACAGCGAATCCTTATCGATTGATGAATGGACTCAACACTACCTGCGGGCCCGGAGACTCGTGCGAAATCTGGTGCATCAATTTGCGCGTGCTGCTAGGTTTGCGCTCCTGCTCGCACGATACTCTTGACGCATGAGTCGTATCGTTTTAGTCACGGGTGGCAATCGTGGAATCGGACTATCCGTTGCTCGAACCTTTGCCGCACAAGGTGACACAGTCGTAGTCACAAGTCGTTCGGGTGAACCCATCGATGGCTTGCACGTAGTGAAGTGCGACGTGTCAGACACCGCGAGCGTAGATGCTGCCTTTGATTACATCGAAGCAAACTTCGGACCAGTAGAGGTTGCTGTCGCTAATGCTGGCATTACCCGCGACGGTCTGATTATGCGCATGTCCGACGACGACATCAACGATGTGCTCAACACAAACTTGGTCGGTGCCATCCGTGTCGCACGACGAGCAACACGCGCCATGATGAAGGCCCGCAAAGGTCGCTTGGTGTTTGTTGCCAGCGTTGTTGGCCTTATGGGCTCCGCAGGTCAGGTTAATTACGCAGCGTCAAAGGCTGGTCTAGTGGGCGCAGCACGTTCCTTGGCTCGCGAGCTGGGATCGCGCGGAATTACCTGTAACGTCATTGCGCCCGGTTTTGTCGATACCGATATGACCGCCGAATTGTCTGACGAACGCAAGGGTGAAATTGTTGGTAACGTGCCCTTGGGTCGATACGCCAGCCCACAGGAAGTTGCGGATGTAGTGAAATTCATTGCCTCCGATGAAGCCGCATACATTACGGGTGCTGTCATTCCCGTTGATGGCGGCTTAGGTATGGGACACTAGGAAAACTATGGGAATCCTCGACGGTAAGAACATTCTGGTAACTGGCGTCCTCACGGACTCCTCAATCGCATTCCATGTGGCCAAGTTGGCTCAGGAGCAGGGTGCAAATCTTGTGCTTTCATCCTTCGGTCGCGCAGCCGGTATCACTAAGCGTGTGGCAGGGCGACTTCCCTACGAAGTACCAATTGTTCAACTTGATGTAACCAATCAGGATGATTTGAACAACCTTGCCGCTGCAGTCGGCGAGCATGTTCCGCATCTTGACGGTGTCCTGCATTCGATTGCTTTCGCTCCAGAGGCAGCTCTTGGCGGCAACTTCCTGAACACAGAGTGGGATGACGTCAAAGTCGCGCTAGAAATTTCAGCGTTCTCGCTCAAATCTCTCGCAGTGGCAGTTCGGCCGCTGATGAAGGAAAGAGGCGGACAGATTCTGGGCCTCGATTTTGATGCAACCGTAACGTGGCCGTACTACGACTGGATGGGTGTCTCCAAGGCTGCACTTGAATCGACTTGCCGTTACCTAGCTCGTGAACTTGGCGGCGATCAGATTCGTGTGAATCTTGTTGCAGCTGGACCGATTTACACAACTGCTGCGAAGGGCATTCCTGGCTTCGATGAGTTTGGTCCCATGTGGCAGCGTCGCGCTCCACTTGGATGGGATACCGAAGATCCAGTTCCTACCGCCAAGGCATGTGTTGGTTTGTTCTCTGACTGGTTCCCGGCAACGACTGGTGAGGTTCTTCACGTTGATGGTGGCGTGCACTCACAGGGTGGTCCCTGATTCACAAGCTCAACTTATGAACGAGCGTCTCGCCTTAGCGGGGCGCTCGTCTTATTTCTCCACTGACACAGTGATTGGCAAATCACAATCCAAATGAAGTGTGCCCGCCCTGAACTGAGTTCAAGGCGGGCACCCATGTCTTAGTGCGATTGATTACAACCGAGTAATCGAGCGAATTTTGAAAGCACCAAAGACTTCTAGAATGCCGAAGAAAATAAGTAACCACGACATGGCTGAAATCCAGGCTGCTGCACCGGCAAACGGATTATTGATCATGTAGAGACCGGCAATCATGCCAATGATTCCTGTGAAAATAGTCCAACCACGACCGGCTGCGTGCTGTGCAGAGAACCCAGCAACCAAATCAATAGCACCGCGGAAGAGGAAAACTATTCCGATGTAAAGGCTAAGAAGTAAGACCTTTCCAATGATGGTTGCGTGAAGAAAGCTTGAGCCGAGGAAAAGGCTTACGGTTCCGCTGAGTACCAGCATCACTCGCAGCCCACCGTCAATATGTGAAGCCAATCCGCGCACGATTGAAACAATGCCCGAAACAATGAGCCAGATGCCAAAGAGCAATGCAATGGTGTGATATGCCCGCACTGGATGGTTCAGAGCCGAGATACCAATGGCTGAGGTTGCCAGACCTAGTACCAGAACGAGCCACCAGCTTTTGCTCACTGCGTCGAGGGTCTCAGATACTGGGGTCGAACTGTCATTCTGTGTTGACACTACTGCTCCTGTGATGAATGAACGGTTGCGAAATCAACCGTCCTCACAACTTTGGCAAAGGCCAAAGTGTTTGCAGAGTAGCGACACGAGGACATTTTCGATCCAAAATCATGCTCTTATGTGACGTGTAAGAACCCAATTTGGCTTCGGTGGCTTAGCTTGAGGCTATGAATGCTCCCTTGGTTAGAACCCAACCATCAGGCAGCGCTGCCGGCACGCCAGTAATACCGCGTGACGAGCTACTTGTGAGATCTGCCCGCGTCATCACAGTCCCTGCCATGTTTGTGCCGTTCAAGACTGCGTTTGAGAGGTCTGCATCTGACAGGTCAGCACTCGAAACATTTGTGTTGTTCAGTGTGCTTCCAGCCAAACTTGCGCCCGTTAGCACCGCACCGGTCAAGTCCATTCCAGAAAGGTCTAAATTGGACAGGTCAGCGCCAGTTAGTTCAGCGGCAGGCCCGACTAGATAACCGTTGATGACACTCCAACTCTTCGGAAGATTTTTAGTTGTGCCAGTCAGGGAGCCGGAGGAAATGCCACTCAGAACGCAGCCGGCGAGGTCTGCACCCGACAAGTCCACACCTGAAAAATTGCTGTTGGACAGGTCTGCACCATTGAGATTGGCATTTTTAAGTATGGCATTAGTGAAGTCAGAATCTGATAAATCCGCACCTACGAGGACAACCTGTGAAAGGTCTGTACCGGATAAATCAGCCGAAGACAGATCAGCACCTGGCCCCACGAAGTATCCCTTGATAAGTTGCCACTTTGCGGGAAGGCTTGTAGGCGACCCTTGCAGGAGCCCGGACCCAATTCGACTGAGTGTTGTTGTGCCCAGATTTGTGCCAGATACTGTTGCACCAGCAAGTTCTGCACCGGTCATGTCCGCCAGCGTGAAATTTGCGTCAGTCAGGTCGGTGGTGGAGAGGTCTGCTGCCGAAAGCGACGCCCCTACAAGTGTGCTTGCAGCGAGCTTGCTATCAGATAAGTCAGCATTCGCGAGGTTGGCGTGTGACAGATCGGTCGAAGACAAATCAAGATCAGATAGATCAGCTCCATTGAAATTGCCTGACGACAGATTTGCGGTCGCCCCGATCATGAAGCCATTTAAGAACACCCAACCAGCCGGTAGTACTCGCGGTGAACCTGAAATTTGACCAGTGGTTACATGCTCCAGCGATGCATGTTCAAATGTCGTGCCCGTGACGTTTGTTCCGGTCAGCACCGCATCATCCAAGACTGCCTGGCTGAGGTTTTTCCAAGACAAGTTGGCACCGGTTAGGTTTGCCCCACGCAGATTTGCTGTTGGTCCCACGAGGTAGCCAGCCCGCAAGACCCAATCAGTCGGCATGGAGAATGGCGTTCCGGTGATGCTGCCTGAGGTGATGGTGGATAAGGTCGCAGTCGCCCACTTGAGTCCATCCAGGTTTGCTCCTGTGAGCGTAGTGCCCGTGAGGTCCGAATTCGCCAAAACTGCGTTTGAGAGATCCGCGCCAGTTAGATCTAGCGATTGCAAATCTGCACCTGTAAGGTCTGCCTTAGGTCCGATGAGAAAGCCGTTAAGGAGTTTCCATTTTGCTGGCAACGCAACTGGCGTTCCAATAACCTTGCCTGATTGCACACCAGATAAATCTGCTCCTTTGAGGTCGACCTTGCTCAGATTTGCGTCTCGCAGATTTATCCCACTCAAACTGGCATTGGTTAGCACGGCTCCCGGGCCAATCAGGTAGCCGTTCATAAATTTCCACTGTTGAGGCAGGTCGGCTGGGCTGCCGACAATATTGCCTGAGTGCACACCGCCCAGGTCTGCAGTTGCTAGCTTTGCTCCGGCGAGATTCGCACCTGGGCCGATGAAGTACCCGGCCGAGAGTTTCCAATTAGCTGGAAGTGTGGCAGGAGTTCCGGCGATACCGCCTGAAATTACGCCGTCAAGTTTCACGCCTGAGAGCACTGTGCCAGCGAAATTCATGCCTCGCAAATTTTGACCGCTCAAGTCCGCATCCGTCAGATTCGCCCCAGGCCCAACCAAGTATGAGTTGAGAAACTTCCAATTTGGCGGGAGAGACTTTGGAGTTCCGATTATGCCACCGCTTTGTACGCCGGACAGGCTTGCCTTGGCCAAAACAGCACCTGTCAGATTCGCTCCGGGACCAATGAGATAGCCGTTTGTGAGTATCCAAGAGTCTGGCAGTGAGTTTGGAGTTCCAGAAATGTCGCCCGTCTGGACCCCAGCGAGGTTGCAGGTTAGCAGGTCGGCAGCCGAAAGGTTAGCGCCAGGCCCAATGAGGTAACCGCAAGTAAATGACCATCGTGACGGTATTGAACTCGGTGTACCAATGATTTTGCCGGTTTGCACGCCAGCCAAATTTGCCTTGGACAGTTTTGCACCGTCAAGGTTTGCTTTCGGTCCGATCAGGTAACCACTCGTGAATTTCCAACCCGCTGGCAATGCTGCTGGTGTGCCATGAATACTGCCGGTCTCTACTCCTTCGAGGTTAGCCTCGGAGAGGTCAGCACCATCGAGGTTGGCCTTGGGTCCAATGAAGTAGCCTCCTGTAAGCGTCCAATGAGCAGGCATCGTCGAAGGTTTTCCTGCGATAAAGCCAGAGACAATTCCGGAAAGGTCACTGCCGGCTAAGCGAGCACCATTGAGGTTCGCCCCTGGTCCGACGAGATAGCCATTCATAAACTCCCAATTCTGCGGAAGCGACTTAGGCACGCCACGGATATCGCCGGATTGGACTCCGAATAGTTGGGCGCCAGCCAAGCGAGCGGCTCCCAAGAAGGCTCCGGTAAGTGAGGCACCTCGCAGGTCAGCATCCACCAAGTTGGCACTTGGACCTATGAGATAGCCCTGAACGAGGCTCCAGTTTGCGGCCAATGACGCTGGCTTTCCGATGATGTTGCCAGATTTAACTCCAAGGAGTTTTGCGCCTGCAAGTTTTGCACCATCGAGGTTTGCACCTGGACCTATCAGATATCCATTTGCAAGTAACCAGTCATCGGACAGAATCAATTTTGTGGCGGTGATTTTTCCTGAGATGACCCCGGTCAAGTTAGCGCCGGTCAAGTTTGCTGATGAAAGGAAAGCACCAGTCAACTGCGCACCCGCTAGATTGGCATTCGTCAAGTTTGCTTCAGGACCTACTAGGTAACCTTGAATGATTTTCCAGTTCGCGGGAAGTGTGATGCGTGTTCCAGTGATGTTTCCTGAAACTACACCAGTTAGTTTTGTGCCAGTAAGTTTGGTGTTGCTCAAGTCCAACCCGGTTAGCACAGCTCCACTCAAATTTGCCCCCGGGCCGATGAGGTATCCGCTTATGAGTTTCCAATCTTGCGGCAGCGAAAACGGCGTACCTATGATCCCGCCAGACTGAACGCCAGCTAAGTTCACTTCAGCAAGTGGGGCACCAGAGAGATCTGCCTGAGGGCCGATCAGAAAACCATCAATCAGGCTCCAACGAGCAGGAAGCGCAATGGGTACACCGATGATGTTGCGAGCCATGACGCCAGCAAGGTTCGCATGCGTGAGGTCTGCGCCGTCGATATCGACCCCAGACAACTGGCTACCTGCAAGTTGAGCGTCTTTGAGATTGGCACCTGCACCGATGAGGTATCCACCCACAAGCGACCAGTGCACAGGCAATCGAAGTGGTAGCCCCGAAATGCCGCCAGATTTGACTCCCGTGAGCTCCGCACCTGTGAGGTTTACACCGTCGAGTGAGGTTCCGCCTAAGTCGGTACCTCTAAGTTTCGCACTGGCAAGGTTAGCCTTCGGTCCAATCAGGTAGCCACTGAGCAACTTCCAATTCAGAGGCAGCGAAGCTGGAGTTCCGAGGACGTTGCCAGAGCGAACTCTATCCAGTTTGGCACCGGTCAGTTTTGTCTTCGCCAAATTTGCTCCACCCAAATTTGCACCAGTCAAATCAGCTCCAGATAGATCAGCGCCTACGAGTTTAAATTTTTGTAGGTTGCAGCCCATCCAGCGCACTTTGGGTCGGGCCTTTGGTTTGGGCAGCCCAGTCTTGGTGAGTTGCGGGCACGAAACTTTTGCCTGCGTGGGAGTGTGGCTACCGAGGGCCGCGAAAACGCCGAAAGTGAGAAGCGTAAGACAGAGAATTTTCGCCAATCGCTGTGTGCGCATGTAGTAGTCGTTCCTCATTTCAGTGGGGTCCAAACCAGTGGGCGTATTCCTAAGAAGAGCAAAGAATTCAGCGCAAATGGGGCCATTGCAATCATACCTAGCCATAAAATTGTGGCACCACGAGTTCCAGTCTCAGTCGATTCTGGTTTTGAGCTCAAACCCTAGTTTTGGGTTGAGGTTCCTGCAGATTGTAGTAACTGTCGACAAAACCAATGGACTTTAGTCAGTAATGGATCAGTCGGCTCAGATATGTGGCACTGCCGGGGCGTGAATTTCCACACCGGAAGCGATGTCTGCTCGCTCGACCTGCTCACGAGTGATACCGAGGACGTACAAAATGGTATCTAAATATGGTGTGTTTACCGACGCATGTGCTGCGTCACGAACGAATGGCTTGGCGTTGAAGGCGATCCCGAGAGCAGCTGTGTCAAGCATGTCAAGGTCATTGGCGCCGTCGCCAATAGCGATCGTGCGCGAAAGTGGGATGTTGTAGAGCTCGGCAAAATCTCGTAATGCCTGAGCTTTCGCTGCACGGTCGATAATCGGACCGGTTAATCCGCCAGTCAGGACGCCATCTGAGATTTCGAGCTTATTTGCCCTAACATTTGTCACTCCCATGCGGTCTGCCAGCGGCTTGACTACATCGATGAAGCCCCCACTAACGAGTGCTACTTGGTAGCCAAGGCGGTTAAGCGTTCGGCATAGCGTGGCTGCGCCAGGGGTGAGGGCAACGTCATTAAGCACGGACTCAATGGCGGATTCGGGTAGGCCGGCAAGCATAGACACTCGAGCACGAAGTGACTGTTCAAAATCTAGCTCGCCATTCATCGCCCGAGCGGTGATGGCAGCAACTTCTTCCTCAACTCCAGCGCGGGCGGCCAGCATGTCGATGACTTCGTCCTGAATGAACGTGGAGTCAACGTCCATCACAATCAGGTGGATGCCGCGACGATCCAGGCTTGCCTCTTGTACGGCAATGTCAATTGAGTTGGCCCTTGCGACCAAAGTGAGGCGGTCGCGCAATTCTTGCTTGTCCATGCCGCCGACCTCGAACTCGATTGCGGTGACTGGATAACTAGCGACCTGTCGAATACGATCAATATTTCCGCCTGATTGGGCGATGGTATTCGTGATAGCGGCTACTGAACTTGGAAGCAGTGGACTGCCCAAGACGGTGACCAGCAGGCGCTCTCGGTAAGCGGCCAATTCGGATTCAGCAAGAATGCGAGCATGTAGGTGCATTCCGCGACTGTCGGCAAATGTGGTGGCGACAGCGATTGCCTCTTTGAACGAGTCGTCAGTCGCAGCTTCTGCGCGACGTAGAGCTAATCCGAGCACTAGGTGACCTTGAAGCACAATTTGCTCAAGTTGGCGAACAGTAACGGGCAAATCCTGAACGGCAGCGGCCAAACCAGCAGTCACACCTGGTTGATCTTTTCCGCTAATTGTCAAAACCAGAATGTCCGTCATGAATGCAATTCTAAACGGCGCTTTGTCGCTGATGTAATTGCGTCTACTGGCTCGCTAGTGCCGAGATAAAATCCATCGCTAGTCGATCAATTTCCTGCAAGGTGGCTAACCGCAAATTGTCTGTACTGCGAGATGCTGGTGCGAGGGATCCACTCATCGCGACTTGAGCGACGATGCGAACTCGCGTGGCCTGGTCGAGCTGAGTGAGAATGCGTTCGCTTGTCCCTGGCGGCATAGTCGCAAAAGAGCTGTCTTTCAAAATTTCGTCAACAGTATTGCGGTCACCCATAAAGTCAGCAGCGCCAAGAGTCTTAACAGCGCGTTCTAGACCTTCCAGAAATTGTCTGCGAAGGTATGGCTGATCCGGCGGCGTGATTGCGTGCGGTATCTCGTGCAATTGCCATGAAGACGAGGTGTCCTGATAAAGAAGATAGTCAGGCCCAATGCCGATGGCGCCACAAGTGGCGGCGATGCTTGGCAGTAGCGGGGCTGGAACGCCTGCCGGATTGCCGAAAGTGGGAATCACTGCCACACACGGCGATGCGCTTGCAGCGGCCTTTGAGACAACGGCGTTCCATGTCGTCGACGTCGCTCCCGACTGGACGTTGAGAGCCTGAGAAATGACCTCGCATGCATTTGCCGCATCAGTCTGACTAATTTCACCCGAGCGATGAGCATTAAGCCAGAGGCTCATCGCGATGACGGGAGGCTGAATTAAGGCAGCGTGCATGTTGATACCTTACGTCAAGAAAATGTGCGTTCGGGCAGTAGATTATGGCTATGACATCGCTCATTACTCTCGAAGGCGTGACAGTTGTGCGCGCTGGTAGAGCGATTCTTGACGACGTTTCATGGAATGTCGAGACAGGTCAACATTGGGTAGTGATGGGTCCCAATGGTTCTGGCAAGACAACCTTGATGCAGGTTTGCTCTGGCTACATTCATCCAACACGAGGTCGCGCGACGGTTCTAGGTGCTGAACTTGGTAAAACCAATGTTGCCCAGTTGCGTCTACAGATTGGCATAGCGAGTTCTGCCACTGCCTCATTGCTTCCGCCAGAAGAAACTGTCCTCAACTGCGTGCTCACTGCAGCGTATGGAATTGCTGGCAGATGGCGTGAACGTTACGACGGTATGGACTTTGAACGTGCACATTTCTTGCTCGATTCCTGGGGCTTGTCCCAGTTCGCACATCGCACACTAGGCACTCTCTCTGAAGGGGAGCGCAAGCGTGTCTTAATTGCGCGAGCACTGATGGCCGACCCCGAGTTACTTATTCTTGATGAACCAGCAGCTGGTCTCGATGTGGCAGGTCGTGAGGACCTCATCGCTCGATTGGCCGCACTGGCTGCGGATCCTGGCGCACCGATTCTCATTCTGGTGACGCACCACGTTGAAGAAATTCCACCCAACTTCACCAACGCATTATTGCTCTCACACGGCCGGATTTCCCACCAAGGTTCTGTGCGCGACATTATTGCGACTCAGCCAATGTCCGAGGCATTCGAAACTCCACTCTGGGTTGAGTTTGGTGACGACCGTTGGTACGCACGAGGTCGCCAGCCGAGCCAGGGTCGTCGAGCGAAGACCTTCTAGATCGCAGCACAGCTTCGCTACTTAGGCTCTCAACGACTCGGTAGCGCATCCGTCCGATTAATCAAAGTATTGTCTCGCAGGATGTCACAATAGATAGCGTGACTGAAATCACTGATGTAATTTCCACTTGGTTGCCAAGTGATGAACTCGACATTGCACGCGCTCGGCTACCTATTGTCTATGTTGATGCGATTCCTGTCCGAGTTAATGACTTAGGTGAAGTTGTCAGCGTCGGTCTCTTGTTACGTGCTCGCCCTGATGGCTCGATTAGTCGCGCTGTGATTTCTGGTCGCGTGTTCCATGGCGAGCGAATTCGTGATGCACTGTTGAGACACATCGAAAAAGATCTCGGATCTATGGCCTTACCGCAGGTTCCGGCAAGTCCCACACCGTTTACGATTGCCGAGTATTTTCCTAACCCTGACATTTCAGGTTTTCATGATCCTCGCCAGCATGCAGTCTCACTGGTCTATGTGGTGCCGATGGCAGGCGACTGCGCCCCAAGTCAAAATGCTCTTGATTTGGTGTGGCTGACGCCAGAAGAAGCGGTGTCCGACAACGTTCGTGCGGAAATGACCGGAGGCCAGGATCGTTTAGTGCGTCTCGCTCTGGCATATGTAGGGAAATTGCCCTAATTCAGGACGTCCTGGCTGATACTGTTCGAAAGACATCTTCGTTGCCCAGACCTAGATGACGAGGCATCTGTTTGCGCTCGAAAATCTTTAGATTTGGTGGAATTCATGAAGCGAATCAGTATCGCAACAGTGGCAGTGGCCCTACTGGCTACCTCAATACAGGCTAGTTCAGCCATGTCCATGCCACGAGCTGGTGTGGCAAGCACATCAGTGACTACTCGCGTACCCAATCCACCGGTCATCTTGACGCCAAATACTTCGACGAGTCGGACTCTAGTGGTGCCCTTCACGCTGGGTTCATCGAATGGATCGGCGATCACATCGGTGGAGTACTCCATTGACCGCGGTGCGACGTGGGTTGCTGCAACATCGAACCCGCTCATCATCAACGGCCTTACTAATGGCGTCACTTACACGGTGCAAATGCGTGCGAGCAATAGTCGTGGCTCAAGTGCAGTAGTCATCAAGTCAGCAAAACCAGTTGCGTCCAAGAATGCGATTGCATTCAAGGCACCCGCCTCCATGAACTACTCCGATGCGGATCAGGCGCTCAGCGCATCCGCAAGCGGTGGAGTGACAAGGTTTACAAGTTCCACCACGAGTGTGTGTGTTGTGGTTGCTGGCGCAGTTCATCCAGTTTCAGTGGGCACATGCAAGATTGTTGCTAGCAATTCAGGCAACTTGGACTACGCACCAGCTGTCGCGATTACAAAATCCCTCACCATTAGTAAAGGTTCACAGAACATCACATTCGTCCAACCCGATGGCATGACTGTTGGTGACGGGACACAGCTGCTTTCAGCGAGTGCTCCCGCCGGACTTGTCACGTTCATCAGCAATACCCGAACGGTATGTACCGTCGCATTTGGTCGTATCAATGTCATCCGCGATGGCACTTGCTCGATCACAGCAAGCAATTCTGGTTCAGCTCTATTTTTAGCAGCGGCACCGGTTACTCGGACGCTGACCATCGGATTGGCGACGCCCACTCCGACTGCCACACCTTCAACAACGCCAACTGCAAGCCCAACACCAACGGCAACGGTCACGCCATCACCCACTGTTCAGCCGACGCCTACGCCAACACCCACACCCACACCAACGGTTACCCCATCGCCCACTGCGCAACCAACACCTACGCCGACCCCAACTGTGCCGCAGGCTTACCCATGTCCAGGTGCGAGCGATCAGGAATGTGGTCCAGTCTCACTACTCACGTTGACAAGTGCAGGCACGGCCGTTGTCTTGTCAGGTGAAACTGCTTCGCCTCTGGCTGGACAGGATGTGACGATGGTTTACCGCGGCAATCCTGCCGACGCAGGTAATCACCTGCAGTTGTCATTCTTTGATTTCAGCGCGGGACTGTCATCAAGCGATGCGCGAGATCTCTTTTTGACTCTGAATTCCCAAGGTAGCGCCACCACGGTGTATCACTTCTCTGGCAATACAGTAGGTAAGGCATTCAAGTTCCACATTGTTGGACCGAGTGGATATTCTTCCACTGTTGTAACTGCAACATTTGTTGCTGGTGGCGTGCAGGTCACACCAACTCCAACACCGACTGCGAGCCCAACTCCAACACCGACTGCGAGCCCAACACCAACACCGACCGTTACGCCGTCGCCATCACCACAACCAACGCCTACCGCTCCCGTGCCACCGAGTTACATTTGCCCAGCCAATGCCGCGCAAGAGTGCGGACCAATCGCCTTACTTGGTGTGGACAGTCAAGGTCAGTCGCTGGTCGTTGCAAACAATCAGGTCTCACCTAATGCCGGACAGGATGTCACATTCACATACCGTGGCAACCCAGCAGATTCGGGTAAGCAGTTGGAATTGTCGCTGTTCAACTTCACCTCAGGCTTGGCCTCGAATGATCCGCGAGACTGCTTCTTAACTTTGAACGCTCAAGGTGTCGCAATAGTCACCATTCACTTCACCGGAAACTCTGCAGGCACGTCATTCATGTATCACATGGTTGGCGCTAGCTACTCGTCTGATGTCGTGACAGCAACCTTCGGTGGTGCTACACCTAATCCAACCGGTGCGCCTACCTCAGGCGGAACGCCAATGCCGTCGACGACACCGACTCCAGATTTCACTTTCACTCCAGGTCCAGTGGACTCATCAACACCAACACCGCTTCCGCGGCCTTCAGTGACTTCAACTGGTTCACCGACTACTCGCCCAACTCCTAACCCATACCCGACGCCGGATCCTTCGGCTTCTGCGTTGTTGTGGTCTGATGAGTTTTCGGGTGTTGCTGGTTCTGCTCCGGTGTCTGGTTCGTGGTCTGCTGTGCATGGTACGGGTTGGCCGCTTGTGGGT
>Ga0114964_10001842_pt1 | contig 15346 bp, 17 predicted proteins | sample C_131016_MF_Meta_FD_92638 | JGI IMG/M metagenome (GOLD analysis project Ga0114964, IMG submission 92638) | Freshwater microbial communities from Lake Croche, Canada to study carbon cycling - C_131016_MF_MetaG | ecosystem: Environmental > Aquatic > Freshwater > Lake | place: Lake Croche, Canada... | reverse complement strand
TGGTTCTGTTGCAATTGCTACAGCTGGTTCTGCACTCATTGGTTCTTCTGCACCATGTGGTTTAACACCTGCTAGTTGCATAATAGTAGCCAACATGTTGCTAAGTTCTTCACCGCTGCCAGCAGTCATATTAATGCTAGCAGGCATTGCTGGACTACCCATACCCATGCCCATTTCAGGCATCATACCGCATTCTTCAACTTGTTGAGATTCTTTAACTATAGTAGGGTTAGTGCTGTCAAGTTCAGCTAAACGCTTCATTACATCGATCATTTGCATAATTATTTCCTTGGGTCTTGTGGGGCCTTTAAAAGGCTTTCTTGCTTTACATCAGTATCAGTATTGAATTTTGCGGCGCCTTCAGTAGGAATTTCTTCGCCACGTGCTTTACGCTGAAGTTTGAGAATATCGTTTAATTCTTTAACAAACCCTGTATTATATTTGTCACCATAATAATCTTCAAACTTAGGACTACCTGCTTCTTTGTAGTCTGGATCATCAAGTAACGCACCTTCACGCTTTGGTTCTACGTGTTGATATTCTTCAGTATGCTCGTTAGGACTACGTACTACAAGATGACTTTTGTTAACACCTAATGAACTGCTTAGATATTCTGTAAGTTCTTGCTGTGTTGTAGGATAATCTAAAACTACTTCATAGATGCTTACTTCACAGTTTTTAACTTGAGGAAAATCTAATGGTAGTGCTTGAATCGGAGTTGTTCCGGACTTTTTAAATCCACTAACTGAGTATTTGCTCAACAATGATTTCATTGATGATTCTTGCTCAGTTGTAAACTCTCCGGCTACTTTTACACGGAAGTCGTACTTTTTAGCCGACTCGGATAGGTATTGAGTAAATGTTTTCATAGTATTATTTATTAAGATTTCAAATCTTTTAACTTTGCTAGGATACTATTTCTATCTGTAATGATGTATCCTTCACCTTCTACAGTTTTTCCTGAATCGTCTCCACTCTTTTTATCAATAGCTAATTTTTTAATCTGTAAATCAATCATTTTTAGCTTTTTATCAATCTTAGCACTTTTAGCAGTAATTGCAGCAGTTAGCATAGTGGCTGCAACTTCAAACATTCTTGCGCCGTGTCTAGCTTCAACACTCATACCTAGATCCATTAAATCATCGTATGCTTGTTCTGCTTTGGCTGCAAGACTGTCAAATTCTGCATCACTTATATCGCCTAACCCTTTTACTCTGGGTAATGCTGATGAAATTTTATCAAATTCTTCCAACTTATCTTGTATATCAATAGTAGGAACCGGTGTAGCGTCTACACTAGTAGGTTCTATCAATTTACTGTTGTTAGATGTTGGTAAATCTAATAGTTCTTCGAGTCGTTTAGTCATACTATTACTTATTTCATTTTCTTAGTGTTGGAGAAAATATCATGTTCGTTAATAATTCTAAATTTAATTCCTTGCTGCTGTGCCCATTTACCAGCAGCAGCCCACTTGGCCATATTTTTTACATATTGAGCTTGATTGTAAGGATTCTTTCCTACTTTTTCTAAAATCATTTGATTGGCAGGTTTGATCTCAATCAGTTCAGCATGTTTTTTCATATTCCTATCAATATAGGAGATTAAAAAGTCTGGAACATACACAGTAGGTTTTCCTGTTAATGGATCTCTGTAGGGAATTTTAACAGGTTCACTTGCCCATTGTTCTATTGCTGGGTTATTGTCACAGAATAAACAGAATGTAGTTTCCCAACTGCTCCTGCAATAAGGAAGTTTAGAACCTACATATTTGTCAAGGTTTTTTACCTGATAAATGCTTTTAGCAAATCTTAAACTCATGCAATAATGCTTCTTTGTATTTCTACGTTAGGAAGAATTGTTTGTGCAATTCCTAAACTGCTAGATTTGAATCTATTATAATTTAATAACTCAGATACCAACCCTGATAATTCTACATTGCTTAATCCTCTAAGTGTATCGAGGATTTGCATAGGGTTATAACCATCAGATTGTGCCTGTGTCATTACAATAATTGTAATTGATTCACTTGCTACTTCATCAAACCCTCTATTAGTAAAGTATCCTTTCATAGCAGCAAACACGGTTGCTTCTAATTCAGTTGGTTGTTTGTAATAATTGTCAAACGCTTTTACTGTATCATTACTAGGAGTTGCTGCTGGAGGAATATTTGAATAACTAGACATTTTTAACCTTTAGGAGGAAATAATATTGCAGCAGGGTTGGCTCTTATTTTGCCATCTACTGTTGTATTGAATCCTTTGAATATATTAATACCAACACCCCCTGGTAATGTAAACACACCTGGTTGACTTTCTGTGCTAGGTGGGCTTGCATATTTTCCAGCACCGGTACTTAGTGAGGCACTCAATACACTACCAGCAATGTTATATGCAACTGCATTTTGACGAGTAAGGCCGTTAGCATTAACATAATTTTTAAGTAATATAGTTCCTAACTGTTGCAATTGATTAGGAACTTGTGGTCGGAAGGTACCAAACACTCTATCTTTGCTAGGTTTATCAAACGAACTTTCACCATTACGCCCGTATAAAATGTCAGATGCACCAACACCGTTGATAGGGTGAGGACTAGGTGTTTGATCGTAAAAATGTGTCCACCCATCAAGCTCAGACCCTTGTATTTTACCATAATCATAATACACATTTTCGTATGCAATAGACATTTTATTTTGCATAAGTTTGGTACTTGCTGATTGATCCACTGAGTCATGTTGCCAGTCAGTTATTTTAGGATTTACTAATGTATATTTTGTAAAATATGTCTGATGTAACACATATATTTCAAGTGAAGTTATAAAATTTTTCAATAACCCATTGTCATATCTGCCATAGTTATAGTCAGTGGTCTTGTACTTGGTATCTTGAAACGCACGGTCAGTTAAGTTGCTATCATTATAATAATTTCTATAATAGTCGGACCATAGTTGATGAGTCATATCGCTATTGTCATCATGCAACTCAATATTAATAGTAGAATACGAAAGTTTCTTTTGTACAACAGTTTTTCTGTTGTACTGATTCATTGTTTCAGTTTCAATTGTAAATTTAGGAAGATCTACTTTTTTTGCCAATAGTCCAACATCTGAAAAATTATTATTAGACGATCTAACAGCGTCTGGATTTATTTGTAAACTTACAAAATATAAGAATCCTGATTTAGGAGCATTACTGTACATGCTATCGACATAAAGTCTACTTGCATGTTGATAGTCTCTTAAATTTGGGCCGTATCCTTTGTTAGAAAGGAAATTAGTAAAAATGTCGTTGCTCATACTAATATTTAGCCAAAGAAAAACCTGGAGATTAGTCCAGGTTTTGTATGGTTATTGTAATTATTAACCTGTTGCTAGTCCTTGAGAGTTTGCAGCACGTACAACTCTTCCAACATCTAGTCCAACACCACTTGCTGCACCGCCAGGTGCTTCTAATTGTATTGCGTTATCAATAGAAATTGTCATTTCAATTTCTAATGGATCGTTTTTAGTGTAGTCTCCGCCTGAATATGTAACTTGTTTAATAAAACAACCTAAGTATTCAAAACTTTCAAGTGTTACTGGTTCGTATGCGCCATTACCACCGTCTAGTATTTCAACACGCATTCTAAACTTGTAATCAACACCAGATGCTGCACCGCTTTGTTCAAAAAAGTCAAACTGCTTCTGTAGTTGTTCACCAACTTTCTTGCTAACAACTCCGCTAGCGTCGTCACGAATTTTTAGTTTTGGATCTCCCCACTTGTGCTTACCTAGCATTTTAATTCTGCTGTTGTAAACATCTAGTGTCATATCATCAAATGTAAGTTCTGGGCGACTGACAGTCATAACTTGTTTAGTCATCTCTGTGCTTGATACTCCACCTACTCCGAATTGATCTAACGTAACGCGAAAGCGATACGCTAGTTTTGGCATCAACAGCCCTTGAGTGGCTGCTGATTGTGTTCCACTCAATGGTACTGTAAATCTATTTAAACTTGCAATTGGCATATAAATGCTCCTTAATCTATGTTATTTACCTATTATAAACCAGCTTTGATATCACCAGTATTTTTCAGTCTAAGAGGAATGTAAATAAACTCAACTGCTTTAACAGGTTCGATAGCAATATCCATATACAACTCGCTACGATCAATTCTCGCTGGAGTATTGTTAGATGTATCGCAAACTACAATGTAATCATACAGCGCACGTTGACCGACTAATTCTTGCATTAGACTTTCAGCTGCTGCTTTAATTTCACGACGAGTTTGTGCATCATTTGGTTCAAACAAGAATGGTCTTGCAAGAATGTCTAATTGTCTACGTAAGTAGCAAACTAAACGAGCAACATTGATACGATCTAAACTGCTAGCATTTTTTGCACGAGTGCGCTGACCATAAGCCAATACACCTACACCAGTTAATGTTGCAATAGGATTAATTTTAACATCATCTAAAACATCGCGTAGACCTTGATGTAATGCTGCTGTTTTAAATTCGCCTTCACCAGTAATGTAACCAACTGAAGTAGCATTATCAACACCACCACGACGTGTTCCTGCTGGTGCAAACCATTGGAAACTCTTGGCATCACTATTAATAATAGTGCGTAACATCATGTGGCTTGGTGGAACAACAATATAGTTACCAGTATTGTCATTTGTATAACCACTTGGATAGTACATGGCCATATATTCATCATAACTTGTTGCACCGTCGTCACCGTTGTCAAATGCTTTAGCAGTATTATTGCCCCAAGCTGTTAACGCTGTTCCGTTTGGCTCTAAGCGGAATGGAGTATCACCGACCACAAATGCTGTAATACCACGATCTGTATTAAATCCAATCATGTTTTGAATAGCTTCTGGATAACCAGGAGTAGCAATCAAGTTAAAGTTAATAGTATCAGTATCTCTAATCAATGCATTAGTATCAATTGTAGATTTCAATGCTTGTACTATTTGAGCTCGTTGTGCGTGACGGCCAAATACACCAGATCCGTCTTCGGCTACGTTATGTTGGCTTACCCAACGATCAGTTTGGTAACCTAAAGTTACCATATTTTCGTTACCATAACGAGTGTTTAAACTATCGTTAGCATATAGATCTATATGTCCAGAAATATATTTCTTAACATTGAATCCGCTGCGTCGTGTATTAAATAAATGCATACCTTTTGGATATATAGCAGGATCAGGCGCATCGGGATCTACATAATTGCTAGTTAGCAATGTGCTAATTGAGCTTGCTGTTAATGTTGTTCCTGTATTTGCCCAACGAGCATCAGCAAACAACCAGCCAGTTGGACTAGATTGATCAGTAGTATCTTGCAATACCCAACCAGCAGTTGTGTCATATACATAAAGATCTTTACCGTAGCGGTCCATGTCTGCTGTAGAAACCCAAATATCACCAGCTACTAATGCGGTTCCGTCGCTTTGACCAGTATCTTTATCTGGTTCAGTTGCACTAACAATTGGGCCGTTTGGACTTGTAGCAGGAAATGCCGTTTTGTATCCTTGCCAAATTGTACCATTGTGATACATAATATCAACTTCGTCAGTTACTGAACTATACCATAATGTACTATCTGCAGGAGTTGTTGTTGGATCATTTGCACTTGCTTCGTATGTTAATGCTTTCCAGTTGGTTGCAATAAATGTTGAAGTATCATTAGTTGGCGCAGCATACAAGTTTGTTACTGATGTAGTGAATCCAGCTGTTGCTAATGGTGTCGCAGTTAAATCTTGTAATTCAAAATCACCACCAAGTGCATGAGTAATTGTTACTTGTTTGGTAGTTGAATTATAAGTAGCCGATACGTTAGTAAATCCTTGAGCAAGAATTGCAGCAGGAATTAAAGATCCTAGAGCAGTTGTTGTATTAGGAGGTGTAATAGTACATGTTTTAAATGACCCCCATGCACTGGAATTTGCTAGTGTTTCTCTAATACGGAATGTATAAGTTCCTGCTGGAGTAAGTGCATTACTAGCTGCACTAACAATAGTAGTTGCACCTGCTACCTGACGTCTCCATAGTTTAAAATTAGCAACTTCAGTAGCAGCATTTTCATAGTTTGGTTCAACAAACAATGTACCCACTGCGATATTCTTTCCGCCAGCTGGATCATATGCTTTTGTAGCTTCTGGTAAAATGCTATACAACGGTGCAGTTACAGTATCCCACCCTTGTGACAGACTGTTATAACGTTTTACTCTCCAGTTTGCTCCACTTGTTGGAGTAGTAGTAGTAATCCATACACTACCGGTAACCCAAGCAGCAGTATTAGGGTATGAATAATGACTGCTAATTTGTAATTTCTTAGTAGTTGTATCAAAATTGTTGGCTACTGCAATCCATCCAGATGTTAAACTTCTGTAATATAATTTATTTGCATTGCCAGTTTTAACAACCATACAATAGTCACCGGTAACACCAATATTTAAACTTGGTGCAACACCACTAAAGTCATCAGCAGATGTATTGTCGTCGTTTAATACAATAGGAGTTTTTACTGAAAATGCCTGTGTTGAAGAATTCCATTCTTTAACGCCAAATGTACTAGATGCAGTATCAACCCAATAAGTGCCGTTAACTGGTCCACCTTCAGGAATGCTGCTAGTAGGAACTAATGCCTTTGTGTCTATATCTGCACGAACAACATAAACACGACTACTTACACCAAGTACACTGTACGCGGCTTGTAGACCGTATTCGTTTAGTTCGTTACCGTGTTGAGCATTACCGCTGCTATCAGTATAGAACAGTGGTGTACCGAACGTATCTGATATGTCACGTTGACTGGTCATTATCCATACTTTGCCTGCATTAGCAGCAGTTGTTCCTAGTGCGGTTGTTCCGCTTGGATTAGTTTTGTCTTGCGCAGACGCTACAAATAACATAGGCGTGGTGCCTGGTGCTGACGGTAGATAAAAACTCTCGTCAATTACTGATACGCTTACGCCTGGTGAATTCAATGTTGCCATATGTAATATCTCCTAATTGGATTACTTGAATTATTTACCTAGTATACCAAAAAACAAGGGGTTAAATACTGATGAAAAAGGCAACAAAAAGGGCGCAAATGAGAGATATTTGTAAAGAGTGTGGACAACGTCCAGTGGCAATTAATTACTATAAAGAAGGAAAGCCCTTCTATAGGTCAAAATGCGACCATTGTGCTAGTCAACGTAAAGACGGTGTTCCGCTTTGGCAAAAAACAGGGTACAAGAAAAAATCCACATGTGATAGATGTGGCTTTACTTCTAAATATACAGCTCAGTTTAATATTTACTATGTGGATGGCAATCCTATTAATTGCCGACACGCCAATTTAAAAACAGTATGCGCCAACTGTCAGCGCATACTTCACATACTCAAGCTGCCTTGGCGACAGGGAGATCTTCGACCAGATTTTTAAGTTGAGCAAACAATTCATCTACCGTGGAATCATTTGACACAATGGCATCAATCTTTCCACCAACCCATGAATATTCACTTGCATGAATTTTCATGTTTTCTAATTTCATTTTACTAAGTGACCAAGTAGCATTGCCATTTGGTCCTCGATTAAATGCAAGTGCAGCATCATACCATTCAGGATTAGGTCCGCGTGTTACACGGATGACTTGGCCGTCTGCATTGTGAATTGCTTTGATCTCATTAGGAAACCTTACATCACTAATAACAATATTATCACCAGTTTTACGCATCTTGTTTTCTAAACTAGCAATCCAAATATCATCGTGGAATGCAACTCGACAAACATCAGTACCCCAGTGTTGTAGAATCCAACGTGGAGTAAGTTTTGGCATCTTTAAACGAGTAGACCACCATGGATCAACTTGCTCTCGCCATTCTCGGGCTTCTTTTGTGCGGCCTTCAAGTAGTGTTCTGTCCCACCCAAACACATGTGCAACTGCGTCCTTGAGTGTATTAGCAAAACTATCTCGTCGAAATCCGTGTGTATTAACCAAATAATCAGCAGCAGTGTCTTTGCCTGCGCCAATAAGTCCTACAAAGCCTATAATCATAGTATCCTCAACTGATACTATAATTTATATTATTTAGACTGTAATGTCAATATTTTATTTGTTAAATGTTACCGTTTTATTACATCTTCTAAAAAACAATATTGTTTGTAGTGATTTACTTTGGTATCTTTAACAAAATAGATATTTGGATTATTTACTGCAACCCAATGTTCAAATGAATACCTATATGATATTTGTCCAGGCCAGCAATCAGCAGCCGACATATATTTTTCTGAAGTAAGTGGATCCGGCAATGTCTTGATGTATTCGGAGTTTGACCACCAAAAATTTCCACTTATTATATTAAGTTTTGATGTTTCTTTCAATCCTACTACATCTGCACGTTGTAGTTGATTTACACATTCTGCCCATTCGGTTATACAAAAATGATTAAGTATTTCTCTCCAATTTGCCACAGATGCAGATCCATTATTAAGTACACCTTTACTATGAAAATATAATACATCAATATCTGCTTCCTGGCATCTATTATATAGTAGTTTAAGAGTGTGCCCTTCATAAATGTTAGGTGCTCCGGTATCTCTAATATCTAAAATATTAACAAATGGATATCGTAAATTTACATATTCTACTACTTTACTTTCAAACGATATGCGTATATCCTGATCGGTATTCTTAACAAAATATGCGCCATTAATTGCTGCCCAATATTTTGGCATAGTTATAGCCATGTTAATTTTGGCTATATTAGATAATTTTGAATTGCGTATCAACAATAATTGCTGATCTACCCACCAAACCCAGTTACATGCATGGATATTGTCTGGAATATAAAGATGATAAAAGACTTCAATAGATTTCATTAGTTAATACTCATTACAAGTATTAATTATCGCATATAAAAAGTATTAAAAAATTATCCAATTACAAAAGTAAGAGGAGTTCCGCCGTCTTTGTAGTTGATTAGATCAAGTTCTAACGTTTCAATTTCTGCCTTGCCTTCAGCTTTGAGTGCAGCGCCATTAAGAGTTGTACTTCCTTGTGGGCTTGCAATAGATCCAAATTTTTCACGAGCCTCTCCTAGCATTAATTTACAAGTTGCTAATGAATAATCTTTAAGCCATTGTCCTGCAAATTGGTCTTGCATCAAATTAAAATCAGGGCGATAGTTATACATCCACAACATGACTTCTTCCTCACCACGTGGACGTTGCATAATACTTAATTTTTTAGCAGTTCTATTAAAAGTAAAATTAATGTCACTTCCAAACATCTTACCTACTAACTTTTGATAACTTGCAAACGCATAATAAGTAGCCAATCCACCCATATTAGAACTAGTTAACAAATAGGTATTGGTATATGCAAGATTAAATGGTTCAAACAATGATCCACCTTGACCGCCACCAGTTCTGCTGCCGATACTTCTTCTAAATATTTGTCGAACTTCCGTAACTTCTTTTGGTAAAATATATTCATTTTGATCCAGTTGTAAAGTTAAAAATCCAAAACTTTCTTCAGATGCATTACTGCTTCTCTGTCGAAATTTAGCCAATGCTCGGTCAATTGCAGTATTGTAATGAATTGGATCTAATTCAACATCAATCATGCCACTACCTAGCATAGCTTTGGCGTAGTCAACTATCTTTTGGCGTTCGTTTTCGTTTTCAGTCATACTGATATTTACCATAAATAGAATACTATGCCAAGACTTTCCATGTACAGGCCCGAAAAGGGCAATGATTTCAAGTTTTTAGATCGTATAATTAACGAAGAATTCCAAGTGGGAGGAACTGATTGTTTCATCCACAAATATCTCGGTCCTGTAAATCCCGAAGAAGGTAACAGTTCTCCTGCTATTCCTAATAATTCTAATCCAATTCCAGAATTGGGGATACAAGATTTGTTGTTTATGGAAAACAGAGATCGTCATTACAGCTCGGATGTATATGTTATTCGTGGAATCTACACCATGCAGGAATTAGATTTTAATTTAAGCCAGTTTGGATTGTTTTTAAACAACGATAATATAATGATTAATTTTCATCTTCGTAGCAGTTATGATGCATTAGGTAGAAAAATCATGGCTGGGGATGTTATTGAATTACCTCATCAAAAGGATGAATTTGCACTTGATGATAGTGTAGTAGCATTGAAACGATTCTATGTAGTGTCTGAAGTTACTAGACCTGCTAGCGGATATAGTCAAACATGGTTTCCACACTTAGTTAGAGCAAAATGCCAACCATTAGTTGATAGTCAAGAATTTAAAGAAATACTTGATGCTGATAGCGGCGCAGAAGATGGCAGTACACTTCGCGATTTGTTGTCAACCTATAAGAAAAATATAGAAATTAATAATCAAATTATTCAACAGGCGCAAGCAGATGTAGGAGCAAGCGGATATCAAACAGATCAGTTGTATGTTACTCCAGTAAATCCTACAACCGGTCTTGTATCAGTTAATGATGCTTCTACTGATGAAAGTATTAACGGTAGTTCTTTATTAGATTCTTCCGCAGTGTTAAACACTCCAACTAATAATTATTATATTGGTTACCTAACTGGTGATGGTATTCCCCCTGACGGTATTCCTTATGGGTTTGGTATAACTTTTCCATCTGGCTCAGCAACTGGTGATTTCTTCCTTAGAACAGATTATCTACCTAATAGACTTTTTAGATTTGATGGCAGACATTGGATTAAATATGAAGACAATGTAAGAATGACCACTAGCATGTTAGGTGAAACACAAACAGATAATCCAATATTAGTTAGAAGAAAGCAAAAAGCTAGCTTTGTAAATAATATCAATACATCAACTATTGCAGGTGCAATTGTTCCAGAAAAACAAGCACTTAGTCAAGTACTAAAACCAAAGGCTGACAACTAAAATGGATTATTTTTATGACGGTCAAATACGCAGGTATATAGCCCAATTTATGCAACTAATGAGCAACTATGCTTATAAAGACAATAGTGGAAAATTAACACAGGTGCCTGTTCGATATGGAGACATGACTAGACAAGTTGGTCAGATTCTTAAAAAGAATAGTGAAAATACAATTCCTAGTGCTCCGTTTATTTCATGCTACATAAAATCTCTTGAATTTGATAGAGAACGAATGCAAGATCCTACTTTTATTAGTAAGATTAATATTATTGAACGAGAATTTAATTCTGATACACAACAATATCAAAATACGCAAGGTGCAAACTACACAATTGAACGTATTATGCCAAGTCCTTATAAATTAATCTTGGTAGCAGATATATGGACAACAAATACTGAACAAAAGTTGCAAATATTTGAGCAAATAGCAATATTTTTTACTCCAAGTTTTGAAATTCAAACTACTGATAATTATGTCGACTGGACCAGCTTGAGTGTTGTTAGACTTGATGATGTAAATTTTAGTAGTCGTCAAATACCGCAAGGTGCTACAGATGATATTGATATAATGTCACTAACATTTGAAACTCCAGTATGGATCACGCCACCGGCTAAAGTTAAACAATTAGGTGTAATTACTAAAATTATATCAAATATATTTTCTACAACTATGCAGCAAGGCGCAATTTCATCAACTTATGATAAAGCCGGTGCTGCTGAACTATTTTCAGATATAAGTCCGGACACTACTGTTGTTACAGTTCCAGGAAATTATAGTTTATTGGTATTAAACAATACTGCAAGATTGATTAAGTCCAATGGTGCGGGAGAAAACATAGACATTTCTTCACCTAACAATAATGCATCATGGTTAAAAATATTGGATGTATACCCTGGAAAATTTAGAGCAGGGTTAAGCCAATTACGATTTGCACAGTCAGGAAATAATGAAGTAATTGCTTATATTAGTTTAGATCCTAGTGACGAGTTTGCTATGAGATTAAACATCGACACTGACACGGTTCCCAGTAATACCATACTTGATAACAGAGGTACAATTGATGCTGTTATAAATCCTGAAACTTATAATCCCACAGGAACTGTTGCCGGTACACGTTATCTAATATTAGAAGATATTAATAATGTTCCACAGTTTGGAGAAGTTGAATTTTCAGGACCAGTAGCATGGAAAAATATTGATTCATCTGATTTTCAAGCATTTGCCAATGATATTATTGAGTGGAACGGGGCAAGATGGGCCGTACTATTCAGTTCTGCATCTAATCCTTCTGTAATATATATAACTAATTCATATACAAACACTCAATATAAATGGGAAAACGGCTCATGGAGCAAAAGTTATGAAGGCGTTTACGATCAGGGATTATGGAGACTAATACTTTAAATCAAGTAATATGTAGTGGCGGACTATTTCTTGCACGAGACACTAAACGCTTTTTACTACTATCTAGAACACAAATAAAAACAGCAGGTACGTGGGGACTAGTAGGCGGAAAGAAAGAACCATCCGATAGTACACCATTTGATGCTCTCACTAGAGAGATACAGGAAGAAGTAGGTAAAACTCCTACAATTAAAAAAGTAATTCCCTTGGAATTATTTGTCAGTAATGATCAAAATTTTCAATATAATACGTATGTATTAATTATTGATAGAGAATTTATTCCTCAACTAAATGATGAACATGATGGATATGCATGGGTGGGGTATGATCATTGGCCAAAGCCATTACACAGAGCAGTTAAGAATTCTTTTAGCAATAAAATTATCCAGGCTAAACTGGAACTGTTACTAGAATTACTTTAACAAGTCTGGGCCAAATGCCCAAGTTCCTAAATGACGTAGTTCTTTACTCAATGCTGTGTCAATTTTAACTTGTCGACCAGTGGCTGCAATCTTACGACATAGTATCATGTCTTCACCTAAGAAATCATTACTAGCAGGTGTCCATTCAAATTCAAACCACGGCTTAGACAGTTCTAGAAATATGTCAGTTTTCATCAACATACATCCCATTCCTACACCTTCAACTGGTACTAGGTTGTCTTGAACTTCAAATCCTAATGGGTGATGCCAGTTTCCAATTTTTTCATAAGCTACTCCTTTAGCAGGAAGTTGCCGTCTGATATAATTTGCAGCTACAACATCTTCGTTATGTGACATTAACCTTACTGCTGTGGTAGCAGGAAATACCATATCACTATCTAACCATAACATATATTCTGCACCAAACTGCAATGCCAGCGACGCTAATCGTTCTCGTTGTGTTAACAAAACTGTGCTAGCATCCATAAACACATGAGTATCAATGTCATTCATTGTGTTGAACTTAACTAGTTCAACCAAGCTCATAGCATGGGCACTATGCAGGGTATCTCTACATGGAATACATACTGCTAACTTACCTTTTTTATTTGACCAACTTGTTGATGAGAATACCGAATTTTTTTTCATGCGCCTGCAACATCCTTACTAAGTGTTTCGCCCTTGATCACTAGGCCTTGAATAGCAACTAGTAAATCTTGTGTACGTTTAGCACATAGTATAAAGTCATTAGGGGACAATTTGCAAGAGGTATTTAAGGTATCTTCTGCCATTTTTCCATTAGCAATGATATTAATTGCACTTCTTTTTGCCAATTCTTCAATAAAATTGTCATGCGCATCTTTTTCTGAATAGTTAATAAGATCATTAATATCAGAATCATCCATTTCGTCTAGTAGTTCTAACAGATAAGTTAGTTCTTGCGAACTAGATGATAAGCTAGATAGGTATTGTATTCGAGTTAAGAATTTTACAAATGTATCTGGGTTAGATAATCTATCATGCCATGTAATTGTATCTAATTCCCACTTGCTTGGACCGGTTTTAATTTTTGATAATACTTCGGAGATTTGTTCTATTTTCATTTTATGCGTAAGGAGTATCTTTGCCGCCGAAAGTTGCCGATACACTAATTTGTGTTCCAACAGTTTGATTAATAGTATACTCTGGTTTATTGCCCAAAACTTCACTAAGTTTAATATTTTGTCCACCTGCTGGTGCATCTCCAGCAGCACCCGGCGTTTGGTTAGTATATGCTCTATTGATCTGACCAAACGATATTGCGCTGCCTGTTGCTGGTAATGTTGCCATACTTTCCTCTTGCGGCGTTTTTATTTATTAACCAGTAATGCCAGGGTGGCATTAATCTGATCTATTTGTACTTGCTGACTATCAACTGTCTTTTGTAATTCAACAACTCGTTTAGCTAATTCAACAGCTGACACTAGTGCAGCATTTCCGTATGCAACTGATAATATCCCATCATTTGATGTTAGTACAGCATGTTCTAAAATATTCTGTAATGATTGCGCAGATACACCAACTTGTGTTGATTCAACGTCTGTTCTATCATAAATTCCGTGCTTAACGGTAGCAAGCTGATCAATGTAATCTGCTGGTAAATCTCTCCAGTTTGTTTTATAACGTTCGTCGGAATATGCGGTAACGTTATTCAACATGGTAAGATTACCACTCATATCCATTGAGAAGAGCCTATTTGAGCCTGCTGACCATCCACCTATACGGAATACATTGTCTGGATCTAATCCCATGTTAACTGCATAGGCTCCTCCACGGTGGAAACTCATTGCTGCGGCGCCACCGTCGCTTGAGAATGCTTCAAGGGAGTAGCTAGTGTTATCTTGAAGGTAGCTAGCAGCACCTTTGTTGCTTTGGAAATAAGTTATACCAGTTACAGTGCCGCCACTTAGTGGCAAGGCATAGCTACTATAGTTACTACTGTTTAAATAATTAACCCATGCACCAAAAGTCCCGCCTGTTACATTTCTAGTTTGAAGTTTATTGGCGTTATCTTCCCATCCCCATGCAATTTGTGTACCCCAGTATCCACTACCATTGCTATGACGGTAATTTTCTTGTATCCACCAGACATTGCCTGGACTGTTTGTGCCATTTGCAATGTCGCCACCGTAGCGAGCAGTGCCGGCAGGAGTATTTTGAAAATCAGTGTTCCAATTTCCACTACCGCCGTTACGATTGATATAATTAGAAGCATTTAAACCAGTAACTTCAGTAACAGTAGCACCACTAATACCTTGATTGCCAGCACCAGTAGTACCTTGTAAACCAGTAGTACCTTGTAAACCAGTAGTTCCTTGATTACCAGTAGTACCTTGACTACCAGTAGTGCCTTGAACACCCTGACTACCTACAGTACCTTGTGAACCTACAGCACCCTGATTGCCAGCACCAGTAGTACCTTGATTACCTACAGTACCTTGAACACCTTGACTACCTACAGTACCTTGAACACCCTGACTACCAACTGTACCTTGAACACCTTGCGCACCAGTGGTACCTTGATTACCTGCACCGGTAGTACCTTGACGTCCTTGTGTACCCTGAACACCTTGACTACCAACGGTACCCTGAACACCT
>Ga0114964_10001841_pt1 | contig 15346 bp, 14 predicted proteins | sample C_131016_MF_Meta_FD_92638 | JGI IMG/M metagenome (GOLD analysis project Ga0114964, IMG submission 92638) | Freshwater microbial communities from Lake Croche, Canada to study carbon cycling - C_131016_MF_MetaG | ecosystem: Environmental > Aquatic > Freshwater > Lake | place: Lake Croche, Canada... | reverse complement strand
GATCCAGAGCTCACCCCATCGAGCTTGATCGCGCAAGGCCATGCGGTATTCCAAGATGCACTGCCCTGCGTGAAAATGATCCAAAAAGTCCAAGAGTATGCTGACTTTGTGGCCCGCAGCAAAGGCCAGCAACACAATCGCCCATCGGGCTTGGACCGAGATGCTGTCCAAGGCCTCCTCAATGCGAGTGGTCCAGTGATCTCGGAACATGTGGCCAAGCAAGTGTTGTCGCACTATGGAATTCCAGTCTCCCAGGAGCACTTGGCCAAAACGGCAAGCGAAGCGATCCGATTTGCGAAGCAATTGGGCTGCCCAGTGGCCTTGAAAATCAGCTCTCCCGACATTTTGCATAAAACCGAGTCCGGCGCCATCCGCTTGAACGTCTTGGGCGACTCAGAAGTACAAATTGCCTTCGATGGCGTTGTGCAAGACGCCAAAGGATACAAACCAGATGCAGCCATTGAGGGGGTGCTGGGGCAAGAGATGGCGCCCAAAGGAGTGGAGATGCTCTTGGGCATGTCCACCGACCCCAGTTTGGGTGGCATTGTGAGTTTGGGACTTGGGGGGATATTCGTTGAAACGCTCAAAGACATTACCCATCGCCTGCCGCCCTTGAGCGAGCAAGAGGCTTTGTCGGCCATTCAGAGCCTCAAGGGAATCGATATTCTCAAAGGCACACGTGGCCGAGGTCCGTCCGACCTTCACGCCTTGGCGAGTGCCTACTCACGCTTGTCATGGTTGGTTTATGATTTTCAAGATCAAATTCAAGAAATTGATGTCAATCCCATCATCGTGTTTCCTGGTGCGGCAGGAGTCAAAGTGATCGACGCTTTGGTCCTCAAAAAGAAATCTACACTGCAATAAGCCCCCGACATGGACCAACCCTGTTTGATCGTTGACGACATTTCGCACCCTGGCGTGAGAATGTTGACCCTCAACCGAATCACCAAGGCCAATGCGTTGCACGAGGAACTCTACGCACGGCTCAAGCATGCATTTATTGAAGTCAACGACCTTCCCCTCATCCGCGCAGTGATCCTCCAATCAGCCAGCAGCAAAATTTTCTGTGCTGGCGCAGACGTGAATGCATTTGCAGAGTTACCTCTCAAAGAGGCTCAAATAAAACGACGGCAACAGTTGGTGGACACACTGTGTTCCATGCTCACGTGCCACAAACCAGTGATCGCCGCGTTGCAAGGCAAGGTCATCGGTGCTGGCGCCATGTTGGCCTTGGCCGCGGACGCGATTTTTACAAGCCCATCGGTCACCCTGTCTTTTCCTGAAATTCACTTGGCCATGCCGTCCCCCATTGGCATTGCGATATTAGAAAAACGCGCCAACCTGCACCATGTCCACCGCTTGATTCAACTGGGTGAAATTTTAGGTACCGAAGAGTTGGCCAATGCATTCCTCATTGATCGCCTGTGTGCAACTGAAACCCTCATGGATGAGTGCCTTCAGTATGCCAGCGTGCCCCTGGACCCAGAGGCTTACCGAGTGAATAAACAGTGGCTCAACCGCGGCATCATGGCCGAGATCTTGGATGCTCAAAGCCATTTGAATCAACTCGCGTAGCCACCCTATTGTTCACCCCTGATAAAACCCCATGTTTAGACAAGAAATTAGCCCTGATCTCGCTGAAATTAGACCGGTGTTGAGAAAATTCACCGATGAAATTTTGGAGCCCATTGCCCAAGAAATTGATCGCACCAACACGGTGCCTCAAAGGGCCGTTGACGTGTTGCGCGAACACGGTTACTTGGGCATGCGTTTGCCCCAGGAGTTTGGTGGCGGCGGGCATGATTTATTGACCTATTGCTTGGCGCTCGAGGAATTCAGTCGCGCTCACCGGGTCTTCACACTGATCTTGGATTCCACCAGTGGCTTGAATCCCATCGCCATTGCCAAATTCGGTAGTCCCGATCAAAAAGATCGCTACGTTCGAAAATTGGCCATAGGCGAGTTGACCGCTGCGTTTGCGTTGACTGAACCCGGTGCAGGATCGGACTCCCAGTCCATCCGAACACAGGCCAAGAAAGTTGACGGCGGTTGGGTCATCAATGGACTCAAACATTGGATCAGTGGTGCTGACAAGGCGGATCTCATTTTGGTGCTGGCGGTGAACGATTCAGTCAAACGCGCCAAGGGCGGGATCACGGCCTTTTTGGTTGAAAAAACCAATCCTGGGTTTCATGTGAACCGTGTGGACACCACCATGGGCTCAGAGGCGATCAAGCTTGCTGAAATTTCTTTCAATGATTGCTTCGTCAAAGACAGCGATGTGCTCGGTGAGGTCGGTTTTGGCTTCAAAGTGGCCATGGAGAGCCTCAATAGCGGGCGACTGGGTGTCGCGTGCTCCTGCATCGGCGCAGCACAACGTCTCCTGGAGATGTCCATCGATCATGCCAAAAATAGAGAAACATTTGGTGAGCTCTTGTCTGAGCGACAGTCTATCCAATGGATGCTGGCCGAATCCGAAACAGAATTGAGCGTCGCTCGCGCCCTCACTTACGAGTCTTTGCGCAGAACACAAAACGCAGCTGACATCGGAACATCCACCAGCATGAGCAAACTCTATTGCTCTGAGATGGTTGCACGCGTGGCAGATCGAGCAGTTCAAATCCATGGAGGCATGGGCATTGTCAAAGGCTATCCGGTCGAGCGTTTTTATCGAGATATACGCCACTACCGCATTGGTGAAGGTGCGTCTGAAATTCAAAAAATGTTGATCGCTCGAGACTTGCTCAAATGAAACGACCCGCTCACATGGACGCGGTGATCGCTGGGGTGGGTGAAAGCCCCTTGGGCAAAACCCCTCTGCTCACCCCCTTGGCACTGCAAAGAATGGCGGCAATGAAAGCGCTTGACGACGCGGGCTTGAAGCTCTCGGATGTGGACGGGCTCATCAGCTGCCCCCTCCGAGTCCAAACCTGGGCCATGCCCAGCGCCGTGGTGGCCAAGGGATTGGGCATTTCACCCACCTACTTGTCCACCATGGACATGGGCGGAGCATCCGGTGTGGCCATGCTGGAGCAAGCGGCCATGGCAATTGCGAGTGGACAGTGCGAGACTGTGCTGTGTGTGACTGGCCAAAATCTGTTGTCCTTTAGCGCCAACGGTGCAGCAGTGCAAAAAATGGCCGATGCGGGATGGGCACACCCCGACTATGAAGCACCCATGGGCCCATTGATTCCGTCCTTGTATGCGCTGATTGCCCAACGGCACATGCATGAATACAAAACCACCCCGGAGCAAATGGCTCAAGTGGCGGTGAGCATTAGAGAGCACGCCCATCACAATCCCTTGGCCCAAAAACGCGAACTGATCAGCGTGGATGACGTCTTGAATTCGAAGATGGTGAGCACGCCTTTGCACGTGCTCGACTGTGCATTGGTCTCCGATGGTGCAGCGGCCTTTGTGGTGACCTCCAAAGCACGCTCGCGAGACTTGAAAAACAAAGCCATCCAAATGCTTGGGCATGGATTGGGTCTCTCACATGTCTACATTGGCGACACCCAAAACATGACCAGCACGGGTGCTGTGCAGTCGGGCAAAAATGCGTTCGCTCAAGCCGGATTGAAGCCATCGGATATTGATGTGGCTCAACTCTATGACTGCTTCACCATCACCGTCATCATTGAGCTTGAAGACCTTGGGTTTTGTCCCAAGGGAGAAGGCGGTCGCTACGTCCAAGACGTGGGCATTGGACTTCAAAGCACCCTGCCCGTCACGACCCATGGAGGACTGCTGTCGGCCGCACACCCAGGAACCGCCGGTGGGATGATGCACGTGATCGAAGCGGTGCGTCAACTGCGAGGACAAGCCAACAATCGCCAAATCCCCAATGTCAAAACCGCTTTGGTGCATGGCAACGCGGGCATCATTGGTCTTCATGGTACTTCAATTTTAGGGGTTGATTGACATGAACACAGAAGTGAATCCCGCCACGGGCCATGAATACAGCGATGTGTCGTTGTCGCCTTGGTGGGAGAGCATCCAAGACAACACCCTCGTACTGCCCTTGTGCCAAGCGTGCAAGCAGTTTCACTTTTACCCAGAGCCCTTTTGTCCACATTGCGGATCAAATGAATTGAGTGCAGGAAAAATAACGGGCAAGGGCACGCTCTACAGCTTTACCATCGTACACCGTGCGCCCAGTGCAGCGTTCAAGGATGAAGTGCCCTATGTTTTGGGGGTTGTAAAAACACAGGAAGGTCCCCATTTCATGGCCAGAATCGAATGCGATGCAGCTGACAAACTTCAAATTGGCTTGCCGATTCATTTCAAATGCTTCAAGAGTAGCCCCAATGCATCAGCAGCGCTTTATCCCGTCTTTGTTTTGACTTGAAACACACACACAGTAGCCAAGCATCAACCCCTTGACAAACCCGTCCCTTATCCCACCAATGAGGTAACTCCAATGAACCCATTACTCTTGCGTTTGAAGACTATCCATCACTGGGGCTTCGTGCTGTTGGCTTTTGCGCTCTTATGCGTCGGCAAGGACTGCACCGCGCAGAGTTATCCCAACAAGCCCATCAAGGTGATCAATCCGTGGACCGCTGGAGGTCCGGCAGACATTGTGGCAAGACCCATTTTGAATAAATTGAGCGAACGCCTCGGTCAAGCCGTCGTCATGGAAAACAAGGCTGGCGCCAACGGCGTCATCGGCTCGGCCTATGTCGCCAAAGCTGCTCCCGATGGCTACACCTTGCTGTTTTCTCACGTGGGTCCGATTGCCATCAGCCCCTCGATGCAAAAAGACATGCCCTACAACTCCATCACCGATTTTGAGCCCATCACACAAGTCGTGTCAGCGCCAACCGTGCTGCTGGTGCGGGCGGACTTCCCCGCCAAAAATTTCGATGAATTGATTGCCATCATCAAAAGCAAACCCGGCAAACTGTCCTATGGCTCCGTGGGCCTGGGGAGCACCACGCATTTGGCTGGAGAAATGCTGCATCTCTTGGGGGGCCTGGAGTTGCTCCACATTCCTTATAAAGGCGCAGCACCTGTGATCACCGACTTGTTGGGAGGACAAATTGACATGGCCTTCATCAACATCTCGGGTGCAATCTCATATATCGACTCTGGAAAATTGAAAGGCCTTGCCGTCACCACTTTGAAGAGGTCCACACTGCTGCCCAATTTGCCAACAGTGGCCGAGACCTACCCTGGCTTTGAAGTGAATTCCTGGTATGGATTCATGGCGCCAGCGGGCACCCCAAAAGCCATCGTCAACCGAATCCAACAAGAAGTGGCCAACATCTTGAAGATGCCCGACATTGTGCAAGCGCTCAAAGCCGGTGGCTTGGACCCAGAGGCCAGTAGCCCTGAACAGCACGCGATCAAGATCAAAGACGACTTGACGCGCTGGTCTGCCGTGGTCAAGAGTACTGGGCTCACCGCCTCTCAATGAAATGTGCATCAGCACTTGACGACTCTTTTGCATTCACTCAATCAACCCTCACCTCCAACATTCCATGAAAACCAAAATTTGGCACCAAAGTTTCACCGTTTTGTCTGATGTCCCCACTTACCGCGACGCATTGAAAAACAGAATTGCCAAGGTCGTCTCCCCTGACACCGAGGTGGTGATGCACGGACAAATTGTCGGCACCTACCCATCGGAGTACCCTGGTACCGATCTGAAATACGAGTACCTTTTTGAGCTGCATGGACTGCAATGGATTGCAGCGGCCCTCCAAGCAGAGAAAGAAGGCTATGACGGCATGGTGTTGGCGAGTATTCCCAGCCCCATGATCCGTCAAATCAGGAGCTTGGTGAATATTCCAGTGGTGGGCTATGGAGAAACGGCCTTTCATATGTCAGGACTCTATGGTCGCAAATTTGGCATGCTGTTTTTCAATATCGAGCGAAAAGATTTTTGGTTTGAACAGACTCGTAAATGGGGAGTGTCAGAGCGTTTTGCCGGCATTGCACCAGCTGGTGTCACCTTTCACGAAGTGGCTGAATCGCTCACCAATGCACAATTGAGAAAAAAGGTCATCCAAACCATCATTGAAAGCGGTGAAAAAATGACACACGACCTGGGAGCCGATGTGATTGTTCCAGGCGAGTTGCCCATGAACTTGCTGTTGGCCCAAGAGGGTGTGAACCAAATTGGGGGAGCCACCGTGATCGACGGGATTGCCACGTGCTACAAAATGCTTGAAACCCTCATTGGGCTTAAAAAGGTGTCTGGCATGACACCCAGTGAGCGTGGCTACTTCCATGACCGCCCTGAGAGAGCCAGGGTCATGGAGGTGCTCAAGTTTTATGGGCTCGACAACCTTGGAGACCGCATCCAAGTGGACTGACGTCCACGCCGACAAAAAGCGTCCACCTCAAGGTTGAATCAAAATATTTTTCGACTTGATCAATTTGGAAAATTTCTGCACCTCAGACTGGATGTAGTCCCCAAACTCATGGCCTGATAATGTTTGGGGTTCGCCGGAGAGCGCCAACAGCTTGTCTTTGAACGCACTGTTTTGTGCAGCCTGAGCCATGGTGCTGATGAGCTTGTTGGTGATGTTGGCACTCAAACCGTTGGGAGCCATCAAACCATACCACCCTGCTGCCTCCACCTCAAAGCCTTGCTCATAAGACGAAGCAATCTTTGGAAATTGTGCCGAGCGCGTTTTGTTCAAAATCGCAATGACTTTGGCAGATCCACTGATGATCAATGGACTCGCAGATGCACTGCCCGCCACCACAAAATCAACATGCCCCCCCAAGAGATCGGAAATTGCCGGCGCAATGCCACGATAGGGAATGTGCTGCGGATCGATATTGAGCACTTCGCAAAGGGCTGCCGTGTTCAGGTGCGTACTGCTGCCCGTGCCCGATGTTCCGTATTTTAAAAAATGATTGTCTTTTGACATCTTCACCAAGTCAGCCAAAGAATTGATGGCACTCGCTTTGTTGACCAACACAAATTGTGGGCCACGGTAGACCAGGGAAATTGGCGTCAAATCTGTGGACAAATCGTAGGGCAGCTTGCGAGCAGTCGCGGCGTTGATTGCCATGGCGTCGTTGCCCATGAGCAAGGTATAGCCGTCGGGTGCAGACTTGGCCACGAAATCAACACCAATGATGGTGCCTGCGCCGTCTTTATTGATGATCACCACCGGTTGCGCCAAATCTTGTTGCAGCCGATCGGCCACGAGGCGACCGATGATGTCTGCTGCGCCGCCTGGGGCAAAGGGAACCACCAATTTGATGGGTTTAGAAGGATAAATTTGGGCTTGCGCGACCAACGCGCTAGTCAACAATACGCAGAGCGAAAATACCAGTGAAGTCCGAGCAACTTTCACGAAGGTTTTTTCTACTGCCCAGTCCATGTAGTTCATGCTCATTCCTTTAGTTTTTTGCCATTTTGAAGACCGAGGGTGAAAACAATTCCTTCGAGTCCACGAGTCGTTGCGACAAGCCTTGCTCGAAATGGTAGTTCATGAAGGTATCGAGTACATGTCGATTGGGTTCATGGCCATAACTCCAATAGTCTTCTCCCATCAGGGCTTTTGCCTCCTGCATCTGCGCCAAAGCCCAAGGCAAGGTGGCCGCAAAATGACCGATTTGCCCCAACTCACTCAAAGCAATCTCCTTGGCGTCAATGAAGGCTTTGAAGACGCTGGTCGCAAGCCAGGGGTGCTCCTGCACCAAGGACGCCCTGATACCCACCACATGCATGGTCGGAAACAGTTTCGTCTTTTGATAATAGGCTTTTTCCACCTCCATGAAATTGGGAAAGAGGCGTTTGACTGCTGGGTTGCCCTGCAAAAAGCACGAAGGTGCTTTTGCAGAAAACACAGCGTCGATGTCTCCATTGGCCAAGGCGTTGGACAATGACAAATCCGCTGGCAAGGCAGTGACTTGAATATCGTCGGGCAAAGAGATCGGAGAGCGCTCGTCACGTCCTGGAACCTCAAGGCCACCGCGTCTCCAAAGCAACTCTCTCGGATGCACACCATATTCGTGCCAGAGAAGTCCTCGGATCCAAACATTGGCAGTGATTTGGTACTCCGGAATTCCAATGCGCTTGCCCCTCAAGTCGATGGGGCTATCAATTGCGCGATCAGCGCGAACATAAATGCCCGAGTGCCTGAATGCTCTGGATAAAAAGGCCGGAACTGCCACGTACTTGGCGCTTCCCCTGGCCACATTGAGGGTGTGACTGCTCAAGGAGATTTCACATACATCGAACTCTTGGGCATTGAATGCGCGATGGAATGTTTCCTCCGGATCCAGCGCAATGGGTAGCAACTCACAGCCCTCCACTCCAACCCGCCCATCAAACAGGGCTCGAGTGCGGTCGTATTGACAGCAAGCCAAACTCAGGCTCAGTTTTTTGTTCATTACTCGGCCTTGATGTTGGATTGTTTGGCGGCCTGGGTGTATTTGATTTCATCGGAGCGGATCAACTTCATCATGTCCACCGAGTTCATCAAAAAAGTCTCCAGGCCTGAGGTTTCAAGCTTGGTGTGGGTGTCGGGCATCAACGCGACCGTGCGAATGTCTTCTTCAATTTTCTTTTGAATGGCCAGCGGCAAACCCATGGGAGCCATGAAGCCGTAATAGTTATCGAGAGAGAAGTTTTTAAGCTCTGCAATACCAGACTCACTGGCGGTGGGAACACCAGGGAGCGCTGGACTGGGTTTACTGGATAACAGGGCTATGGGGTGCAAACTGCCTTGCTTGATGAAAGACACCACGGCTGGAATGCTGGCGGCCACAATTCCCACCTGACCACCCAATGCATCGCTGACGGCTGGCGTGCAGCCCTTGTAGGGAATATTGACGGCATCGAGTTTGAGTGAATTCATGTAGATCGCCATGGCGAAAAAATGCGGACTCGCCATATTGCAAGCGGCATACGAATATTTACCCGGCTCGGATTTGATCAACTTCGTGAGCTCTTGCAAATTGGTGGCTTTGATTTGGGAGTTCACGGCAATCAACATCGGCGCCGAGGTCACCAAACCCAATGGTGTGAAGTCCTTGGTAAAGTCAAAGGCGAGCTTGGGGATCAAGACCTGGTTGATGATGTGGGTGTTGGTGGCAAGCAAAAGGGTGTAGCCGTCGGCAGGGGACCTGAACACCGATTCTGCGCCGATGGAGCCACCAGCTCCCGCCTTGTTGTCCACCACCACGCCCGTCTTCCAAAGGGCGGCGAGCTTCTCAGCAAAGATGCGTGCAGTCACATCTGCGGCTCCACCTGGCGTGAAGGTCACCACCAATTTGACCGAACGATTGGGAAAGTCGCTTGGCTTGTCTTGCGCTTGAACATTGACTGCCCCGGATGCCAGGAATAGCCCCAATGCGCACACGGCACGAACAGCAGCAGGGCAATGCCCTTTGCTCAGCATCTTCAAGAACATAGGCAAACTCCAGTGATTGCAGTCAAAACGAATGAAGGGGAACTATTCAAAAAAAAGATCCATGGCCTCCTGTGAACCACGGGGCCTTCGAGCCATGATGAAGCAAAGTTCAAACGCAGCGCCGGAGTCGCCAAGGTGCTGAAATTATAGGCCAAGGCAAGGTGAACTTGATTGAAGCACATCCATGATCAGTGCTTGGCCAAAGCGCTCAAACTGCGAACAAGAACTTTCAACTGATAGACCTGCGAGACACACCCCACGCAATGAGGGATATCAGCAATGGCGAAGGCCAGGTTTGGAGAGCACAATCGTTTTTATTTCAAAGACGCTCCATGACTCAAAGACTTGCAAACAAAGTGGCCATTGTGACCGGTGGCGGACACGGAATTGGAAGGGCCTACGCCATTCGACTGGCCCACGAGGGGGCCAAGGTCGTGGTGGCCGAAATCGATTTTGGCGCAGCCACGCGAGTGTGTGAAGACATCAAGGCCTTGGGCTTGGAAGCCCTGGCCATCAAAACCGATGTGATTGACCCCAAAAGCCTGGATGGCATGGTCGAGCAAACCCTCAAAGCCTACGGTCGCATCGATATTTTGGTGAACAATGCCGCCATTTTTGCAACCATCCCCATGTCACGCCTACCGTTTGATCAAATCAGTGTGGATGAATGGGACCGGATGATGTCAGTGAACGTCAAAGGGACTTGGCTGGCCAGTTGTGCGGTCTTGCCACAAATGCGCTTGCAGCAATACGGCAAGATCATCAACATCAGCTCAAGCACCGCCATCAAAGGCTCACCGAGTCGAATTCACTATGTGACCTCAAAAGCCGGCATCATCGGTTTCACGAAAACCTTGGCCAATGAAGTCGGAAAAGACAATATATGCGTGAACTGTGTCGCACCAGGCAGCACCTTGTCAGAAGAAAATCCTGATGAGGGTATTTTGAAAATGCGTGGAGACGCCGCCAACACCCGAGCACTGAAACGGGTTCAAACGCCCGATGATTTGACAGGCGCCGTCGTGTTTTTTGCGGGGAGTGACAGCGACTTCATCACAGGACAAACCTTGGTGGTGGATGGCGGCAACTGTTTGCATTGAGTTCATGCTTTGATTTTTTGTGCCCTTTGACCCACTCAACTCTATGAAAGACGCGTCGAGATGAATATAGCAAAACCTTGTGCATGGCTGTTGATGTGCTTTGTAGGATGGGCAAGCGCACAAAACGCCAACAACAAGACCATCACCCTCTTGGTGCCCACGACCTCGGGTTCTGGCAGTGATATTGTGGCGAGAATGGTGGCTCCAAAATTATCAAAGGCCTTGGCCACGCCCGTCATTGTGGAGAACAAAACAGGAGCGTCGGGAACCATTGCCATCACCACGGTCGCCAACTCGACCCCCGATGGCACCACGGTCTTGGTGGTACCCAACACCATGGCCATGATCTCGGCGATCTACAAAAATCTGCCTTGGAGTCCTGCCACTGACTTCAGCGCAGTGGCGCGGGTAGGAAAAATGCCCGTGGCCTTGGTGGTGAATCCCACCGTTTCGGTGAACACGCTGGAAGAACTCGTGGCGTATAGCAAAACCAAGCCTGGGATTTTGAATTTTGGGACACCCGGAAGTGGAACCCCACACCACTTGAGAACCGAGATGTTCAAACAAATCACGGGCATCAACATCGTGCACGTCCCCTACAAAGGATCATCGGGCGCAGTGACCGATTTGGTTGGAGGACAAGTCCAGGTGGGATTTTTCCCTCTGCACTCGGTCTTGTCCATGGTGGCCGCGGGCAAGCTGAAAATGCTCGCCACCAGCGGTGAAGTTCGCAGTCAATGGACACCCAACGTGCCCACCTTCAGAGAAAGCGGCATCAAGGACCTCAACGATTACGATTGGGTGGGTGTTTTTCTGCCCAAGGCGACACCACCCGCCATCGTCTCCAAGCTCAGCAAAGAGTTTCTGCTCATCATCAACACGCCAGAGACTCAAGCGGATTTGGCCCAGCACGGCATCATTGCCAATCCAGGTGGACCCGATGAGATGAGCGCGCTATTAAAAAAGGAATTGGTCGAGTGGAAAAAAACTGTTGACGACGGACGTATCACAGCCGATTGAGCTGTCTCAATCTCTTGCACATCATTGAGCTTTTTGAGTTTCTAGACTTCTCTGCCATTGAATCAAGCCCCCGATTGGGGCAGGTCGTCATGGCTACATTTGGCCATTGGGAGCTCTTGTCTAACCGCTGCAGTGAATTGACTTAAATTTCACCCATCAACCATTCGATGCCAATGTACCCTTCAACACAATGAAGAGATGGTGGCAACAACGAATTCGAAGGATCAAAGCCCGGGAAATATCATCTTGACAGGGGATTTTGATGATTGATTTCGAGACTGAGCAATATTTCTCATGCTGTATCCATGATTAGAAAAAAATGCTTTTAAAAATCAAACCGATACAGTGATCCAGGTCTGATTGGGCAGTTTATTGTGGCCCTATTGAAGCGGAAATTTTTTTAATCCACTCTTTTGACCAATCATCACTCTCATTGAGCTCCACCGCTTTGGCATAACGGTAGAGCGTTACCTCAAAATAAGAAAAAGCAATGAAAAATCCTTGCCAGCCATCCAATACCCCAAGCTTAAAAACATAGTGCTTGAGAAAAGCCCAAATCGCATGGCCCAGCGCTTTCGCAAAACTAGAGTTTTGCTGCCTTTTCTTGACCGCTCCAAGCGTTGAATAACGGTTCATCTTCCCGATAGATTCGGCCAAATTTTTAAATGGAAACTGCCAAATGGCGTCTTGAAGATAACCTATTTGTGCACCGCCCAACAATTCAAAACGCTCATGCACTGCTGAGTCATCGTATTTGAATGCGTGCTTGTTGAATAACTGGGGTTGTCTGTAATTGGGATACCAACCCGAGTGTTTGACTTCGCGGCCCAAGAAGAAATTTCTTCTGGGCACATAAAACACATCAAAGGAGTGATCACTTATTTTTTGTCGGATTTCTTTGGCCACTTCAGGTGTGCAGATTTCATCGCTGTCCAAGCTGAACACCCAGTCGTGCTGACAATGCTTGAGCGCTTGATTTCGCAAGTCCCCAAAACCTTTGAATTCAACTTGGACCACTTTGGCCCCCAAAGACTGGGCAATGCTCACGGTCTTGTCAGTGCTGAAGGAATCAATCACCAACACTTCATCGGACCATTGAACACTGCGAATCGCGTTTTCAATTTTGTCTTCTTCATTGAAGGTGATGATGTAGGTGCTGATCAAGGCCATGGATGTTGATCTTATAAAGGTAGATGAATGCCGACTCAAGCGATTGTATCGCTCATTAAAAAAGCCACCTTGGTCTGAATTGAATCAGATCACGGTGGCTGTGCGTCTTTGAGTGAATGAGGTTTGTAAGTCCCATCACCCTAATCGTGTATTCAGGCTCAAGGCTTTCTGGGGTCTTTCACGTCCTTGATTTCAGAGAATTCAACGTTGTAGATCTCTCCATCGCCTTTGGTGTTTTTCTCGGCCTTGCGAATATAGATGCTTTGAACAATGTCGCGGGTGGTGGCGTCAATGAAGATCTGTCCTCTGGGGCTCTCAAAGATGTCCCCCTTCATGGCCGCCAACAATTGGTCCCCGTTGCCAACGCCCTTGGTCTTTTTGATGGCGTTGTATATAACGTGCATGCCGTCGTAGCCAAACACCGCCACAGCATTGGGCCGCATTTTGGGGTTGGCTTTTTTGAATTCTTGCACAAACTTCTTGTTCATCTCGGATGGATGGGCGGTTGAATAAGGATATGCGCTCACAATCCCAAGCGTTGCATCACCCATGCCATTCAAAATATCGTCATCCACCACGTCGCCCGTACCAATCATCTTGATGCCAGCCTTGTCAAGACCACGCTCGGTGAACTGCTTCATCACCGCAGTGCCCACGCCAACAGGGACAAACACAAAGACGGCATCAGGTGAGAGCTCTCTCACCTTTTGTAAAAAAGGTGCGAAGTCATTGTTCTTCAAAGGCACACGCAGTGACTCGAGTACTTGACCACCGTTGAGCAAGAAGCGGTCTTTGAACGATTCTTCGGCATCAATACCAGGACCATAATCAGAGACCAAGGTCACCACTTTTTTGATGTTGTTCTTGGGCGCCCAGTCGCCCATGATGACGCTCACTTGCGGCAAGGTCATGGAAACCCGAACCATGTAAGGCGTGGAATTGATGATGGACGATGTTGCTGCCAACATGTTGACCATGGGTATTTTGGCCTGTGTGGCCACCGGTGCAGTGGCCAAGGCCAAGGGGGTCAAACCAAAGCCAGCGAAGACGTCGACCTTGTCATTGACGGCCAACTCCTGGGCAAGACGTTTGGTGGTTTCTGGTGATGCACCATCGTCTTTGACAATGAGCTGGAGCTCACGGCCCTCGATCTTGTTGCCGTGCTGGGCCATGTACAACTTGACACCGGCCAACATCTGCGCACCCGTCGAGGCAAAAGGCCCGGTCATGGGCGCAATAAAACCAATCTTAAAAGGCTTGCCCTCGGCTTGGGCCCATTGCATCACCCCTAGGAGTGACAACACACACAATGATTTGATCAATTGCATTTTTTTCATTTTTGTTCCTTCATGATTCCAAGTATCCAATTTGGGACAACGCATCCTCGCAGGTCGCCAAAATTAGTCAATAGAGCAAACACGCATGGGGTTTTGAAAGGCGTACAAGTACATCCCAAAACCCCCCACAGGGCCCCTCAGCGGGTCGCCAAGAGATCGCAAAAAGGTCGCGAAGGGATCGCCAAATGGTCGCAAATGGGTCCCAAAATGTCCAAAAATCGATGTTAACATCAAATTTGACCTCCTTTTAAGATGAGATTTTTCCCATGACCATGAGCCTTCCAGCCCGATTTGACCATGTGGGTAGTTTTTTACGCCCCGAGTATCTGCTTCACGCCAGGCTTGAACAAGCCAAGGGCATCATTTCCGCTTCAAAACTGCGCGAAATCGAAGACCAAGCCATTGCCGACATCATTGCATTCCAAGAAGAGGTGGGTCTGCAATCGATCACCGATGGCGAGTTTCGGCGCACGTATTTTCACATTGACTTCTTGGAGCAACTCGGTGGCGTGGCCACCGATATCCCTGTCTCCGTCTTGAATCCTGATGGCACCACAGAGCCTTCGCCACCGGCCATCCGCGTGGTGGACAAAATCCGCCACACCAACAATATTCAACTCGCTGACTTTGAATTCCTCAAAGGCAGGATCACCCCTGGACTCACCCCAAAAGTCACCATCCCTTCGCCCACCATGCTGCACTTTCGCGGTGGTCGAGGAGGCATCAGCAAAACGGCCTACCCCACGCTTGACCCCGACTTTTATGATGATGTGGCCAAGGCCTATGCTGATGAACTGCATGCTCTGGCCAATGCAGGATGCACCTATGTGCAAATGGACGACACCAATTTGGCCTATCTTTGCGATGAAAAAATGCGTGAAGCGGCAAGGCTTCGTGGGGACGATCCCAACGAACTGCCTCACCGCTATGCGGCTTTCATCAACAAGGTGGTCGCATTGAAGCCCAAGAACATGCTTTTGGCCATGCATTTGTGCAGAGGCAACTTCAAGAGCTACCATTTTGCCGAAGGCAACTACGAACCAGTGGCCGAGGCATTGCTCTCCGAAATGGACATCGATGCCTACTTCTTGGAGTACGACGATGACCGAAGCGGTGACTTCAAGCCTCTGCGTTTTTTACCCAAAGGCAAAACCGTGGTATTGGGCTTGGTGACCACCAAAATCGGAACCATGGAGAAAAAAGACGATTTAAAACGGCGCATTGATGAAGCGGCGCAATATGCGCCACTTGATCAATTGGCCTTGTCGCCTCAGTGCGGTTTCTCAAGCACCATTCATAGCAACAACATTGCGGTTGAAAACCAACGCGCCAAACTTCG